>PDWI01003704.1_pt1 | contig 21310 bp, 24 predicted proteins | sample 1430891 | NCBI WGS metagenome assembly PDWI01 (sample SAMN01162508, study PRJNA174530) | Oral metagenome, whole genome shotgun sequencing project. | biome: Marine environment; feature: Marine mammal; material: Swab sample of the gingival sulcus; isolation source: swab sample of gingival sulcus... | reverse complement strand
GAGAAGCCGTTGGCGTTCATGGATTCCAGCACGTAGCGGTCGCCCACCTTGGTCTGATCCACCCGGATGCCGTGCTCCCGCATGGCCAGGATCAGGCCCAGGTTGCTCATGACGGTCGCCACGAGGGTGTTGGAGTGCAGCCGATGCTGTTCCTTGAGTGCGATAGCAAGGATGGCGAGGATCTGATCGCCGTTGACGACGTTGCCGACGTGATCGACGGCCAGGCAGCGGTCGGCGTCGCCGTCGAGCGCGATCCCCAGGTCAGCCTTGGCCTCAATCACTGCGGCGATGAGGTCCTTCAAATGGGTTGAGCCGCAGTTGTCGTTGATGTTTTCGCCGTCTGGTTCGTAGTGCAGCGGGATCACGTCTGCGCCCTGGGCGGCAAAGGCCTCTAGCGCCGTCACCGATGCCGCGCCGTTGGCGCAGTCGATGACCACCTTCAGCCCATGCAGCGAGCCCTGCTCCCCCAGCGAGGAAACCAGGTGAGCGACGTAGGCGTCGATCGCGCCGAGATCAGCTTTGACTCGCCCCACCGAAGCACCGGTGGGACGCTGCCACGGCTCGCCTAACCGGGCCTCGATGGCGTCTTCGAGGTAGTCGTCCAGCTTCACCCCGCCGCGGGAGAAGAACTTGATGCCGTTGTCGGGCATCGGATTGTGAGAAGCCGAGATCATGACGCCCAGATCGGCCTCGTTGCGGTTCACCAGGTAGGCGACGCCGGGGGTGGGGATCACGCCCAGGCGCAGCACGTTCACCCCGGCGGAAGCGAGGCCCGCCACCACGGCGGCCTCCAGGAACTCACTGCTGACGCGCGGATCGTGGCCCACGAGGGCAACCGAGTTGCCCGCCCGCAGCGCCCCGGCTTCGGTCAACACATGGGCGGCAGACACCGACAGGTCAAGGGCTAGTTCGGCGGTCAGATCAATGTTGGCGACGCCGCGCACGCCGTCGGTTCCGAAAAGTCGAGACATGTCTGTGACTCTAGTGCTCCAAGGGGATAAAACGAAGCACCCGCCTGGGCGAACCGGGCGGGTGCTTGTAAAAAAATGCGAAGATCAGCGCTTGCTGTACTGCGGCGCCTTGCGGGCCTTCTTCAGACCGGCCTTCTTGCGTTCCTTGATGCGGGCATCGCGGGTCAGCATCCCGGCCTTCTTCAAGGCAGGACGGCTGGCCTCGGCGTCAACGGCGTTGAGCGCCCGGGCCACACCGAGCCGCAACGCACCGGCCTGGCCGGTGACGCCGCCGCCATCAATGCGGGCGATCACGTCGTAAGCGTCCACGACCCCAGCGGTGACGAACGGGTCGCTCACCAGCTGCTGGTGCACCTTGTTCGGGAAGTATTCATCCAGGGTGCGGCCGTTGATCTGCCACTTGCCGCTACCGGGAACGATGCGAACCCGGGCTACGGCCTCCTTGCGGCGGCCAGTGCCCTGCCCCGGGGCAACAACGGCTGGGCGCACGTCGACGCCAGCTGCGGCGGCCGGATCGGAGTCAGAGCGGTAAGCAATCTCACGATCCTGCTCGTCGGTGAACGACTTGATTTCGGTCTGCTCGACCTCGGTCATCTGGGTATCTTCACTCACTGGGCCACCTGCGTAATCTCGTAGGGCTGCGGCTGCTGGGCAGCATGCGGATGCTCCGGCCCGGCATAGACCTTGAGCTTGGTGATGAGCTGACGGCTCAACTTGTTCTTGGGAAGCATCCCCCACACGGCCCGCTGGACCGCTTTGCGGGGATCCTTGGCGAGCAATTCGCCAATGGAGATCTGCTTCAGGCCGCCGGGAGCGCCCGAGTGCGAATACCGCATCGAGGTCTCGCTCTTTCGGCCGGTAACGGCGATCTTGTCGGCGTTCACGACGATCACGAAGTCGCCGCCGTCGACATGCGGTGCATACGTGGGCTTATGCTTGCCACGAAGCAAGGTCGCAACATGGGTCGCCAACCGACCCAGGACCACGTCCTCGGCATCAATCACATGCCAGTTCCGGGTGATCTCACCCGGCTTCGGGGTGTAGGTAGACACAGGGGCCCACTTCCAAACTAGGTATGAACAGGATCACGCGCATCGCGCATGTCGCAAATGCGACACCGCAGGGCGCAACATCGCCCAAGTTTACGGCCGGATCGCGCCCACGTCAAAACTAGCTGCCCCAACGGCACGACCCTGCTGGGCGCTGGTACGCCGCATCGGTATTAGGCGTGGTGGCGCGGCAACAGCGAGGTGGGGTGGCACCGCAGCACCACCCCACATCCGCCCATAACTAGGCAGGGCATTCACCGTTTTCGAAATCCGACAACGGAATCCGCGCAGACTCACCCACCAGTGTCTTATTTGGGTTCGCACCAAGAACTAACTCTTCTCCCTCAAAAGATGCCACCCCATACTCCTTGTAGATTTCGTAGATCACCCCGGTGCGCAGATTCCACACCCGCACCGAAGAACCATCTTCCGTGGAAAGCGTGTAGGTCAGCAGATCACCCTGCAACTGCGCATCGGTAACGCTGTCCCCGAGGTAGGCTTGGAGATAGGACTCGTCAGTCATGGCTTTACTCCAGCCTTCTCGCCACACCGCAACCCCATACCCGCCGGTATCACCAGTCAACGGATCGTACGCAATCGCAGTCGTGGAACCATCAGAGACAAACCCACTCTGCGTCAAGCGGAACTCTTTCAACGCCGCAGGCGCCTGCCACCGCTCACCAGAAGAAATATAGATACCGCCAAGCGTGCCACCCTCATCGGCAGACTGTTCCACGAACATCACCAGATCATCGGTCACAAAACTAGCCCGATAGTAGTACCCCTGGAGTAGAACTCGTTTCTCGCCAGCGGTCAGGTCGTAGAGCATGACCTGCCGCTCATTGGTATCAGGCGCAGGCTGATTCCACAGCAACCAATGCCCACGAATAGCCGGAAACTCTGGGCTGTACTTCTCCTGCGCCGGAACCGAAGCAATCTGCTTAGGCGGCTGCTCTGGGGTAGCCGAATCCCACAAATGCAACTGCCACGGCTGCCCCACAAACGGCAAATCCATCGTGTCAAACATCACAAACCGACCATCAGACTGGGAATACAACCCAAGGCGACTGCCATCCCAGTCCCAATCGACCTTGCCCTCGACATCCTCGGTCACCCCAGGATTCTCATAGATGAACCCAGTCTTACCGTCCTTCTCCCAAGTAATGCTTCCGTCCACATGGGTAACAACAAGACCATCGCCGGAGTACACAACCGGCTCCTCAGCATTTGCTTTGAATGCCGATTGCGACACCGGCCGAGACACCAGACACGTGTCAGACGGCTCCACCAATTCCGACGCCGAACTGACAGCAGGCGAAGCTGTAGCAGCGGCGGTCCCGCTGGACTCAGCTACCGGGGAGTTCGAGGCATCTGGCGATTGCGACGAGGCACCAGCAGCACACCCGCCCAACACCAGGCCTAAACCCAACAACCAAACCAGGCGAGACCGCCGCATTTTAACCTACCTTCCTAGTACTGATAACCGCGAGCACCCATCATCGTAGCGAGGCTGAGCGAATTCACGGGATAGTGTGCGGACACGTTCTCAAAGTACTTGATTCCGGCGGCAGGGTCTTGAATCTGGCTAAAGCTGCCATACCCTTTAAACCCGCGAATCTCAACATGATGACCGATATACCTGCCTGGCCTTGGATTCGGATAGCCTGGCGGCCTTGGCCCGTTGTGGACTATATACAGATTGCCAGTCAGCGGATAGCGTTTCCCTGATCCCGTATTGCCAAGAATGCTGTTGTAAAGACGACCCACATAAGTGTTCTTCTGAGATGTCGTCGGGGAATACGGTAGATACTGCAAGTCCCAAGCAAAGCCATGCGAGGAGCCAATGCTGTTCATGACGGAATGCAGTTTCCCCAAGGGAGTACCTCCATTACCGCACGAAATCCCGAACCTACGCGCTAAGTACGTTTGTGAACGCGAAACGCCCATATGGTTCAACGCCATGGAAGCCGTAGCCGGTCCACACCAATTCGAGCACTGCTGCTGCTGATGGTTACGCGGCAAATACGAGCGTTCCTTAGGCGAGTTCAGTTGCGGGCGCTGCATGCTCGCGCTCAACTCCGTCGGATCGCCAACAAATCTGGCACTAACAACCCGGCCATCTACAACCTTGATGTCATACTGTTCCGCAGCCGCTTGCCGCTCTTCCAGAATCTTCTGAGCAACAGGCTCTACTTCCCGCGACGAAGACTCAACACCTTCACCACCAGTAGAACGTTCATCCGGGGTAAGCGGGGCATCATCCGCCCACGCCTGAATCGGAACTAAAAGCCCCAGAGAAACGAACATAGCCAACAAACCGAGACGTTTATTCGTCTTCATATGAACCTCCTCGTTCAACTTGCGATCAACGTAAAACCCCAACCCCCGAGAAGTCAAGACTTTTTGGGAAAGAAAACAAATTTTTTTCGGGGAAGAGCTCGGATTCACGATCTTTCCCTTGACTAGGCCGCAGCGCTGATTCACAGGGTGCTGCAGAAGGCGCGAGCAATCCGCAAAAATATATTTCCATTAGGATTTTGCGCCCTATTATTTTGAATGCCTAATATTAATGGCCTGCTAATGCCATCGCACCACGTCGCTTATCCCTGAGAGATCTCAGTGGCGGCGCGATTGTTGTAGACCAGTTCTGCCAACTGCAACCTGGCTTCAGCCTCGACCGCGGCTGCGTCGTATTCGGCCCGCTCCTCCTGGCTCATGGCAGCCAAAGCGTCATCTCGGGCTTGTTCCCAAGGAATCGTGTCGGCGCCCATGTCTACTCCTCGCTATGCCCTTTCAGGATACCCAGCGAAGGCGAGCAGCGGCCTTGTTGTTTCGCCTAGCTCACCCGGCAACAGAATCCACGAGTTGCTGCAGCGCCGCTGTCCCGGCCGCGAGGTTGGCCGCGAACACGTCGATCTCGGGGCGCTCATCGGTGCGCCAGATGAGGCAAAACTCGAAGGAAGCAGCATCAGCGCTGTAGTAGGCACCAATACAACCACGTGCGGTGGGTGCAAACGTGACCCTGATGATCTGGGCCCGATCCCCGAGCGAAGTGGTGGACAGCAGATCTTGAGTCAGCCGCTTGTAGGACTCGTCGGCGAAGATCGCCGGGGTCAGGCCAAGCCGGGACGCCATGAGTTGCAGGCCGAACAAGTGCCGATCAATCGCATTGCCGCTCTTGCAGGCCTTGACCCAGCCGGAGTGGGCAACCCGCGTGGCCTCCAACTGTTCGGCGGTCGCGTCGCCCGCCAACAGCCCGCGCACCAGCGCCACCGCCTCCGGGGTGACCGAACGCAGGCACTCGGTGCGGCCAGCGGCGTATTCGCGCATATCGACGGCCTCGTAGTGGCTGCGCACCCGCCCCCACGTCGCTACCTGGGCATACAGCATGACCCACTGCATCGCGGCGTCCGTGCTGAGCTTGAAGCCCGCGGGCACCCGGAAGTCGCAGGTCTCGCGCCGCACCCGATACTTCGCCGCCTCGGCCTCGAAAGCCGACAGCCCGGCGTCGATGCGGGCAGCCAGGTCCGGGCTTTCCGACCACTGCAGCAGCTCCGGTTCCGGGGCGCTGCCGGGCGTCTCGTTGGGCTCGTGACGCTGGGCGCGGGCGACCAGTTCCTTCAACGTCGCACCGTCGGCCAGGGTGTGCTCGAAGTGGACGGCCACGAAGTCGCCGCCGACGTCGATCTGATAGGTCGCAGGCTTGTAGGTCCAGGCGTGCCCGGACTCGAACGTCAGCCGCCGCATCGCCAGAATCGGATCGTCGCAGCCCTCGGCGAGGTCGACCAGGAACAGCGCCTCCCGCAGCCGCTGATAGACCTGTTGGTTGGCTTCGTCGGCGAGCAGCTCGGCCAGGATATCGGCGGCGCTAGCGCTGCCTAGATAAGACAGGTCGGTGAAACGGCCAGGCGCGTGATCGGCGGCCACGATTGCCTGCAGTGTCTGCTCCAACACCGGCCGCGGCAACGGTTGGCCTTGCTCGTCGGCGACCCGAACCGCGTACGCGTTGTTATGCCGCAGCACCAAAATCTCGCGATGCTGGGGCGAGGTGGGGCCATCGACGATGGCATCGCAGCCCGCTCGCGGCTCGCGCATCGCCCCGGTGGCGAACCGCCACTGGCTGGGGCTGAGCTCCTCGCCGCGAGGGCTAATATCGGGCTCGCCCTCCCCGCGCAGCTGCTTGAGCTGCATCCAGGCGAGCTGGTAGATCACGTCGGCGGCCCGCGCGAGGCCGCTGAATTTAGACTCAAAGACCAGCTGGAACGACACGTTGCTCACCAGCGGCAACGGCCCCCGGCTGCCCAAATAGCCCGCATACCAGGCCTCGGACATGAAGTTGCGCCCGGCCTGATTCTCCGCAGCCGCGAACTGTTCGAGGGCAGCCTGGCATTCGGCCCCTTCCCCGGCGGCGAAGTCGGCGGCGAACTGTGCACTGATCGCCAACTCCTCGGCGGTGACCAGCGGCTGTAGGGCGGTCAGATAGCGGTCGAGGCTCTGCGCTAGCGGTGGGACGGGCAACTGTTTCATGGTGCGCTCCAAGCGGTCGTGGGCCTAGTTCTTTTCTACCGCACCCGGCGGTAAAACACGCCCAATCTGCTGGGGTGACTATCGCCCGGGCTAGCCCAGGTAGCGATCCAGCGTCGGGGTGTGCGCCAGCAACTCCTGGGTGTAGGGATCGGTGGGATCGTCCAGCACCTGCGATGCCGTGCCCAACTCCACCACCCGGCCGTGCTGCAGCACCATGATGCGGTCCGCGATCGAGCGAGCCAACGCCAGATCATGGGTCACAAACAACATGGAAATGCCCTGCTTGGCCTTGATCTCGTTCAGCAAATCTACGATGGCCGCCTGGATAGAGACGTCCAGTGCCGAGGTGATCTCGTCGCAGATCAACACCTCCGGCTCCACCGCCAGCGCCCGCGCAATGGCCACCCGCTGCCGCTCGCCGCCGGACAGCCGGTTGCTACGTAGCGTCATCATTGCGGGATCAAGCCGCACCAGTTCCAGCAACTCGACGACTCGCTGCTTGGCTTCGCGCCCCTTGGCGATGCCGAACAGCTCCAGAGGGCGCTGCAGAATCTTCCCGACCCGCAGCCGCGGGTTCAGCGACTGGTAGGGGTTTTGGAAGATGTACTGGATGCGCTCGCGCTGCTCTGCGGTACGCCTGCGGGCCTTCTTCGCCAGCTCAGTGCCGCGCAGCGAGATCGTGCCATCCCACTGGCTATGGATGCCGCCCACGCAACGCGAGATCGTCGTCTTACCCGAACCGGACTCGCCCACCAGCGCCACGATCTCTCGCTCGCCCACGTCGAACGACACATCGTGCACCACGTGCGCCTTGCCGTAGTAGACGTTGAGATCGGCCACGGAAAGCACGGCCTGGTCCAGCGATTCCTCCCGCGCAGCGGCCAACTCGCCCTTCAAATTGGGCACGGCGGCCAATAGCGCCTTGGTGTAATCCTGCTGCGGGTTGCCAAACACCTCGGCTGCCGGGCCATGTTCGATGATCTTCCCGTCATACATGACGGCGATCTCGTCCGAAATCTTCCCGACGACCGCCAGATCATGCGAGACGTACAGCGCGGCCACCTCGAAGCGCTCACACAGCTCGTCGAGGGTTTGCAGCACCATGTCCTGCGTGGTCACATCCAGTCCGGTGGTGGGCTCGTCCAACACCAGCACCTTCGGCCGCGGCAGGAACACCATTGCCAGCGCGACGCGCTGCACCTGGCCGCCCGAAAGCTGGTGCGGATATCGGCGCAGGAACTCGTCATCGTTGGGCAGCCCGACCTCGGGCAGAATCTCCTTGATGCGCTCGATGCGCTCTGCCGGGGTGCCGATCTCGTGCTGATCCAACAGCTCGCGCAGCTGCTTGCCGATCCGAATGGCCGGGTTGAGCGCAGAGCTGGGATCCTGCGGCACGTAGCCGATCTCAATTCCCCGGATCTGGCGGACCTCCTGCCAGGTCATCTCCCGGATGTTCTGCCCGGCCACTTTAATGTCGCCGCCGTTGATCGCGGCACCGGTCCTGGCATAGCCAAGCAGGGCGGTGCCAGTGGTGGTCTTACCAGAACCCGATTCGCCCACTAGGCCCAGGATCTTGCCCGGGTACAGCTTGAGCGAAACATCGGAAACGATGACGGTGCCGGAGGCGGGCAGGTGAACCTCCAGTTCATTCATGTATGCCACAGCGGCTTCGGTGCTCACGATTCTCCCTTCGCCGCTTTCTGGCCGAGACCATCAGCGATGAGGTTGGTGGCGAGGGTGAACAACCCGATCAGGATGACCGGTGCCAGCACTCCCCACGGCTGCAGGATCAGCGCGCTGCGATTCTCGTTGGCCATCTGGCCCCAGTCGGCGGCGCTCGGATTGGTTGAGAAACCAAGGAAGCCGATGCCAGCAACCAGGCCGATAGCGTACGTCAGCCGCAGCCCGGCCTCGGCTAGCAGCGGGACGACTAGGTTGGGGCCAAGCTCGCTGACGACGATCCGCCAGCGCGGCTCCCCCAGCGCCTCAGCGGCAGTCACGAAGTCCTGTTTGACGTAGGTCAAGGCGACACCGCGTGCCACCCGGGCGACCCTGGGCGAGTGGGTGATGCCCACCAGCAGCACGATCATCCACCAGGTCGGCTGCTCAACCGCGCTCAGCACAACCAGCACCAGCAGGATCTGCGGGAAGGCGAGCAGCACGTCGTTGCCGCGCATCAAAATCTCGTCGAACCAACCGCCCGAATACGCGGCGGTGACGCCGATCAGCATCCCGATCAGCACACCCAGCACGGTGCCGAGGAACGCGATTATCAGCACCGACTGGCCGCCGTAGAGCACCCGGCTAAGCACGTCCTGGCCCAGGTAATCGGTGCCCAGGAAGCTGCCATCGGTGCTGTAGGGGCGCCCCACGATCTCGTTCTCGCCGTAGGGGGCAAGCATCGGCCCGAAAACCACGAGCGCAACGATCAGCAAGGTAAGGATCGAACCCACCAGGGAGCGGCGGTCGGTAAGGATGGCGTTGATTACTCTCATGACACCATCCCCGTTCTCGCCCGCGGCGTAAACAGGATCGACAGCACGTCGGCCACCAGGTTCACCAGCACATAAGCCAGCGCGATGATCATGGTCAGGGCCTGCACCATCGGGAAGTCGGAGTTGCGAACCGAATCGACCAACGCAGCCCCAATACCGGGATAGTTGAACAGATATTCGATCAGCACCACACCGCCGACGAGCCAGGCCAGCTGCAGCGCGGTCACCTGAATAGTCGGGACGACGGTGTTGGGCAGTGCGTGCCGGAACAACACGGTGCGTTCCGGCACCCCCTTCAGCCGGGCCAACTCGACGTAGTCGGAGTCCATCGTCTCGACCAGGTTGGAGCGCAAGATGCGGGCCAGATACGGCACGATCGCGATCACCAACGTGGCCACCGGCAGCACCAGCCCCGCGGGCTGATCCCACGGCGCCGCGCCGGGCGGCAGCGTTGTCACCGCAGGCAGCACATGGAACACGCTCGTCGAGAACAGCGCGACCAACAAGATGCCCGTTACGAACTCCGGGATACCGGCGAGGCTGAGGGTGAAGAACTGAATCACGTTGTCGACCAGGCGGCCGCGGTTATAACCAGACAACATCGCCAGGCCGATGGCGACCGGAATCATTATCACCGAGACCAGCAACACCAAAAAGCCGCTGTTGAGCACCTGCGGACCGATCAAGTCGGCGACTGGGAACCCGTTGGCCACCGAGACACCGAGGTCGCCCTGGAGCAGTTCCCCAAGCCAGATGAAGTAGCGCTGGAAAACCGGCAGATCCAGATGCAACGCCTCTTCCAGCGCCGCGACTCGCTCCGGGCTCACCGCATAGTCCTTGCCCAGAATCGCACGCACCGGGTCGCCAAGCGCGTTGGTGGCCAGGAACACGATCACCGACACCAGCCACAGCGAGACCAGGGCGAACCCGAACCGCCGCAGCAGCCACCACAGCCACGCCCGTACCACCGACGGGCGGCGCAACGTGGCTAACTGCGAAGCAGCCTTAGCCTGAAGATCACTCATTAAGCGTTAGCGGGCTTGGCCCGGTTGAAGCGGAACGACGACAGCGGCTGCTCCTTGGAAGGCTCCAGTCCGGTCACCGAACTGGCAATAGCGTCCACCTGGTTCTGGAAGGCCCAAATGAGGTAGCCGCCTTGCTCGTATTCCATCTTCTGCGCGTCCTGAATCAGGGTGCGCCGCTTCTGCTTATCGACCTCACGACGGGCGGTCAGGACTAGGTCAGCGTAGGTCTCGTCGTACCAATGGGTCTCGTTGTAGGGCGAAGTCTTCAGCGCGCATGCTGCGGCCTGCGGCAAGTACAGTCGAGTCGACCAGAAGTCTTGGGCGAATACCCAGCTCAGGTAATCCTCGCCGTAGAAGACGCTGCCGTCCACCTTGTTGAGGCGAACATCGACCCCAGCCTGCTTGGCCTGCTCGGCGAATAGGTTGGCAGCTTCGACAGCGCCAGCGCCGACCGCGGTGGAGGTGACCAACTCGACCTGCAGCCCCTCCTGGCCCGCTTCCTTGAGCAGCGCCTTGGCCTGTTCGATGTCTTGCTCACGCTGCGGCAGTTCGTCGCCCAGGTAGTCGGGGTCGAAGGGTGCGTAGAGATCGTTGGCGACGCGGCCCATACCGTTGAACGCCTGATCGATCATCTGCTGCCGATCACAGATCAGCCGCATGGCCTGGCGCACCCGATTGTCATCGAAGGGCGCGGCATCGACGCGCATGGTAAACGGCACCCAACCACCGGTCTCACTGATCATGATGTTGATGCCCTGATCCTTGACGGAATCAACCAGCGCGGTAGGCAGGTTGTCTACGGTCTGGATCTGACCGGCCAGCAGCGCGTTGACCTTGGCGTCATCGTCAGCGAAGTCGATGATGACCAGCTCTTCGTAGGCCGCCTTTTGATCCCAGTAGTCGTCAAACCGCTTGAACAGGCTGCGCTGGCCAGGGGTGAACTCGGCTGCCATGAACGGCCCGGTGCCAATCGGCTTCTCGGGGTCGTAGTCGGCAGGAACAATGGTCATGGTGTAGTTGGCGAGCAACTGATCCATGATCGCGTAGGGCTCCTTGAGCACCAACCGGTAGGTGCGATCATCCATGACCTTGCTGCTGGCCAGGTCCGCGATCGGCGCGATGTCTGCGCCGTAGGGAGCCGGATTATCCGGGTCGAACATGCGGGCCATGCTGGCTTCCACATCGCGCGAGGTGACCTTGCGGCCGTCGTGGAACAAGATGCCGTCGCGCAACCGAACCGTCCATTCGGTGCCATCGTCGTTCGGTTCCACCGATTCGGCCAACGAGGATTCGATCTTGTAATCCGAGTCGAAGCGCAGCAGCGGTTCATAGAGCTGCCGGACGCGAGAGATGTCCGGCCAGGTAACCGGGAAGTGTGCGTCGAGGGTATCTTTCAGCCCGCCGCCGGTGGCGCCATGCGCGAGACTCAGGTTGACCGCATCCGATGACGGCGCAGTGCAAGCCGACAAGCTAGTTAAGGTAGCGCCCGTGGCGCCTGCTAGCAGCAAGTCTCGGCGAGAAATGTGAGGGATGGACGTGAATAGTTTTGTTGACACGAGAGCCTCCTTCTTAGACACTAACCAGATTTGGGCATTTTGGCTTGCGCTTCGACGTCGCTGACGCTCAGAAACAAGCCCCAAACACACCTTCCGACAAGGAATTATAAGAATTTGCTTGGTTTTTCTCAGGAAATCGGGTTCAGCGACTATCCTTAGTCGCATGCGTTATTATGCGGTCCACTACACCTACGTCGATGATCCTGAACTGATCGCCAGGCACCGGCCGGCACATCGCGAGTACCTGTCTTCCCTCACGGCGCTCGGCCTAGTGGCCGCCGGGGCCTACCCCGACGCGGATGTGCCGGGCGCGCTGCTAATCTTCACCGCCGATGACGCGGAAGCCGTGGCTGAACTACTCGTCGACGATCCATTCCGCACCAACGACGTGATCTCGGCGCGGCACATCGAATACTGGACGCCGGTAATCGGCGTCTTTGCCGAACAGTAACCGTAGGCAAACCGCATCGCGGGCTCGCCCGCAGCTACGCCAGTCCGCCAAACGGCAACCCAAGTCGCGCTAGCTCGGCCTGGCCGCCGTCGGGCTCGGTCAGCACCCACAGCCCATGCTCGGTCAGCGCGACCGTATTCTCCCAATGCGCGCCGATGCTGCCATCAACACTGACGACCGTCCACTCGTCAGCCAGCACCTCGGTCTGATCGGATCCCAACGTCAGCATGGGCTCAATCGCCAGCACAATTCCCGGCCGCAGCTTCGGCGTCAGCCGAGCCCGAGCATAGTTCGGCACGTCGGGCGCCATATGCATCCGGGTACCGATGCCGTGGCCGGTGTAGTCACGCACAATGCCGTAACTGCGTGGCTGCGACAACACCGAAAACTCGATAGCCCGCGAGATTTCGTTGACGCGCACGCCCGGGCGGAACTGGGGCAGCCCAGCCCAGAACGCCTCCCTAGTAGCCGCAATGAGTTCTTGCTGCTCTGCCTGAGCTTGGCCCACGACAAATGACCGGGCCGCATCGCCATGCCAGCCGGAGACGATCGCGCCGAAGTCGAGCGAAACCAGATCACCAGCTTTGATTACCCGATTGCCCGGAATACCATGCAGCAACTCATTGTTGACCGAAATGCAGGCCACCCCGGCAAACCCTGGGCCGTACTCACTGCCGTAGTTCAAGAAGTTGGAGGTCGCGCCGTGCTCGCGCAAAACGTCGCGACCCACCTGATCAATCTCGGCGGTGGTGATGCCGGGCAGCGTTGCCGCCTGCATCGCGGCCAACCCCTCGGCCACGACCAACCCAGCCTGGCGCATCAGCCGAAGCTGATCATTGGTCTTGGTTTCGAGTTTCCTCACCGGTTGCCGAGCGCGTCGACCGCTGCGAACAGCCGTCCGCTAACCTCGTCGACCGTGCCGTTGCCGTCCACCCGGAGCACCAGTCCCTGCTGCTCATAGGCGTCGATTAGGTCGGCGGTCTCTGCAGTGTAGACCTCCATGCGGTGCCGGATCGTCTCCTCGTTATCGTCGGAGCGACCTTCAACCGCAGCCCGGGCAACCAACCGCTGCACCAGGTCTTCCATGTCGGCGTCCAGCACCAACACCGCGTCCAGGGGCGCATTGTGCTCGCCAAGGAAACGGTTCAGGAATTCGACCTGATGCAGGGTGCGTGGGAAACCGTCCAGCAAAAAGCCATCCAGCGTCTCTTCGAGCCGCCCGGTAACGATCTGCTCGGTCAGTTCGTCGGGCACATACTCACCGGCATCGATGATGGCCTTGACTTGCTTGCCCAGATCGGTCTGCCGCTTGATGTGGTCGCGGAAAATCTCGCCGGTCGAAATAGCCGGAATCTGGTAGCGCTCGCGAAGCTTCGCCGCCTGGGTGCCTTTCCCGGCCCCCGGGGCGCCCATGATCAGTAGTCTCATCGCAGGAATCCCTCGTATTGACGTTGTTGGAGTTGGCTCTCGATACGTTTCACCGTATCAAGGCCTACCCCCACAATAATCAATACCGAGGTGCCACCGAACGGGAAGTTCTGGTTAGCGCCGACGGCGACGAAAGCCAGCGTCGGAAGTAGTGCGATGAATGCCAAATACAGCGAGCCTGGCGCGGTCAGTCGGGACAGCACATAGCTCAGGTAACGTTCGGTCGGCTTGCCCGCCCGGATACCCGGGATGAAGCCGCCGTACTTCTTCATGTTGTCCGACACTTCTTCGGGGTTGAAGGTGATGGACACGTAGAAGTAGGCGAACGCGATGATCAGCAGGAACTGCGCGATCGCGTAGTAGAAGCTGTTCGCGCTGAAGTGCTGCAGGATCCAGTTCGACTCCGGCGCGCCCTGCCGGAAACTGGCGTACATCAACGGCAGATACATCAGCGAGGACGCGAAGATGACCGGGATAACGCCAGCCTGGTTTACCTTCAGCGGAATGTAGGTGGTGGAGCCACCGACCAGGCGGCGGCCGACCATGCGCTTGGCGTACTGCACCGGGATTCGGCGCTGCCCCTGCTCGACGAAGACGATGCCCAGCATGACCAACAGGCCGATGGCCAGGATCAGTACGAACAGGAACCAGCCCAGCGAACCAGGATGCGACTGCTTGACCGCCCAAATGCCTGCCGGGAAGCTCGCCGCGATCTGCGTGAAGATCATGACCGACATGCCGTTGCCGACGCCGCGCTCGGTGATGAGCTCGCCCATCCACATGATGATCGACGTACCGGCCGTCATGATCATAATCATCGTGATCAACGTGAAGATGTCGTCGGAGTACAGGATGCTCTCGTTGCAGTTCTGGAATAGCTGCCCGGTGCGGGCCATGGTCACGAAGCCGGTCGAGTTAAGAATCGCCAGCACCAGCGTCAAGTAACGGGTGTACTGGGTGATCTTCTTAGTGCCAGCAGCGCCTTCCTTCTTCAGCGCCTCCAGCTTAGGAATGACCGTCGTCAACAGCTGCAGGATGATCGACGCCGTGATGTAGGGCATGATGCCCAACGCGAACACCGTCAGGCGCAACAGGGCGCCGCCGGAGAACAGGTTGATCATGGAATAGAGGCCAGCCTGCGGGCTCTGCGAGGCAGCCATCAGACAACGGTCGATGGTGGCCATGTCGACGTTGGGGGTCGGCACGGTCGACCCCAACCTGAACAGCGCCAGGATTCCCAGGGTAAACAGGATCTTCTTACGAAGGTCCGGCGTCTTAAACGCGTTAACGAAGGCGGAGAGCATCCAGCCCCTACTTCCTCAGTCGTGTCATTCAAAAATGTCAGTGCCTACGCAGCATAGCAACTCAGGCACCGACATCTTGGAGCCCGCCGCTCGGCGTCCCGTAGGACGCCAACCGTCGGATCGGAGTCAATTTCAGAGTTCAGTGACCGAGCCGCCAGCGGCCTCGATCTTTTGCTTAGCCGAGCCGGAGAAGCCATGAGCCGATACCTGCAGCGCCACGCTCAGTTCTCCCTGGCCAAGAATCTTGACCAGCGAGCCAGCGCGAACCGCACCGGCGGCAACCAACTCTTCGACACCAACCGTCTGGCCAGCCTCGAACAGTTCGCCTAGCCGACCGACGTTGACCACCTGATACTCGGTGCGGAACGGGTTCTTGAAGCCCTTCAGCTTCGGCACCCGCATGTGCATCGGCATCTGGCCGCCCTCGAAGTTCGCCGGGACGTTCTTGCGTGCCCCGGTGCCCTTGGTGCCACGACCAGCGGTCTTGCCCTTGGAGCCTTCGCCGCGGCCGACGCGGGTCTTCTCAGTCTTGGCACCCGGTGCCGGGCGCAGATGATGAATCTTCAACGCCATGATTTAGTTAACCTCCTCCACGGTCACCAAGTGGGCCACCGTGGCAATCATGCCGCGCACCTCCGGTCGATCCTCGCGGACGACGCTCGCGCCGATTCGCTTGAGACCGAGGGTCCGCAGGGTGTCGCGCTGGTAGGACTTGCCGCCAACGCCGGACTTGATCTGGGTAATCTTCAATTCAGCCATTACTTAGCCGCCCCTTCACGCTGGGCCCGAAGCAACGCGGCCGGAGCCACGTCGTCCACCGGCAGGCCACGGCGCTTGGCCACGTCCTGCGGGTTTTCGAGCTGCTTGAGCGCCGCCACCGTGGCATGCACCACGTTGATGGCGTTCGGGGAACCAAGCGACTTGGCAAGCACGTCGCTGACGCCGGCGCATTCGAGCACGGCTCGGGCCGAGCCACCGGCGATGACGCCGGTACCTTCGGAAGCCGGTCGCAGCAACACGATGCCTGCCGCCTTCTCGCCTTGTACCGGGTGCGGGATGGTGCCAGCAATACGCGGGACGCGGAAGAAGTTCTTCTTGGCTTCCTCAACGCCCTTGGCGATAGCCGCCGGGACTTCCTTGGCTTTGCCGTAGCCGACGCCCACCATGCCGTCACCGTCGCCGACGACGACCAGTGCGGTAAAGCTGAACCGGCGGCCACCCTGAACGACCTTGGCGACCCGGTTAATGGTCACCACTCGCTCTAGGAACTGGCTCTTTTCTTCGCGGGAGTTCTGGCCACGACGATCGTCACGGCCACGACGCTCACCACCACTGCGGCCACCGCCACGTGTGGAGTTCTCACTCATCGTGTTTCACGTTTCCTTTCGTCTGTCAGAGTCCGAGACCGGCTTCGCGCGCCGCATCAGCGAGCGCGGCAAGCCTGCCGTGGTACTTGTTTCCGGCCCGGTCGAACACGACCTGGGCGATGCCTGCTGCCTTGGCGCGCTCGGCGATCAGCTCGCCGACCTTCTTCGCCTTGGCCGACTTGTCGCCTTCCAGGGCGCGCACATCGGCTTCCATGGTGGAGGCCGAGGCCAGCGTGTGGCCCTGCACGTCGTCGATCACCTGCACGAACAGGTGCCGCGCCGAACGGGTGACCACCATGCGAGGCCGGGACGCGGTTCCCGAGATCCGTTTGCGGGCTCGCAGCTGACGGCGGGCGCGGGAAGCGGTCTTCGGCGCCAGGTGCTTGCGTTGTGACAGTGAAATAGCCATTACTTGCCAGCCTTTCCAGCCTTGCGGCGAACGTGCTCGCCCACGTAGCGAATGCCCTTGCCCTTGTACGGCTCGGGCTTGCGAATCTTGCGAATGTTCGCGGCGACCTCGCCGACAAGCTGCTTGTCGATGCCGGACACCGAGAACTTGGAGGGGCTGTCCACCGTAAAGGTGATGCCCTCCGGCGCGTCCACGATAACCGGGTGGGAGTAGCCCACGATGAACTCAAGCTGCTGCGGGCTCTTGGAGATCACGCGGTAACCAACGCCGACGATTTCGAGCTTCTTCTCATACCCTTCGGTCACGCCGGTGATCATGTTGGCGATCAGGGTGCGGGTCAGGCCGTGCAGCGAGCGGCTGATGCGCTCGTCATTGGGACGGCTGACAGCAATAGCGCCGTCGGCGTCACGATCGACCGTGATGGGGGCAGCGACGCTCAGGCTAAGGGTGCCCTTGGGGCCCTTCACCGTGACGTCCGCGCCGTCCAAGGTCACGTCCACGCCGGACGGGATGTTAATTGGGAGTTTGCCAATACGCGACATCTATCTCTCCTGCCTCACCACACGTAGGCGAGCACTTCGCCGCCCACGGATTGAGCATTGGCCTGCTTATCGGTCAGGAGCCCTTGCGAAGTCGAGATGATCGCAATACCGAGGCCACCCAGGACCTTCGGCAGCGCGTTCGCCTTCGCGTAGACCCGCAGACCGGGCTTGCTAATGCGCTTGAGACCGGCGATGGAACGCTCCCTAGAATCGCCGTACTTCAGCGTTAGTTTCAGTTGCTTACCAACCTGGCCCTCGACCTCGCTCACCTCGAAGTTCGAGATGTAGCCCTCGGCCTTGAGAATCTGGGCGATGCCGACCTTGATCTTGCTCGAAGGCATGGTCGTCGAATCCAGATACGCCTGGTTGGCGTTACGCAGACGAGTCAACATGTCTGCGATTGGGTCAGTCATTGTCATGGCTGCCTGTCTTCTTTCTCGCGCCGGTTTCCGCTTAGGACCTGACGCGTTGGATCGTTGTCAAAAGATTGGGATTGTCTTGCTCACCAAGACGACTTGGTCACGCCGGGCAGTTGACCGGCATGGGCCATCTCGCGTAGGCAGACACGGCACAGGCCAAACTTGCGGTACACCGACTTGGGGCGACCGCACTTCTGGCAACGGGTGTACGCGCGGACGCCAAACTTCGGCTTGCGCGACTGCTTCACTTTCAACGCTGTCTTTGCCATGACTCAGCTCACTTCTTCTTGCCGAACGCCGGGCCACGCTTGGTCCCGGGCTTCTTTGGATCGTCCTTGGCCTTGAAGGGGAAACCCAGGTGCTTCAGCAGCGCCCGGCCTTCCTCATCATTCGCGGCGCTGGTCACGAACGTGATGTCCATGCCCCGCACCCGATCAATCTTGTCCTGATCGATCTCGTGGAACATGACCTGCTCGTTGAGGCCGAAGGTGTAGTTGCCGTTGCCGTCGAACTGGCGGCCGTTGAGACCACGGAAGTCACGGATACGCGGCAGCGCCAGGGTCAACAGCCGGTCGGCGAACTCCCACATGCGGTCGCCGCGCAGCGTGACGTGCGCGCCAATCGGCATGCCCTCACGCAGCTTGAACTGGGCGATCGACTTGCGGGCCTTGGTCACCGTCGGCTTCTGGCCAGTGATGACGGTCAGGTCACGCACCGCGCCTTCGATGATCTTCGAGTCGCGGGCAGCCTCACCGACGCCCATGTTGACGACGATCTTTTCCAGCCGAGGGATCTGGTGCACGTTAGCGAAGGAGAACTCCTCAGCCAGTGCCTTGACGATTTCTTCACGGTACCGCTGCTTGAGGCGCGGCATAGCGGGGGCGCTCATCAGATTTCCTCCCCGGTCTTGCGGGACACGCGCTTGCTGCGGGTGCCGACGTACTCGCTGCCATCGGGACGGCGCTTGGTGACCTCTTCGCGCTGGTAGCCAACGCGCGTCACCACTTCCTTGCCGTCCACCTTCGTGACGAGCTGAACGTTGGAAACGTGGATCGGGGCCTCGCTGGTGATGATGCCGCCTTCGATGCGGCGGCCACCGGCACCCTGGGATTCCCGACGATGACGCTTGACGATGTTGACGCCTTCGACGCTCACCTTCTGGTCTTCCGGGTAGACGGCGATGATTTCGCCGATCATGCCGCGGTCCTTGCCTGAAATGACCTTTACTCGGTCACCCTTCTTAACGTGTAGGCCACGCATAATCAGATCACCTCCGGGGCCAGCGAGATGATGCGCATGTAGCGCTTCTCGCGCAATTCACGAGCCACCGGGCCGAAGATACGGGTCCCGCGTGGTTCGCCGTCGGGCTTGACGATGACGGCGGCATTCTCGTCGAACTTAATGTAGGAACCGTCGCCACGGCGACGTTCTTTAGCGGTACGCACCACGACGGCTCGGACTACTTCGCCCTTCTTGACGTTTCCGCCGGGGATAGCATCCTTCACCGTGGCGACAATGGTGTCGCCGAGGTAGGCGTAACGACGCTTAGAGCCACCGAGCACGCGGATACAAAGCAATTCCTTTGCCCCGCTGTTGTCGGCGACTTTGAGTCGCGACTCCTGCTGGATCATTTGTTCTCCTCTCCGATTGGTTCCCTGTCACGGGCCTGATCGGATATCCAATGAACCCCCTGGATTTTGCCAGGAGGCAACCCCGAACCAACTGCTTGGAACGGATGAAGACAGTTGCCCGAGAGAGGTCCCTCGAAAGGCACAGACTCAAAGCAACCTGATCATGGTACCCCAGGCGCGCTGCCAGTGGAAATCCGCGGAAAAGTCACGCTGTTCTGCCCAAAAGGCGCTGCAACACCGCGAAATCGCGAATTAGCGTGACTTTTCCGCAGCAAGCAAGCCCGCAGGCAGCCTCATGAAACGAATACCGGGGGCCGGTACCATCCAGCCAGGGAAAGCTAGTAAGGTCTGGTCATGGCCTCAAAGACGAGCACACAGCTAACAGTTACCAGTCCCGACCAGATCCGCAATGTGGTGTTGGTGGGAGCATCCGGATCCGGCAAGACCACGTTGTTCGAGCATCTGCTGCGAGCGCGGGTCGAGGGGTACCGGGGCGAGAAGCAAAGCCCAGAACGGTCGGCTACGTTGACCTTGGCATCGTTCAGCGACAACGGTGTGCAGGTGAACCTGCTGGACGCGCCGGGACACCCCGAATATGTGGGCGATCTGCGAGCCGGACTGCAGGCCGCGGACGCCGCAATCTTCGTGATCCCGGCCGGTGAAGAGATCCTGCCAGCGACGATCACGTTGTGGGAAGAATGCGAGCAGGCGAAAAAGCCGCGCATCATCGCCATCACCAAGCTGGATCAGGGCCGAGCCGACTTCGCTTCGATGGTGGCCGAGTGCCAGCAGGCCTTTGGCGACAACGTGCTGCCCGCGCTGCTGCCGCTGCGCGGCGAAGACCGCACCATCGGCAATCTGTCGTTGCTCAACATGCGGGCCCACGACTATTCCTCCGGCAGCCGCGTCTCCCGGGACGCGAACGCTGCAGAGCTGGAGTTGATCGAGGAGCATCGCCCGGCGCTGCTAGAGGCGATCATCACGGAACTGCAGGACGAGGCGCTCATGGAGAGCTACCTGGAGGGCGAAGACCTCGCCATCGAGGAAGTCCACGATGCACTGCAGCGTGCCGTGGTAACGGGGCGTTTCTTCCCGCTGCTGCCCGCGCACACCACCAGCGATGTCGGCACCGACGAGCTGCTGCGCTGGATCGAGGCAGGCTTCCCGCCGCCGAACACCAACATTCCGGCCGTGACCACGCCCAACGGCGCGAAGCTGCCCGACCTCACCTGTCAGCCTGACGACTACCTGGTCGCCCAAGTGATTCGCACTACCAGCGACAGCTACGCCGGGCGGCAGAACCTGGTTCGCATCTTCTCCGGCACGCTCAAGCATGATTTCAGCATCCACGTCTCGGGCCACCGCGAGTTGTTCTCCGATTCGGCCGATCCGGCTCACCCCGACCATGACGAGGAAGAAAAGATCGGCGGCATCAGCGCCTCGGACGGCACCGAACTGGTGGGTCGGCAGCGCGCCATCGCAGGTGAGATCGTCTACGTGTCGAAGCTGAGCAAGGCCGAGACTGGCGACACCATCTCCGATCCGCTCCGGCCAGCATTGGTCGCTCCCTGGGAGCTGCCGCAGCCGCTATTGCCGGTCGCGATTGTCGCCGAAACCCGGGCGGATGAAGACAAGCTGGGCGGCGCGCTGCAGCGCCTAGCCGTCGAGGACATGACGGTGCGGCTGGAACGCAACGCCGAGACCGACCAGCAGCTGCTGTGGACGATGGGCCAGTCCCACAAGGACCTGCTGATGAGCAGGCTGCGGGAGCGCTTCGGCCTGGCCATCGGCGAGGAGCCGGTGAAGGTGGCGCTGCGCGAGACGTTCACCAAGAAGGTCACGTCGCTAGGTCGGCACGTCAAGCAGTCCGGCGGGCACGGCCAGTACGCGGTGTGCAACGTTGAGATCGAGCCGCTGGAACGCGGCGCGGGCTACGAGTTCGTCGACAAGGTTGTCGGCGGCGCGGTGCCTCGCCAGTTCATTCCGTCGGTCGACAAGGGCATTCAGGCCCAACTCGCCAAGGGAACCATCTTCGAGTGCCCAATCGTCGACGTGCGCGTCACGCTCTTCGATGGCAAGGCGCACTCGGTGGATTCCTCCGACATGGCCTTCCAGACCGCTGGCTCGCTGGCCATC
>PDWI01007375.1_pt1 | contig 21312 bp, 18 predicted proteins | sample 1430891 | NCBI WGS metagenome assembly PDWI01 (sample SAMN01162508, study PRJNA174530) | Oral metagenome, whole genome shotgun sequencing project. | biome: Marine environment; feature: Marine mammal; material: Swab sample of the gingival sulcus; isolation source: swab sample of gingival sulcus... | reverse complement strand
TGCATTCCTGCAAACAAATTACTAAGCGTATCTTGAAGAGCCAAGGCTATTGCTAAACCTCCAACTCCCAAAGCTGTAAGTAGTGCTTTTATATCATATTTAAGGATTGTTGAAATAAGAAGAACCCCTGCCGAATAAACTAATAGACGAATTATAATATGAAACAAGGATGATACCTTGTTGTCTACTTGTCTATTAGCATAGGCTTCGTATACATAAATCAACAGCTCTGCAAACAGAAAGGTCAGAACGATTGTATTGAGAATCTTGATTGTTACCTCAAAACTATCTTTTAATTCAATATTTAGAGGTATCAGATAAACGATGTTAAGCAAAAGAATTGCCCCCAGAATAAAACTTGTTTTTTTGAGGGTCATAAATAGATGAGCAATATGGTGTTGCCCTCGTTTTATAGACTTATCTACAAGGAACTTAAAAATTGGTCTAATAAACAAAAAGCCAAATATGCTTCCAAGCAAAAGTCCTCCAAGGGTTAAAACCCATTGCTTGTTTAATATAGAAGTGATATAATCTAAAACCATTTTTTTCGCTTAAAATAAATTAAAATTAGTATTGTAATGCTAAGCATTAAACCTAACAAAATGAAATAACCATATTCAGTTTTTAACTCTGGCATATTTTCAAAATTCATTCCGTAAATACCAGCTAAGAAAGTAATTGGAATAAATATAATAGAGAAAATTGTCAATGTTTTCATTATTTCATTCAAGTGATGTCCTTGAATACTGAAAATCAAATTAATTTTACTCTCTAACTCCTGTAATTCAAAGTCAATATCAGCAATTAAATTATTTACTTGTTCCTTTAACTCTTCAAAATACTTAGCGTTGAAATACTCTAAATCAACTCTTTCTATTTTTGTAATTGTATCACGCAAGGATTTGGTTGCTTTTTTTAACTTGAAGATCTCTTGTTTTCGTTCTTCTACAACGCTTGTAAACTCAGGAGTCGGTTTAATATTAGAGTTTTCAAAGAGTTTATCATTGTGGTCTATAATCTCCTGAAATGTCTTCTCGTAATTATCAATAATGGCATCTAATATCAAGAAGAACAAATAATCCCCTTTCTTAGACCTCACCAGTCCTTTCTTTGAGTATAGTCGTTCTCGAATCCACGTAAAATAATCCCCAGATTTCTCTTGTATACTCCATATAAACTTAGAGTTTAGCACAAATTCCATTTTCTCTGTCGTATAGTTTTTATCTGAACGGAATACCTCAAGTGCAACAAATAAAACATTATTTAGAGTAATTACTTTATTGCTGCCATTTTCAACAACAATTTCTTTCAGTTGCTCGTAGCTTACAGTTCCGTAAGTGTTAAACCACTGAATAAAACCCTCTTGTTCAATGGGGATTAATTGTTTTGTGGTATCTACAACTTCTCTGTTGCCACACATTTCTTCATTATAACGAATCAGTGTTGTATCCTCTAACTTTACATTCATAAATTTATCTTCTAATGCATTATATTCTAAGTACAAATATAACTATAAATTATTTCTAAACCCTTTTCTCATAACGATAGATATTGATGATTTATTGTTTGAATTGTTTCTTCAAGGCTTCACGCTCCTCATCAATCTGTTTCTGCCGAAGGAGTAACTCAGCCTCTCTTCTGAGGTTATCTTCGTATTGACTAATCTCAATCCGTAGGCTATCAACCTTATTTTCATCAGCAAGGATAGACTTTATCTCGTCTAAGCCCTTTTGCTTGATGTAGCCTTTCATCAGACAATAGCGATAGGAAAAGTCTGTTTTGTCTGCCATTCTTAGCTGTTGAAAAGAAAAAACATACAAGCCTAATGACGAGCAAAACATTGTCAAAGTAAGAGCCAAGCCTACCCACTTCGCCCACGACTTCCTGTCAAAGAAGTAGTAACAAGGTCTATCTTCTGTCTTAGTGTTAGCCTTTAATCCGTCAAAGCCTTCTGCCATTGTTTGGAGCAAAGCCTTAGCAATAGCATTCAGCTGTTTAGTTGTTAGCTCATTCCGATTTGCCAAAGCTTTCTTGACATCATCAGAGAGATCTAAGCCTCGCTCTATTACTGTCTCAATCGCTTCAATACGTTCGGCTATCATCTTCTGTTCTCTGTGAGAATTTATATTCCCTTGCTTGACCTCCTCCAAGAGGTCAATAAGCATTCCTAAATTTTGTTCGTTCATCGTCAAACATAAACTTATCTTGTGGCGAAAAGCCTAAGATAAAATGACCGACAGGCTTCTTAATGCGAGTGGACATTGAGGCTTGAAGTTCAAAGTCCTCTGCAATCTTATTTGGAGAGTTCGTTCTTACTCCTTCGGCAAGTAGGATACGAGCCTTGCCTTTGTCCCTATCTAAAAGGTAATTTATCATTCCTCAAAAGGAAGTTCCTTTAATAATCTTTGCTATCATTGTCTTATTTCTTTTAATGTATTTGTAATGATATTGTCCAATTCCTTAATGCTGTTGTTGAGCGAATGAAGTCCAAAAGTATTGACTCTGCGAGCAATCTGATTAAGGTTGTTTGCCATGCTTGTTAAGGCTCTAATCTCCTTCATCTGTTCAAGTGTTATGCGGGCTTTGATTTCGCCTTTGAGAATAAATTCTCTTAGCAAGTCGTTGCGACTAAGTCCAACTTCTGAGGCTTTTCTTTTGAGCGTTAAATGCTCAATGGTATTCAGTTTTAAGAGTAAGGCATAACGTCTTTTTTCAGAGATACTCTTCTTCGGTCTGCCTCCTTTTTTGCGTGTTTCTTCTGTCATAGTTTTAATGTTTTTCATAATGAGACCAACGGGATTTTTCGTCTCCTTGATAGGTGGTGCAAGTAGTTTTGGGTAAGCCAAAACACAAACTTGCTTCCCTTAATTACGATTATCTTCTTAGTCCTCTCTTTTTCGGAGTGATTGCAGATTTCTGAGGCTTAGACTTGGTGACTAAGTAGTCGTTCAAATCTTTGTATTCGGCAAATAATGTTGAGCGATTGTTTCCTGAAATACAAAAACTCTGTTCTGCTAAGGCTCTTTCTCCTTATTTCGTCATTATTTAAGAATGAATTAATTTGTAGGTCGGAGTTTCTTCACAGAGAAATTGTAGTTTCTTGCGGAAGAAACTCTAATTTCTTTGGAAGGAAACTGGAGTTCGTTCGGGGACAAACTGAAGACTTTTTTCTTTCCTTAGCAAAAAGTCTTATAAAAGCAGTTTAGTTTAGGACAAGAATATATAGGCTTGTATTAAACTAAACCTTAAACTATGTACTCTGAGGGCATCGGTTTAGTCTGGTTCAACACTATATACACCCAACTTAAACTAAACCTCTTGTCCTTAGTCTTGGAAAAGCTCATTATAGCGATAAGATTTATCCGAACTTTGCACGACCATTCTCTTGCTTTTAAGGAAGCTGTGTAACTTCTTTGTCTTGTTAATGCCGTAGTTTGTTCCGAGCATTTTACCATAGCCTAATTGCAAGGCATCAATAAGTTCTTGATAGCCGTATCTGTCTTTGAGAGCAAATACCTGTTCTAAGGCTTGCTGATGTTCTACTTCGCTGAGGTCTGTGTAGTTAGACTTAATTCTCTTGCTTAGGCTGTCCTTTTGATAGTCCTCGTCTAAGAATGGGATGTTGATGTTATCCTCTTCATCGCTAATACGGAAGGCAAATTCTTCAAAAGGCTTTGAACGGATATAAGTTGCAGACACGACACTTCGATTACTTTCGCTATTGTCTTTCCGAACTTGTAGGACTGTTTCAGCTTTATTATTCAACTCTGTTCCAATATGCCAACGAGTATTATCATCGCCTTTGTTGAAATGTAGCACGGTCTGAATATGGATATTCTGTTCGCTCGTCCACTTCATCAAGTCGCCAATAAGCATTGAGGCTTGCGTTGCGTTATTAATGTCGTGAATAAGGTCGCGAATGCCGTCAATGACGACTAAGCCTAAGCCTTCGGTTGAGTAGATGGCTTGACGAATGAGATCGCAACGCACATTAGGGTCGGCTATCTCTCGGAGATGACTGAATATGAGGTTCTCAGGTTGCTCGTCTAAGGGCAGACCTGCAAGTTTGAGGATACGCTCTAAGACCTTTTTGCAATGGTAGGGACTTTGCTCTGTATTGAAATACAGAATCTTTCGCTTGTCCTCAGGTAAGGAGGCTTTATACTCCAATACCTGCCCATTGATGAGGGCAGAGGCAACGATAGCCGATACGTTGAAGGTCTTTTTCGCTTTAGCTTTGCCTGTGGAGGCAGAGAAGTTGCCAAGCGTTCCGATAACGGAGTCGCCCACTTGCAAGATAACAGGAGGCAAGTCAAAAGTGTCTGTAACCTTTACAAGGGACTTTTCCCACAAGTCATCGTAGTTAAGTTCTTTCTTTTCCATAGAGATAAACTTATCTGCGTCCTCCTTGTTTCTTCCCTGCTAATTCAAGGGCAAGTTCTACATCTATGATTATCTTCCGTCCAATTTGAGTAATAGCTTTGTCTATCTTACCACTCTTCTTAATCCTATTTGCCGTTGGTAAGCTACAACCAAAGGTTTCGGCTATCCCTCGTATGCTTCGGCAGTCATTTGCCATAATGGTTTGTCTTTGTCTATCATATTAGTTCTTTTAGTATTAGATTTTTACTTATTCACCTTGTGAGTGATATGCTATTTTTCTTAATGTTATGCACAAAACTAAAAGGAAAATCAATACGAAGTCAAAAGCGATGAACTATAGGGGAAAGAAAGGTACTATAAGGTAATAGGATGCCTTCCTGTTGAACGAGAAAATGCTCAAAAAAAGGGTATGTCAAGGTTTGCCTCTATCCGCTTATGATAGAAGAAAAGTTCTTAAAAGAGTAGGAAAAATTAAGGAGTACCGACTGGCACTCCTTAGTTGTAGTTTATAGTTGATTAAACTTATTCATTGAATTTGCTTTTATGCTATCCGCAATCTCAATGTAAGGCTTCATCGCTTTATAGTCGCTATGTCCTGTCCATTTCATCACGACTTGGGCAGGAATACCTAATAGAGCAATCGCATTACAGATAAAAGTCCTTCTACCTGCGTGAGTGCTTAGCACTTCATATTTAGGGCGAGTGATGTCTATCCTTTCATTACCCTTGAAGATAACTTCATTAACAGGTTCCGTTATTTCGGCTAATTCGCCCAACTCTTTCAAGAAGTAATTCATCTTCTGGTTACTGATGACAGGTAGGACTTTGTCGTCTTTGAACTTAATGTCCTTATATTTATTGAGTATCTCTCGGCTATTGTGATTTCTATATGGTCTTGCTTAATGTTACTATGCTTTAAGTTATAGACATCAGAATAGCGTAAGCCTGTAAAACAGCAAAAGATGAATACATCACGTACTCGCTCTAAGTATTGTTTGCTCTCAGGAAGTTTTAGGTCAATGAGTTTCCTTTGTTCCTCCCAAGTTAAGAAGATGATACCATTCTTTACATTTTTGAGCTTTGGCTTGAAGTCTTCAAATGCCGGATTAACATTATAGCCTTTCTTGGAACACCAACGTAAGAAAGAACGAACAAACTCTAACTGCTTTCTGATTGTACTATTTCGCATATCTTTCTCCATTTGCAAGAAAGCGACATAGTCATTCAGAATGTCTTCACTAATATCTTGTAAGCATAACTTATCATTGAAGTTTTCTAAATGTCTTTTGACGGTTGCAAACTTCTTATGAGTTGATTTAGTCCAGTTGTTCTGAACGCTTCGTTCTTTCACGAAATCTATAAAGACTGATTGAACTAAATCGTTTTGAGTATTCTCAGAAATACGAGGTTTAAGTCGTGTGTTGAACAAGGTCTTTACATCTTCTGTGGTAGGAAATGTATTTTGCACCTCAAACTCCTTAAACACGTTTTGAATTTCAGCATAATAGTATTGAAGTTCTGTGTTAATCTCAGAGGCACTTTGTTTGAGTTTGTTCGTTATGCCATTCTTAACTCGCTGCTTGTCTTTATCCCATTTAGCAATATCAATGCGATAACCTGTGGTAAACTCTATACGTTTACCTCCGAACATTACACGCATACGGATAGGGACATTTTCAACAATGGGAACTCCGTTCTTCTTTCTCTTTTCAAGAGCAAAACTGATGTTTCGTTTTATATTCATAATTGGGTGTATTTACATTATCTACACCCAAAGTTACACCCAAATTCTGATATATGCAAAGATGGTTTGTGATTGTTTGTTTAATTTCAAACAAGTGTAACTATCTGTATTATTGCTGTTTTAGTATTTTATAGTATTTCGCTTAACCCCTCTATGTGGAACGATATCCTCCACAGAAAAAGACTCTAAGAAAATCTTGCAACATAAATTGAAACATTATGAAAGTTTCTCCTAGAAGTCTAAAATATCAAGTTTTCGTTTAATTCTGATATAAGCTTTTTCTCGTTTTTTATGAGTGCAAAAGTATCTTTTAAAGCTAAAAATTCCTTTTAGGTTTCTTATTTTAGATTATTTGTTAATTTAATTCTTGACCGTTTGTGTTTAATAATATTAACATAATTGAAAGCAGATTTTAGTTTCTTTGACACTTCAAGTTTCCAAGTAATAAAGTCAAATATAAAAAATTTAACTTACCAAGAAAACTAACATTATCTCCCAATTCTACCAAGAAGACAATAAGGCAAGAAAAGAGCCATATTCTGAACACTACCCCAAATAAAGAAATAAAAAGACTTAATTTATATTTTTATTCTCAGGTTATTCCAACGTTTAAGCAAAGACAATATGCTTAAAATCATTAAGAATGAGGCAAATAATAATAACTTTTTTTTGTTATACGAAAAAACCTCTTATCTTTGTCCTAGAGATTTAACTAACAAAAACATAGTAAAACGTGGTAGGAGTAGAAAAGCCTTATGTTATAGGCATTGATATGGGTGGTACAAATACCGTTTTTGGTATTGTAGATGCTCGTGGTAACGTAGTGGTGAGTGCCTCAATCAAAACTGGAGCTCACAATGACATCAATCTGTACCTAAACGACCTTGAGAATGGTCTTAATATGATTATTGATCAGGTTGGAGGCAAAGATAAAATCAAAGGTATTGGTATCGGAGCTCCAAATGGGAACTATTTCTCAGGCTCAATTGAATTTGCCCCTAACCTTCCTTGGAAAGGAAAGATTCCATTGGCAAAGATGATTGAAGACCGTATGGGTATTCCTGTTGCTCTAACAAACGACGCTAATGCAGCTGCTATTGGGGAAATGACCTATGGTGCTGCTCGTGGAATGAAGGACTTTATCGTTATTACGCTTGGAACAGGTGTCGGTAGTGGTATCGTAGTGGGCGGACAGCTTGTTTATGGACACGATGGTTTCGCAGGAGAACTTGGTCATATGATTGTTCGTCGTAATGGACGTATGTGCGGTTGTGGTCGTCAAGGTTGTCTTGAGGCTTATACCTCTGCTACTGGTGTTGCTCGTACAGCTCGTGAATATCTAAATATCCGTTCTGAAGAGAGTAAACTTCGTGAACTAGATATTGCGTCAATCACAAGTAAGGACGTTTTCGACGCTGCTATGGAAGGTGATGCTCTTGCTCTTGAAATCTTTGAATCAACAGGTGCATTACTTGGTGAAGCGTTTGCAGACTTCATTACATTCTCTAGCCCAGAGGCAATTATCCTATTTGGAGGATTGACTAAGTCTGGCGACTTGCTGATGAATCCAATCAAGCACCATATGGAGCGTAACCTCCTGAATATCTATCAAGGTAAAACACAACTTCTATTCTCTCAGCTTAAAGAGAGTGATGCTGCCGTTCTTGGAGCTTCAGCTCTTGGTTGGGAAGCGAAGTAAGATATTTTTCACTATATTTGAAGAGGCTGTGGCAAAACGGAAGTTTTGGCTCAGCCTCTTTTAGTGTTTTAGAATAGGATAGAAATTTGTCTATTATTAAAGACGCTCATTTTTATTTAACATAAAGAAATATGGAGAACCCATTACATAGTTTTATTTACTGTCCACGCTGTGGCAAGGAAGGTTTTGAGGACAGAGGCGAAAGAGCAAAATTCTGTCCTCATTGTGAATTGTCTTATTATGGTAATGTTGCCTCTGCCGTTGCTGGTTTGCTGAGGGATGCTAAAGGCGAATATCTATTTGTTCGTCGGGCAAACGAACCTGCTAAAGGGACTCTTGATATGGCAGGAGGCTTCGTAGACCCAATGGAAAGGGTGGAAGAAGCTATCATTCGAGAGATTAAGGAGGAAACTCAGCTCTCTGTTAAGCAAATAAAGTATATAAGCTCTTTACCGAATATCTATCCTTATTCTGGAATTACGGTTTACACTTCGGACTTATTTTTTCTTGTTGAGGTTGAAAGTTTCGAAGGAGCTATAGCTTCTGACGATGCTGAAGAATTAGTTATCCTCAGAGAAGAGGAGCTTAATCCTGAGCTTTTCGGACTAAGCTCAATAAAACGTTTCATTTCACTCCTAAAGGAAGGGACAATACAACTATAAAATCGGATAATGAAACGAGCGATTAAGAACCTTCTTCCAATCTTCTTTATGCTATTAGGCATCGTGATGTATCCTATAGCTAATAGCTTAAGAGCATTAATCCCTTGGGTTATTGGCGTAATGCTTTTTTTGACATATCTCAAAGTTAAGCCTAGAGATATGAAGCTTCTGCCTCAGCATTTTATTTTCCTAGCAGTACAACTTGCTTTGATGTGTCTAGCATACGGCTTGATTTACAACTTAAATTACGACTATGCCGAGGCGATATTGCTTTGTTTCCTAATGCCTTCTGCGACGGCAGGACCTGCAATTGTTCGTCTGCTCTCTGGCAAATCGGGCTTTACAGCTTCCTATGTCTTATTGACTCACTTTGCTCTGATATTGCTTGCCCCCCTACTCTTTCCTCTTGTTCATCAAACAGCTATTGAGATTTCTTTTCTAAGCCTTGCAAGCTCAATCTTTATGACGATTGCCCCTCTTATCATCTTGCCAATGCTCCTTGCTTGGGGTTTCCTCTTTATCAAGCCAAAATTGAGCGAAAAGATTGCTCAGAACAAACAAATGCCTTACTTCCTTTGGCTGTTCTCTGTTTGGCTTTTAATGGGAAAAACAACCGTTTTTCTCTTAGACAGTCCTTCATTAAATACCCAAACATTTCTCATTGTTGGAGTTTTATCAGCCTTAGCCTGTGCTTTGCAGTTTGTCTTTGGAGCAAAACTTTCGCTTCGTTTAGGGATTGAAACGAATGCTGGTCGGCACGCTATGGGGCAGAAAAATACAAGTCTTGCTATTTGGCTTGCGACACTTTATCTATCCCCCTCTTCTGCCCTTGCAGCAGCTGCCTATATCCTTTGGCAAAACTTCGTTATCACCTATCGCCTAGCGAAGAAATAGGACTAAATAGCCTCACATACTAAGAAGTGTACCTAGACCTCGGTCTAGGTACACTTCTTCTATATTAAACTAAAGAGATAAGAGGCCTACAAGAAGCGACGTACACGAGCAAGCATACAAGCTCCTAGAACGCCAGCATTATCACCTTGCGTTGCTGTTACAATTTCAGTATCGTTCGTTACGACATTTAGTGAATAAGTACGAACGACAGCTTTGACAGCCTCTGTAAGCGTTTCGCCTGTTTTACTCATTGAACCTCCAATAATCACTAGTTCTGGATTGAAAATATTAATCAAGCTAGAAACGTGCTTACCTAGTTTATTACCAATCTCTCCAAGAATTTCAAGACAAAGGACATCTTCCTGAAGAGCAGCTTCAATAATTTCAGTCATCTCAGGCTTATGCCCCGACAGAACACTCTTAGAGAGGATTGAGGCTTCGCCTGAACGAATACGGCGAATAAGCTCTGCCTGCATTGCACGTCCACTAACTTCCGTTTCAAGACAGCCTTTCTTACCACACTGGCAAATGATTTGGTTATCAAAAGCACTAATATGCCCAAACTCCCCACTAAAGCCAGACTTTCCTTTGAAAACTCGCCCGTTAAGAATTAGTCCTAAGCCGACTCCCCAGCTCATATTAATGTACAAAACATTCTTAGCGTTCTTATCCTTCGCACAGCCTTGAGTAAATTCTCCATAAGTCATACCACGAGTATCGTTGTCAATGGTAACATTAATACCAAGCTTACGGTACATTTCCTTAGTTAGCTTTCCGTCCTTGACGAAGCTGAAATAAGTTAAACTAACTCCTAATTCAGGATTGATACGCCCTGGGAGGTTCATATTAATATTTAGAATATCAGCCTTTTGGAAACCTGAGTCTTCAATAAACTTTTCAATCAAGGCACATAGTTCATCTAGACTCTCTGGAGTATTCTCCAATTCGTAAGGCACATCATACACTACATTCTGAATTTCACCCACAAAGTCAATCAACCCAAGATTAACAGAAGTATGCTTCAAATCAACACCAACGAAATAACCTGCAGTAGGATTTAATCCGTAAAGCTGAGGATAACGTCCTCCTTGTGTTTCCAATTTACCATAAGTACGTACACATTCAGCAGTAGAAAGATCCCCAATTACTTTAGTAACAGTGGGAATACTTAAGCTAAGAACCTTAGCTAGTTCAGTTATCGTAGTAGGTCCTTTCTCAATGAAATGAGAAATAACACTTTTCTTATAGCCAGCCGTCTTTGTTCCTTCAGCAAGCTCCATTATTAAATTGTAATCCATAATTTAAGTATTTATGATTATCAGTTTATCTATTTATCGTTCATTTCATTAGTCCTTTTCTTAGGCTTTCTTGCTTGAGAGCCATTAGGGCGATTTGACTTTGCACCCTTAGCATTTCGTTTATACCTTCCTCCATTATTAGGTCTTTTTCCTTTGGACGAATTTTTTCGTCCCTTGCTCTTTTTCTTCAGAGCATCTATACCTTGGTATATAGGAGCATCTCCCAAGCCTTCAGGCAAAGGGAAGTGTATCAGTTCTTTTCCCAAAAATCGCTCTAGGAATGCCATATCATACTGCTCCTCCTCACTGACAAGCATCAAGGCTCGCCCTCCATCACTCTCCCCTCGTGCCGTACGTCCAATACGATGGACATAGTCTTCGGGATCTCGTGGCACTTCATAGTTAATAACCATATTGATATTATCGACATCAATACCACGGGCAACAATATCCGTTGCCACGAGCAAATCAACCTCTCCAGCCTTAAAATCTCGCATTACTTGCTCTCGCTCATCCTGCCCTAAGTCAGAATGCATCTCTGCAATCTTCGGCACGAGTTTTCGGAGCTTTGTCGTAAGCTCACGCACATTTGCCTTCTTTGAAGAGAAGATAATGGTACGTTCAGGCTTATGCTCTTTGAAAAAAGCTTTGAGGATATTTAATTTCTGCCCCTCATAACAGATACAAGCTTCTTGCTTGATACTCTCTGGAGGTTTACTAATCGCAATTTCAACTTCTTTAGGACTCTTCAAGATTGTCTTAGCAAGAGTCTTAATCTTGGGAGGCATCGTTGCTGAGAACATTACTGTCTGAACGTTCTGTGGAAGTTCTCTATGTATCTGTAGAATATCACCAACGAAGCCCATATCAAGCATCCTATCAGCCTCATCTAAAACAAAATACGAAACGCCAGAAAAGTCTGTTGCTCCAAGATTAGCCATCGAGAGCAAACGACCAGGGGTTGCGATAACAATATCTACACCTAGGTTCAGACCTCTCTCTTGCTGAGCAAAAGTAATACCATCACCACCTCCATAAATCGCAAGCGAAGAGATTGAGAGATGATAACCAAAAGCTTGCACTTGTTGGTCAATCTGGATTGCCAGTTCTCTCGTTGGAGCAATGATTAGGGCATTAACCTTATCTTTTGCCCCCTCGCCACGACTAATACGTTCTATTATAGGAAGGAGGTAGGCAGCCGTCTTCCCTGTACCCGTTTGGGCACAAGCAATCATATCGTGTCCTTCAAGGAGTAAAGGAATTGTTACTTCTTGAATAGGAGTTGTTTCGAAGAAATTCATCGAATCAAGACCATCTAATACACCATCAGACAGCTGTAAATCTTGAAAATACATAAGCTTTTTATATTACTATCTACAAATGTAAGCAATTTATTTAATAAATAAAAGGAATATAGGCTCATATTTTACTCTTAATGCTTTTATTCACATCACTTCTCTTAATAAACCTTGATTCTCAGCAAAACTTCATCTTAAAAATAATTAAGTCAAAAGATATACACCAAAAGTATTAGAAAATGTTTTTATTGTTTCTCCCTCTTGTGTCCTAAATAAATTTGTAGAATGAAAATATTTGACAGACTGAAATCAAACGAACTCACAGAACTCTTAGCTTATTTCACCACGGAGTGAAATTAATTACACGACGGAGTGAAATGTTTTTCACCCCGTGGTGAAATCAAAAACTTACTAGGACAAGCTCATCAATAAGCTTTGACAATTATTCACTTTGTCTAGGGACAAACTGAAGTTATTTACCAAAGAATGGGTATTATACGAGCCTAATCATCCCTTATTATACTCATATTTAGGGATTGATAAGCCTTATTATAAGTCGTATTTTTGCTTGGTAATTGACAATTATAAAAAACTTAAACACAAGGTAATATATAATGAATAAGAAAAATCTGCTTATAGCTCTTGCTATTTTATCACTTTGCTTACTGGGAGGCTTCACCCTATGGAAAAAATATGCTTCAAGAACAGAAGTTGCTTTGGTCAACTTCCCTGCCTACCAAGCCTCAGGTATAATCCTCTCTAATCAAGACAAAGAAATCCACTATACTAAGCTTCGCTCAGAAGATATTGAGCATTTTGATGACTATGACTATCTGCTTGTTTTTGGAATGGGCTTACACTGGACAAAGCAAGAACAAAGCCAAGTCAAAGAATTGATGACAGAAGGCTTACCTCTGCAAGTCATTTACGCCACAACTCCAGAGAACGAACTTTGTAGCATTGACTCGCTAAAAGCTCAGAGCGTTTTGCAATACTTCAGCAGTGGAAATAAGAAAAATTATCAGAGCTTAGCTCGCTATATCCGTCAGCATATTGATGAGAAAAAACTCTTTATCCAAGAAGCTGACAGTCTTGCTCCTTCGCCCTACGATGTCTATTACCATATAGATGAAGAGATTGCTATAGATAACAAGGAAGACTTCGACAAATATCTAAAGGCTAAGGACTATTACTATGAAAACGCTCCTAGAGTATTAATTTCTGGAGGCTTGAACAATCCTTTCTCTGGCAATAAAGAGAATTTAGATAGTCTGATTGCTTCACTGAGCAAAGCTGGGATGAACGTCTACCCTATCGCTTCGATGATGAAGAAGATGAACTTTGTCGAGGAGGTCAAGCCCGACCTTGTCCTCTATATGCCTCACGGACGTTTTGTAATGGGAGGAGGAGATGTCTTCGTTGATTACCTCAAAGAGCATAATATCCCAGCGATTTCTTTACTTACTATCCTTGCAGAAAAGGAAAAATGGGAGGCTGACCCTATGGGCTTAGTCGGAGGTTTTATGTCGCAAAGCGTTGTAATGCCTGAGCTTGATGGTGCAATCTATCCTTATGTCTTCGCTGCCGAGGAAGTAAACGAGGAAGGCAATCACCTCGTAAAGGCTATCCCCAATCGTTTGGCACGTCTAACCGAACTATGTAAGCGTCTGCTTAGCCTAAAGACAAAAGCTAATGCAGAGAAGAAACTAACGCTTTACTACTACAAAGCCTCAGGGAGAGAGGGCATTTCTGCTGGAGGACTAGAAGCAATCCCTTCGCTATATAACTTCTTGCACTACCTCAAAGGTATTGGCTATCAGCTTGAGGGTTTGCCAAATAGTCTTGAAAGCTTTAGGGACTTAGTTATGGCACAGAATAAAGCTTTTGACTATAGTCGCTCAAATATCCCTAAAGATGAAGTAGAGCAAGCTTGTACCTTAATCAGCAAAGATGTAGTTAATCGTTTAATCACAGAGAATATATCCCCTTATTTACGCAAAGAACTCACAGAGCATTATGGCGAGGCTTGTGGCTCAGTAATGAACTATATCGGAGCTAATGGAGAGGAAGGTCTAGTCTTACCACGCTTAGTCTTTGGCAATATCGCTCTAGTTATCCAGCCAAGTCCTGCAATCTCAGGGGAGAATAGCTTTGCCGTTAGTCACGGAAAGGTCAAAGCTCCACTGCCTTATCCTTATATAATGGCTTATCTATGGGCAAAAGATATTTTTAAGACCGACGCAATTATGCACTTTGGCACGCACGGCACAATAGAGTTTACCCCAAGTAAACAGTTAGCCCTCTCAGATCGAGATTGGAGCGACCAGCTCATTGCCCCTCTGCCACACTATTATTATTATCAGACTGCTAACGTTGGCGAAGGCTTAATCGCTAAGCGTAGAACTTATGCTTCACTGAATACTTACATTACACCCCCATTTGACGGCACGAATACGCAGTCGCTCTTTACAGACTTGCACAAGCGTATCGATGAATATTATAAGTCTGAGGGAGAAGAGCGTCGCAGAGCTTCTTTGCTCGTTAAGGCTCAAGCTATTAAAATGGGACTAAGCCGTGACTTGGAGTTAGATAGCGTAAGTAATAAACCCTACACGGAGGAAGAAATCGAACGCATTGACAACTTTGCCGAAGAAGTGGCAGGGGAGCAGATTAATACCAAGCTCTATACAATGGGGCAAGCGTATACACAAGAGGAATGTTACCGAACAGTTCAAGCAATTACAGCTGAAGCTCTAGCAAATGCTCGTTTTAAGCTTGACGTTTACAAGCACAAGGTTCAGAAAGACTTCAGCAAGAATAAACGACGCTTCAAGCAAGTTTATTTGACTCCAGCAAAGACGCTTATCAACAAAGTCTTGAGAGGTCAAGCAATCAGCCCTCAAATCTTAGCATCTTACTGTTCTATCAGCCCAGCAGAACTAAAGGCTATTAAAGAATTTGAAGCCAAAGGAGAAGAGAAAGCCTCGGCTCATCGCTCAAAGATGATGGAGATGATGATGAAAAAGTCCAAGGAAGGCAAGAAACCTTCTGCCGATATGATGATGAAAATGATGAAGGCTCATCAACGTATGGCTCAGAAAAAGAAAAACGCTTCCAAGCCAAAGTATGCAAAAGAATACATCAATCTCCTGACAAATATAGAGCAGATTATCAAGTCTGTCCCAAGCTATCAGAAGGCAATAATGGAGAGTCCTGAAAAAGAACTTAAAGCAATTGCTAATGCCCTTAGTGGAGGTTATACAGCTCCTACCTCGGGGGGAGATCCTATTGCTAATCCATTGGTTCTACCAACAGGGCGTAATATGTACGGCATCAATGCAGAGGCTACCCCCAGTCGCCGAGCGTGGGAGAAAGCTGTCCTACTAGTTAATGAAATGCTCGCTGATTATGAGAAGAAGCACAAGGCATACCCAAAGAAAGTAAGCTACACTTTCTGGTCAAGTGCCTTCGTAGAGAGCGAAGGAACAACGCTCGCTCAGGCAATGTACCTACTAGGTGTCGAGCCTATTCGCAATATGTTCGGCAGAGTTGTGGACTTACGCCTAATACCTGAAGAGGAGCTTGGCAGACCTCGCATAGATATTTTGGTGCAAACCTCGGGACAATTCCGTGACCTTGCAGCCTCTCGTCTTTTCTTGCTTCAGCGTGCCATTAAAATGGCCTCCGAAGCACCGAAAGAAAAGCACGCGAATTTTGTCGCCGACGGTTCGGTCAATCTAGAAAAGCAACTTGTGCTAGCAGGCTTAAGTCCACGCAAAGCTCGAGAGCTTGCTCACAAGCGTATCTTCGGAGGTATCGGAGGAATGTACGGAACAGGCATTCAAGGAATGGTAACTTCAGGCGATAAGTGGGAGAACAATAAGGAGATAGCCGACGTTTATATCCACAATATGGGAGCATCTTACGGCAGTCGTGAGGATTGGGAACAGTATGCAGAAAACCTTTTCCGTTCGGCTCTTAATGACACGGACATAGTCATTCAACCACGCCAAAGCAATACTTGGGGAGCCTTGAGCCTTGACCACGTCTATGAGTTTATGGGAGGACTGAACTTAAGTGTGCGTAGCGTTACGGGGAAAGACCCAGAGGCTTATTTTGCCGACTACAGAAAGCGTAGCCATTTCCGTATCCAAGGCTTAAAAGAAGCCGTTGGTGTAGAGAGCCGTGCGACGCTACTAAATAAGCATTATGTGGAAGAAGTGCTAAAAGGTGATGCGAGTAGCTTAGGACAAATCACGGAATTTGTTACGAACTCCTATGGCTGGGAAACAATGAAACCCACTCTGCTCGAAGATAGTTATTGGAATGAAGTCTACAAAGTCTATATCAAAGATAGCTTTCAGCTCGGTGTACAGCAACGCTTTGCCGAGGTTTATCCTAGTGCAATGACCGAGATAACTGCCGTAATGCTCGAAACAAGTCGCAAAGGCTTATGGCAAGCGAGTGCCGAACAGCTCCGGACACTTGCCGATTTGCATAGCGATTTGGCACACAAGTTTGGTTTGGAAGGTACGGACTTTGCTCGTAACAATAAGAAGCTACAAGACTATATCGAGCAAAAAGTTTCTAAAGATTTGCTTCGTCAATACCAAACTTCCATTAAGAAACAAGAAGAAATTCAGGTCAAGTCAGGCGTTGTAATGACGAAAGAGGACGTTTCCAACGAGAACAAAGCTCAGGAACATAAGCCTTTTGCACAGAAGATAATATTCTTTGCCTTAGGAGGCTTGCTCTTGATTATCATCTTCCTTGTCTGGAGAAAGCGTAAACAATAAATGGAGAGCCTCATTCAAGTACAGATGTTGCTTGTCTGCTTTGTGGCAGTCATCAAGCTAAGTTTAGCTAATAAGTGGCTAAACTTAGCTTTTGCACTCTTGCTCTTCGGCTTTACTTTATGGATTAAAGACTTCTGTAGCGAGGAAACCATCGCTGGCATTTCTATGTATATAGAACAAAAATCCCTAAGGGAATATATGGCTATTCTGCTAACTTTGGAAGGCTTAATTTATATGCTCTATGCCTTCGCTCCAAACAAAAAAGTCTTAGCTTTCTATCCTTCCTTACTGATATTCCCAATACTCTATTATACGGAAACAAACCTCTTCTTCACTTTTGCAGGGATAGATTTCTTCCTTCTGGCATTGCTTTCAGCCTTTGCCGTACTAAGCCTTTTTCTCGCCCTACCGTTCTTGATTAGATTGCTCATTCCAGAGGTCGAAATTCGCTTGGAATTACTCTTCCTCTCTTCCATACTGACGACCATCATAGGCTTGCTTACGACCGTTGATGACAGCCTCAGTTACGAAGCTCCTCGGGCAGAAATTCCTCTCCAAAGCCTATTGATTGCCTTAGGACTCTTTATCCTTTGCTTTGCTATTGGCTATTACCTCCCCCATATCAAAGAATTATTATTTAGAAAAAAATGAATACAATAACACAAGCTCTCTTTTGGCTGGCAAACAGTCTACTTATTCCGAACATTATTGTTTTGCTAATTTTATTTGTTCGCTCCTTAGTTCTTTTAGGTTCTTTCTACAATGATTTTATGCAACGCAGAGCCTTTGCCAACGTTCTCGAAACGCTTAATAAAATACAGGAGGACAAAAGCTCTTTGAATAGTCTTAATCCTCTGATTAGGAATGCAAAAGTTTTGACTTATTACCAGCGAATACTTAGTAAAGCAAACCTGACAGAGAGCTATCTTGATTACGAACTAAATGAATTTGAGCTTGAAGCAGAGCAAGACCTCAGCATTTCTCGTTTGCTCGCCAAACTGGGGCCTGTACTAGGACTTATCGGGACACTTATCTCAATGTCGCCTGCACTGATGGGGCTGTCGTCTGGTAATATTGAGGGAATGGCGTATAATATGCAGATTGTCTTCGCTACAACCGTAGTTGGTTTGCTGATTAGTATTGTCGGACTCGTTACCTTGCAGTATAAACAATCTTGGTGGCATGCCTACCTTAATGCCCTAGAGGTAAAGGCTTTTGAACTATTAGAAGAAAAAGGAGATGAAGAGAAGAAATAGAAGACGAGGCACGCTCTCGCAAGTAGAGGAAGGCGACCCACTGAGCGTCGTGGTAAACCTCTTTGATGTGGCGATGGTCTTCGCCGTGTCGCTGATGTTTGCAATGGTGATGAATATGCATATGACGGAGATTTTTGGCAAAGAAGACTTCTCGATAGTCAAGAACCCTGGGAAGGACAATATGATGATTATCACAAAAGAGGGCAATAAAATCAATAAATACACACCGAGCAAAGAGCAGAACCAGAAAAAGACAAAAGGTCGTAAAGTAGGTATTGCTTACGAACTCGAGAACGGTGAGATTATCTATGTCCCCGAATAGAACTCTCCAAGAAATAGGACTACTTATAAACAAATCAGAAAGAGCTTGTGCCTAATTGTAGCACAAGCTCTTTTATTTAACGGGATTAAGCAAGTTTAAGTCTTTCTCTCTTCGTTGTCGTGTACTGAAAAAGGTTTACAGTTTTATTTGTTAAAAACGGCTAAGGTTTACATCCTTTACCATTCTATCCTAATCAGGTTTACAGCAACTCTTTTCAGTACACTACAAGTGAACTAAAGTATCTGACAAATATCAAAAAGCATAACATCATTTTTTTGATACAGAAAGGGGCAATTTTCATAAATCAAGCATTTCAAGCAAGTCTAATGACAAGAAATATTGAAATTCACAGCCATTTTACCAAATAAATATCTTAGAGTTTTTGTATCTTTGCGAAACAGAGTTACAAAACATTATTATTGAGCATATAAATTATGATGAAGCAACTTTCCTTCTTGGCACTATGTGCGACCCTTTGCCTACAGACGGCAAAGGCTCAAGTTCCTACACCAACTCTAAAAGGCTTTTCTTATTTCAAGAGCCAAGCTCCGACAGGTAAAGAGTGGGAGAACCCCGAGGCTTATGCCCAAAATAAGGAGCAACCTCACGCAGATATTTTCTCTTTCGCCTCTGTAGAGGAAGCAAAGAAAGTTTTGCCTGAGCATAGTTCTTATTACAGAAGCCTTGATGGCACGTGGGACTTCCATTGGGTGGGTAATCCAAGCGAAAGACCTCAAAACTTCTACGAAACAAACTATAATACTAGTTCGTGGGATAAGGTCGAAGTACCAATGAACTGGAACATTACAGGACTTCAGAAAGATGGTAGCCTAAAATATGGAACTCCTATCTATGTCAATCAGACAGCAATCTTCTTAACGCACGGCTATGTCGGGGACTGGAGAAAAGGCGTTATGCGTACACCTCCACAAGATTGGACAATGTTCCAGAACCGTAATGAAGTCGGCTCATATCGTCGCACTTTTACCTTGCCAGAAGGTTGGGAAGATAGAGAGGTTTATCTAAACTTTGATGGCGTTGATTCATTCTTCTATCTATGGATTAACGGCAAGTACATCGGCTTCTCAAAAAACTCTCGAAACTTAGCCTCATTTAATGTGAGCCAATATGTCAAGAAAGGAGAGAACATCATTGCCGTAGAGGTCTACCGTAATAGCGATGGCTCATTCCTTGAAACGCAAGATATGTTCCGTCTTCCAGGGATTTATCGCTCTGTTTCACTGACAGCTAAGCCTAAAATGCAAATCCGAAATCTCTCAGCTATCCCAGTACATAAGGGAGGCAATAGCTATGCTTTTAACTTGACGGCAGATGTAGAGAACAAGTATAAAGGTTGGTGGTCTTCAAAGAGTGGTTATTCACTTGATTATAAACTTTATCCTTGTGCCTTGTACTCTGATGACCTAGAAGGTGGCTCTGTGGCTACGGCTCAAGGCTCTGTAGGGAAAGTTTATGGAGGCTATAGCCTAATTACGCAGAGCGAAATTAGCTTAAATAATCCAAGACTTTGGTCAGCCGAAGCTCCATATCGTTATGTGCTAGTAGCAGAACTGAAGAATAAAAAGGGTGAAGTAGAAGACATCGTTTCTACTTATGTTGGTTTCCGTACTGTGGAGATTAAAAACGCTTCAGCTAGTGAAGATGAGTTTGGCTTGGCTGGTCGCTATTTCTTCATTAATGGCAAGACACTCAAGTTCAAAGGCGTAAACAGGCACGAAACAAGCCCAGAGCGAGGACACGCTATTACACGTGAACAGATGCTCAAGGAGGTTATGCTGATGAAAGCTGGTAATATCAACCACGTACGTAACTCGCACTATCCTCCTCAGAGATATTGGTACTACCTCTGCGATAAGTATGGTATCTATCAAGAGGACGAAGCAAATATTGAATCTCATCTATATGGTTATGGTGCAGCTTCACTCTCGCACGTTCCAGAGTTTAATAACGCTCACGTGAATAGAAACCTTGAGATGGTTTATGCTTCAATCAACCACCCAAGCGTTGTAATTTGGTCATTAGGTAATGAAGCAGGACCTGGGAATAACTTTGTCAATGCTTATAAAGCTATTAAAGAGGTCGATACATCTCGCCCCGTTCAGTACGAACGTAATAATGACATTGTAGATATGGGGTCTAATCAGTACCCTTCTATTGCGTGGGTAGAAAATGCAGTCAAAGGAGAGATGAAGATTAAATATCCTTTCCATATCTCAGAATATGCTCACTCAATGGGTAATGCTGTAGGTGGACTTGAGGACTATTGGAAGGCAATCGAATCAACAAACTTTATTTGTGGAGGTGCTATCTGGGACTGGGTGGATCAATCACTCTACAACTATACATCAGATGGTCAGCGTTACTTGGCTTATGGTGGCGACTTCGGCGATAGAAGAAACGATGGAATGTTCGTAATGAATGGTATTATGTTTGGCGAACTTGACCCTAAGCCTCAGTACTTTGAAGTCAAGAAAGTTTACCAATACATTGGCTTTACAGCAGAAAATCTAGAAGAAGGCAAAGTAAAAATCTTCAACAAGAACTATTATACTAAACTAAATGATTACGACTTACGTTGGTCACTCTTCGAGAATGGTCGTAAGATTGAAGACGGACTTCTAGCTATGCCTATGGTAGAGCCTCGCAAGTCTGCAACGATTACTATTCCATTTAATAAGGCACTTATCAAAGCAGAGAATGAATACTTCATCAAGCTTGAGGCAAGACTAACGAAAGATATGCCTTGGGCAAAGGCTGGTTATGTGCAAGCTGACGAACAGCTCCTTCTGCAGAAGGCTCAACCTACACAAACGCTTGCAGACGTAGCGAAGGGAAGCAAACCTACAATTATCAATAAGAAACTTGACGAGATGTCTATCGTTGGGAAGAACTTTACAGTCTTCTTTGACAAGAAAGTCGGAACGATTAAGAAGTTAGTC
>PDWI01003703.1_pt1 | contig 21313 bp, 18 predicted proteins | sample 1430891 | NCBI WGS metagenome assembly PDWI01 (sample SAMN01162508, study PRJNA174530) | Oral metagenome, whole genome shotgun sequencing project. | biome: Marine environment; feature: Marine mammal; material: Swab sample of the gingival sulcus; isolation source: swab sample of gingival sulcus... | reverse complement strand
CGGCGTGTTTGCTCAGATATTCAGCAACACCTTCAGCGCTTGGCTTCATCGCCTCGTCACCCTTGTTCCAGTTGGCGGGGCAGACGTCGCCGTGCTCTTCAGTGAACTGCAGGGCATCGAGAACGCGGAGCGCTTCGTTGACGTTACGGCCAAGAGGCAGATCGTTGATCGTCGCGTGGCGGATGATGCCCTCGCGGTCGATCAGAAAGAGGCCGCGCAGGGCGATTGCGCCGTTGACCAGCACCTGATACTTTTCGGAGATCGATTTATCAAGATCGGCAACCATCGGGAACTGGACATTGCCGATTCCACCTTCGTTTACCGGGGTGTTTTTCCACGCGAGATGGGTGAAGTGTGAGTCGATCGAGACGCTGACAACTTCGCAGTTCTGCGCTTTGAACTTCTCGAGTGCTTTGTCAAAAGCGATAATTTCCGAGGGGCAGACGAAGGTAAAGTCGAGCGGATAGAAAAACAGCAGCACATACCTGCCCTTATAGGCGGACAGAGAAAAATCTTCCTTAAACGAGTTGTCGGGCATGACTGCGGTTGCGGTAAAATCGGGGGCCGGGGTGGTAACAAGAAGGGTCATTCTAATCTCCTTTCTGGATGAGTTTTGAAAAAAACGAAAAGACCCTGCGAAAGAGCAGGGTCTCAGGTCTGTTTTCAGTCGGCTTCAAAGAAAGAGTCTTTCTCTGCGCCACAGAATGGACAGACCCAGTCTTCGGGGACATCATCCCACGCAGTTCCGGGTTCTACACCGTTATCAGGGTCACCAACCTCAGGATCGTAAACATAACCACACGGGCATTCCATTTTTTGCATTTGAATCTCCTTTGTTAACAGGAACCTTTACTGCCCGGCCTTCTCAACATTCGTTCTGCTGCAGTCAAAATGTCCTCCGTACTGCCGGCTCTATGCCTTGACGGATATTTTTTCTGTGTCTGATCGAAATGATACCGGGACTCAAAGTGTTCGATAGATGGTTCTCAGCTGCTGCGCCTCAGACAATAGGAACTCCTGTTTCGGAGTCAAGGCGGAAAATGTCCCGGAGACAAATCCCGCCAACCACCCGGATCTGATGCAGAATTTCTTTCCCCCGGACGGGGACCGGCTGCAGTCGACAGAGCGCTGCCTGATCCCGGGGCAGATCTTCGAATATTGAAAAAGAAAGGGTTTTATGAGCCCTTTTCTCCGCCCCGGTCTGTTGCCCGACGAAGGCGGGCGGGCAACTACTCCTGCTGCGGAGCGGGCGGCTCGTTGTCCGGAGCGGTATCAGCGGCCCCGGAGGCGGGCATGCCCCAGGCGAGCCGAACCTTGGTGTCTATCTCTGCGGTGATTTCGGGGTTGTCGGTCAGGAAGCGTCTGGCGTTTTCGCGTCCCTGGCCGATCCGTTCATCGTTGTAGGCGTACCACGAACCGCTCTTGTCGACGATTTCAAGATTGACGGCGAGATCAAGCAGATCTCCCGTTCGTGAGACCCCCTCCCCATAGACAATATCAAACTCTGACTCTTTGAACGGCGGCGCGACTTTGTTTTTGACCACCTTCACCCGGGTGCGGTTGCCGATCACCTCCTGGCCGTCTTTCAGCTGGCCGATTCGGCGGATGTCAAGACGCAGGGTCGAGTAGAATTTGAGGGCGTTGCCGCCGGTGGTGGTCTCCGGGTTGCCGAACATGACCCCGATCTTCATCCGGATCTGGTTGATGAAGATCAGGATGGTGCTGCTGCGGTTGAGTACGCCGGTGAATTTCCGCATCGCCTGTGACATCAGGCGTGCCTGCAGACCGACATGGGAGTCGCCGACGTTGCCGTCGATCTCGGCGCGGGGCACAAGGGCGGCAACGGAGTCGATAACAATGACGTCGACGCCGCCCGATCGGATCAGAATTTCAGCGATCTCAAGCGCCTGCTCGCCAAAGTCCGGCTGAGAGACGAGCAGGTTGTCAATATCGACCCCGAGGCGGCGGGCATAGCTGGTGTCGAGGGCGTGTTCGGCGTCGATGAACGCGGCGGTGCCGCCGCGTTTCTGGGCCTCGGCGACGACATGGAGGGCAAGCGTGGTCTTTCCCGATGATTCGGGACCATAGACCTCGGTGATCCGCCCTTTGGGCAGGCCGCCGACCCCGAGGGCGATATCGAGGCTGAGAACTCCGGTCGAGATGACCGGGATGTTCTCATGCTCCCGGGAACCGAGGCGCATGATAGAGCCTTTACCAAACTGGCGCTGAATCTGGGAGATCGCGTTATCGACGCTGCCTGTTCTGTTTTTGGGTGCTGCCATTGTTCTTCTCCTTCAGGATTTGAGGGCATTGTGAGGAACCACTTTCCTGCTTGCCATCGACATACCGGTTTATCGAAAATCAGCCGGAACAGAGGCGTACATGTCCCGTCAGTGATGATTTTCAGCTGTTGTTGCAGGGTGCAGGCGGTTGTTGTGGTGGCGTGCAGGCGACTCGTCCGACAATGCCGGTTGAGCGGAAATTTCTGAATGCCTCGAGTGTAAACCACCCGGTGAAGAAAGCAACCTCTATCGACGTCACCTCCGCTCCCCGGCGAGCAGCCGGCGGCGGACCATGTCGATCGCTGTTGCCGCGCTCAGCTGGCGGATCTGGTTTCGATCTCCTGAAAAGTGGCACTCTTTTACGGTGATCTCTGCGGCGTCGGCAAGGGCGATAAACACCGTTCCCACCGGTTTTTCAACGCTGCCGCCGCCGGGTCCGGCGATACCGGTCACCGCCAGCCCGAAGTCGGCGCCACTCCGGTTGCGGATACCTGTGGCCATCGCCTCGGCGACCGGATGACTGACAGCCCCCCGTTTTTCGATCAGCTCCGGGGCGACGTCGAGGAGTTTGCTCTTCATTGCGTTGGCGTAAGAGACGGCGCCGCCGACGAAGAACTCTGAACTGCCCGGAACACAGGTGATCCGTTCGGCAATCAGACCGCCGGTACAGGATTCGGCCGTTGCCAGCGACAGCCCTTTGCTCTTCAGCAGATGGCCGGTCACCTGTTCGAGGGAGTCGCGGTCGTAGCCGTAGAGCGCTTCGCCAAGAGCCGCTTCGATCGTTGCCGCGGCTGTTGAGAAGCGGGTGTTGACAGCACCTTCGCCGCTGTCACGTACAGTCAGGCTGACATGCACCTCCGGAAAGACGGGGTAGTACCCGACCTGCGCCTCCTGCGGCAGGCGGAGTGCGGCGATCCGCCGGTTGACCTCAAGCTCTTCGATCGCAAAGAGCCGGTAGAGTCGCTGACAGGTGGCGAGCTGGTGGTGCTCTTCCCAGGTGGCGAGGACCGGGAGAACCTCCTCTTCGAGCAGCACCTTCATCTGTTCCGGAACCCCGGGCAGAAAGAAGACCGGCAGGCCGTCGCAGGCGAGCAGATAGCCCGACATCCTGCGGCTCGGGTCAAAGGGGACCGCTCCCCGGGGCAGCAGGGCCAGCTTTTCAAGGCCCGGGGGCAGCGGACCCTCACCCTCGGTCGAGTCGCGGAGGGCGGCGAGGACGGCAGCATTTCTCTCTGTCGGCAGCCCGCGTGCCGAGCAGACCGCCTCGGTGGTGAGGTCGTCGTCGGTCGAGCCGAGACCGCCGGTGACAACGACCGCATCGGCCCGCCGCAGTGCCCGCTGCAGCGCCTCACCGATACGGCGCGGGTCGTCACCGATGGTGTTCATCGCGCAGATGTCCCAGCCGGAATCGAAAAACTGGCGGGCGGCAAAGTGGCTGGTGGTGTTCTGGATGCGCCCGGAGGTCAGTTCGTCGCCGATGGCGATAATCTCAATCGTCTTTTGTGCGGTTGTCATCATGATTCTCCTCTGCGGACGATCTCTCCGCTGAGCGTGCCATCGCTGCAGCCGGTCAACTGCACCTGTGCGGCCCGGCGCAGCAGGGTATCATCACCAGCACAGCGCACGTCAAGATAGTTGTCGGTGAACCCCTTGAGCCGGCCGCGGCGATCACGGCGCCCCTCAAAGATGACCGGGCGGACACTGCCGATCTGGCTGTGGTAAAAGGCCTCTTTTCTACGTACGCTCAGCTCGCGCAGGAGCTTTGCCCGCCGCTCTTTTTCGCTCTTTTCGATCTGGCCGGGCAGCGCTGCCGCCGGGGTCCCCGGACGACGCGAATAGGGAAAGACGTGGAGGTAACTGAACGGCAGCCGGTCAAGAAAGGTGCAGCTCTCGTCAAACTCTGCGCTGCTTTCCCCGGGGAATCCGGCAAGGATATCGATGCCGACGGCCAGATCCGGAATCCGCTGGCAGGCGCTCTCGACCACCTCCCTGAACTGGCGGGTGGTGTAGCGTCGGTTCATCGCCCTGAGGATCCGGTCGCAGCCGCTCTGCAGCGGGATGTGCAGGTGGGGCATCAGGTTGTCGCGTTCGCCGATAAGCTCAAGAAGGGCGTCGCTGATCTCCATCGGTTCGAGCGAGCTGATCCGGAAGCGCAGCTGTGGCAGCTCGGCGGTAAGGCGGTCGACAAGGCGGACGAGGCTGTCCGGAGGTGACAACTCGATCCCGTAGAGGCCGAGGTGGATACCGGTGAGCACCACTTCAAGATGTCCCGATTCGGCAAACAGCCGCGCCTGGGCAACGACCTCGTCTGCGGGCAGGCTGCGGCTGCGACCTCTGGTGGAGGGGACGATACAGTAGCTGCAGAAGGCGTTGCAGCCGTCCTGAATGCGCAGAAATGCCCGGGTGCGGCGGGCAAAGAGTGCCAGCGGCAGCCGGGTGATCTCCCGGGCACTGCTGACGTGACCGACATCGCTGGTGTGGGTGCCGGCGATCGCCTGTGCCATCAGCAGATCTTTGCGGTCGTTGCCGTAGAGAGAGAAGTGGCGTCCGGCCAGCTCCGGCAGGGTCGCCAGCTCTGCGTGTGCCTCTTCGGCATGGCAGCCGGTGATGTAGACGTCGGCCTGCGGGCTGGTGCGCAGCAGCCGCCGCAGCTTCTGCCGCGACTGACGCGAGGCTGCGGCGGTGACCGCACAGGTGTTGATGATGATAATCCCGGCCTCCTCGCTGTCGCTGACGAGGGTTATTCCGGCCTCTTCGAGCGCGGTTGCGATCGCCGCCGACTCGAGCTGGTTGACCTTGCAGCCGAGGGTGGTGACAGCCGCAGTTCTCATCGTCCGTTCCTGTCGGCAGTGATGATTCCCGATCCAATGACTTCATCACCGCGGTAGAGGACTGCAAACTGTCCCGGGGTAACCGCCCGCTGCGGTTCGGCGAAGGTGAGCAGGGCGCGCTCGTCTTTGCGCAGCCGGATCGATGCGGTGGCACCCTCGTGGGTCGAGCGGATCTTTGCGGTAAATTCGCCCTCTTCTCCGCTGCCGCTGAGCCAGTGCAGACGGGCAAGGTGAAGCTCTCTTTTGAAAAGCGCAGTGCTGTCGCCGACCACCACCCGGTTGTGGCCGGCATCAAGTTCGACAACGTAGAGCGGCTTCGGGCTTGAGAGGCCAAGGCCTCTGCGCTGGCCGACGGTGTAGTGGTGGATGCCGCGGTGGTCTCCGAGTTTGCTGCCGGTGAGATCGACAATAGCTCCGGGAGTGCTCGCCTCGTTGTGCCGGCTGGTGACAAAGTCGGCAGCTGTACTCTGCTCAAGAAAACAGACATCCTGGCTCTCCCGGCCGCGAAAGTCGGTAAAACCGCGGCTCTCGACATAGTCATACACGGCGCTCTTTTCGATCTCCCCGAGGGGGAAGAGGCTGTGGGCCAGCTGCTTCTGGGAGAGGCGGGCGAGAAAATAGCTCTGATCCTTATGTGAGTCGACCGCTGTGAACAGTCGGTTCGGGGTGCCGTGGTCGAGGCGGGCGTAGTGGCCGGTCGCCACCTGCTCGACTCCGGCGGCGAGCATCGCGTCAAGAAAGAGGCCGAATTTGATCCTGTGATTGCAGACCACGCAGGGGTTGGGGGTGAGGCCATCCACATAGCTGGCGGTGAAATAGGTGAGGACCTCACTGTCAAAGGCGGTGGTGAGATCGATCACCTCAAGCGGCAGGTGCAGACGGCGGGCAATCTCGTGAACGCGGGCGATCCGGGTGGCGACATCGGGCTGGGGAAGACGCATGAAGAAACCGCGAAGGCGGTCGCCGCCGAACCTCTCCTTCAGCAGCAGGGCAGCGGCGGTCGAGTCCACTCCGCCACTCATGGCGATACCGATTTTCGAGGTCTGCATCGGAAAGTCTGCAAAAGCGGGTTAAAAAATGGAAGGAGACTGCCCGGTCTGTTTGCTCTGCTGCAGGAGGCAGTGTCTCCCCGGAACAGTATCCATATCTCTGTGGTACATTGTCTGCTGCACCGCCAATATCGACAGCTGCCACGACTGTTCAAGATCGCCCCGGAAGCTGCCTTGTATCTTTGCCGGAATGTTCTATTCTACCCGGAAGATTCGAAAACGCCTCCAAAAATTTGAACCGGTTACTGACTATGGGACCAGAAATACCCGAGCTGCTTGCCCCTGCAGGTAATTTTGAAAAACTTGTCACCGCCGTTCACTACGGTGCCGATGCGGTCTATCTCGCCGGAACAGAGTTTGGTCTGCGCGCCCGCGCCGGCAACTTCTCGACCGAGGCACTGGCCGAGGCGATCCGCTGGGCCCATGCCCGCGGGGTCAACGTCTATGTCACCGTAAATATCTTTGCCCATAACGAGGATCTCTGCGGCCTTGCCGACTGGCTCAGAACCCTTGCCGAGCTTGGAGCGGATGCGGTGATTATCGCCGATCCCGGGGTGCTCGCGGTGGCGCGGCGGGAGGTTCCGCAGCTGCCGGTACACCTCTCCACTCAGGCCAACGTCACCAACTACGAGTCGGCCCGGTTCTGGGAGGGTCTCGGGGTCGAACGCCTCAACCTTGCCCGCGAACTCTCGCTCGACGAGATCAGAGGCGTTCGCGGCCGGACCCGCTGTGAGCTTGAAATTTTTGTTCATGGGGCGCTCTGTATCTCCTACTCCGGGCGCTGCATGCTCTCGAACTATCTGACCGGGCGCGATGCCAACCGGGGGGCCTGTGCGCATCCGTGCCGCTTTCACTACCGGCTGGTCGAGGAGAAGCGACCCGGAGAGTATTTCCCGGTCGAGGAAGATGAGCGTGGAACCTATATCTTCAACTCCCGCGATCTCTGCCTGCTTGAGATGCTGCCGCAGCTTGTTGCACTCGGGGCGAACTCGTTCAAGATTGAGGGGCGGATGAAGTCGATCTTTTATGTCGGCGGGGTGGTGCGGGTCTATCGCCAGGCGCTTGACTGGCTTGCGGCACTGCCGGCCGATATGTGGAAGGCCCCGGAGCTGATCAAAATGCCCGCCTTTTTCAGCGCCGAGATTGCCCGGCTCGGTACCCGTGGCGCCACCGAAAACTTCATCAGCGGGCGGCCCGACAGTACCGCGATGATCTACGACAGTTCGCGGCTTGAACAGCGCTATGAGCCGGTCGCGGTGGTGCGCGAGGCCGGCGTCGAACCGCTTGTCGAGCTGCGCCATACGGTCTGCTGTGGAGAGGAGATTGAGTATATGGGCAGCGAGCTGGCGAAGCGGCAGTGGGCAAAGATTATCGCCCTGCGCGATGAGAAGGGCGAACTGCTGCAGAGGGCACATCCCGGAAATATTCTGCGGCTGCAGCTCTCAGCAGCTGTTGCCACCGGCGAGCGGGGTATCTTTCGGCGCAGAAGTGTGCGGTCGTAGCCCGCTGACGAAAAGAGTCTTTTTTTCAGTTCTTGCGGAGGTTGCGGGCGGGTTCTTTTTGGCAGAGAGAAGACCGGAAAGTCTGTCAGAGCTGCGGGGAACTGCTTTTTATCGCGAGGTTGCGGCGCAGCATGCTCATCTTCAGTTCCCAGAGCTCTCTGGAAAGATCGACCATGTAGATGTGGGGGTTGATCGGACGGAGGATCTCTTCGGGTATGGTCTGCATCTGCTGATCTGCACGGCTGCGGATCTCCTCAAGTGACGGCGGATCATAGACCACGTTGCCATCTTTAAAGACCGGCACCTGCAGCTCTTTGACCCGATAATTTCTGAGAGTGCGGGTCTTCCACGTCAATTCAGGGTGGAAGATCTCGAACGGAGAGCCGGCGGGCAGCGGTTCGTCGGCAAGACAGATGAGGTCGGCAAGAGCGAGACCGCTGTCACGGTCCGTAAAGCGCAGGGTCTTTTTGACTGAGGGGTTGGTGATCTTGGCGATATCTTCACTGATCTTGATCCGGGGGGTGATCTCGCCGTTCTCCTCAACTGCTGCCAGTTTATAGACACCGCCGAGGACCGGACAGGAACGGGCGGTGATCAGGTTCTCGCCGACACCAAAGAGATCAAGTTGTGCCCCCTGCTCGATAAGGGAGATGATGACCTGCTCGTTGAGGCTGTTTGAGGCGATGATCGGACAGTCGGCATAGCCGGCACTGTCGAGCATCTTCCGTGCCTGTTTGGACAGCCACGAGAGGTCGCCGGAATCGAGTCGGATCCCTTTGGGGCGGCATCCTTTCGGCGCGAGCACCTCATCAAAGATGCGGATCGCATTTGGTACCCCCGACTCAAGGGTGTTGTAGGTGTCGACCAGCAGGACGCAGTTTTCCGGGTACTGCTGCGCATAGATTTTGAACGCGTCGTACTCCGACGGCATCATCTGGACCCAGCTGTGGGCCATGGTCCCGAACGACGGGATCCCGAAAAGGCGCTCGGCAAGGACGTTCGAGGTGCCGAGTGCACCGCCGATCCACGCCGCCCGTGCTCCGTACACTGCGGCGTCGGCGCCGTGGGCCCGCCGGGCGCCGAACTCAAGGACACCGCGGCCCTGTGCCGCCCGGACGATGTGACTGGTTTTGGTCGCAATCAGCGACTGATGGTTGATCGTCAGCAGCAGCATGGTCTCAATCAACTGGGCATCGACTGCCGGAGCCCGGACGGTCACCAGCGGCTCGTACGGGAAGGCGACGCTTCCTTCGGGCATGGCCCGGATATCACCGTGGAAACGGAAGTTGCGCAGGTAGTCGAGAAAGCCGGGATCATCTATCCCTCTGTCGGCAAGAAGGCGAAGGTCCTCTTCTGAGAAGTGGAGGTCTTTGATATAGTCGATCAGCTGCTCAAGACCGGCAACAAGGACGTAGCCGCCGTTGTCGGGGATCGAGCGGAAGAACATGTCAAAATAGACGGTGGTGTTGGCAAAACCGCCGCGGAAATAGCCGTGAGCCATGCTGAACTGATAGAAATCGGCGAGCATCGAGATGTTGCGTGTTTTCATGGTGACGTCGGGGTGGTGAGGTGGATGGACAGTCGGGATGTTTCAGCTCCTGCAGCTCTCTGCCGCCGCTGTCAGGTCGTCACTGTTGACGCAGGCGAAGGCGCTGTGGTTGTGGATCGACTCAAAACTCTCGACACTGGTGGTAAACCAGGTGATCTGGCGGTGGTCGAGTGCCGCTCTGGCGACGTTGCGGGCGACATCCTCGACAAACATCGGGGTGTTGTAGGCTTTCTCGGTGACATACTTCTCGTCCGGGCGCTTGAGCAGGGCGTACAGTTCACACGAACCGCACTTCTCGACCAGTTCGATCAGCTCTTCGGCCCAGAGAAAGTCTTTGAAGCGGACGTCAAGCGTTACTTCGGCCCGCTGGTTGTGAGCACCGGCGTCGCTGATCTCCTTTGAGCACGGGCAGAGGGTGGTCAACGGTACGGTAACGCCGAGGATAAAACCGCTGTCGTCGCCGACTCCGCCCGAGAAGCGCACCCTGTACTCCATCAGGCTCTCAACCCCCGATACCGGGGCCTTCTTGCTGATAAACCATGGAAACTCCATCTCAAGACGGACACTGCGCGCATTGAGCCGGTGCTGGAGAAGGGGCAGCAGGACCGCAAAACTCTCGACTCTGAGGTCATCGAGATGGGGTTCGACTGTTGCGCGGGCGATTTCGAGAGAGTCGCCGCTGCCGCCCTCAACGAGATCGGCGCGCAATGAGAGGGTGGCGATCGTCGGCTGCAGGCCGCCTTCTCTGCAGCGCACCTGGACCGGAAGCTGAAGGTCGGTGAGACCGACGGTCTGTATTTTCATTGTCGGGGCCTGTCGATTACTGCCGCTTTGAAGATTGGGTTCGTCCATGGTAAAAGGTTACTTACCTTACTCCCCGCAGGGTGGCAACCCATTTCAGGAGTGCAATAATGGCAAAAAAAGTGGCAGCAGCGGAGAACACTCCGGTCCGCATTGACAAATGGCTGTGGGCGGCCCGTTTCTTCAAGACCCGGACTCTTGCGGTCAAGGCGGTGACCGGCGGCAGGGTTCACCTCAACGGCAGCCGGGTGAAGGCGGCGCGGATGGTCGCAGTTGGTGACCGGATGAGCATTACCATCGGGTCGGCGGAGTTTGTCATCACCGTTCGTGCGCTCTCCGACAGACGTGGACCGGCAACGGTCGCGCGGACCCTTTACGACGAGGATGAAGAGAGTATCCGGCGGCGCGAGGAACAGAGAGAGCTGCGGCGGATGGCCGGTGCCGGGTTCAGCCGGCCTCATGGCAGGCCGGACAAGAGGGCCCGCCGTAAAATTCGTGAATTTATTCGCAAATCAGCTGAAGCAGAGGAGGAGATATTCCGTCAGTCCTGATTCTCAGCTGTTGTTGTCGCGCGCAGGCGATTCGCCCGGCTGTGCCGGTTTATCAGAAAATCAGATGGAATGAGGGCGCAGATGTCCCGTAAGTGATGATTTTCATCTTTTGTTGTGGCGTGCAGGCAACTCGCCCGGCTGTGCCGGTTTGGCTGAAAGAGGAGTTGTTGACGGCTATCCTGAACAAAGAACACCAGTGAGGACACTATGGAAAAGATGCGGCGTGCACTTATCAGTCTGACCGACAAATCCGGAATTGAAACGTTTGCCCGGGAGCTGTCCACAGCCGGGATCGAACTGCTCTCAACCGGCGGTACCGCAGCGAGGCTTCGTGACGCCGGGCTTGACGTGATCGATGTCGCAGAGTTTACCGGTTTCCCGGAGATGCTCGATGGCCGGGTCAAGACCCTCCACCCGCGCATTCACGGAGGAATTCTCAACCGGCGCGACAACTCTGATCACCGCAGGCAGTGTCAGGAGCACGGGGTGAAGAATATCGACCTCGTTGTCGTCAACCTCTACGCCTTTGAAAAGAGCGTTGCCGACCCTGACTGCACCCTTGAGAATGCGATCGAGAATATCGATATCGGCGGCCCCTCAATGCTGCGGGCGGCGGCGAAGAACTACGTCGACGTGACCGTGGTTGTCGATCCCGGCGACTATTCGCTTATTCTCGATGAACTCCATCAGCATGGAAACACCACACTGCGCACCCGCTTTTACCTGATGCGCAAGGTCTTTGCTCTGACTGCGGCCTGCGACAGGGCGATCTCAAGCTGGCTTGACAACAGAGATATCAACGACACGGATTTTGATAACAGATGAGGCGGTCATGTTGAAACTTGCGGTGTTGCTCTCCGGCAGCGGGCGGACTCTCGATAACTTTCACCGCTGTATCAAGGAGGGGCGGCTGCGGGCGCAGATTGTTGTGGTTGTTGCCAATGTGGCCGCTGCTCCCGGGCTTGAGAAGGCGCGGCGTTACGGCTACCCGGCCTTTTATGCCGAGGGGAGTCCGGCGATCAATGCGATACTTGCCGGGTATGACTTTGATATTATCTGTCTTGCCGGCTTTTTACAGCTCTACCAGCCGCCGCCAGCCTTTGAACGGGCGGTGATCAATATCCATCCATCGCTGATCCCCGCATTTGCCGGCGCCGGCTGGTACGGCCACCATGTTCACGAGGCGGTGCAGGCGCGGGGCTGTCTGGTCAGCGGCTGTACGGTGCACTTTGCCGATGAACACTACGATGAGGGGCCAATTATCTGGCAGCAGGCGGTGCAGCTCGACTTTGACGACGATGCACAGACCATTGCCGACAAGGTTTTTGCCGCCGAGTGCAGCGCCTTTCCGAAGGCACTGCAGCTGGTCGATGAGAACGGAATTGATTTCTTCTGGAGAAGGGGACGATATGGGCAGTAAAACGGTGATGACGGCCGCTGAGATTGAACTTGCCGTTCAGCGTATCGGTCTGCAGATTATGGAGCGGCACCATAATCAGCAGAACCTTGCAGTGGTCGGGATCCATACCTGCGGAGTGCCTCTGGCCGCGCGGCTGCACGCCTTTATCGAAGAGCATTCGGGCAAAAAGATCAGTTTCGGCTCGCTGGACATAAATCTCTATCGTGATGACTGGTCACTGGTAAGCCAGAATCCGCTGGTGAAGATGACCGATCTCGGTTTTGACGTCGACGATGCCCGCATTGTACTGGTCGATGATGTCCTCTTTACCGGACGCACCATCCGGGCCGCCCTTGATGCGATCATCGACTATGGTCGTCCGGCCGGGATTGAGCTTGCGGTTCTTGTCGATCGCGGCGGGCGTGAGCTGCCGATCCAGCCGGACTACTGCGGGCTTGAGGTGGCGGTGGCGAAGGGCGAACGGGTCAATGTGGTGATTGCGACCGCTGCCGACGGCAGCGATCGCGGCGGAGAGGTGCTGATTGAAGGTTGAACTGCTTGCCCCTGCCGGCAGTCTGGAGAACTTTCAGGCGGCCGTTGACAGCGGTGCCGATGCGGTTTACGTCGGTGCTCCGGGGCTTAATGCACGCAACCCCGCACGGGAACTGTCGTTTGCCGAGATCAGGGCGATTGTTGAGCGCAGCCGTGAGCTTGGCAAAAAGATCTATTTTGCTCTCAACAGCCTTGTTCTTGAGCGCGAGCTGCGAACACTTCTGCGCGATCTTGCCCTCTATGAAAAGATGGCTCCTGATGCGCTTATTGTCCAGGATTTCGGGCTCGTTGAGCTGGTGCGCCGCCATTTTCCGGGGCTTTTTCTCCATGGATCGACGCTGATGACGGTGCACAACAGTGAGGGGGTGCGCAGACTGCAGCGGCTCGGATTTGAACGCGCTGTTCTTGCGCGGGAACTGACGTTAAAAGAGATCGAATCGATCAGCCGCCGCAGTGACGGTCTTGAGCTTGAGATTTTCGTCCACGGCGCGATGTGTTTCTCTTTTTCCGGTCTCTGCCTCTTCTCCTCGTGGCTGGGCGGTAAAAGCGGTCTGCGCGGGCGCTGTGTGCAGCCCTGTCGCAGGGCCTGGAGTGAAAGCCGGAGCGGCCGCCGAACCCGCGGCAGGCAGGGGAAGACGAAGGGTGGCAGCGGGCGTTATCTCTTTTCGATGAACGATCTGAACGGCCTTGAGGCCCTTTCGCCGCTGGTACGGCTCGGGGTCTCTTCGCTGAAGATTGAGGGACGGCTGCGTTCGGCCCACTATGTGCAGACGGTGGTGCGCGCCTGTCGTACGGTCCTTGACTCGCTGAGTGAGGATGGCAGCGAAGGCCCGGACAGCCCGCAGGCGCTGGCGGAGGGGCAGCGGCTGGTCGAACTGGCGCTGAGCCGGCGCACCCACAGCGGCTATTTTTTTACCCCGCAGCCTGCAGAGGCGATTACGCCGATGGTCTCCGGCAATATCGGCAGCCACCTTGGACGCTTTACCGTGGTGAAGATGGCCGGCGGTGTTCCGGTCTGCCGGTTTGTTCTCAAGGCACCACTGCAGCAGGGTGATCGCCTGCGTCTGCATCGTGAACCGTCCGGAGAGCGGAGCTCGTTTCGTCTCAAACGCCTCTTTGTCGGTGGAGAGGAGAGACAGAGTGCTGCAGCGGGCGAACGGGTTTCTCTCGAGCTTCCTGAAGGGTTTATCGCTCCCGCAACCGGTCATGTCGAGCTGTTTCGGGTCGATGGTGCCGCTGTCGCCGTTGACAGCAGCGTGCTGAAACTGGACGAGGCCCGGGCGTGGACAGAGCGGGTCATGCCCGGCAGCAAAAGACGGGCGGTCTCTGTTGCAGAAGAGTTCGGGCTGGTGGCCGAAGCGGAGCTGTCTGCTCCGCCTCCGGCCGGCGGCAGCGGCAGGCGTCGTCAGCTGCGTGCGAAGGGAGCAGGAGAGATGAAGGGGCCGGGACTCGAATGGTGGCTCGGGCTTGACACCCCGGAGGTGCTGAAGTGGCAGTTTCCGTTTGCCGCCGACCGGCTGCTTTTCAGCTGGGACAGGCGGCTGCTGACGAGGGCCGGGCAGCTCCGCCGTGAGCTCGGCAGACGGGCACGCAGTGTTGTCTGGGCCCTGCCGCCGATCTTTCTCGAAAACGATCTCGGGCGGGTGCGACGGCAGCTTGATCTGCTTGTCCGTACCGGGTTTCGCAGCTTTCAGCTCAGCCACTTTTCCCAGCTGAACTTTTTTACCGGCGACAAGGTGCATCTTTTCGGCAGTTATACCCTCAACGTGATGAACTCTGCTGCCGCCCGGTTCTACCGGGATCACGGGCTCGAAGGGGTGCAGGCGGCGATTGAGCTCGATCATGCCGCGCTTGCCGCGCTTGGTGCAGGGGTGCGCAGCTCAGCCGGCAGCAAGGTTGCCCTCGGCATGCAGGTGTACGGTGCGCCACCCCTCTACACCTCCCGCCTTGATCATCCGTTTCCGCTCGAAAAAGAGCTGCTCAGTCCGCGTGGTGAACCGTGTGTGGTCTCGCGCCGGGACGGTTTTACCGTGACCAGGCCGGGACGTCCCTTCTCGCTGCTTGCCGAGGTCGACAGTCTGCGCCGGCTGGGGTTCAGCTATGTGGTCGTTGATACCTGCGGCCACAGCCGGAAAAAGGATCTGGAGGAGCTCTCGGCCCGACTTGTCGGCAACGGCCGGTACCGCAGACTCTCAACCTTTAACTACTACGGCAGGGTGGAATAGGGATGGAAATATACCCTTGACTTTCCCGGTAAAAGACGGTAATCATTCCCTCTTTCAAACTTTTAACTGCACCCGGTGCCGGAACGGGGCCGGGTGGCTGTTGCTTCCCCGGAGAGGGTCCTGAACAAGGAGGAAAACGTGGCCAATCACAAGTCAGCTGAAAAGAGGAATCGTCAGGCTCAGGTTCGCCGTCTGCGCAACCGTGCCAATAAATCAGAAATGAGAACTGCCATCCGCAAGTTCCGCGAAACGGTTGCTGAAGGTGTCGGTGATGAGGCAACAGAGGCGCTGCGCAAAGCGACGAGCGTTATTGCCCGCACCGCGCGGAAAGGCACTATCTCAAAAAAGACCGCCTCACGAAAGATCTCACGCCTGACCCGACTGTTGAAAAAAGAGGAGGCGTCTGCCGCATGACCGGCGGTTGATTCGGGCGGGCGAGAGCGTCTCGGTTACGTAAGAGTCAAAAAACCGTGAAACCCGATCGGGTTTCACGGTTTTTGCGTTGTTTTTGCAGACTTTTTTCGGGTGGTGGTTCGAGCGGTGTTTTCTTATCCCAGCGGATGATAAAGGCGTCCCGGTAGCCCTTGTCCCGGAGCAGACGTTCGGCCTTCTCCGCCTTTGCGAGGGTGTCGCCAACATAGACCAGCAGCCGGTAGACACGACGTTCTGTCTTTTTCCGCCATGGATAGATGACCGTGTGGTGTCCGGCTTTGTTGAACCGTTTTGCCAGTTTCCGGGCGTTGTTTTTCAGACGGAAGGCACCGATCTGGACGAAGTACTCTCCGTGGAGAATATCTTCATAGACCAGGTTGGCAGCACCATTACGGGCCTCTGCAAGGGCAACAAGCTCAACCCGGGCGGTCCCCTTTCCAAGAATGCCGAGAACCTCTGCCGCCCTGCGGCTGAGATCGATGATCCGCCCGCGCACAAACGGACCGCGATCATTGATCCGTACCACCACCTTTTTGCCGTTTTCGAGATTGCGGACCAGAAGGGTTGTATTCATCGGCAGGGTTTTGTGGGCGGCGGTCATCGCGTGCATGTTGTAGGTCTCGCCGTTTGAGGTTTTGTTGCCGTGGAATCCGGGACCATACCACGAAGCAACTCCCTGCTTTCGGTAGCCTTTTGCGCTGGGAATCGGGTAATAGGTTTTACTGTTGATCGTATACGGACGCTGGGTTTTTGGAACCTTTGCGCCTGCAGCAGGTGACAGCGGCAGCAGGCAGAGCAGCAGCAGGACCGCAGTCGCTGCCGCTGTCGGGCGGCGGCAGTGGTGGCGGGCGGCAGAGATGATCGCGGGAGGGGGGGCGGACGGGTTCACTCGACTATTTCCATACTCGTTTTTGACTTTGGTCTCGCCTGAATCCAGAGCTCCTTCCCGTTTTCGGTTTCGGCCTCAAAGCGTTCAAATTTTCTGATCCGATCCATGTAAAAAAGTCCAGCGGGACCGGTGGTATGCGGGGTGTACGGGCGGTAGACGCCTGCTGCCGGGCGGGCCTCGGCACTGTCAATTTGCAGTTGATCTTCTTCATCGATCCATGACAGCTGATAATCGAGCAGCGGTCGGACTGTGGTTATCGTGCCGTCGTCGCGGCGGCCAAGCTGGAGGTCCCAGCGGCGCATCAAAAAACCCTTGTACCAGATGCCGGGCATCTTCTTGCCGGTCAGCTTGTCGGTCATCTCGATCGGCAGATCGTCTGTATCAAAATTGTTGTTGGTCAGAACCAGTCTCTCCACCTCCGAGCTGCCCTGTATTGCAAGGCGTGGAAACTGATCGTAGTTGTCGGTGTCGGAGCGGAGGTAAGACTTCTGCATATCGTTAAATCCCCACTGGGCGTGACACACCTGGCAGTCGACCCCCGCGATCTCATGGGCTCGATTCTTCATCAGCGGCAGCGGGTGCTCGACTCCGTTGTGGTCAGTGAAGGTGTAGGCCGCATCTCTTTCGGTGATACCCGGTGGCCGCCGGTGCGCAAGCCGGGTGCGGTCATGACAGCTGCGGCAGTTCGGTTTCGCACCGCTCTTCATGATTTCATTGCCGCTGTGACAATCGATGCACTGCATCCCTTTCTGCTGGTGGATATCGGCGGTGAGTTGGAGAAACTCAACCCCCCAGGGACGGGCGGCAGCGGCCTCTTCGCCGGTCCAGAACGGGGTGCGATACTCCTCGTTGTAGTCGCGCTCGAACCGGCCGTAGTAGTCGGCACCGACGGTATTCCCATAGTGGCAGCAGAGGCACTGTTCATCGGTCGGACTGCGGAAGCTGTGGGTCTCGGCGGTGCCGTTTGCAAACGGCATGTGGCAGGCGGCACAGCCGACCCCGTGCCGGACAGCGCTGTACTCATCGCCCGGAAAGAAGAGGTGGCAGCGGAAACAGCGGCGGCGGAGGAGGTCGTCGGCAAGCTGCAGCGGACTGTTCGGCCTGCTGTGGGGTTTGACCTCGGTGAAACTCTCGACGTTGCGGGGGGCGTGAAACGCCTCGCGGAAGGTATTGGTGGCCGGAGCGAGGGTGTAGTGAACAGTTGCGCGCAGGGCATCGACCTGCTCTTTATGGCACTCACCACAGTACTGCTCCATCTGGTCGGGGTGGGCAGGGGCGGCGATCAGGCCGCGGTGCGCCTTTTTTTTCTCGCTGCTGCCGCCATTGCCCCGATGGCAGGTGGTACAGCCGAGATTGTGCGGCGGCTGGTCCATCACCCCGGTATACTCACGGTGACAGCTGAGACAGCCCGAGGTGCTGTCACTTTCGCAGGCGACAACAAAGAGCAGGCTGCTGAGCGTACAGAGCAGGGTGGCAAAACGTACCGATACAGAGCGTGACATCAAGTGATATTCCAGTGGTCAAGGCGGAATGGTGAGAAACAGTCTGATGATTTCAAGATCTTATTGATGGCTTCAGAGTCTTATATTGTAAATTGGTTGAATTTTCAACCGCTACCTGCTATATAATGTGCCGCACTGCACGACAGATCGAGCAGCGCAGCAGAAGACCCGGTCTTCTGCCGGGTGTTTCGATGTGCAGGTGAACCAACGACATATCACTGATATTTTATCGGTTCTTATCTACCGTGCTGTCAGCGGATACTGGACAGCGGCATACAGAATCTACCCGCCAGCATAGCTCAGTTGGCAGAGCGGCGCTCTCGTAAAGCGCAGGTCAGCGGTTCGATCCCGCTTGCTGGCTCCATTTTTTTTCAAGGCTTCCCGAACAGGAGATCCTCTTCGGGAAGCCTTGCCGCGTTTTTGCTTCAGAATATCCTGAGTATGGCGGACTGTTGCCGCCTGCGAAAATATCCCTTCGACATATCCTCGATACGCCGGCCCACACCTTTTCTTATGCGCCTCAGCGGAACAGATGAGTCCCGTTCTCAACCATCAGCGCTCAGTAGATCTTCATCTCAGGCTTCCATGAATAGATCCCCTTCGGGTCGTTGAACTCCTCGACCGTCTGCAACAGAGGTGCCGATCTGTGCAACTGCTCAAGCAGCCCTGTCAGGTTCTCCCCGGCGACAACCGAGACGATCTTCGCCCGCGTTGAGCCGAAGAACTGCAGTACCTGTTCTTTTACCGTGAGTTTACGGCGAATCAGGGTCGGCTTCGGTTCGACCCCGGCGAGTTCGCCGGCAACGGCGATCGCGCGTTCCATGGTGCCGAGCTCATCAACGAGCCCGAGCTGTTTGGCCTGAACCCCTGCATAGACCCGGCCTTCAGCAATGCGGGCAACAGCGCGCAGCGGCAGTTTCCGCCCCTGTGCGACAATCCGGAGGAAGCGGGAGTAGGTACTCTCGACCGACAGCTGGAGGATCGACTGCATCTCTGTTGACAGCGGTTGAATGATGTTGGCCCCGGCGGCGATCGTGGTGGTGCCGACACCATCGCTGTAAACTCCGAGCGCCTGCAGGCTCTCGCTGGCATTGGGCAGGACACCGAAAACACCGATCGAACCGGTGAGGGTGGTCGGATCGGCGATAATTTTATCGGCATCGGCGGCGATCCAGTAGCCCCCGGAGGCGGCGATACTGCCCATCGAGACCACCACCCTGCAACCGCTCTTTTTCAGGGCGAGCAGCTGCTGACGGATAAGCTCGGAGGCAAAGGCCGAACCGCCTCCGGAGTTTATCCGGAGGACCACCGCCTTCAGATTTTTCTGCTTCTGTGCCTCATTGATCAGTCTGGCGAGAGAGTCGCCGCCGATCTGTCCGCCCGGAGCTTTGCCGTCAACGATGTTGCCCTCTGCAACGATGATTCCGATGTTGCCCTGTCTGTTGTCTCCGGAGGGGACCCGCCCTGAAGAGAGGTAGTCGCGCATCGTGACAATATCGACATCTTTTCCGGCAACGTTTTCAAGCTCCTTCTTTATCTGCGGGCGGGTGACCAGCTTGTCCACCAGCCCTGCCTTCACCGCCATCCGGGCACTGTCACCTTCGACTGCCATCAGCTGGTCGACCATGTTATCGGTGTATTTCTGCAGCGCATCCGGGGCGAGATGGCGGTTTACGGTGACGTGGGTGGTATAGTCCTGCCAGAGCGCATCAAGCCACAGGTGTGACTGTTCTCTGTCCGCTTCAGACATGGTGTCACGCAGAAACGGTTCGACTGCTGATTTATAGGTGCCCACCTTGAAGATGTAGAATTTCATCTTCAGTTTTTCAATTGCCTCTCTGAAGTAGAGAGAGTAGTGGCCAAAGCCGAGGACGTTGACCGACCCCATCGGGTTGAGGAGAACGGTGTTCGCCCAGCTTGCAAGGTAGTAACGTCCCTGGGTGTAGTTGTCGTCGGCTGCGATCACCTTCTTTCCGGAGGCTTCAAATTCGTGGAGGGCGGTGCCGATGGTGGTGAGCTGGTTAAGGCCGGCACCGCCCATCTTCGAGGTGTCGAGAAAGATTGCATGGATCGCATCGTCGTCTTTGGCGGCGCGGATGACGTTGAGGATGTCCGGCAGCGCGGTCTCCTGGTCATCGTCATCATCGAGATTGAACAGCAGCGATTCAAAGGCGTCGCTGTAGCGTTTCTGCTCAACAATATCACCGCGGATGTCGAGTTTAAGGACCGCTTTTTCCGGAAAGGAGATACTCTCTTTTCCCTTGTCCCGGTTGAGGGAGATCAGCAGCACCATGATCAGACCGATCAACAGAATTGTATTGAGGATGGTGTTGCGGATAAAGCTGAAAAAGCGATCGGTATACCTGAGGATATTCCAGATGGTTCTCAACAGATCTTTCATGAATTTTCTCCGGATTGGTTGGTCAGCACCGGCAGTGACGGGCTTGCTGCGCCGGTGGCAGAGGTGTCGTCGGGAACTGTTTCGTCGATAAACGGAAGGAGAAGCTGTCTCGGACTGCAGCCTTTGCGGCGCAGTCTGCCGACGGTCACTCCGAGCAGGCGCACCTTTTTTTGGTAAAGGTTGACCGCGGCAAGCAGCTTTGGCAGCAGGGTGTTGATCTCCCTTTTTCCGGTGATCGGCAGCCGGCCGGTATGGGAACGGGTAATGGTGGTGAAATCGTCAAAGCGCAGTTTCAGGGTGAGGGTGCTGCCGGTGATCTGCTGTCTTGCAAGAGAGTCGCCGACTTTGGTGGCAAGTTCTGCGAGTATTGATCTGATTTCACAAAGATCATCGATATCCCGGCGCAGGGTCAGTTCACGGCCGATCGACTTCCGGGTTCGGTGAGGCTGTACCGGGCGGTCGTCAATCCCCCGGCAGATCGAGTAGAAAAACTCGCCCGCCCTGCCAAAATGGAAGGTGAGATCGTCGATACTCCACTGTCGCAGATGGGCTCCGGTTTTGATCCCGAGACTCAGCATCTTCTGCTCGGTGACCCTGCCGACGCCGAAGAACCTGCCGATCGGCAGGGCGGCGACAAACGCTTCGGCCTCCTCCGGAGGAACGAGGGTAAGACCATCAGGTTTGTTGACATCGGAGGCGACTTTGGCAATAAACTTATTGCAGGAGACTCCGGCGGAGGCGGTCAGGCCGCAGCGCTGATGGATACGTCTGCGGATCAGCTCGGCAAGGCGGGTTGCCGAGGGCTCATTGCAGCTGTTTTCGGTGACATCGAGAAAGGCTTCATCGACAGAGAGCGGCTCGACAAGTTCGGTGAACGAGTGAAAAATTGTCATGATTGACTCGGACACCTCACGGTAACGCTCTTTGCGCGGGCGGACAAAGATCGCCTGAGGACAGAGACGTGCCGCATGGGCACAGGGCATTGCCGAGTGTACTCCGAAGCGGCGGGCTTCGTACGAGCAGGCACAGACCACACCGCGACTTTTGGGCGGGCCGCCGACGATAAGCGGTTTGCCGCGGTAGTGTGGATTGTCGCGCTGCTCAATGCTCGCAAAGAAGGCATCCATGTCGATATGGATTATTTTTCTTTGACGGCGGCGGTGCTTTGGCATAATGTACACTACTGTCAACTGGTTGCGAAATCGTGAAGAAGAAAAGGTGCAGCCCCGCCGGTGTCGGCTCTCCGGCAGTCTGTACCTGCGGTACCCCTTTTATGTACATTTTCTGCTGCGTCGCAACAGGAGCAGCAGGAGACCCTTCTCTCTGAGACGGTTTATCCGTAAATCAG
>PDWI01003702.1_pt1 | contig 21318 bp, 20 predicted proteins | sample 1430891 | NCBI WGS metagenome assembly PDWI01 (sample SAMN01162508, study PRJNA174530) | Oral metagenome, whole genome shotgun sequencing project. | biome: Marine environment; feature: Marine mammal; material: Swab sample of the gingival sulcus; isolation source: swab sample of gingival sulcus... | reverse complement strand
TATTATGATGACGGTTGCCACAGAAGTTGGATTGGTAGGAGCTGCTTTTTTGATTTTTGCCCTTCTTGGACTCATTATTCTTCCTGATGCACACAAACACATGGAAATGAATATTCCTCACTTTTTACAAAAAGATGGTTTTCTCGCACGTATTGCACACATCATCTATCGCATACGAAGAGCTCCTGGAATCTATGAAATCTCTAAACGCTTCTTTACGATGCATATTGCTATTCCCATGACACTCCTTCTCCTCTTTGGGCTCTCATGGCTCGCACATGAGATGGGACTCCACCCAGCGATCGGTGCCTACCTCACTGGACTCATTCTCCATGTTGAGATGTATCACGAAGGAGAAATTGATGATGTTACTGGAGAGCGCGTTGCTGTGAATCATAAAAATCTCTCTATCTTTTTCTACTTTGCTCAAGAATGGATTGGGCCAATCTTCTTTATCTACCTCGGAAGTCAGCTCACTGCAAACTGGGCTGAAGCATGGCTCATTATTATTCATGCAATCTTTGCAGGACTTATTATTTCACTCTTTCAATTTGGAACTGGATATATTGGCTCACAAAAAACAGCAGGACTCTCCAAGCATGATTCTATTTTGCTCGGACTTGGAATGCTCCCTCGTGATGTGATCGCTTTTATTACTCTCGGTATTGCAGTCAGCACAGGGCTCGTACAAGGAAACGATACTTTTGTGATTACCATTGTGCTCACCGTACTCGTTATGAATATTTTGAGCTCCTTTGGAATTCTCTGGTACAAACCACGCTACCTCCTCGCAGAAAAAAAATACCAAGAAAAAAATCAGCTGCTTTAAGCTGATTTTTTATTTTCTATAAATTGTGAGAGTGCATAATCAAAAACAAGGGCGAGGAGGGTAAATGAAAGCATCATAAGGAGAAAATTAATATCCGTTATATGTTCAATCAATACTGTATAAACATCATGCAAAATCGCAAGGGGGTGCGTGAGCATATTCCAACTATTCCAACGAATATAGCGACCAAGATAGACTCCAAAAGAGCTCAATAGAGCAACCACAAGAACAAAGAGTGGCTTGAATAGCTCACGAGGGAAAGGAAGGTTTTCTTTCATCCGGTACAAACTCACTGAAAAAGCAATCATACCAATTAGTGCATAGAGGAAAATCATAAGCCCATCAAACCAAAGAAATTCTTGTGTTCCAACATTCCTCAAATGAATAAAATCCGTAATAATATAGGAAGCATTCGGCAAGAAAAAGAACCAGGCAAAAAAGAATACTATTTGAGAAAACATATGTGTTGATCGCTCATAGAAAAAGACAAATAGCAATGGGAGGAGGGCCAAAATAAGGTTCCAATTCAAGTATAAATAGGAAAAGGAGGAAAAAAGCGAAACTCGAATACCATTAACGAGGAAAGTAAAGAGTATCAAAGGTAAAAGAGGCTTTAGTATTTTTGTATAAGAAAGATTCATCATAATACTAATTTTATTGTAGCAAAAAAAATAAAAAATAAAAAAACCGCATTGCGGTTTTTTTCTAAGGATTACAAGATATTCCGTTTTGTTGAACACATTCTTGAGATCCACCAACCCAAACACAATAATTGCCATTCACTTTTTGTTTTTGACAACTCTTACATTCGGCTTCATCAGCTCCTTCACAAATAGATTGGTCAAGTTTATTGTGAACGAGGAATCCATCAGCATAATAAGTCTTGTCTCCAGAGAGAACAAAGTTGTAGAGTGATGTTTGAGCATCTGTACTCTTTGAATCTATTTTGTTCAAAACAATCTTACCCTCTTTTCCAAGAAGAATATCACCTTCTCTAAGTTCTCCAAGATCAAAATGCAATCGGTGAACATGTTTTGATTTTTCTGGGTTAAGAGCCTTCCATCCTTCGTCCGTCATAAATGGATGGTCATCAGTAACAAAGTATGATCCTCCGTTAAAGGCATAGAGTTTTTGATCACCAAGGAGTGGCCTATGGAAATCAAGAACGATGTTGTTTGATGATTGTCCTTTAAGAACATCACCAATCTGTACCTCTTCAATATCTTTATCGCTTCCGTCAGCAAGCGTTACTTTTGTTCCTTGAATAAAACAACCACCACTTACACAACCTTCAAAACTCGTATTAATAGGTTTGAGGTCAGGATTACAGGTTTTTCCTGAAGGACAGCTTACTGAGCGTGTCTTTTTCCCTCCTGAACAAGCGCTCCATGAACCAACAACCCAGTCAGTATATACAGAGTTAGCCCCACCATTATTTCCTCCATTTTGAGTAACTTCACATCCTTGTTTCGTAGAAGGTTTTGATCCACTACAGTATGAATCAGCTACAGAAGCATGATCGCTATCTCGACGACAGGTAATCGCACGCGTTTGTTCTCCCTGTACATCTGAAAGATGACATCCTTGTTTTGATTCACAAATGGCTGAACTCAAGTTTGAACATTGTTTTGTTTGATTTGAGCTTTGAGCGGTCCATGAACAATATGCAACACGAACATCTTCATAAGCACAGTATTTCGTATTTCCATTTGTATCTTGATATGAATTATCATGATTCAAAACAATGTAGTTATCAGGTCCTTCAAGACAATATTTCCATGAGGTATTACAATCAGATTCTGTATTTACATTTGAACAATTTTTCTTGGTCTCAACTGCATACTTAATCCAGTTATTTGATTTTTCTGCCCAACCCCAATGACAACCGTGGGTTTCCCAATCACCTCCACATTTATATCTCTTAAATGGAGCACATGATTGACCCTCATAAGGACCACCACCATGATCACTTCCTTCATCCGGACCAGGTCCCTGGTGAGCCGGACGAGATCCTTTTACAGTTCCTAAACACTGTTCAATATAAACCGTATCATTTGATTCATGACAACTTCCACCCTGAACACTTTCAGTATAGGTTCCAGAACAAGATCCTCCAGAGACTTTTGTACAAGACCCCCAATTACCAATATCCCATGAGAAGGTATCCTGTGGTTGCGCAACAACACAACCCTCACTTGATTCCACAACAGGTTTTGCTCCAGCACAGAGACTATCAGCAACAATTTTTCCTGTTTGATCTACACAGGTCACCGTTCGTGTTTTAACCGAAGTCCCTGCAGGAACAAAGCTACAATTTTCATTTTGTGATTTACATGCTGACTCGGTTGCTGCGTTGGTACATGATTGGGTATTCATATCTGAATTCCATGTACAATTATGGTCTTCACAAGCTTGTTTATTGGTCCCAAGATCTGAACATGAACGAGCTTGTTGCCCTACTTTCCAAGTACATCCTGGCTTATTACATGCTGATTGTCCAAGCCCACCACAAGATGCACCAGAATAAACCTTATCCCATTTACAAACCCCACCGAGACCATACGGATCCTTTTTACACTCAGAACTTGTTTTAAAATCACTACAATCTCTTGTTATAATACCGTCCATCATTATTGGTTTATCAAAATCTCTATCATAAACAATACCATCACCAGCACTCTTTATAATATTAAAATTCTGCCATGAACCATTATTGATAACATGATATCTTCCATAAGGATGATTGAAGTTTCTTATCACAAAACATTTATACGAACCACTTTTTCCATCTGGTGAAACAGCTGAATTATCACAATAATGCTTATGAATTTCACCTGCTGTTACTGCAGGTTGATAAACAGTTTCAATAACTGAAGTTGTACCAACAACCCAAAAATTATCCTGAACAATATGTTTATCATCATTATAAAGTTTTGCAACTACATTCTCATATGGAGCATTTATTCTCGTTTTAAGATCCCAAAAAGCCAGAACTTTTCCATTTTTCTTATAATATCCACTACATTTATCAAGGGTATCAGTGTCACAGAACCCTCCAGTATTTACTATATAGGTTCCTCCACCACATGATCCTCCAGCGTTTACTTGATAACTTCCGGTACAGCTAGCAGCTGCAGCATCTGAACAAGCACTCCATTCACCTATTTTCCAAGTGTATGATGAGACTTCTTCCTTACACACCTTGAGACGTCCATAGGCGTCCACACAGACATTTGAAGTTCCACTGGCGTTTCCTGCATTCAAATTAAGTGAACTGGTCAAGACATTTCCAACAACATTCACCCGTTGTTTTTTATTTCCCTTGAGTGTCCAATGATCAAGGGGCACTCCTCCAATATTCAAAAAATTAGAGAAAAATGACGTATCACTAATCATTTTTGAAATTCCTGGAATACCAGAAAAAAGTGAGAGTCCATTCACAAAACTCAAGTTTGTAGAACTATTTTTATTAATATCCAAAATATGTTGAATCGCAGCTCCTGGATGAAGAATAGCTGAGATGCTTGATCCAGGACCAAAAGCAGAAACCGTATGTGATGAAACAAACAGACCCATCATCAAAGCACATGCAAGAATTATTTTTTTAGTGTTTTTTTTCATAATACTTTTTTATCAATTAACTATACTTCTTTGAAAATAGGTTTAATAAAGGCATCAACTGATTCTGGAAGACTTGTTTCTCCACAGGCAACCATGGCATACCCAATAACCGGTTTTCTCGTATCATCTCCAATACACTCGAGACTAAAGAGTTCTTTTTCTGCATTACCGCTTCCAAAGAAACTCTTAGATTCTTCCCCTACGATTGAATTAACATTTCTGTGGCCTGGATTTTTCCAAGGACCCTTCACCGCTTTACATTCATGAACATTTTCTGATGACCAAACCAATCTCACCTTACGATTATTACAGTTTGAGTAATGTTTTCTTGAAACAGGAACATTGTCTTCTTTAATAAAAAGATTCACATATTCAGTACAATTCGTATCTTGAGCAATAACTACATTCGTAAAATCAAGAAGCCCAAGTCCAACCATTACATCATTTTCAAATTTTGGACCAGTCCCGGTGAATGACATTGATTGTCCTGAACCAAGAAAGCTTCCTGTTTGGTTGTTATACTTAACGCCTGAGAGATCAATAACACCGTCCCAATTTCCCCAAGTATTTCCATTTTGAACTGCTGAGACAATAGCCTTTTGATTGATTTGATCGTATGAAAAATCAATATATCCAAGTCCCCCGTCGTAGTTTTCTGCCCAGGCTTTTCCTTCCCAGAGACCTGAGTTTTTATTATAACGAACCCCAAACTCTTCAGAAGTATTTCCTTCATAAGAATCAGAATCAAGGTAAATTTTTCCTTCAATATTACTTGCAAGAAGATAGCCGCTGAGATTGAGTGACCCACTTGAACTTTCGCAGCCACTTTGGGCAGAAACGCTCTGACCAGAGCCACCAAAAGCCATTGCAGTTGCTAACAAAAAGATAGCGCTTGTTTTTTGTATTAATTTCATATTTTTTTTCATAAACATAGCTGATATTAATTAAAGAAGAATTGAAGTTCCTTGTCTCGTTCTGCTTGTGATTGTTCTGGCACAAGAGCATCAAGCTCTTTGAGGTTTTGATCTCGCTCCTCTACAGAGATCTGTGTTGGTTCTTCTGAAGGCGACTCTTTGTTTATTACCTTATGAGTTTTTTTCATAACAAAGAAAAGAAGTGCAAGAATAACAAGGATTCCAATAAGTACGAGTAAAAAGATTATTCCCTTGTTCTTTTTTTGAGAAGGGTGAGGGTTTTGTTCATGCATTTCTTCTGGAAATTTTCTATGATCATATAATGTGTCCATGGTGTTTATTGATTACAATAGATTTATACCTTATCAGTATACCATCAAGACATGAATATGCACAAGAAAAAGAAAGAAGTGTTTCGCACCCCTTTCTTTTCAAAAAAACCATTCTTAATTCTAAGAATGGTTTTTTGTTAACAAGATTCAGAAGTTGCTGGTTTTGGTTGAGGACAAGTTTTTCCTGTAGGGCAACTTACACTACGGCTTTTTAAACTTACCCCTTCTTTCCAGGTACATCCTTTTGATTTACATACTGATTGTGTCTTGAGGTTACTACATTTTAATTCATTTGAAGAACCAACTACCCAACTACATCCAGCTTGTCCAGCACACGATGATTGTGATGAAAGAGTTGAACAAGAATGGGTTTTACCTGATTTCCACGTACATTCAGTTTTTGCATTACAACCTGTTGAAGAATTAATTTTTGTACAAACACTCGTATCAACAGGAATCGTACGATAGAGTTTTTGAGTTGTTGTATATTCTGTTGGATTTGATCTATCAGGAAGAGGTTCACATTCTGGGTTGTATCCACTTGCATTCTGATCATTATTAACAACCCCATTTTTATAATAAACCCAATATTGACTCTCAGAAGGGAGAGCTATGTAGGTTCTTTCAGGACAAATACCTGTATAATCAGTTGATTCATCATCAAAACGTCCACCTTTTCCCCAATCAAAAGGTTGTCCATTCCAATCAACTTTTTCTAAGGTACCTTCTGTTGATCCTGTATATGTACAGCTTCCTTCACTTTCAAGAGTATAATTTCCTGTACATGAATAATTATCTGAACTACCATAAACACCACCATCACAACGAGACCCTGAAAGCTCACGACAAGGACCCCAATCTCCAATAAGCCAATTTGATGCTGTTGATTTTGAACAAGACTCTGTTGTGTTTGGTTTATTCATTCCTGATTCTATACAGAAATGGTCAGCAACATTTTTATTATCACTATCTTTACAGATAACACTTCGTTCTTTAGTTTTTTGTGCCCATTCACAACCAGCATGACTCAAACAATCAGATTCAACGCCAAAGGCGCTACATGAGGCGTCAGTTGGTGTTTGCCATGAACATCCTGCATTTTCACATGAAGAACGTGAACTGAGACTTGTACATTTTGGACCTGTTTGTTTCCATACACAACCACCATGAGATTTACATGCTGAGATTGTAAGTCCTCCACAAGTAGCTGATCCAAAAGGCCCACTTGATTCACAAGTTCCTGAATTTACAGAAAAACCATTATCAATACATGAACCACCAGTATTTAATTTATAGGTTCCAGTACAGAGCTGAGTTCCACTCGCATTTGAACAGGCACCCCAACCACCGGTATCCCAATGATAGATCTCAGAAATCTTTTCTTGAGTACAGGGATAGAGAATCCCTTCTTGATTGGCACACACAAAACGTTGAGTTGTTGTATTTCGTGGAACGAATTGACCGTGATTGTTAATACGTTTCAATCCATCTACCAAGATAGATTCATTGGCAATAGTAGAACTGTCTCCAACAATAAATCCAGAAATATTCCCTAACAAAGCAATAGTCCCCTGAACACTTTGTCCTGCAAGAGCACGTTTAAGGATATAAGCAGGAACCTTTGAGGTAAATTTGTTAAAATAGCTTGTTCCAGTCACCGAAAGACAGCTCTCTGAGCCAGTAATATCCTCAAGGCGATTACTGTCCCCCACGGTTTGACTGTTAATACAACGACTTGATCCTCCAACAGAAGGTCCTTGCGAACGAAACCATCCTGGAATCGCGCTCGTTCCAACAACCAAAGATCCAATACGTTTAAAACTATTTTCAAGTTGTGAACCAACAAAAGGCCAGGCACCATTTGAAGTTTGAGCTGAAACATGCGATGCAAAAGCAATGCTCAGTACGCTGAAGGTAATAACAAAATATGTTTTGAGACTTTTTTTCATAGGCTAGATAATAAAATGAATAAGTACTTTTATTGTATCATGTTGCAAAGAGCGGGCAAGTAAAAAAACAAAAGACGCGAAGGTCTTTTGTTTTTTCAAATAAAGTCTTATTTATTAAATGAAGTTTTGATATCTTCAATCAGCTCTGCAGCTGCTCTTTGGCCACCAAGACCGAAAGCGAGTCCTCCAGCGAGCGTAACCATAGACACAACCCCAATATAAAGAACATTGATCACTGAAGCATCAACACCAATGAGGTCAAGGGTAATCAAAACGGTAAAGACAATAATGCTAATCTTTGCAATATTTGCCAAGAGTCCTGCAGATTTTACATTAAGCATTTTAGTAGATCCCTTAACAAGCTTTTTCACAAAATCAGCAAGCGTAATTCCAGCAACTAAGACGAGAATTCCAATAATAACTTTTGGAATACTTAAAACGATAAACTCAGAGAGGAGATTGGTTACCGATTGAAGTCCAAGAATATCAAGTGAGATAACCAATGATCCAATGATCACAAACCATTTAAATAAAAATCCAATAATCTTTCCGAGGTCAAGCTTATATCCACTTCGCTCAAAGAACACAATAAGTGGTTGGGCAAACTGATTTAACTTGATCATTCGTGAAAGTTTTACAATCGCTTTATAAACAAGCTTTGCAACAATCCATCCAACAATAAAAATAATAATCGCAAGAAGAAGTGCTGGAAGTATCTTGACGATCTGATTCAAAAGAGATTGAAATGGAGTTAAAAATAATTCTTTCGTAAACATAAATTTAATACATCGTTCATAATTAAGAGATAAACGACTACTCCTAGTATACCTTTTCAAAAAAGAAAAACCATAGAAGGTCTTTTTAAAAATCTAAGAGATTAATGAGTGCACGATGTGGTTTTTCTAAAATATCACGAATAAGTTTATCATACATGCTCAAACGATATTCAAATTCTTTTCTTTCAAATACAGCGTAAGCGAGCTCAACACCAATTTCTGCTTCAATATTGTGAATCTCCTTATCAATGAGTTCTCGCTTTAATGATTCTCCAACAACAAGAATATCAATTTTCTGATCCTCATCCTGGAGAAAGACCCCAGAGAGAACAAGATACTGAATTTTTCCTGTTTTTTTGAAACGCTTGATGAGATCTTGTTCTTTGATAAGTTCTGAATCAATCAAGAGCGAGGTAAGAGGTCTAATGAGATCAAATTTTTTATTCAAGGCCCAACCTTTTATTTGTTTCTTTTTTGTTTTTCCTGAAGCTAAAGTAGTTTTTTTACTGAAAGATTTTCTTTTCAAAAAACCAATTTTTTCAAGCGAGGACAGTTCCTTCCGTACTTCATCTCTCTTTACTAAAGAACGGTATTCAACATCATCAAGATCAAAAACCAAACTCTCATTAAAGAGAAAGAGGCGCATAATTTTTACGCGCGCCTTGCTTCCAAAAATTTTCCCAAGTGTATCCATACCCTATAGTATACACTATTTTTTGAGAGAAAAACAAACGCCCTTCTAGGGGCGAGCGTTTTGTTTACTTAAATAGGTGTTTGCAGAGCTTTGATATTCGCGAAGAGAAATTTCTTCCCCCACAAGAGTCATTCTTAAAAGAATTCCAAAAAACAAAATGGCTAAAAAGAGTAATGACGTTCGATAAATATTCTTTTCAAACATATACATATTATGCATCTTTTTTTAAAAAAATCAAGTACTCTAAGAGACTTATGCACAAACAAAAAAAAGAACCTTAGAAAGGTTCTTTTCGTCTTAGAAGAGTGAGGTTTATTTAAGTTCAACTTTTCCTCCTGCTTCTTCAATTTTAGCTTTCATTTCTTCAGCTTCTTCTTTCTTTACTCCAGCTTTAAGGGTTTCTGGTGCTGATTCAACGAGCTCTTTTGCTTCTTTAAGTCCAAGTCCAAGCAATTCTTTTACGGCTTTCATAACAGGAATTTTTGCTCCTCCGTCTGATTCGAGAACAACATCAAATTCTGATTTTTCTTCTCCATCAGCAGCTCCACCGGCAGCAGGACCGGCAGCTACAGCTGTAGCTGAAACTCCCCATTTAGCTTCAATTACTTTGATAAGTTCGTTGAGTTCAAGAACTGTCATTTCTTCAACTGATTTTACGATATCTGCAAATTTTGCAGGAACTTCAACATCGTTAGTTTCTTCTTTTGTTTCTTCAGCTGCTGCTTCTACAGGAGCCTCAGTAGTTTCAGAAGTAGTTTCTTCTACCACTTCTGGGGTTTTGTTTTCTTCTGACATAATAGTTTGTTTAAATAAATAATAAAATAATAAATTTCAAGGAAAGTCTTATGCTTTCTTTTCTGCTACTTGACCAAGAGCAACAGCAAATCGTGCAAGTGGTGAATTTACCACATTTGCAAACATTCCACGGAGTGTTTCCATTCCTGGAATAGTTGCGATTTCCATCATCTCTTCTCTGTTTTTAAAGTTTCCTTCAAAGATTCCTCCTACAATTGAGATTGCATCTTTGTGAGTCTTTGAAAATTCAAAAACTTCTCGTGCTGGCGCCATTGGGTCGTTCCCAAAAGCAACCGCAACCATTCCATCACCGAGTTCTGGTTGTCCTCCTTGTGCTGAACAAGCATCCATAGCTCGCTTGAGAAGTGTTTTCTTGGCAACATAGTAATCTGAATCATTTTTTCTGAGGACTTTTCGCAAGACATTATTGTCTTCTACACCAAGCCCACTGAAGGTTACAAATACTGATGTTTCCGCAGCAAGAGCGGTATCAAGCTTTGCAGAAATTTCTTTCTTTTGTGCTTTTGTAATTGCCATAATAATATAGGTGTCAGGTAAAAAGAAAATCGGCAACAGCCGATTTTAGAGTAGTGGTATTCTTTGCAAACTCAAAAAGAGCCCGTAAAAATAACATCTACCTACACAAGATTTATATCACCAAGTGAAACTTGTGGTCTTTGGCTGACATATTTGAGAATACCAAAAGAAAAGAAAAAGGCAAGCTTCTCTTATAAATTCTTTTTTGGGGTAAGTGAAAAACGTACTGTTTTTCCAAGTTCAAGTGTTTTTTGTCTTTTACCAAGATTCCAATAACACTTCTCAAGAGAAAGGACGTATTCTTCTTGAACATCTTTCATGCGAGAAGGTTTGATTCGTACCACAAGAATAAATCCTTGTTCTTGTCCTGGTTTGAGACTAATTTCACCTGAAATATGCTTCTTTTTTGTATCAAAGAGATCAAGATCAAATCCCCTGAGAGACTCTAATTCATCTGCACGGTAAGCCTCTCCATTAAGTGAGAAGAAAAAGTCGTGAATATTATTAAAATGGATTTTTTTTGATGTAGTATTTTTCACCTTGAAAGAGAAGGCAACGGTTGCCTCTGTTTTGTCCTTATTCAATGAATATTTTGTTTGAACATGGTGATGGTTTTTATTTACTTTTTTTGGTTGGAGAGTTTTTTTTGAAAAAGATTTGTGTTTTGTTGCTTTTGTTGCGATGGTCTTTTTACCTCCTGGTATATAACCTGAATCACTAGCTACAGTATTTACAAGATCTTTATTACATTCAAGAGCAAGCCACGCAGCTGTGCGAGGCCCTAAAATACCATCTCTACGCAAATGATGTTTTGCCTGAAAATCCTTTACCAATCGTTTGGTACGACTGTCAAAGTAGCCATCAATGTCATAATACTTTTGATAAATACGAGCAAGACAGAACTCAAGCATAACAACATCATTTCCGCTTGAACCGTGTTGTAATTCTCTATGATATTCATAACGATATGCACTATCCATTGCTGAAGCTGACCCTGCGTAAGCAAAGAGAGCGACAAAGGCAAATAAAAATCCTATAATATACTTCTTCATATGCCTGCCATTATAGAAAATAAAATATATTTTGCAACATTTTTATCAAAAAGACAAATTTTCGTATTAAGGACATTTTAAAAATATGTCCTTAATACGAAAAAAACCCTTATTTCAAAGGGTTTTTCAAAAAACTATGGTTTATCCTCAGGAAAAATTCCTTTTTCTGAGATAATATCAAAATACTTTTTAATATGAATATTTGCGTCAACCAAACGCCCTATGGTTTTTTCAATCTGAACCAAAGACGAAAGAGAAACAATATCATCACGCTCATCATCAAGAGTAAGGTTTTTCAAAGCTCCCTCTATCTGCCCTGCTGCATTAATCAATTCATTGTGTCGTGATGCTACCAAATAAGGAACTTTCATGGTGCTCAGTTCGTGAATATACTCATCGTATTTCAAAGCTGCCGTTTCAAGTTCAGGCTTAAAATTCTCTGGATCTTGAGTTGCCTTGATAATCAAGGTTAAATCACTCGTTTTCACTGGATATTTTTTATAAAAAGCGAGCATTGCATCACGATAGGCAAAGCTATTTTCTTTGGTATCAGGAACAAGATTGAGTTCGTTACGAATATATTCTTTACTTCCCAAAGAAAGATCCTTAATATAAGAAGCCACGTTCTCTGAAATTTGTTTTTTTTCTTTTTCATCAAGCTCACCTCCATTTTGATAAACAAGCATGAGCGCACTGTAGAGACTACGACCTAATTTTTCTGATTGGGACAAGTCTTCTCCTTCAGGGATTTTTCCTTTCCGCTCATTGATTTGAGTCATTTTTTGAATATACTTTCCGTCCAAAACCCCATCGCCATCAGAATCTGGATTTTCTGGATCAAGTTCAGGGTAAAGTCGCTCTACCCAATCATAAGCACCATCACTATCAGTATCAAGAAGGAGTGGATTTTCTTCTTTCTTTTCGTCAACAAATGCGACTTTTACGACTTCTTTTTTGGGTTCTTCTTCTTTTTTTTGCATCTTAGCATCTTTATAAATAAAGAAACCATACACAAATAAAGCAAGTGCAACAAGCGCAAAAAAGGCAACTACACGTTTATGGGGAACAAAATGTCTTGGCGTATTCATATATCAAAGTATAACAAAAAAATAAATAAAATGAAAAATTAAGATGAAAAAATCTGAACAAAATCTTTCCATTGTGCGAGTGAGAGATCTTCTGCACGAGCACCTAGATCAAGATTAAGCTGAGCAAAAGCATTTTCAACCTGCACTCGATCAAAAACTTTTTGTAAATTCTTAAATAATCGTTTTCGTTTGTGTGCAAAGCCAGCGTGTATGAGTTCAAAAAAAAGCTTCTCTTGTTTTTCTGTTAGTGTTTTGCTTATTTCAAAAATATGCACAATAGCAGAATCAACACGCGGTTTTGGAGAAAAATAATTTTTTGAAACTTTTGCAACATAGCGGGCTTTTCCAAAAACAGCAATAGAGAGTGACAAAAGACTTTGTTTTCCATCACGCGCAATAATTCGCTCAGCAACCTCTTTTTGCATGAGAAGTGACATTTCAGAAGGAGGCACATCTGACTCTAAGAAGACTCTGATAATAGCATTTGTAATATAGTAAGGAATATTTGCTACGACCTTGTAGAGTTGGTTGGTAGAAAAATAATCTTTCAAATCGATTTCCAAAATGTCAGCATGAATAAGCACCAGAGACCCATCAGCACAGGCGTCAGCGAACTTTTCACTCAAATAATCAATCATGCGCTGATCAAGCTCAAAAGCATAGACGGTTGCGCCACGCTCGAGCATAGGTCCCGTGAGCGCCCCCTTTCCCGGACCCACCTCAACGACAAGATCACCTGGCTCAAGAGACACTGCATCAATCATTTGATAAATCGCTTTTTTTGATTTTAGGAAATTTTGACCCAGTGATTTTTTTGCAAAGAGATTTTGTTTCATACTCTATAGTCTACCTTAAAAATATTTCTTTTCTATGAAAAAAGAAGTATACTAGAGTTCATGAAGAAAAGATCAAAACAAATTCTTACACTTATTCTTATCTTTGCTCTTTGGGGACTCCTCCATCTCGTCTTTCATAAAAAAGAAGCTCCTGTAGAGAAAGGAGTAAACACAAAAATAGAAAAAGTTTTTGTTATGGATGAGAGTCGCCATCTCTCACCAGAGATGTTTCACAATATGATCAAACATAAAAACACGCGCATTCTCAATCTCAGCGGACAAAAAAATCACTTTCTCAAACAAGAAAGAGTCCTCACCCAAAATATAGAAACTATTGAGTCTGAGCTCAATACCCTTGAAAAAACCCATATTTACCTCGCTTATTGTAGTAACTCAAGCTGTCCTGAGGCACTCTTTGAAGCCTTTTATAAAAAAGGTCTTGCGCTTTATGACCTTAAGGGTGGCATTTAAAAAACCTACTTACGAGGTTTTTTCTTTTTCCCGCGACGCAAAGAACGGGAAACACCACGATGAGAATTTTTTGAAATTTTCATTTCTTTTGGGCTTTGCGTTTGCTCATGCTGAAGATGGAGATAGCGCTCGAGTGCCAAAGGAGAGAGTTCACCTGCTTTAATAGCTGACTGCACCGCACATTCTTTCTCTTGCCCGTGTGAACAATTAGAGAAAAAACACTGAGTACTCAACTCAGAAATATATTTGAATGCATCTTGAAAAGCAAAATCTTCATCATGCATACCAAATTCACGCGTCCCTGGAGTATCAATAACAAGTGCTCCTGAGTTCAAACGAAAGAGTCTGCGAGCACTCGTCGTATGCTTTCCTTTGCCGGTAACATCGCTAACACTTTGCGTTTTTGCTTGCTCTTTTTGAGAGAGACGATTGAGCAAAGAGCTTTTTCCAACACCAGAAGATCCAATAAAAATAATCGTCTCTCCTGTAGCAAAATAAGATACAAGACGTTCAAGTCCAATCTCCTCTTTCACTGAAATAAAAAATGAAGAAAGGTGTGGTAATTCACGTGCAAGGCGCTCTTTCGTCTCGGCAAGAGCTTTTTCATCAAGAACATCAATTTTGTTGAAAATAAGAAAGGGCCTAATATCTGCTTTTTCAAGGTGAACCAAAATCCGCTCAAGACGTTTGATGTTAAAATCATCACCTTCAAGCGACTGAATAATAAAAGCAATATCAACATTTGCCGCAAAACCTTTGGGTACCGAATCATGTTTTTTTTGTCGAGTGAGATAATTTTTCCTCTTGAGAATATCAACAATAACAAAGGTCTTCCGGTAAGAATCTAAAAGAACCCAATCCCCAACAGCAGGAAGCATAGTATCCTTTTTCTGAAATTGAATATTTCCCAAAATCTCACAGGAAAAAATCCCTGATTGGGTTACCACCTCATAACGTGATTTATGAACAGCGACCACTCGTCCATGTTCTTTATCATGGTATTTTGATTTTTTCTTTGCTTCGGCAAAAAAAGAATCCCATCCATAGTCTTTCAAGGAAATTTTCATAATACTCTTTTATGGTAGCACAAAATCAAAAAATAAAAGTGCCGAGAAGGTCTAAATATGCTATGATGAGTTCATCATTATTATGAAAAAAAAGAAACGAAAAACACAAAAAAAACAAAAAGCAAATTTTCCAAGCCTAAAGATTAAAAATAAAAAAATAAGCATGGTTGTCTATATTACCCTTGCTCTTTTCTTTATTATGGCTGCACTTGGCTTGGCTGGAAATATTGGAGACTTTATTCACCACAAGATTCTTCTTCTTATTTTTGGGTATGGATTCTTTATTGTTCCCCTCCTTTTCTTTTTTGCAGCATGGAAACTCAAAACAAACAAAGAGCATGGAACACGTGACAGTCTTGCTCTCCTTGGAATGAGTCTTGCTCTTTTAGGGCTTTTGCACATATTCCTCTCTCCAGAAACACCTTTGCCAGCTGGAGGAAGCATTGGGTCACTCATTGGTGGACTTCTCGTAAAAGGTTTTGATATTTACTTTTCATCACTTCTTTTGTTTGGAACCCTGGTCATCACAAGCATCTTTGTATTTGATCCAGACTTCTCTTTCTATAAAAAAAGCAAACAAAAATTAAACGAGAAGAAAAAAGCCTACGAACAAGAACAAGAGAAACAAGAAAAAATAAATACCCAGGTTGATAAGGCTCTAGAGGCAAGAAAAAAAGAAAACAAAAATGAAGCTGAAAATCAAGGAGAAACCAAAACTTTCAATATTTCAGGAATCACCACGAAAAAGAAGAAAAAGGTAAAAGAGGAAGAAGATTTCTCAATTACTAATAGTGAATCAATTTTCTCAAGCTCATACCAAACACCACCACTCTCACTCCTTGGAAAATCAGGAGGGAAACCAAGTACTGGTGATATCAAATCAAACGCAACCATTATTCAACGAACCCTTATGAATTTTGGTATTGCGGTTGAGATGGATGAAATTTCTGTTGGACCGACCGTTACGCGTTATGCTCTCAAACCAGCACAAGGAGTACGATTAAACAGAATTGCAGGTCTTCAAAACGAACTCGCGCTCGCTCTTGCTGCAAAATCAATTCGTATTGAAGCACCAATTCCAGGACGATCTTTGGTTGGAGTAGAAGTTCCAAACAAGGCAAAATCTTCTATCGGGCTCGGAAGCATCCTCGCAGAAGAAGAATACCAAAAATCAAACAAACCTCTCCTCGTTTCACTTGGAAAAGGAGTTTCTGGAAAATCTTATTTTGCTAACCTTGCAAAAATGCCCCATGCTCTGATTGCTGGAGCAACTGGTTCAGGAAAATCGGTAACGATTCACAATATCATCATGTCACTCCTCTACAAAAATGGACCTGATATGCTCAGATTCATTATGGTTGATCCGAAACGTGTTGAAATGACCCTCTACAAAAAAATCCCTCATCTCCTCACACCAGTAATTACTGATCCAAAAAAAGCTGTCCTTGCACTCAAATGGGCCGTTAAAGAAATGGAGCGTCGTTATGATGTCTTGCAAAAAATGGCGGTACGAGATATTGATTCCTATCATAAAACCATTGTAGCGCCTGCGTATAAAGGACTCTCTCCTGAAGAAATTGAAGAGAGGTCCGTAGAACTTCCTGAAAAAATGCCGTATATCGTCGTGATTATTGATGAGCTCTCAGACATTATGAGTAGCTACCCACGTGAACTTGAAGCAGCCATTGTTCGCCTTGCCCAAATGTCACGTGCGGTGGGAATTCACCTTCTTCTCGCAACCCAAAGACCGTCAGTAAATGTTATTACCGGGCTCATCAAGGCAAACGTACCATCACGACTTGCTCTTAAGGTAGCCTCACAGGTTGACTCACGAACCATCTTGGATTCACGCGGAGCTGAAAAACTCCTTGGTCAAGGAGATATGCTCTACAAAGGAGAGGGCTCAAATGAACCAGTTCGTATTCAATGTCCTTTTGTATCAGAAGCTGAGATCAAATCTGTTATTTCCCACATTCAGAAAAACTTTAAATTTGAACTTGATGATGAAATTATTATTCCTGATGAGAATTTGCAAGACGGTGCTGGTGGATTTGACACAAGTGAAGAGAATGCTGACGATCCCATGTATGAAGAAGCACGTGCAGTCGTCATCGCAAGTAAAAAAGCATCAACCTCATATCTCCAACGAAGGCTTTCAATTGGATACTCACGAGCAGCTCGTATTATTGATATTCTTGAAGAGCGCGGAGTTATTGGCCCTGCAAATGGATCAAAACCTCGTGAAGTGTATGAACAAGCAAGTGACACTGCCGCTGATCCAGAAGTAATAGACGAATAGATTTATGCAAAGCGATGCACAAAAAATAATTATCGGTCTTGGAATATTCTTTCTCTTTATTATCGTAGGACTCTTTGCTTATCATAGATTCTCATCATATCTAGAAGGTCCAAAACTTTTGAATATCAATCTCAAAGAATATGAAACAACGGATAAAGCCTGGAAAAAAATAGAACTCCAAACAAAAAATACAAAAAAAATAACTCTTAATTCAGAACCCATTCCTATCCAGCAAGATGCTCGTGCGAGCACCCTTATTACCTTTCATCCTCATGAAAATGTAGTGAGTATCACACTCACCGATGCTTTCCAAAAAGAACGAACCTATCTCTACCATGTGTATCTGAAAGAAACCGAAGAAAAAAGTTTCCCAAAAACACTCAGAGAAGCACGAGAAAAACATAGAAGCGAAGAAACAGAAACATTATTAAGCCCTAAGCAAACATAAGTATGGCAACAAAAAAAACACAAGATAAAAAACCAACAGAAAAACAGCTCAAAGCACAAAAACAAGCTGAGCAATTAGAAGAAACCATGAACCTCATCCAAACAAAATTTGGAGAAGGTTCAATTATCAAACTCGGTGATGCTCCGAAAGTAGACGTTGAAGCAATTTCAACAGGATCTATCGGACTTGATCTTGCTCTTGGTGCTGGTGGAATTCCACGAGGAAGAATTATTGAAATCTATGGGCCAGAATCATCAGGAAAAACAACGCTCACGCTTCATGTTGTTGCAGAAGCTCAAAAAGCTGGTGGAGTCTGTGCCTTTATTGATGCCGAGCATGCACTGGACCCAGTCTATGCAAAAAATATTGGGGTAAAAACTGAAAATCTCCTCGTATCACAACCTGATACAGGAGAACAAGCACTTGAAATCGTAGACTCGCTCGTTCGTTCTGGAAACATCGATGTCGTTGTTGTCGACTCAGTAGCAGCACTTACTCCAAAAGATGAAATTGAAGGAGATATGGGAGCGCACCATGTTGGAAAACAAGCACGCCTCATGTCACAAGCCTTGCGCAAGCTCACCGCCTTGGTTGCAAAGTCAAAGACAACGGTTATCTTTATTAACCAAATTCGTATGAAAATTGGCGTAATGTTCGGAAGTCCTGAAACAACACCAGGAGGAAAAGCGCTCAAATTCTATTCATCAGTACGATTGGATATTCGTCGTATTGCTCAAATCAAAAAAGGAGAAGAGGTTGTCGGGTCACGAACACGGGTAAAAGTAGCAAAGAACAAGGTTGCTGCTCCATTCAAGAAAACAGAGTTTGATATTATTTACGGAGAAGGAATTTCAAAAACAGGGGAGCTGCTCGCACTCGGAGAAAAATACAAACTCATCAAAAAGGCAGGGGCTTCATATACCTACCTTCCAGCTGATCCAAGCAAGCTCGGTGGCGAAGAAGAAATCAAGCTCGGACGTGGTTATGATGCTGCTCGTAAGAAACTTGCGAGTGAAACAAAAGTTATGAAACAGCTTGAAAAAGAAGTTCGCAAAGCAATCAAAGAAGACGAGTAATACTCGTTTTTTTATTTTGTTGTTATAAATGTAATATATTAGGTTAGCTTGTATTTTATCATTGTAAGTATATTATTCTTTGAAAAAGGACGATACTTGTAGCACCCCCCTTTTTTTTCTCTTTCCCTCACTTATTTATCACATAAGTATTTGACAAATAATTATAATAGTATATAATACATCATGAAGTTAAACAAAAAAGTGAAAAACATGTACAAAATGACAGATCCACTAGAGAGAGGTAGAAATCGAGCAATCAAAACAGACTTAAAAATGAGACCACAAGACCTTGAAGATGATGTTAAGTTTGAAAAAAGCCTTGAAGGAGGAAAACCATGGGTAAAGGTTCAGGATATTCCTGATCCTGAAAACCCCTATGAAAGTTTTGAAAATGAAATTATCAGTTTTCAAACATCAAAAAAAGCTACTCATATCACTAACCCTAACACCCAGAACACAGAAATAGAAGAAATGTCATGTATGAGTGAAAATCTAAATTGGGAAGGTGTTCAAGGAGTATCTACCCGAAAAATAACTCCGGCAACGTATTCATTGTCAAAAAAATATTTTGCTTACATGAAAAAAATTAGGACTTGGAAAAACGGACAAGCTCGCAAGAGCAAACCAAAAAGCCAAGTGAAAAAACAATCAGACTATCGCAAACGTGCTATGCAAATTGCATAATCTGATAAGGAACAAATCCATAAAAAACACCACCTTAAAAAGTGGTGCTTTTTTAATTCTCTATTTTCCTTATACTTAAAACATGAACACAATAGATAGAGAAAAATCACTCATTATTTTTACTGATGGATCATCGCTGGGTAATCCAGGTCCTGGCGGCTGGGGGGCGCTCCTAATTCAAAAACAAATTGGTGAGACAATAGAGCTCGGTGGCTCAAAAGAAGTAACGACCAACAACGAAATGGAGCTCACGGCAATCCTCTCAGCACTCGCCTACGCGATGAATAACACCAATACGATCCACATTTTCACTGATTCGCAATATGGCATCAACGGTATCACCAAGTGGGTTCATGGATGGAAAAAAAATGGCTGGAAAACAAAAGGCGGAGGAGAAGTAAAGAATAGTTTCTATTTTAAAAATATTGATAGCCTCCTTGAAGAGCGGGGGCGAGATACGGTTCATTTTCATCATGTTGCAGGGCATGTAGGAATTGCTGGGAATGAACGCGTGGATGATATTGCACGCGGACTTGCCGAAGGGCAAAATGTTGAGCTCTTTCGCGGGCGACTTGACGAGTATCCTATCCCAAACATTCTTTCGTTTGATTTTGAAGAAGGGGTAAAACAAAAAAAAGATGCAAAAGGAAAGAAAGCTTATTCATATCTCTCGCTCATTGATGGAGTGCTCGAGCGTCACAGCACCTGGGCAGAATGTGAAGCGCGCGTAAAAGGAAAGAAAGCACAATTCAAAAAAGCCCTCTCCAAAGAACACGAGCACAAAATCCTCAAAGAGTGGGGTCTTGAAGATAAAAAATAAGCAATATTCTTATCTTTTTTAAAAAATAGAAAAGCAATGGTGTTGCTTTTTCTTTTTACTTAAAAATTGATAAAATAAAATTATGAAAAAAATTAAAACTTTTTTAAATAAAAAACCTTTTAAAATTATAGGAATAATTCTTTCAATTTTTGTTTTCCTTATTCTCGTAGAATATGCCTACTCACAAAGATGGAGATTGGAAAAAGATGTTGGGGTGGAGAATTATGAAAAGCAGATAGTATATAATTATCAATGGTATGTAGACCCTCATTTTTCTTGTATGATATTAGAATGTGATTATAATAGTGCTTTTGATTATTTTGGTATAGATAAGAAAAATGATCTTTTTATACCGGTTATGCTCAATTTTATTACTTATAAATGGAAAATTTCTCACCATACATTATTTTTAGAAGAACGAACAATGGAATATGAAGATGAATATGATGAAAAGAAATTTCCCTTAAGTGTAGAAAAGAACATTAAACACCTCGGAAAAAACTATCTTGTCTTTGACGAAAAAGATACCTCTGTTCTCTTTCCCTTTATTCCGAGAAAAAAGATGTATATGAAACATAAAGAATGGGAGGATATGAGTATAACTGAAAAAACATACAACTCTATCTCTGATACCTGGTCACAAATGAGAACATTATATTATTCTGGAACTTTTTGGGTAAAATATACTATAGAAAATTTTTTGAATAAACAAAATACTCTTTAGAAAAAGCAAAATAGTTTGCTTTTTCTATTTTCTCTGTTTTTATAAAAACAAAGAGAACTTTACACAATTAAATATTAAAAAATGAGAAAAATATTTTTATTCTTTACTATGTTTGTATGTACGGGAGTGTATGCACAAACAGTGAATCCTAAAACGGTGATAAATAAAAAACACTTGTTAGATACAGGACAAACCCTAGAGATACCGGTTGCCTTTCATATTGTTGATGATAATCCAGCGAGTTTTAATTTAAGTAAAAAGAGATTAAAACACTTTTTAGGTGAGATAAATGAGTTAATGAATAAG
>PDWI01003701.1_pt1 | contig 21320 bp, 17 predicted proteins | sample 1430891 | NCBI WGS metagenome assembly PDWI01 (sample SAMN01162508, study PRJNA174530) | Oral metagenome, whole genome shotgun sequencing project. | biome: Marine environment; feature: Marine mammal; material: Swab sample of the gingival sulcus; isolation source: swab sample of gingival sulcus... | reverse complement strand
TATCTGTAATTTTTTGTATATCTGCAAAGAAACACGTTCAAGATACTTGCGAAACTCTGAGTCCAAATCAGGAAAAATTTCTTGAGTTCCCGACCATTCATATTTTGCCTCATAATCAAAGAACTCCCTTTCAGTCAAAACTTCCATAATACCCAAAACTTCAACATCCTTGTCATAATCTCACGAAAGGGCGACCGTCAACTCTCTGGGATGGTCAACATACTCTTCTATTAACACCTCATCATAGTTCAAAATCTTTGCTATCAAATCTTGTGCATCAGCAAGATTCTCAAAAATTCAGCTATCAACAGATGATCCACCACTATTCGGTTTCAAAAAAATTTTACTAACAGCATCAGGAATAGTCACATTTTGTCATACCTTACTGACAACAACCGACCAAGGAAACTTTATCTTATACTTTTCATAAAGGAAAGAAAAATCCTCTCCCTGCAAAACTTTTTTCGTTCCATATTTATCAAGACAAAGACGATGCACCTTAGCATCAGAAAAAAGAGTAACAACCCCTCTCTTTTGCAAAAAATCAGTAATCTGTCCATCTTCTCAAAACTTCCCATGCACAATAGGTAAAGCAAGATCAATATTTGCTAGATCTGTATCAGTAATACCATGATCAGGATCCCAAAAAATCTGCTTAACAACATATCATACCGTTTCTAACTCCTCAGTAACAAATATTGCGCTCTTCTGAGAAACTTCTGCCTCAGATCAAACCGTATCAGTAATCACTAAAATATTTTTCATCATCGCATTCATATATTCAAGATATTATATAATATAAAAGATACACATCATCTATAACAATCTATAACAACTCATAACAACCTAAATTATATATTATATATCATATATATATATATATACATCAAGCGATATAATACAAGAGAAAGCTAAAAAACACTAAAAACGCTAAAAAGAATAAAAAAAACCTCCTCTAAGAAGAGAAGGCAATATATCTTATCAGAAAATGACTAAATAATCACTAAATAACAATATATATAATTACATATTTTCACCTACATGCCCTGCAATATCAATCGAAGGTTTCAATGTAGGCATATCAGTATTCCAACTAGCTGGACACGCCTGTCCTGGATTTTCTGTGATAAATTTCAATCCTTTCAATTTCCTAATCAATTCAGCAGAACTTCTTCCTAGAGGTTCAGTATGTACCTCCATAGTCTTTAATACTCCATCTGGAGAAATAATAAAAGTTCCTCTCTCAGAATTTCCACTTTCTTCATTTAAAATACCAAAATATCTACTCAAAAGTGTTGTTCTATCAGCAACCATAGGAATTTCAAAATCTTCTAATAATTTTTCTGTTTCTACCCAAGATTTGTGAGAGAACACAGTATCAGTACTCGCTACCAATAATTCTACATTTTCTAATTTTTTAATTTCTTCATATGACTTTCCTAAATCTTTCAACTCTGTAGGACATACAAACGTAAAATCCGCTGGATAAAAGAATAATACTAACCATTTCCCCTGATAATCAGAAATATTTTTCTTCACAATATCCTTTTTAATAGGATCATAGATCTCTAAATCAAAATCCAATACTTCATCTTCAACCTTTATAGCGGAAGAGTTTGTCAACACATCATCTTTAAATTCATTAATAAGCTCTTGCATAATAATATATTAAGAATAAATAATACCATACCAACAGATATGTATTTCAAAGTGTAAGAAAGTCATTAAATTTTGCAAGAACAAATAAACACAAATACTACCAAAAACTGTTAAAAAAAAAACAAAAAAAATTATTCAACAAGCACATCAATATGTTCTGGGATAACAACTTTAGGAATAATAATCTGTAAAATATTATCAGGAGTAAGTTTACTATGAATCTTATCAAAATACACATGATTAGGAAGATCAATACTCTGCTGAATAGCTCACCAATAACATTGTTCTTTTATAGGACTAAGACTCTCTTTGATAACTATCTTATTTCTCACCCCTGCAATATGTAATTGATAATCCTGAATAGTAAGACGAAGTGAAGACTTATCAACCCCTCACAAAGGAACAATAACAAAAATTTCATCAGGAGATTCATACATATCATAAGGAATTGAAAGTTTTTTTACATTATCTTGCATACTATACTATCCGTTGAGATCTAAAAATCTATTTATTTCTTCTTTGTATTTTTCGGGATTATATACCCCTGTAAAAACAATTTCTCACAAACTTCATTTTCTTTCTTTATCTGACTCTCATCAAAACCCTCATTCAGACAAAAACAAAATATCTCAATTATTAAACATACTATTAAAAAATCCCTTTTTTCTGATAGATACCGTTTTAAGATTTTTTAATTCAATAATTTTAGAACTTCTGGTAAAAAAACCTGTCTGATCATATCTAATAAGACTCTTAGGAGTAAAAATGATAAAATCAATTTTATAATCAAAAAATTTTTTCAAAAGACTAAAATTCAAAAGTATCCATAAAAAAACAAAAAAACCAACAATCCACCAAAAAGTCGGTGTAATATCACCATCAAAAAGAAAATAATTAACAATAATAATAATTCATAATACAATAAGCCATCAAAAAAATGGAAGAAGAATATTTTCCCACAAGAAAAACGTACTCTTTTTAATCAAAAAAATATTTTCTTTACCAAACTTGTCTATATACTTTTGATGCTGTTTTTTTCTAAACCCTAGATCAAATGTTGAAAAGATTCTCATGATATATTAATTAACAAATCAAAAATTAGGAAACATTCTAATAAAGACACGTCATACAATATTATTTATTGGAGTCTCATACGTCTCACCATCTATACATCCTAAAGGATTGAAACAACACCTTGAATCTGTAGAACCTCACCTATTATCTCAAAGAACAAAATACCCAGTCATAACTGGAAATTCGGTTTTATTACAGGAAGTAAATGTTTGCGTATGCTTAGGAAGATATGACTCATCTAACAACTGACAGTCATGAGAAGCATTACAAATAAAGACTTTACCATCCTCAAGTTTAACCGTTTCTCAAGGTAGTCATATAATTCTCTTTATAAATGGCTTATCCTGATGAGGAGGAATAAATACAATCACATCACCTCTTTTGTAGGTTCAAAATTGACTCGTTATCTTATCTACAAGAATAAAATCACTATCACTATATGTCGTTTCCATACTCGATCCTACAACAGTAAAAGGATTTACAATAAAAAATCTAATACATAATAAAATTCCCAAAGCTAGAAGAAAAAATGAAACAATATCAAAAAAATCTAACCAAAATTTTGTCATCTTATTCGTTTTTTTCTTCACAACCGTCATAGTAGAAATATGTTCTCATGTATTTCCCAATTCCATTATCTATTACATTTTCACCAAAATAAAAGAAACTTCATCTCAATATAGACGTAAAAGGGAGAGATCCCCCTCCCTCCTATATCATACGAACAATATATTAAATCGTTACTAAAAAGGAACTTCTTCTGTCTCTACATCAATATCCTGTGTAGGGAGTCCACTTTCTTCTGAAATATCATGTTCTTCATCTCACTTAGAATCTAAGAAGATAAAGTTATCTACAATAATTTCTGTTGAAAATCTTACATTTCCTTCATTATCTTCCCATCTTCTTGTTCTTAATCTTCCTTCAATGTACGTTCTTTTTCACTTTGTAAGATATTTACCTAGTACTTCTGCTCATTTACCATACGCAACACATCTATGGTATTCTGCATCTTCCATCATATTCCCATCTCTGTTTTTAAATTTTCTATTGGTAGCTACAGTAAAATTAACAACTGGAGTACTAGAACTCTCAATCATCTTCACTTCTAAATTGTTTGTAGCTCTTCCAATCAACATTACTTTGTTCAAATCCATCTTGTTTATACAATTACATATAAAAAACGACATCAATAATCGCTATAATAACTCTTATGAAAAAAAAATAAAAAATCAATTGATTTTACAGATGATTTTCGTATATATATGTCATATCAAATATTTTCTTGTGCCCAGATGGCGGAATTGGTAGACGCGTTAGACTCAAAATCTAATCTCAGTAATGGGGTGGGGGTTCGATTCCCCCTTTGGGCAAGTGATAATACATAACAAATTCAGTGAAGTACAATACGTACTTATTAGTATATTAGTAGATTCACATGAGTAAAGAATACCTCAGAAAATAAAAAGAATTACAGTGCAGACTGTATTTTTTTGTTATATAACAATATTTAGTATACGAGTATGGAAAAATATATTTCAAGTAACATTCTTTTGATTTTATCTCTTGACTACAACAATGCCATTAAAACACATAATCAACAAAAAACACCCCAGCAAAAGCAAAATCTGGTATCTCATTGCTAGTGTACTTATCTTGATTATGCTATTAATTTCTGGACAAATTAAAATTAGTGTGTGAAATCTAGAACTGGAAAATACTAGTCTAGAGAATAGAAATTATACTTTTAATCTTTCATGAATACAGAATATAACAGGGGATATTGCAATCTCTCCTCATAATAGTTTTGATATGTACCAAAAACACCTTTCAACACACTCACAAGATACTAAAAATACTAAAAATGCCAAAAATATAAAGAATATAAAAAACATAAAACTTTACACCTATGATTTCACAGAAAAGAACATAAAAGAAAAATTTAAACATCTACTTTCGTGATGAACTACTATCAAACTCATTATGGAAAATTATAAATATAAACAGTATAAAAACACTTGGCAACATATCAAAGAATATTTTTCTCATTCCAGCGGATTTCAACTCCATTCAGACAAAGGACTAGGAACACAATATCAACATGCCAAGGTGACACTTCTAGACAATACTTTTGCAATACATACCGCAAATCTCACCAAATCTTCATTTTTCAAAAATCGTGAATATTGGTTTTGGAGCAACAATAAAGCAGTTTTATCTTCACTTAATACGATTTTCGACAAAGATCGGCAACAACAGAATATTTCGCCAAAAGATATCCATCCTAATATCCTCATTTGTCCATTAAATTGTAGAAACGGTGTAGAAACTTTACTACAGTCTGCAAAAGAAAGTATCATCATGCAAGAGCAATATCTCGCTGATGACCGTGTAATAAATATTTTGAAAAATAAGGCTGTTGATCCAAACATAGACATAAAAATAACCCTTGCCAGCCCTTCTAAAAATTATACACGAGCAAAATATTTCTGAACACATATTGTAAGAGTAGTAAAAAAACCATATATACATGCAAAAATGATTCTCATAGACAAAAAGTACCTGCTCTTAGGAAGTATGAACATATCAGAAACCAGTCTAAATAAAAATAGAGAAATCGGAATTATTATAACAGATAAAAAAAGTATTCAAAAATTTTTAACACAATTTAAAGAAGACCGAAAAAATGCAGAAAAATAAAAACTACAAATGAAGGTGATATTGTCATATGACAGTAATGATCATACTCATACTAGTACTAATAGGCAGTATAGGAAATAACACAACATTTGGACAATATCAGACCTTAACAGACTTTATCGACAATCCATTTGCAATACATACACGAGAAAAAAATGCTACAGATAAAAAAAAGAACAAAAACAATAAAAGCAATAAAAAAGAATATCCTAAATGTACAATAAAACAACTTGATAATGGAAAGTATCTCATAACGATGATTTGCTTAAAACACCCTATCTTTTGAGAAGATTTGTTTAACAAAAATATTGACACCATTTGGCCCTATATCAAAGATTTCGACAAAGAATACCATCTAAAAAAAGATACATTTTTCTTTTCTAATTCTGCAAATCCTATCTTTAAAAACGATAAAACACAAAGAAAATACAATATATTACACTATATAAAAACACTAGTACACATAAACACTCATACTTACACAGCATATTTTTTCCCTCATATCAATCTAAATAAAACAATAGAACTAACAAAAAATGAGCTTATCCTTTCTGATAGTATACAATATGCATTTTATCCAGCTAGAAGATATATCCAAGACTTATGACCCTGTACAAGGATAAATTACCGAATTGCTATCGCAAGTATAGATAAAAAATTAGTTCCTGCACAAGAAAATTTTAATATCAACAAAAGAATTGCATATCGCCGATGATACTGCACAGGAAAAGATCCTGTAAAAAGACCATTTTACGGAGGAGTTTGTGGTGCGAGCACACAGGCATTCAGGATTTCACTCCTCCACCCATACCTAGAAACCCATGATAGAGAAAACCACGGAATACGATATGCCCGCTACTACGGAGAAAAAATAACATGAGATGATGCATCAATTGCCGATTTTAGACAACAACTCACACTAAAAAACACCTCAAATACACCAATATACTTCAGATATATCGAAGTAGAAAAAGAAAACAATATTTTATTAGTAGGGATATCTCCTAAAAGATTTCATAAAAAAACAAAAATAATCAAACAACAAACAGGGAAAATGACAACAAAATTGACAAAAGAAATATTCTGAAAAGATAATAAAAAAGAATACCATCAAGAACGAGACTCCACATATAGACAAATATTCACAGGATTTACAGAATAAATAAGTAATTTCTATAAACACATAAATTACCATAAAATTACTACTAGAAATTCAAAGATAATTCATTATACTTACTCATACTTTTCTACTATTTTTTTATAGTATTTGAACTATTTATTTTGCATACAAAAAACGTTATGCTCAACCATGGAATTTTGGGAATAAATGCAAGAAATATCCACTATATCAAAAAATTTAACCCAAAAAAACAAATAAAACTCGCAAACAACAAAATAAAAACCAAAAAATTTCTTTGGGAGAGAGGAATTCCTGTTGCAAAAAATTATTGAATTATCAGTTCTCGTAAGGAATTACAAAGATTTGATTTTTCTCTCTTACCAAAAGAGGAATTTGTCGTAAAACCAAATAAAGGAAGCAAGGGAAAAGGTATTTTTATCGTAAAAACAGCTAAAAAAGAGGAGAAAATAACAGAAATATGAAAATGAGAAAAAGAAAATACAACGCATAAATATCCCATAACAAAAAATATGTCTCAAAAAATAAAAACCTTTTTCAAAAAATATGAAAATGATACGCATGGGTACCGATATAAAACATGATGAAGAAAACTCAGCGAACAAGAGTTTAAAAGAATGCTAACAGATACCCTTGATGGAAAAAATTCCACTTGAGTGCTAAAAGATAAAATCATGATCGAAGAAAAACTGATTCCATCTAAAGCATTCAATAATTTTTGTGAACGATGACTTGCAGATATCAGGATCATTGTCTTCAATCTCGTACCTATCGCTGCTATGATCAGAATCCCTACAAAAAAATCAGAAGGGAAAGCAAACCTGGCAAAAGGAGGACTTGCACTCAAAATAGATATCTGAACCGGGAAAGTACGTTATAACAACAAAAATAGTACCCTCGAATACCGAGATGAAATTCTAATACTTAGTTCTAAAATTCAATATTTCGTAAACTTGGGATATCTCGCTCTTGATCGAGTAATTACTCCCGATGGACCAAAACTTTTAGAAATTAATGCCAGAGCAGGACTTGCTATCCAAAAAATAACAAAAACAAAACTTGCATCAGCACTAAAAAAAGTTACAGGACTAAAAATAAAAACTCCTGAAAAAGGGATCGAAGTAGCAAAAGCATTATTTTCTAGCAAAAAAAGTAAAATCGCAAAACAAAAGATTTTATATCTTTCTCAGATGGGAGAAATTAGTACCTCACACATACAACAAGAAAACATCACAATCAGACCAAATATTAACAGAAAACTTAACTATGCAGGGACAGAAATCATCAAACAACAAGAAGAAAATAAATTACGAGATATTACGATTCCTGAACATGGAATCAAACGAAAAAATATAAAACTTCTCTTAGATGAAAATCTTCCAAAAAACGAAATCCAAATCGGAACAAATATTAGTCAAGATTACCTCATAAAACCTCTTCACAAAACCGTAAAAATCCACAATATCATAAAAAAAGAAAATATCTATGAAGAAGAAAGAGAACAACTCCTCACAATAGATGATCAACTACATAGACTAGGAAAGAAAGTCATCTTATGAAATATACTCAAACCTATAAATTACCTTGATGAATTAGATAAGTTTCTTTCGTTAGACAAAAAATATGATCCAATTTTTGAATATAGACGACCCAAAGATGAGATACTAGAACACACTCAAGATGAAATTTTACAGATCAAGACACAACTCATAGACACTACCAAAAGCCCTATCAAAAAGATTTTTCAAGAAAAATGTGAAGAACTCCTCTACAGAACAAATCTTATCAAAGCATACAAAAAACAAGATTTCAAAAACATTCTTTTTTATAATCAAAAGATTTATTGAGATTTTAACGATACTTTACTCAATATCGCCAAGGATAAATCCTTTGAGTCAGAATCACCTAAAGAATTACTCTGAGAAATACTAACGACTACAGAAATCAGAAAACGTATCGAAGATCATCTCGCAAAAAAAGGAATTAATAATATTGATATTGTTATCAGTTCGACAAACCTTGCAAGAATTAGTATCGTCAAAGCAACAATTCCCAAAGTTAAAATTTTGGAAGGAGCAAAAATAAGAAGAAAAGAACTAGATGCTGTAATCGCACATGAAATAGACACTCACTTGACAAGACTTGTCAACGCTCAACATACTCCACGAAAAATATTCCAAGATGGAACAGGGTTTTATCTCAAAGATGAAGAAGGACTTGCGGTACGAAATGCACAAAAAATCTACGAAAATATTGGATATAATAAAAATACTATTCACAAAACATATTTTCTCACCCACGAAGCACAAAAATATAGCTTTTCAAAAATTTTTGATCTTGTCCAATTCCTCTATAATAATGATAATCTAGAAAACATCTTTAGAAAAACATTAAGATTTAAAAAAGGTATTATCAATACCAGTATTGTCAATCCATGAGCTATTCATTTCAAAGAAAAAATTTATCTGGATGGATATCATCATATAGAAAAACATAACGAGAAACTACAATCTATTGAAAATAAAAAAGATACTTTCTATCAAGCAAAAATTAAAATTTCCGAACTCCACTATATCGAATAAGATACCATTAAGAAAAACTCAAAATTAAAAAATTTTAACTTGACATTAATATATATATGAGTATATTTATCTTAGTGTCGTCAGAAATAACTTGATGACCAGAAATAAAAAAATTAATATTAACCAGATCAAAACTCCTCAGAAGGAGTGGAGATCATAAATTTTATTTGAGTTATGGATAAACAACAATTGGTGAGATATTCCCTAATAGGGATATCTATCTTAGGAGCAATAATATCAGGAATTGCCGGACTAGCTGATGAGAAACATGAGGGAGAATTTTTATTTACTATGATATTGTTTATAATAGTATTCGGTATAGTCAAACTGTACAAACCTTCTGATACTAACCCCAAAGATCCCAAAAAACCTTAATCTAAAAAGAAAACCTCGTTGATGCATTTACATTGACGGGGCTTTTTTTTATCTTAAAATTTTCTTGAAAGTATAATCATTTCTACCCTAACAACCCAATACACTCGATATGATGCGTATGTGGGAACATGTCTACGGCTTGCAAAGATTTAAGATTGAATCCTTTTTCATTGAAGAGTTCCACATCTCTCGCCATAGTTATTGGATTACAAGAAATGTATAATAATTTGAATTTTTGATGCTGAGCAAGTTGCGCAATCATATCAACAACCTTAGGATGTAATCCCTCTCTCGGAGGGTCAATAATCACGAGTCCTAAATCCTGACAATGTGGACCTTCAATAAATTCTTGGGTCATAAATTTTTCTGATGGACCTGCAAAAAATTCACATTGATCGGCTAGATTATTTATTTTTGCATTATATTTCGCATCAACGATCGCCTCTTCTACGATTTCTACTCCAACAACGTTTTCTCCTATTCCCAATTTTAGAAAACTGATTCCAATACTCCCTGCTCCACAATACAAATCTAAGATTTTTCCTTTCACACTTCCAACCGTGTTTGCAGCAGTATGAAAGAGTGTTTCTGCTCCGTGAGTGTTGGTTTGGAAAAATGAAAATGGAGAAACACGGAAGGTAGCTTCTTTACTTTCTTTACACATGTTTTTGTCATCCTCGTGTACTTCTTTGTCATACCCGCGTAACTTGCCTGACGGCAGTCAGGGGCGGGTATCTAGATTCCTGCCTTCGCAGGAATGACTATTTTGTGCAATACTATCATCAAACACTAATTTTTCATAAATCACTGCATCACCTCGCAACGTCTTAGTAACGATATCTTGCCCTCTCACAATATCAGCAAGTCCATTATTTTCTGTAATCACAAAGGTTGTAATCTCTTTTTGTAAATATTCATCATTTAACAAGGTTTTTTGCAAGGCTTCCCGTTGCTCTTGTTGTTCAGAAGTTTCTAGTTTATCTGTTGCAACAGAGAGATTGATCAGCATTTGCTGAGTATTTACTCCCTCTCTCATCACAAGATGACGGAAAAATCCTTTGTGGATTTTTTGGTCATAGGTTGGCAATCCTGATTGTTTGAAAATATTTTTGAGATAGGCATAAAGTTTGTTCGCTTTGTCTGAAATCAAGATAGAACTATCCATATCTACGATTTTACTAAACTCTCCTTGCTTGTGAAATCCCAACTGCCAATTGGCATGCACTTCATCTTTCTGAGAAATATAGACCCCAAAACTAAACTCAATCTTGTTTCTATACCCCGTCTGCAAAGGTGAAGCAACAATCGGCAACATCTCAAAATTCTGATTCTTTGCAATTTTTGTAAAGGCGTCAGCAACAATATCTTGTTTCAATTCCAACTGTTGAGGATAAGGGATCATCTGCCATTTACAATCCCCTGACCCAACTTTGTGTTTTGGCAAACCAGACGGTTCTGCTCCTGGAGCGAAAAAGTGAGGACACAAGGGTTTGTTGGTCGTATATTTCGGGTCATAACTTTTGACATTTACAATGTGGGTTTGAAGGTAGTCTTTTTTTTGTTTAACGACTCTCACATCAACCACGGATCATGGCAAAGCTCCACCTTTGATGAGGATTTTTTTTCCATCTTCACGCGTCGCGATTCCTACTCCTCCATATCAGATTTTCTCCACCTTGATATTCTCTAAAATTTTTTCTCTTCTTTTTCTGTTCGCCATTGTTTTGCTTTTTTATGCTTAAGATAAATAGTTATTTTTTTGATATATTGTAGTATATAAAAACAGAAAGAAAAATAAAGGGAGACTTGAAAAATATATTTATATTAATAATATCTTATCGTTTATTTATTCTAAATAAAAACATGAAAAATAAATTTCAAGAATATTTAATCCCTACAGAAAAAGAGTTTAACAAATTAAAAAAAGAAGCTGTTTTCATTTTTGATACAAATGTTTTGCTAAATTTATATAGGTACAGCAAAGATATATCTAATAAATATCTACAAGTTATGAAAAAACTTAAAAATGAAAATAGAATATGGCTACCTTATCAAGTAGGATATGAATTCTATGAAAACAGACAAGATGTTATACTAACAAACAAAAATTTTTATGATAAGCTGTTAGAAAAAATAAAAAGATTCAAACAGGGAATATATGATGAATGTAAAAGACACCCATTTTTAGAAATTTCTGAAGATAATAAAAAGTTAGATAAAAATTTTACTAACATTATAGAATACATTGAAAAAACAAAATGAGAACATCCTGTTCTTAATAATAAGGAAACTATAGATAAAGAGATTATAGATATTTTTGATGGATGTATCTGAGAACCATATTCAGAAAAAGATCTAGAAAATATAGAATTAGAATGAGAAAAAAGATATAGAGAAAACAAAGCTCCATGATTTAAAGATAAAAAGAAAGATAAAAATCCATATTGAGATTATATATTACGAAGACAAATAATTGATTATACAAAAAAAGAAGATCGAAAAAAACCTATTATTTTTATATCTTGAGATAAAAAAGAAGATCGACGATTAATTCAAGATGGAGAAAAGATTATGCCACTACCTGAACTAAGAAAGGAAATTTTTGATAAGAGCTGAATAAATTTCCGAATTCGAACACCAGAATTATTTATAAAGAAATTTGATAAAACAATAACTGACGAAGAAAAAGAAGAAATAAAGAATATCAAGATTAATGAAAATATTGAATATAAAAACACTTACAAAAAAGATGTATTTTTAAATGAATACGATGAAAAATATATTTTTAATTTTCAACAAGAAATTATTTCTGCTCTTAAAAAAATAGAATGAATTATTGATGAAATGAAAAGACGAGAAGATGAATATCCAATAAAGGATACATTAAGACACATATATTATTTATCAAGAAGGATAAGAAATAGCATAGTACATTGAAGTTTTAATAACATTCTTTGAGAAAGATTATATATTCTAAATGATATTAGTGAAATATCTATTTATTTAGAAAAAATAAACATTTTTTGAGAACAATGAAAAGAAATTAAAGAAGCTATCTCTCATTTAAAATATATACATATGAAATTTAAAAAGATATTCTAAGCACATACTTTACTCACCCCCCTCAAAAACAATCTTCTCTTCACTCCAATCATAATTACCTCCTTGCTGTTCACAGAGTTTATCATGAGTAAAAAACAAAGAGGAACTTGAAATTTAGAATATTTTTCGTATTTTTGTGTTATGTGTTTTTTATTTTGTAAACTAAAATATAATGAATTTTGAGAAAGTAAAAGCTAAAATTTTTGCTTTTAGAGATGAAAGAGACCGAAAACAGTTTCATAACCCAAAAGACTTGGCAACTGCTATATCCATTGAGGCAGGAGAACTTCAAGAAAAATTTCTTTGGAAATCTCAAGAAGATTCATACACCATTGGAAAAAATGATACTGAAGTACATGACGAATTCGCTGATATTTTCAATTATCTTCTTCTTTTTGCTGATGCGTGTGATATTGATATTGAGAGAACCGTCTTGGCAAAAATAGAACAAAACGCCAAAAAATATAGTGTAGAAAAAGCGAAAGGGAAAAGTGATAAGTATAATAAACTTTAGGTTTTTAGTTTTTTAGGAAGTTAAATATGATAAAAAAAAAGAACACAAAGAATGATGACAAAATTAACGAAAAAGAAGAATGATTTATAGCTGGGATTTATCAAATTCCAGATAGTGCGAGAGAAAATGCAAGAATATTAAGAAAAATTAAAAAAATTTCTCATAATAATAAAGATACAAACAAAAATGATCTTTTTGCGTGGGACGAGAAGTCTACATTCAAAAAACTTGGGGAAGGGGATATTGTTTTTTTTGTAAATCCAATGAAAAAGAGGAATGATGTATTCTCTTTGTTGATTGGTAGAAAAATAGATGTAGCTAAAATGTCTTGTCTTCAAAGTAAGATATCTTTTTGAGATAAATATAAAATAGATCTTTCTGAAGATGATTTAATTAAGATACAATTATGAGATGATAAAAATATTTTTATTTGAAATCAACTTATTAAAGATTGAAATAAAAGAATAGAGATAAATATTTCTTCTGTAGAAAATATTATTAAGTTATTTAAAAAAAAATGAACCTCTAATGATGATAATAAAGTACTAAAATATTTTGAGGAATTTATGAGAAATCATAAAAAAAATTTAAAAAAAGAATATTATGATCAAGATATAAAGAATATATTTACTTATATTAAGAAGAATATAACCCCCAGTAATCTTAAAAGTGAATATAATGAAAAAAAATTTGCAATTTTTGAAATTATTTGAGAATACTCATACAACACATATTTTGAAAACTGGACAAAAAATTACAATATAGGTTCTGGTTGATTTACTTATCTAAGAGATTGGAATGATAAGAGATTTAAAAAAATACGTAATTGTATTATAAAAAATGAACCAGCAACACCTACAGCATCTACTATAAATATTGAAGATGAAACTCGAGGAAATGATAAAAAAAATACAAATAAAATAAAAAGCCATATAAAATTTCTTGATTGATTTGATATACTATGAATAAACAACACACGATTATCATGAAAATTCTATAATAGTATATTATCAAACGAACAGGAGAATCAAAGAACTTTACTACAGTCATTACATCGTGAATATCTTTTATGGTATCTCCAACAAGATATTTGATCTAGTAGATATTTTTTACTAAAAATATTGCGTCATATATTTGAGAAATATATAAATAAAGAATCAAAATGAACGAAAAAAAACATTTTACGAGAGATAAAAAGACTATTTTCTAAAAAAGAATTACAAAAAATAAAAAAAACCGAAGATAAAATCCCAAATATAGAAGAAATCATATGACTAAAAATTCAAAATTTACCTAAAATCCTAAAAAATTTTTATCAAAAAACTAATAAATATGTTTAAAGTAAAAAATATTATACACTACATAAAAGGATTTTTGTATAGAAAAGATAGTTTTAGAGATTTTCTAAATTCTTGAGAAATCTTTGATTATATTTACTTACATAATATACAAAAACATTTATTAAAAAAGATAAAAGAATCATTTAAACATAAATCAGAAGAAGACCAAAAATGAAACACAATATGAATCCTATGAAAATGGGGAGAAGGGAAAACAACAACGATAGAATATATCAAAAGAAAGTACAATAAAAGGGAATATAATCTTTATGAAATTGATTTATGGAATGGATTTTCAAACCTAAATAACCGTTGAAACGATAGAATATGACTCATAAAATATTTATTTACCCATATAATCCAACAGTATCAAGAAAAATATCAAAACTATCTAAGAAAACGAAATCCAATTAGTAATATAACTTTTTTGAAAAACAATCTTTATAATGACATCCATATTAAAAACCACTACCATTTTAATACATGGATTATACTCCTTTCGTTTGTAAGTTCCATATATATATTTCAACAGAATACTTGATTTTCAGATTACATAATTAAAATATATAATACATTCCCAAAAGTTTGAGATAATATATTCTGATCTTTAATGGGATATACATTAATTAAGAATATAATACTTAGTATATTAACAATGTCTATTTTTGGTACAATATTTAAGATACTATTTATTTTTATTGAACAAGTATTGAAAAAAGCCCATATTACAAAAATATATAAAAGACAGATAGATGAACTCAACCTAGCATATGAGTTTAAACAAACATTAAACAATACACATTTTACAAAATACAACAAAAAGAATATTATCATTTTAGAAAATATTGATAGATTACATCCAGACCAAGTGCTTGAAGTATTAGACCTCACAAAAACTATTTTAGAATTTGATAATACTACATATATCATACCTATAGATCCTTATCTTATCTATCAATGATTGCAAAATAGGTATAAAAAGAATACAATTGAAACAGTTTTTAATCCTATAGATTATATAGATAAAATTATTAATCACCCTCTTTTTGTTATTAATCCATATATTGAAGACTTAGAAAGGAGAATAGAGGATATTGAAAATTTTTCATTACTTGAAAATAATGAAGATACTGGTAATAAAGATGAGAATACTGATAATAAAGACTACAGTCACATAGGATTCTCAGATAAATTTATTAGATGAATAGTATCCAATTTCAATCCAAGAAAAGAAAGGATTTTCAGAGATATATTAGATTTATATGCTAATATTTACGAACAAGGTAGAGATTACTATGACAAGAATGAATCTAATAAAGATAATAGTACAGAATGATTCGCAAAAAACGAAACATATCAGAAACTATTCTTATGTTTTTTATCATTAAGGTATACTGATTTTTGATTGTATAATAACATTGAAAACAATATGTGAATTCTGAAAAAGTTCTTAGAACATAAAAAAAGAGATAGAAAAGGGCATTCACTATCAGAAAAAGAATTAGAAATCATATGACTAACTGAGAGAGAATATTTAATTCTAAATGCAATATTTGACAATTTCTATTGAAAGGATAATGAAGAATATAAATATATTTCATGTTTATCAGAAATAGAATTATACCAATACACAAGAAGAGTTTTTGTTCCACTTAATAAAGAGACACACGAAAAAATAAAGAATGAATGAAAAAAAGAAAAATAATAAAATATTTAATTCATTAATTTTCTATTGCATGCTCATCTACAACAAAACTAAACAAGCATTCCTCGAAGATGTTGCTACTAATAATATTGAAGATATTTTGCAAAAACAATTTGCTGAAATTTTGGAGAGAAATATCGGACAGAGTGAATATACCTCTTGGCAGAATTCACTCAAGGAGATGTATTTTGTGATTCATAACAGTAACATTCCAGATGATGCATCGATTTGTCTAGAATACACTATTCCTGGATCAAGTAAGAGAATCGACTGTATTATCGCTGGGCTAGATCATAATAAAAAAGAGACCGTCGTGATTATCGAACTTAAGCAATGGCAAAGTATTGAATTAACAGAAAAAGATGCTATTGTACGCACGAGATTCGCTCATGGGGTCAAGGAGACCTCTCATCCAAGCTACCAAGCGTGGACTTATGCGATGCTATTGAAAGGATTTAACCGTGAAGTCTATGACCATGATATTCAGCTCACTCCTTGTGCATTTTTGCATAATTATAAACATGATGGAAAAATTGATCATGAATGCTATGCTTCATATCTTGAAAAAGCTCCTTTGTTTTTAAAAACAGATAAACAAAAACTATCAGATTTTCTCTCTGAACAGATTGTCTATGGAGATACTACCCAATTGATGCAAAAAATAGAAAATGCTGAAATTCGCCCATCCAAAGCACTAGCTGATAATCTTGCATCCATGCTCAAATGAAACCAAGAATTTGTGATGGTTGATGATCAAAAAGTGGTTTTTGAAACAGCGAAACATCTTGCAAAGACTTCAAATGAGCATAATAAAAAAGTACTTATTGTAGAAGGATGACCGTGAACATGAAAATCGGTTGTTGCCATTAATCTCCTCGTAGATTTGATCAAAAATGGACTACAAGCACAATATGTGACTAAAAACTCTGCTCCTAGAGCTGTCTATGAATCTAAACTCACAGGAACACTTAGAAAAACTCAATTCTCGAGTTTGTTTAGAAGTTCTGGCTCTTATGTGGAAACTCAACCCAATACCTATGATGCGCTGATTGTAGACGAGGCACATAGACTCAATGAGAAATCTGGAATGTTTGCCAATAAAGGAGAAAATCAGATTAAAGAAATTATTGAAGCATCAACATTCTCGCTTTTTTTCATCGATGAAGATCAAAAAGTTACCTTCAAAGATATTGGAGAAAAAGAAGCTATTATCCATTGGGCAGAAAAATGCGGAGCAGAATATGAAGTATTAGAACTTGCTTCACAGTTTAGATGTAATGGTTCAGATGGTTATCTTTCATGGTTAGATCACGTGCTTCAGATCAGAGAAACAGCAAATCCTACCCTTGAATGAATTGATTATGATTTCCAAGTCTGTTCAACTCCGACAGAACTACAAGAAAAAATTTTTGAGAAAAATAAGATTAACAATAAAGCAAGAATCGTTGCTGGATACTGTTGGGATTGGATAAGTAAAAAACACCCTGATTCAGCAGATATTAGTTTCCCTGAACATAATTTTGATATGAAATGGAATCTCGCAAGTGATGGGATGTTATGGATTCTTCAGCCAGAATCAGTAAATGAAATAGGATGTATTCATACCTGCCAAGGACTAGAGGTAGACTATATTGGTGTTATTATCGGAGATGACCTCATTATCAGAAATGGTGAAGTGCTTGTTGATCCGAGCAAGAGAGCAAAAACTGATGCTTCGCTAAGATGATACAAAACTCAAATGAAACACGATGAAATATGAACCCAACAACTTGTGAGATCAATTATCAAAAATACTTATAGGACTTTGATGACTAGATGAATGAAATGATGTTATCTTTATTGTACCGATTCTGAAACTGCAGAATATTTTAAGAAACATATGGGTGCAAAATAATTTTCCCGCTATTATTATCCCAATCATAGCTCTTCTCTTGCTGTTCACAGAGCTTGTGTAACCACTCCCCTTTGATTTTTTTCACACCATGGGAAACTTTTGTGCCATCAGCATTGTGTCGTTCTACTTGTACGACTTTTGCTTGGATCTTTTTCCAGTCAATCATTGCATGATAGGCTCACGGTAAGAGATCAATAATTAGTTCAGACTCAATACTATTGAGATAATTAGTTAATTTTTCTTTCCAAAAATGTTTGAGTTGGGTATTCACAGGAAGTTTGTAATTAGCGATTTGGTCTTGTGGACGGACAAAGCCATACAATCCTGATAAAATTCCAATATGTTGATTGAAAAAATATTGTCATGCTGGACTCATTCCTTGGTAGTTTATCGCCGAATACATCACTCCACTATAACGCTCAATCGCAGGAAGAAACGGTCATTGCTTGGTTGTTTTATTTAATGCTATCGCTTCGGCATATCTCTTTCCTGTGCATTTCAGATCTTTCTCTGATGCAGAGCTAGCTATCTCAAGTGGCTGTTCGGTATTCCGAGAAAGCAAGTCTTGACTGGATGTAATATCTTGATCAAAATACTCTCATCAGTGTTGTTTTCATTCTGAAGGAGGAAGGAGTATCAGCATAGGGTTGTTTTAGTTGGGTAAAAGGGTTTGTATACGTTTATTGTAAGTTTTATTTAGATTTTTTTGTAGTATAGTGTTATGGTTTGGGAAGTAAAGGGGGACTTGAAATTTAGGTTGAGTTTAGTACATTAAATATAATTATTTTATATTGATTATATTTATGATACATGTGAAAAGAAAATATTCAAGGCAACATTAACTTTTCCAAAGCTTTTAAATATTCATTTAAAAGATATACCTCAAGTTTTAATTCTGAGTATTTTTCTAGACAAGATCAAATTAGCTTTAAATTTTATGACAAACTTTTTCGATATTTAGAAAAATGCCGAAAAAATTTTTCAATTAAAAATAAAAATTTTTATGAAGATTATTTGCATAAGTCATTAATATATTCCCATACGAATATTAACCACTCTATAACTTCATTAAAACTAGATTGATCTTTAAGATATTATCATATAGCCACCCCTTATTTAACTATAATATATGAACTTTATATATCATATATTATAAATATAATACAAAATATTATAAAAAACAACAATAACAACATCAATAAATATTTAATTGAATCAAAATTTTTTTGATTTGCTCATCAAATTGATGATAATGGTAATATACAATATCAAAAAATGCGAAATAAATTTCTAGAAGAAGGGGAAAGACTCAAAAAAGAAAAGAAATATTATTTTGAAACAGATATTGAATGATTTTATGATAGTATCATACATAATCACCTCATTGAATTATTATCAAAATTTATGAAAGATTTTGTAAAATGAAATGAATATGAATCCAAAAATATTGATAATGTATTAGCTGACTTTAATGATATATTATTTAAGATATCTCAATATCATACAACATGAATTCCTCAATGACTTCGTTGATCTGATTATTTAAGCATTCTATACCTTTGGTTAATATTTTTTTATGAAAAAAAAGATTCTATTCAAATAAAAGAAACATCATATCAAATAAATGGAGATACTGAAATGATATTATATAGTGATGATATTATATTTTTCAGTAATGATAAAAATAATATATTTAACAACTCACAATATATTATTAATTTACTATGAAAATATTGATTAAAAATAAATATTGCAAAAACTTCAAAGATCTTATTATCAAAAAATCAAAGTTGATTAAAATTCAATATTACTAAAATCAAAAAAAATGATAAAAACGAAATAAAAGAAATGTGTATTTTTATTCTAGATATACTAAAAAATAGAAATAAAAATGAATGTATAAAAGAAATTAAAAAGACTTCTTTTAAAACATATTTCAAATGGATTTTTAAGATAAATGATACTAATATTAGTGATGAAGAAGTATTTAAGTGATTTTCTAGTGTTTTCTTTCAAAAGAAATTAGAAACAAGACAAATCTGAATACATCTTTTAAGTATCTCAGATAGATTAGTTTTTTTATTATTTAAAAAGGCTTATAAATATAAGAAAGAAAGTCTAAAATTTTTCATCACATTTATTAAGTCAAATGAAAATTTCTTATCAGACAACACAGTTGTAAATATTGCTAATGAATGTTGAGAAGATATTCAATTCGAGTGATTAAAAAAAGTTCTTTTAGTTATTTTAGCACAACGTTCAAAAAACAACCCCATTTTAGATTGTTTTCATCAAGAATTAATATTATGAAAAGATAAAAAGAAATTTTTCCTACCTTATTGTGAAAAAACAAAATTACACTGATTAAAAAATTTAATGTATAATTCTTTTGAGCTTACAGAAGATACTGCTTACTATCAGGAAAATATCTTATGATTAAAACTTCATAATCTTTTTTGAACAGAAATTGATATAATCAATTTTCAACATATAAAAGAGTTAAATATCCCCAAAGGTAATATTTATCAAATTGCTCGTGTCATTGATAGTTTAATATTAAATAAATATCGTAATAAAGTGTACTATATGAAGACTGCAAGTTTCATAGCTGATTTATTCTCTCTATTTAACCAGCTAATATCTCTTTTAATCAATATAGAAGCGTGAGAGTCATTTAGAGATTGTTCTATATCATTCAGTACTTTATTTGATTCAAAAAATATCAAAATAAAAACAAATAAAAAACAAGAGAAAATATCACTTGATAAATATGGTCAATTTAACAATGAAGATAAATGATTTTTATTTTATCTACAAAAAAAAAGAGCTCAATTAAATCATAAAGAAATAAAAATAAATGATTTAAAAAATGAAACTTATAATATATCTAAATATGAAAATTCTGAAATTTTATTAAAAACATCTAAATTAATGCTAGAAAAAATATTTTTATTAATAAAAGAAGGAATTCATAATAAATAACCCCACCTCTCACCTACAAAATCTCCACCCCATAAAAAACTTCTAAAAAAAGTGCCCAAAAATTTGCAAAATAATTTTTTCTGGGTATAATAATATCGTCATCAAGAGAAAGGGACATAAAACACCCCAACCTCATAACGGTGATAATCTATGAAAGAAATGAATGGTCTTTGACATTACTACAATCAACTCATACCTTCTGTATTGTATGTCTTGTATATTACTCGAGTATCTTTGGGTTTTAATATATTCTAC
>PDWI01003699.1_pt1 | contig 21328 bp, 17 predicted proteins | sample 1430891 | NCBI WGS metagenome assembly PDWI01 (sample SAMN01162508, study PRJNA174530) | Oral metagenome, whole genome shotgun sequencing project. | biome: Marine environment; feature: Marine mammal; material: Swab sample of the gingival sulcus; isolation source: swab sample of gingival sulcus... | reverse complement strand
TCGTCTACTTCTTTACTTATTACAAGTCTACGGTACTTCGCTACGCATACAAAGTGATACATCAGTATGGATACGTTATGGCTTTTACGAATAAGCTCTCCCATAGACTTATAATACTACCACAAACATCACGCCGCAAGCGGCGGGGTATTAAACCCGAAGCTTCGCAATAAATGATAGCCCCGCAAAAGGCCCTTTTTCGGCGTTTTTCTGCATAACCAATTGAAATTATTAGGGGATACTTTTGTTTTTGGCTTTTTATAAGACCATCATATAAAAATGGATGAAATCTCGTTTTTAGGCTTGAATCAACTTAATAACTAAGTTATACTCCAAAATTTACGCACCAGTAGCTTAGCTGGATAGAGTATCTGACTACGAATCAGAGGGTCGCAAGTTCGAATCCTGCCTGGTGTGCCATGAATAAAAACAGGGCGTCAGGGTAAGTTATTATCCTGATGCCCTGTTTTTTATGAAACTATCGGTGATAGTCCCACAAGAAATCAATCTCACTCAGATTGACATTTGCTGTAAATTTTTATGCTTTAACAACTCGCCAGTATGAAAAATTTTCGCGTGTTTCGCGGTTCAATTTCACCAATCATAACCTTATAATATTTCTCCAAATACTTCCCCCCCAGCCAGTCTTGACAGGCGGACATTCTTCACGGTATTAACCAAGGCATCACTGCCTGTCATTAAAACCGGAATATAGTTATCTGTAAATCCCTTTAACCTGCCACGGCTGTCCCTAGTTTTTTCCACCAGTACCGGACGGCTGCTTCCCAGATTTTGCTCATAAAAGGCCAGCTTTTTTCTTTCGCTTAAAGCGGTAAGGGCGGCAAGCCTTTTGCTTTTGATTTTTTTGGCAACCTGACCGGCAAAGCTGGCTGCCTTGGTGCCTGGCCTGACAGAATACGGAAAAACATGAAGATAGGTATAGGGAAGCCTGGTTAAAAGCTGCTCAGTCTGGCGAAAAAGCCCTTCATCTTCGCCGGGGAAGCCGACCATAACATCCAGCCCGATACAAAGATGAGGAATTTTTTTATGGCAGCGAGTAATTATTTCCTCAAAATCCTTAGCTGCATATTTTCTGCCCATTTTTTCAAGTATTTCCGTGCTGCCGCTTTGCAAGGGAATATGAAGATGATTAACAAAATTTTCTTTTGCCAGCATCAGTTCAAGCAATTCGCTGCCGATTTCGGTAGGCTCGATGGAACTTAGCCGAAACCTAACCGCCGGACTTTGCTCACACAATTTTTCCAGCAGCGAGACAAGATTTACGCCGCCGCCAAGATCCTGCCCATAATTTCCCACATGGATACCGGTGATGACCATTTCCCGGTGGCCGTTTGCGGCTAAAAGCTCCGCCTGCTCAAGCACCGCCGCCATCGGCACGCTTCTGCTCGGCCCTCTGGTATAAGGCACTATGCAATAGGTGCAGTAGGCATTGCAGCCGTCCTGAATTTTTAGATAAGCCCTAGTTCTGCCATGAAATTTTTGCACCACGAGGGGCTTTTCCTCCACCTTTTTCCGCATCTGGGCAAGGCTCGGCAATTCCGGCTTTCCGCCATTGAAAATCATCGAGACCAGCCGTCCTTTCTGGTTATTGCCGGCCCAAATCACCCGGCGGCCTTGTAATTCCTTAATCTTACTGCATTGTTGGGCATCAAGCTGGGCATAACAGCCGGTGATGACTATGGCCGCTTGAGGGTTTGCTCTAGCCGCCCTCCGCACGGCATTTCGCGACTGCACGCCGCCCTTGCCGGTAACCGCACAGGTATTGATAATGATCAGATCTGCCGCCTCACCTTCGCCTGCATAAGTACATCCCCGCCTTTCCAGTTCGGCGGCAAAACCAGCCGACTCATATTGATTAACCTTGCAGCCAAGGGTGATAATCATAAAGGTTTTTGCCTGCATCATGGCCGCCTGATTTCCCCGGAACCGATAACCTCATCGCCAGCATAAATCACCGAAAATTGCCCGGGCGTAACCGCCCGCTGCGGCTCGGCAAAAGTTATCAGGCAGCCGCCCTCAATCAGCCTTAGTTCGGCCTCTGCTCCCCGGTGATTATGCCTGATTCTTACCTGATATCTTTTGCTGAGGTCAGGCTCCTGTCCGGCCAGCCAATGGGGGCGATTGATGGTAAGGGAGGCCTGAAAAAGCTCCGGCTCCTTGCCGACCACCACCTGGTTTGAGGCGGCATCAAGGGCAACCACATAATATGGAGTGGCATCGGATATGCCAAGCCCCTTACGCTGGCCGATGGTGTAATGATGCAGCCCCTGATGTTCTGCCAACACCTCGTTGCCGATGCTGACTATTTGGCCGGGCCTTGCGGTAATCAGCCCTTGCCGCTCAAGGAAATCACCGACCTTGCCCGCTTCAAGAAAACATACATCCTGACTTTCCCGCCCCTGAAAATCGGTAAACCCTGCGGCCATCACCAGCTCATACACCTCGGGTTTGGTCATTTCTCCAAGGGGGAAAATGGTTTTTGCCAGTTGACCTTGCCCAAGACCGGCCAGAAAATAGGATTGATCCTTGCGGGGATCGGCACCTTTCAGCAGGCGGCAACGGCTGCCCAGCCGGTCTATTCTGGCATAATGGCCGGTGGCGATCCGGTCTGCCCCGGCCGCCTGCATAGCCCGGAAAAAAAGGCCAAACTTTATCTTCTGATTACAGATAAAGCAAGGGTTTGGCGTCAGGGCCTGCTGGTAGCCGGCCGAGAAATAATTCAGCACCATTTTTTCAAACGGCTGCCGCAGATCAATAGCGGTAAGAGGAATTTTAAGCTGCCCGGCAATTTCCCGCACCCGTTCAAGCTGGCTTTGATAGTCCGGCTGGTTAATATTCATAAAATATCCGGAAACATTATGTTTTTTTAGCAGCAGGCCGCAGGCGGTGGAATCCACTCCGCCGCTCATCGCCAGTGCTATATTTTGTTTTTTCACTAAAAATTAACCTGCCTTAATGCCAAAATCATTAAAAAATGCTAGGATACCCCACCATGTTCAGAAAAAGCAAGCAGCATCAAGACATAATAAAAATACCGGAACTGCTGGCCCCGGCCGGAAATCTGGAAAAGCTGGTTACGGCAGTGCATTACGGGGCTGATGCCGTGTATCTCGGCGGCAAATCGTTTAGTCTCAGGGCAAGAGCCGGTAATTTTTCTCGGCAGGAAATGGCACAGGGAATTGAACATGCCCACCGCCACGGGGTAAAGGTCTATGTTACCGTCAATATTTTTGCCCATAACCGCGATTTTGACGGGCTGGAAGATTATCTGGCAGGTCTGGCCGAGCTTGGAGCAGACGGCCTTATTGTTTCCGATCCGGGCATTTTGGCAAAAGTAAAAGAAGCCGCAACCGGGCTGCCGGTTCATCTTTCCACCCAGGCCAATGTAACTAACAGTTATTCGGCAAATTTTTGGCATTCACAAGGAATAGCCAGAATTAATCTGGCCAGAGAGCTTTCCCTTGAGGAGATCAAGGCGATAAGGCAGGCCGTAGATGCCGAACTGGAGGTTTTTGTCCACGGTGCTTTATGTATTTCCTATTCGGGACGCTGTATGTTGTCAAATTACCTGACCGGGCGGGATGCCAATCAGGGTAAATGCTCTCACCCCTGCCGGTTTTCCTATGCCTTGATGGAGGAAAAAAGACCGGGCGAATATTTTCCGGTGGAGGAAGATGAACGCGGCACCTATATCTTCAATGCCAAGGATCTCTGCTTGCTGCCGGTGCTGCCCCTGCTTGTCCATGCCGGAATTGATTCCCTGAAAATTGAGGGAAGGATGAAGTCGGTCTTTTATGCGGGCGGGGTGGTCAGGGCCTATCGGGCCGCCCTTGACTATTTGAAATCATTACCGGAAAAAGATTGGAATCAGCCGGAAAAAATAGTTATGCCCAGGCGTTTTTTAAGCGAGCTGGAAAAACTTGGCACTAGGGGGGCGAGCCGCAATTTCTTTTTTAACCAGCCGCAAGGTGCTGATATGCTCTATAAAACTTCTCGTGCCAGACAATTCATGGAGCCGGTGGCAATTATCCGCAAGCCGGGGGTAAGAACGCTGGCTGAGATACGCAATACCTTGTTTTTGGGTGAAAAAATGACCTTAATGGAACCAAAAATGAAGAATCAGGATTTGCTGATAAAAAAAATGTATAATCAAAAAGGCGAAGCGGTTAAAAAGGCCAACCCGGGCAATATGATATTTTTTGAAACCGAACCTGCCATGGAAAAGCCCTCTTCCTGCTCAATACTAATCAGAAAAAATGAAGCATAAGCAAGCCCATCAAGCATAAGATTGAAAAGATCCCCCCCTTATCTCAAAATACTTTTAGCCGGATGAAAGCCGGATTTTGCCGCCGCACATGGCATCAGCATAGCCCCCTTACCCAGCAGGGTGCCGGGGCTGGTTACTGAATTGCAGCCGGTCTGGACATCTTCGCCAAGGATTGCTCCCAGCTTCTTTCTGCCGGTATCCACCTTTTTATCGTCCAAGCGAATCTTTATGCTGCCGCCGATAAAACGCAAATTTGCCAGCTTGGTGCCGGCTCCCAGATTAGCTCTGGTGCCGATAATCGAATCGCCGATATAATTAAAATGCCCGGCCTTGGCATCATTAAAGAAAATGCTGTGTTTTACCTCAGTGGTATGGCCGATTATGCAGCGGCGGCCGGTTATGGTATAGCCGCGCAGATAGGCACCCTGCCTGATTTCTGTGCAGTCTCCTATAATCGCTGGAGACTTGATCATGGCACCGCTTTCAACCAGTACGCTGCTGCCCAGCTCGATTTTATTGCCCAGCAAAACGGCACCAGCCATAATCACCGAGGCTCCAGTCAGAGCATCACCTTCTACACGGACGGTCAAACCGCCCTTACAGGTATCGCCAAAGTCAATTTCCGCCCCTTCCGCAGTCATAAAACTGCCCTGATGACAGATAAGAGTTTTCGGCAGAGGTTCACCATTTGGAATAAATTCCCTCAGAGACGGCGGATAGCTGAAATTATCCATATAATTTTTCAGCCGCTCAAGCCCAAGCCAGACATAACCGCCCGGATCGAATAGATCCGGATGGGGAAAATCTGCCAGCGAAAAAAAGTTTTCTGCTGCAAGCATGATGTTCTCCTGCCTAGTTCCGGCCCACGCCGACATAGGAAAAACCAAGGCTGGTCAATTTCTCCGGCCGATATACATTTCTAAGGTCGATAAAGATCCGCTCTTTCATCATCCGGCCAAGTTTTTCCAGGTCAAGGGCCCGATACTGGTTCCATTCGGTCATCAAAATCAGGGCATCGGCCCCATCAGCGGCATCATAGGCATTTTCACAATATGAAATCATGGTATCAGGCAGAACCCGCCTTGCCTCATCCATGCCCTTGGGGTCGTGGGCCTTGATCACGGCCCCCTTTTCCGCCAGGGCAGGCAGGATAGTTATGGCCGGAGAATCGCGCATATCATCGGTTTCCGGCTTAAAAGTAAGACCAAGCACGGCGATGGTTTTACCCGCCTCCGAGCCGCCCAATGCATCCCTTATTTTTTTGACCATCACCGCCTTCTGGGCGGCATTTACCTCCACGGCAGCCTCAACCATACGCAGGTTCTGGCCGTTTTCCTGAGCCAGACGAAGCAGGGCCAGGGTATCCTTGGGAAAGCATGAGCCACCATAACCGGGGCCCGGGTGGAGAAACTTTTTGCCGATTCTGCCGTCCATACCGATACCAGCGGCAAGATCAACCACATCGGCCCCAATCTTATCGCATAACAAAGCTATTTCATTGATAAAACTTATCTTGGCCACCAGAAAGGCATTGGCCGCATACTTGGTCAGCTCGGCAGTTTCGATACTGGTTTTAACGATGGGGGTCTCCTGCAGGTAAAGCGGCTGATAAATATTACGCAAGACCTCCTCAGCCCGCTCCGATTCAACCCCAATCACCACCCGATCCGGCCGCATAAAATCCGAAATGGCGGCCCCTTCCCTTAAAAACTCGGGGTTTGAGGCCACATCGAAATCGGCATCCGGCTTGACCTCACGGACTATTCTGGCCACCTGCCTGGCAGTGCCGACCGGCACCGTACTTTTATCAATAATCACCGTATAGCCGCTTAGATGGGCGGCGACTTCCCTGGCCGCTTCATAAACATAGGTAAGATCGGCATAACCGTCCCCACGCCTGCTGGAAGGGGTGCCGACCGCCAGAAAAACCGCATCGGCTCTGGCAACCGCATCCGACAGTCCGCTGGTAAAGCTCAGCCTTTTTTCGCTGACATTTTTGGCTACCAAGCTATCAAGCCCCGGCTCATAAATGGGAATTTTGCCCTCAATCAGCTTTTGAATCTTGGCCTCATCCTTATCCACACAAACCACATGATGACCAAATTCGGCAAGGCAGGTGCCGGTTACCAGGCCGACATAGCCAGTACCAATCATGGTTATTTTCATTTATTTTCCTTTTTTACGTAATCAAAACAGGCCGCTGACCAAAAATGGCCGTGCCGACCCTAACTATGGTTGCCCCTTCCTCAATAGCGACATGATAATCACCAGACATGCCCATGGATAATTCCACCTTTTGGTTATCTGCAAAAAGTTCCCTAGCCGCCAGCTCTCCAGCCAGATTGGCCAGATTCCTGAAATGCGGTCTGGCCGCCTCCGGCTCGGCAGTACGGGGCGGCATGGTCATCAGGCCGCATACCCGCAGACAGCTCAAATTCTGCCTGCGAATATTTAACAACAAATCCTCTGTTTCTTCAGGCATAACCCCGGACTTATCCGGATCCGCACCAATATTTACCTGAATAAGAATATCAAGCAGCTTGCCCATGCCTAACAAATGCTTATTAAGGGCAGCTGCAAGTTTTAGGCTGTCAACCGTTTCAATCGTATGGCTGATAGCCGCCGCCGTTTTTGCCTTATTAGACTGGAGATGGCCGATAAAATGCAGGCGGGCCAGCGGATCTGGCGGGGTGCCGAATTTTTGGGCGGCCTCCTGCAGATAATTTTCACCAAAGATAAAATGCCCGGCTTTTATGGCCTCCTGTACGGCCTCCGCCGGAAAACGCTTGGAAACCGCCACCAGTTTAATACCGCTGGCTTTCCGGCCGGACTTTTCTGCTGATTCCTTTATTTTCCGGTTTACAGTTTCCAGATTATCCTGAATGGCCGTCATCATAGAACCCATAGAATCTTATGGAAGCCGAAATATTTTTTTGGCATTGGCGGTGGTTATCCGCCCAACCTCTTCCCCGCTCATCTGCCTTAGCCCGGCAACCTTTGCTGCAATCAGGGGAATATACGCCGGTTCATTGCGTTTGCCCCGAAACGGCACCGGGGTTAAAAACGGGCCGTCAGTTTCAAGCAGCATCGACTCCAGCGGAATTTTTTTCGCCACCTCCTGCAAGTCAGCAGCATTCTTGAAGGTTACTATGCCCGGAATTGAGATATAAAAGCCAAGCTCAAGCACCTGCCTGGCAAAATCATAATCCCCGGAAAAACAATGCAGAATCCCTCCGGCCTTAAAAGGGCCATGCTCTTTTAGAATGGTCAGCACCTCTCGGTGGGCATCACGGTCATGGATCACCACCGGCAAGTTAAATTCCTTGGCCAGCTCAAGCTGCCTGCCAAAATGCCTTTGCTGCAGATTGGCCGGAGCATAATTTTTGCAGTAATCAAGACCTATTTCACCATAACCAACAATATATTCGGCATCTCTGGTTAGAATCCCTTTAAGCTCCGCATAAGTTTTATCAGTAATACTGCCGACTTCGTGGGGATGCACCCCGACCACCGCCGACACCTGCGGGTATGTCCTGGCCAAATGTACCGCCCGCCTGGAGCTTGCCAGATCAACCCCGATGGATACCATATGACCAACCCTGGCATCGGCTGCCCGAGCCAGAACCTCGCCGAAGTCGTCATGGTAATCACTCATATCAAGATGACAATGGGTATCAATGTACATGGTTTGCAAGACGGCTCCTGAATGAAAATATAAAAAAGAGTTTTCATAGCAGATTCCCCGAACTGATGCAACGGGTTTTCCGGCTTATAAAGCTGCTGCCGATATTTTTCATAATAGATGAAATACATTAAAAAAAAAATTGCGTTCACAGCCTTTTTCTGTTCTTATGTGTAAACAAGTAGAGAAGGTATGGCCCTTGGGTGAGTCAGGGCCTTGTATTTTAACATAGAATTTTGGGTAGTTTTTTGCGGAAGGCCGCATACTGTTCACTATTAAACGAGAGGAACCTTAAATGAATTACGGGATTGTCAGTCAGGAGCAACTGGAGAAGATAGACCACATCTTGACCGAGAAGCTGATCAAGCTCGGGGTTGATTGTGTAATCATAATCGACATGGCCGGTAACATTATTACCGCCAAGGATAATGGTGAAAACAAGTACGATGTTTATTCATTTGCCGCCCTTGCAGCCGGTAACTTTGCCACTGTGGACGCCATGGCCAAGCTGGTCGGCGAACAGGAGTTTTCCCTGCTTTTTCACAAGGGTCAGGATGCCAACATCCATTTCAGCAAGATTGATGATGAGCTTTTGCTTATTTCCATGTTCGGCAAGGCCATTTCGCTTGGCTTCCTGCGGCTCAATGTGGTGGATGTTATAGAGAAGATACGTCAGCTCTGGGGTAAGAAGTAGGCTCCTTTGGTTCTTGGGTGCCGGAGCTTTTTACCGGATGGTTTTTACTTTACAGAAAATGAAATGGGGGTGCCAAGTTGAGTTTCATCAACTTAAAGGATAAGGTAGTTCAGGTAAAGATAGTTTATTACGGGCCTGGCCGATGCGGCAAGACTACCAATCTTGAATATGTGAACAGGACATACAAAAAACAGATTGTCTCTGACATGGTCAGCCTGAAAACCCACGGAGACAGAACCCTGTTTTTTGACTTTCTTCCCTTCGATATGGGCAAAATCAAGGGCTACGACATAAAAATTCAGTTATACACGGTTCCGGGCCAGGTCAAGTATAATGCCACCAGAAAGCTGGTTCTGCGCGGCGTGGACGGCATCGTTTTTGTCGCCGATGCCATGGAAAAGCAGCGGTCAAAAAACATCCGGTCGCTGAACCAGCTGCATGAGAACCTGAAATCATACAAGGAATCAATCTTCAAGATACCGCTGGTTATTCAGTATAACAAGGTGGATCTCAAGGAACACGGCGTGCCGATCCTGCCCACCGATGTTCTGAGAAAGGATCTGAACAGCAAACTTCAGGTTCCGGACTTTGAGGCCAGTGCGATTACCGGTTATAACGTTGCGGCTACATTGAAGAAAATAATTTCCCTGACGGTTATATCCATACAGAAAAAACTACTCTAGAGAGCAAGCCGTGGCAGAACAAAATGCTTCAAGCCAATATGACGATGATTTCACCATGGATATTGGCGAGGATGACGATTTCCTGACTGATGACATTGACCTGTTCGAGTTCTACAACGACGAAGAGTCTTCCATTGCAAAACTGAAATCCATTGTCTTGTCTCTGGATTGGGAGATAACCGATGAGAGTCTGACCGACTTTATCAATGAACTTCAGTCTCTCAAGGAAAGCTACTCGGATGACAAGGTTAATCTCGTCTATATTCAGGCTCTTGAAAAGCTGGGTAAATATATTCTCAAGGAAAAATCGGGTGCTAACTATAACGCCATCAAGCTCATGCAGAGTTTTTTCCATACCCTTGAGAAAAATGTCTCTTCCGACAGCGTCCCTGAAGATGAGAAAATCAATACCTTGAAAGCAGATGTAAGGAAATTTGACAAGTTCAGGAAGCAAGTTTGGGGGAGTAGCTCCGCTTCACCAAAATCAGGGTCATCTAAGGAGGAAAAAGTGGTTCAAGAAAAAAATGTTGAGGCTTTACCGGTAGAAGATGCTGCGGACGTGGACACGGCTGCTCCTGTTATGAAGTTGAAAGCGGTGATCCTGAGTATGGAATGGGAGATTACCGACAAGGAGCTTGATGATCTTGATGCTGAAGTCAAGGTTCTGGAGAAGTATTTCAAAAATTCCAAGCCCAAACTGATATTTCTGCAGGGCATAGGCGTTCTGGGAGCCTATATCAAGAAAAGAAAAAGCGGGGCGCATCCTGATGCCTTTAAGCTGCTCAATTCCTTTTGTGATAATCTGGATAGGATTGTCAGCGAATCCCTGACCTACGAGGAAGAAAAAGCAATTTTACTGCCCGAAGTGGCCAAATTTAACGAATTTAAGAAAATTATCGCCCTTAGTGCCAAAGAGAAAACTGTTGAAGAAAAAACTGCTGATGTAAGCCAGGTGAAAGAGACCAAGCCTGAGCCGGAGAAGGCAAAACCGGTTGAGAAAAAGGCCGATGCAGGGCCTGAAACTGCGGCCGGAGAAGCAGAGAAGGATACTGTGCTGCCCGATCAGGAAACCGCCCTGCAAGGCGTGGATGTGGAAACCGAAGCAGATGATGATTCCGATGAGGCTCCCCTGCCCTTTACTGATGACGGAGAGCTTGCTCCAGCCCTGGCTGGTGATGATGAACCGGAAGAGGTTCAGGATGATTGGGAGAAATCAGAAGAAGCCGGAGAGGTTTTTGCAAGACTTGACGGCTTTTTTGGTGCAGATGAGGAGCAGGTTGAAGCGGCCCCCGCCCCTCCGGCCGAAAAGGCCCTGCAGGGTGTGGATGTGGAAGTTGATGAAGATGAGGATGATTTGGCAACACTCTTTACGGACGAAGATGAGCCTGATGCTGAAAATGAGATCGAGGCAGGAGAGGCTGCCAGGGCCTTGCAAGGGGTTGATGTTGAATCCGAAGATGACGATGATTCTGATGAGATTCCCCTTGCCTTTGGCGATGATGGTGAAATTGCTCCGGCCCTTTCCGATGATGCCGAAGCAGTAGCTGCACCCAGGGCGGTTGAAGATTCGGCGGAGCCGGAAGAAGTTAGCGAGGTCTTTGATAAACTTGACGGCTTCTTCGGTGAGGATGATGCCGGTCAGATACCGGCCAAGGATGCCTTGCAGGGGGTTGATGTTGAGTCAGAAGATGACGATGATTCAGATGAAGAGCCTTTAGCCTTCGGCAGTGACGGCGAACTGGCCCCAGCCTTGGCTGATGATGATGAGATAGCCGAAGAGCCGGAAGAGGATCAGGAAGCTGATGACGGCCCCTTGGCCTTCGTATCGGAAGATGATCAGGAAGTAGCGGCCCTGGATTTTGATGATGAGGACGACGAGCCTTCACCATTTGCACCGGAAGAAGAGCAGGAAGTCGCTGCTTTGGATTTTGATGATGAGGATAACGAGCCTTCACCATTTGCACCGGAAGATGATCAGGAAGTCGCCGCTTTGGATTTTGATGACGAAGATGACGAGCCTTCACCATTTGCACCGGAAGAAGAGCAGGAAGTAGCTGCCCTGGATTTTGATGATGAGGATGATGAGCCTTCACCATTTGCACCGGAAGAAGATCAGGAAGTCGCCGCTTTGGACTTTGATGATGAGGATGACGAACTTTCACTTGCACCGGAAGATGATAATGATCTGATTGATCAGGAACTTGCCGGAGCCTTGGGTTTTGCTGATGATTCTGAACCTGGCCCGTCTGCAGGGGCCAAGGAAGCCGCCCTGCAGGGAGTTGATGTCAAATCAGAAGATGACGATGATTCGGATGAGGAACCGCTGGCCTTTGATGATTCCGGCGAGCTTGCTCCCGCCCTCGGAGACGATGAGGATGACGTTGCCAGCCTTGAGGCAGAGAGTTCAGATGATGCGGATGACGTAGAAAGTGCCTTATCCGGTTTATTTGGTGATGAGGATGAGGAAAATCTGGAACTGGAGACCGCAGATACGGATGATGTTTTTGATGCGGAAGAAGAGGCCTTTTTTGAGCTGGCAGAAGAAGACGAGCCGGAAGAGGCAGCAGAAGATACCCCGCCAGCTCCGGCGGTTGATAATGATAACCTTGCCGCAGATGATAGTGAAAGTCTACTGCTGGATGACGAGGAAGAGGCACTATCTTTATTTGACAATGATGACTCGGAGAGCTTGGTCTCAGATGAGCTGGTTATGGAAAAAATCGTTGACGAAGACCTTAGCGAAGAGGGGTCTCCCAGCGATGCCGCTTCAGATGATAAAGTTGCAGATGAGGCAGCAGACGAAATCTTTACCGATGAAATCGTAGCTGATGAGTTTGCAGCAGAAGAAATCACTGCCGATGAACAAGTTGCAGATGAAATTGTAGCTGATGAATTTGCGGCGGAAGAAATCACTGCCGATGAATCAGTTGCAGATGAAATCGTGGCTGATGAATTTGCGGCGGAAGAAATCACTGCTGATGAACCAGTTGCAGATGAAATCGTAGCTGATGAGGCACTGGCGGATGAAAGTTTAAGTGATACTGATGCCTTTGCAAGCAGCTTTGTTGGCTTTGAAGAAGAAAGTGATATACTTGCCGGATTGCGTGACAGCATTTCAGCCATGGGAACCAGCGGTTTTGACCAGGCTGCTGTTCAGGGAGTACAGTCGGAGATTCAGAACCTTGATCAAAATTGGGATAATCAGCTAATTGGCCGGATTTTCCTGCAGTTAATGTCGGCGGTAACAAGATGTATGGAGCGTAACCGCCATACAGTCGGCAATGAAGCTCATGGCATCCTGCTGTCAGTTTTTGATCAGGTTGAGAAAATTGCCCGCGGTGCTGTTGATGATTTGCAGGCCCAAGAATTGTTACTGGCCGAAACCGGCAAGGTTCTCAACTGGCAGCAGGATATGATAAACCGGCAGGCGGTAATTGAGGACGAAAAGTCCGAGCAGGATGATGACCTGGTCTTCACCGAAAATGACTTGGTTCAGGATGAGCCTGCCCTGACCATCACCCGTTCTGAATTAAACTTTTTAATCAAAAGTGAAATGCAGGCGGTCAAAAAGAGCTTTGAAGCTGAAATTGCCAGCCTTAGAAAGGAGCTTGGCCGGGTTTAGCAAGTAAAGTTACATAAATAAAAAGAGGGGGAAGCCAATTTGGCTTCCCTTTATTTTTGGTATTTTTCGATCAGATATTGATTGACATGCGGCGGCACCAGTTCACTAACATCGCCGTTATTAGATGCCGCTTCCTTGATAATGGATGAGCTGATATATATCCACCTAAACCCAGGCATCAGAAAAATCGTTTCCACTTCCCGAGCCAGTTTCCGGTTCATAAGAGCCAGTTGAAATTCATAATCAAAGTCCGAAACCGCCCTTAGCCCGCGGATTATAGCTCCAGCCCCCTGCTCTCTGGCAAAATCAACCAGCAGGCCGGAAACATAAGCCGTGCTGATTCTCTCCCGCCGTGAATCCGTAAAACACTCATCAATCATGCGGCTCCGCTCCTCAAGAGAAAATAAGGGCGTTTTTTTGGGATTGGTACCAATGGTAATAATAATCCGGTCAAACAGGTTTAAGGCCCGGTTAATAATATCCAGATGACCGTTAGTAATCGGATCAAAGGTGCCGGGATAGATGGCTAACGAGTTATTCATTTTTATACCTGTAGAACCAAAATGAGCTGTCGCCATATCTGCGGACATCGCTTAAACCAAGCCGGACAAGGTTTTCGGCCGGGGTTTCCTTACAGCTTTCCTCTGCTATCACCATGATATCTTTGGAAAAATTATCTATCAAATCAATTTGCTGCATGGTTTTTTGTGCAAGTCCGGTCGAATATGGCGGATCAAGAAATATAATATCCATTTGCGAAAGCGGCACGGCAAGCTCGGCATTTGCCAAAACGGCTCTGGACAGATCCAGCCTGCTCAGGGAAACGGCTGGCGGCGGCAAACCAGCATGATGCAATGAATCAATAATAACAGCTAGATTCATCCTGGTTATTTTAAGGCTTAACTTGCTGTTATCAATAAAAGAAACCGATGAGGCCCCGCGGCTTGCCGCCTCAACACCAAAGGAGCCGGTACCGCAGAAAACATCCATCACATTTGCCCTGTCAAGATAACCGTCAATAATACTAAACAGGGCCTCTCTGGCCCGATCAGTGGTGGGACGTATCATCTTGCCGCCGGACGGAGTATATAGTTTCCGGCCTTTGCCGCAGCCGCCTATGATTCGCAAAAGATTAAACCAGGGGCATCATTATTTAATCTTGCCAGGCACTGGCTCACCTGCCTTTTTTACCCGGCCAAGCAGATCCAGCACCGGCCCGGAAAGGGCGTAGAGCAAGGCAAGCACGAAAAGAGTTACCCGCGGCTCGGCGGCAACCAGCACAAAAACGAGTAAACTTGCGACAATAAGCTGAAATGTTCTGGCCTTTTTCTGACGGGATTTCTTGAAACTCAGGTAGGTATGATTTGAAACCATCAGATATGAAATAGTATATACCATCAAAAGTACCGAGATATGCTTAACCGACTGCTCAATGCCCAAAAAGCCGGTAAACAAGACCGATGATGCCACCATACCCGCCGCCATCGGACAGGGCAGTCCGGTAAAATTGCCGCTGGATTCCTCATTTTGGCTTTGGGAGTTGAACCTGGCCAGCCGCAGGCAGGTTGTCGCCACATAGAGAAAGGCGGCCAGCCAGCCGTATCTGCCGTAAGGCTCCAAGGCCCAAAAATAGGCAAGCAGCCCGGGGGCCACGCCAAAACTCACCATATCGCAAAGAGAATCAAGCTCCATACCGAAATTACTGGTGGTGCCGGTGAGACGGGCAACCCGGCCATCCAGGCCATCAAAAACGGCTGCAATTAAAATGGCAGTTGCCGCAACAGTAAAATCTCCCTTGATGCACGCCAGCATGGAATAAAAACCGCAAAACAGGCTGGCAATGGTAAACATACAGGGCAGCGGATGAAATTTTGAATCTTGTCCGTTATCAGTCATAATAGTACCTTTTGCTTTAAGGCCCGGCTCCCATCCAGCAGGTGAAGCAGGGCAATGATGATTATCAACCGGGTAAAACCCTATGACAAAAACATAAAAAAGTCAATATGTTCTACAAATTATCACGCCGCCTCATAAAACGGCAATGGTGATGCCCCGGTTGCAGCGTCCAAGATTACGGTTGGAGCCAAGAGCCGGAAAACGCCGCAAAAGCTCTCTGACCGGGCCATGCCCCTTACTAAAATTCTCTCCGTTGATAAAACCTTTTATCTGGCTGGTACCGACCAGATAATCCAGCATATTACGGCATTCCACCCTGATTTTGCCGCCCTTGCCGGAAGAGCCGTAACCGTGAATTATGGTCAAGACCTGCACCCCTTCCTGCCGGGCTGCGGCAATTTCCTTTATCATCCGGTCTATAGCCGTTTCAACCAAGGGTTTGCCCCATTCAATATTGACGGTCTTATGCAAAAAAGCGGCTTTTTTCGCCTGCCTTTCCTGCCTGCTGCCGCAATAGGGGCAAAGGGTTCTGCCGCCGTCCAGTTCGTTGCCGCATATATGGCAGAGTTCCGTCATATCATCAAACTCTTTTTACGGAAATAATCGTCCGTATCTGTCTAAGGTGGGAAATTACCGTCTGGAGATGAGCCAGATCCCTTACCTCAAGGGTCAGGGTGATATCGCCGGTGCCATTGGGCGAGGTTCGGGCGGACATTTTGGATATATTGGCATTATCGGCACTGATGGCCGCACTCACCTCGGCAAAAACCCCCTTGCCGTCCTCGGTGTGGATATGAATATCAGCCCGATAAAAGGTATTATCGGCTCCTGACCACGAGACATCAATCCATCTGGACGGGTCAGTAGCCAGCAGATTTGCACATCCGGCATTATGCACCGATACCCCCCGCCCCTGGGTGATAAAGCCGACAATGGGATCGCCCGGCACCGGACTGCAGCACTGGCTGATCTTGATCAGCATATCATCAATACCGTCAATCTTTATCGCGGTGCCGGAATCACTCCTTCTGCCGCCGGGCAGCAAGGTTTTTGCCGTCTCTTCTGCTTTTTCAGAAGCCCCGGCGATAGTTTTCTCCTGCTGCAATTTAGGAAGCTGCAAGGCTGACAGCACGTCCATAATGGTCAATCTGCCCAGCCCGACCTTGATCAGCATATCATCAAGACAGTTGCAGCGAAGTTCCTTAAGCAAAGCCTTGATACGGCCACCTCTTTCCAGTTTTTTCAAGGTAATATCGTGCTTTTTCAGTGCCTTGTCGCAGATTTCCCGGCCAAGTTTCAGGGCCTTTTCGGTCTCCTCACGCCGCAGCCAGGCACGAATCTTGCTTCTGGCCCGGCTGGTTTTGACCATCTCCAGCCAGCTCCTCTTCGGCGACTGATTCGGCGAAGTGATAATTTCTACAATATCACCGTTTTTCAGCTTATACTTCAAGGAAACAATCTGGCCGTTTACCTTGGCTCCGGCACAGTAATCACCAACCTCGGTATGGATGGCATAGGCAAAGTCAATGGGGCAAGAATCCTTGGGCAGTTCCTTGATATCGCCGCCAGGGGTCATCACATATACATCCGGGTCATATAATTCACCCTTGACCGAATCAAGAAATTCGCCGGGGTCATCCACCTCTTTCAGCGATTTTACCAGTTTTTTCAGTTCCTTAAAGAGACGGGCATCATGACCGGCCTCGTTTTTACCCTCTTTATAGGCCCAGTGGGCAGCCACCCCTTCCTGGGCAATATTGTCCATCTCCTCGGTTCTGATCTGGATTTCAATAAAATGCCCTTCAGGCCCCACCACCGTGGTATGCAGCGATTGGTAATTATTTACCTTAGGCACCGAGATAAAATCCTTAATCCGCCCCGGAACCGGCGGCCAGCTTGAATGGATAACGCCAAGCGCCTCATAGCATTCCTTGACCTCATGCACTATGATTCTGAACGCCACCTTGTCGTACACCCGGTCAAGGGATATATTTTGTGCCTGAAGTTTTTTATAGATGGAATACACATGCTTGGGGCGGCCAATCACCCGGATTGGGCTGACATCGTTTGCCGTCAGCTTGCGGCTCAGAATAGAGATAACCTCCTCCACATATTTTTGCCGTTCGCCCAGAGAAAGAGCTAGTTCAGTGGCAAGTTCATCGTAGGCTAGGGGATGCAGAAGCCGAAAAGCATTATCCTCCAGCTCCCTTTTCAGCCAGTCTATGCCGAGCCTGCTGGCAAGGGGGGCATAAATATCCATGGTTTCCTGGGCAAGCTCCCTTCTGGCTTCTTCGTTTGCATCCAGAAGGTACATGTCCTGCAGGCAATCAACCAGTTTTACCAGCAAGACCCGAATATCCGCCGCCATAGCCAGCAGCATTTTACGGACATAATCGGCCTTTAAGGCCAGCTTGCTGGTGTAACGTACCCGGTTAATCCGGGTGCATCCATCGACAATGGCGGCCACATCACCGCCAAATTTTTGACTAAGCTCATTCTTGCCGATGCCGGCCTCCAAAGCCCCGTGGAGAAGGCCGGCAATGATGGTGTCCAGATCAAGATGCATGGAAGCAAGGGTCGAGGCCACTTCCAGGGCATGGAGACAGTACTTGCCGCCGTAAATATGCCTGACCTGACGGTTAATTTCTACTGCCATCTCCCAGGCGGCATCAATGACGGAAAAATCCGCATCGTGCTGGTAATTTTTCACCAGCACCTTCAGTTCATCAGGATTAACGGACAGTTGGTTAGTTTCACTCATAATACCAAGCATCACTAGCTCAAAACGTAAGGTTCACCGGCAAGAGAAACAACCTGTCAGCTTGTTTCTGCCAATTGAACAGTCAACAGCCCGGCAGAAATCTCCTGACAGCCAAGGGTATTCTGACCACACCACAAAGGTGAAAAATCATTTATTCCTAACCTTTCAGCATGGTTTCGTAATTGTGTCATTTCACTGGAAGCGTATGGAAAATCAGGAGCGTGTAAACTCATATAGCCAAGTTCCTTTATTGCCCGGTTAACAATACCACGGGCAGGCTTGCCTGAAAATATATTTGTCAGCACGGCAGGTGCGGGTTTCTCACTTTTTATGGCCGAGCGGTGTAATGAAGAAGTCTTGGTTTCTGGACACAACAAATATGCTGTTCCAATCTGCACGGCTCCAGCACCAAACAGTAAAGCTGCCTGTACAGCACGGTTGCTGCCTATACCTCCTGCTGCAATAACCGGCACATCTACCCGGTCAACTATTTGAGGGAGAAGCGAAGATAATCCCATTTGAGTAGCAATATCACCGGATAAAAACATTCCTCTATGCCCTCCGGCCTCAAGCCCCTGGGCAATTATTCCGTTTACACCATTAGATTCCAGCCAAACGGCCTCTTCAACAGTTGTTGCCGACGAAATAATCCTGGTTCCCCAGCTTTTAACACGCTTTAATAGTTCCTTATCAGGCAAGCCAAAATGAAAGCTGATAAATTCCGGCCTAAACGGCTCTATCGCATCGGCAATATCATGATTAAATGGGGTTCTGCCAGCCTTTCCAGACGAAGGCTCCATTTTTACACCCAACTCCTCAAAATAAGGCTGCAACCTTTTTTGCCAGCTTTCCTGCCGCTTTTTGTCAAAAGCAGGTATCTTATGACAGAAAAAGTTGAGATTATAGGGTTTATTGGTTGCCGCCTTGATCAGCTTAATTTCACTAATGATTTTTTCGATGCTCAGCATACCGCAAGGCAAAGAGCCTAAGCCGCCTGCCTCACTTACAGCAACCGCCAAAGTGCTATCCTGAACTCCAGCCATTGGAGATTGAATTATGGGAAGATCTGTCCCTAATAAATCTCTGAGATTTTTGTTTTGCATGAACTCATCTTTTATTGTCTGGAGCAACCTCTTTCAGAGCCTTCTGAACAAAACCGCAGGTATCTTCCAGGGCGGCTTCACTTTTCCCGCCGCTGCGCCTTTCTACAATCTCCACCACCCCATGATTGATAAAACTTTTACCCACCGTTATTCTAAACGGAATGCCCAATAATTCAGAATCCTTGAACTTGATCCCCGGCCTTTCATCCCGATCATCCAGCAGGGTTTTTACCCCGGCAGCCAGCAGTTCCTGATAAATTTTTTCTGCGGCAGCGGTAATTTCGGGATTTTTCAGGTCAAGATTCAAAACCACCGCCTGATAAGGAGCAATGGGTACCGGAAAGATAATGCCGTTTTCATCATGGTTCTGCTCAATGGCCGCCGCCGCCACCCGGCTGACCCCAATACCGTAACAGCCCATAACCAGCGGTTTTTCTCCGCCGTCCCGATCCCGGAAATTTGCCTGCATGGCCTCGGAATATTTAGTGCCAAGTTTGAAAATATGCCCGACTTCAATGCCTTGCGTAAGTTTCAGTTTACCGGAACAGGCCGGGCATGGATCGTCAGCCGATATTTTTCTGAGATCAGCGACCTCGCTCACCGCAAAATCGCGGCCAACATTGGCATTAACCAGATGATAATTTTTTTCATTGGCACCAATGACAAAATTTTTCATGGTCAAGACCTCCTGATCGGCAACCAGCCGGACGGGAAGGCCAATCGGCCCCAAATATCCGGATGGAACCCCGGCCGCTTCAAAGGTCTGCTGATCATCGGCCATAACCACTTCGGAGACATGCAGAAAATTGGCAAGTTTCACCTCCTCCACCTCGCGGTCGCCCCTCACCAGCACCGCCACCGCCTCTCCGTCCGCCAGATAAATCAGGGTCTTGACCAGGCTGGCAGGCTCAATCCCCAAAAATTCACAGACCGCGACAACCTTTCTCTTGCCGGGGGTTTCCACCTTTTGCCGGGCCAGCATTTCAGCATCCGCCCCGGACTGCTCCGGCAGATTCACCTCCGCCTTTTCCATATTGGCCGCATAATCGCAATCATTACAAATAACTATGGTATCCTCGCCGGTATCGGCCAGCACCATAAATTCATGGGAAAAATTGCCGCCAATGGCACCGGAATCCGCCTGAACTGCACGATATTCCAGGCCGCACCGCTCAAAAATCCGGCAATAGGCCGCATACATTTTCCGGTATGACTCCTCGGCACCCTGATCATCGGCATCGAAGGAATAGGCATCCTTCATCAAAAATTCACGCCCCCGCATCAAGCCGAACCTTGGCCTGATTTCATCCCTGAACTTGGTTTGAATCTGATATAGATTCACCGGCAAATCCCGGTATGACCTAAGCTGAGCCCGGGCAATCTCGGTGATCACCTCCTCATGGGTAGGCCCAAGGCAGGATTCACGGTCATGGCGATCCCGAAACCTCAGCAGTTCCGGGCCATAATGATCATAACGGCCGCTTTCCTGCCATAAATCGGCAGGCTGTACCATAGGCAGGGAAAGCTCTAAGGCTCCGGCCCGGTTCATCTCCTCACGGACAATATTTTCCACATTTTTTATAGCTGCCAGACCATACGGCAAATAACTGTAAACTCCGGCGGTGAGTTTGCGGATGCAGCCAGCCCGCAACATCAGCCGATGGCTTACCACCTGGGCCTCTGCCGGAGTTTCTTTCAGGGTTGGAATAAAGGCTTTTGAATAACGCATAATTTTTTTATTTTCAGGTTAAGATGTTAATGATCAGCCAGCCACTCATTTTCCATTTTTTTAAGTTCCAGCATAAAAACCTCCAGCAAATCTGCCTCGGGAACCTTTTTTACCGCCTCTCCCTTCTTGAAGATCACCCCGTGGCCGACACCTCCCGCCACGCCAATATCCGCCTCCCTTGCCTCGCCGGGGCCGTTCACCACGCAGCCCATCACCGCAACTTTCAGGGGGGCGGTCATGGTCTGAACCAGCTCCTCCACCCTTTCAGCCAGCCGAAATAAATCAATCCTGGTCCGGCCGCAGGTGGGGCAGGAAATCAGCTCCGGGCCCCGCTCACGGATTTTCAGTGCCCTCAAAAGTTCAAAGCCGACCCTGATTTCCTCGACCGGATCGCGGGTCAGCGAGATCCTGATGGTATCACCGATGCCGTCAAGCAGCAAGGCGCCAAGGGCCGCACTTGATTTTACCGTGCCGGCAATCAGCCCGCCCGCCTCGGTAACCCCGATATGCAACGGATAATCGGTCTGCCTGGCAAGCTGCCGATAGCCGCTGATGGTGGTCAGGGTGTCGGCAGACTTAATGGAAATCTTCATTTCGTAAAAGCCGAGTTTTTCCAGAAGACGCACATTACGTAAGGCACTTGCTATAAGCGACTGCGGGTTTTCCGGCGTGGGATAACCGTATTCTTGCAACAAATCCTTCTCGATAGAGCCGCTGTTCACCCCCACCCGAATGGGAACCTGATGCATGCTGGCCGCATCGACCACCCTTGCCAGTTTTTCTCCGCCGCCAAGATTACCCGGATTGATGCGGATGCCGCAGGCTCCGGCCTCCATGGCAGCAATGGCAAGCCTTGAATCAAAATGAATA
>PDWI01014544.1_pt1 | contig 21329 bp, 12 predicted proteins | sample 1430891 | NCBI WGS metagenome assembly PDWI01 (sample SAMN01162508, study PRJNA174530) | Oral metagenome, whole genome shotgun sequencing project. | biome: Marine environment; feature: Marine mammal; material: Swab sample of the gingival sulcus; isolation source: swab sample of gingival sulcus... | reverse complement strand
CTGCAATCCTGCCACACAAGCGCGCGATATTACCTGGCTCAAAGAGGCTTATGAAGTAAAAAAAGTACAACCTATAGATATGTTTCCTCACACACATCACATGGAAAATATAGTATTGCTAAAAAGAAAAAAGGGATGATATTGAACAGCACAAGGCAACGATTTTTAGAAGCGCTGAAAAGATATGCTTTTGGCGTATTTGTGTTTACCACCTTGGTGTGGGGTATGTGGTCTTGTGCCAGTCCGGGAGCATTGGGTGGCGGCCCCAAAGACGAAGAGCCACCTAAATATCTTGGCGCCAATCCGCCACAATATGCCCGCAATGTAAACAAAAGCAAGGCTGTCTTGTATTTCAACGAGTTTCTAAACCTCCAAAAACTGAACCAGCAACTTATAATATCGCCAAACATAGATGTGAAGCCCGATGTACTGTTGAAAGGCAAAAAACTCATTATCAAGCAAAACAAGAAAGCGACTTTATCTCCTAACACTACCTATACCTTTGCTTTTGGCAATGCAATTTGCGACTTGCACGAAAACAATCCCCTACCCAATTTTCAGTATGTGTTTTCTACCGGACCCGATATCGATACTTTGAGTATTAGAGGTAGCATAGCCAATGCTTTTACTTTGGAGCCCAAACAAGAGGTGTTGGTGGGTTTGTATCGCCAGCAACCCAACGATAGCGTATCTTTAGACAGCTTGCCTTTGGTGCAGGCGCCTTATTATTTGGCGCGTGCCAACGACAAAGGCGAATTTCAGTTAAACAATCTCTCGGACGGTAAATACTTATTGTTTGCTCTGGACGATAAGAATGGTAATAAGTATTATGATTTGCCTACTGAGAGCATCGCTTTTGCCGATACTTTGATAAGCCCTCAAATATTGTATAATCATATACCCGATAGCATAGCTATAGATACCACCAATGCTCAACTGATGGATAGCTTGTGGGAAAATTATGCCGAAACCACGGTCTTACAACCCCACCATCTGTTTATGTTTCAAGAGCAGCAGACAGAGGTACAGTTATTGGAAAGCAAAAGAGAGGATGCTCAAAAGATAGTATTGATATTTAAAAATCCTTTGCCCGACAGTTTATCTATTGATTTACTGGACAGTACTGTATTGGACACTTGGTATAAAGAAGAATACGGTATAAAAAAAGATACTGTAAACCTTTGGTTACAGACCGCTTTGCCCGATACCATTACTATGCGTTTGGCTATGGATAGTATATATTGCGATACTTTGCAGTTGGTAGCACCTGCAAAACCAAAGTTGCCTTCCAAACCTAAACGACAACGCAATAAATCAATAGTTAAACAGCAAGCAAAACCGGTGTTGAAATTTAAAATAAAGGCCAAAAACCCACATCATTATCACAAACCTATACATATTGTATCGTGTCGTTTTACAGATAGCATACACAGACATTTAGAAATAAGCTATCCGTGGGAGCAACAAGCCAAATACACACTCACTATTCCTCAGTTGGCATTGAAAGATATGTTTGCCGCAGAGAATGATAGTATTATTTTTAAATTTAAGACCACCAAACAAGACGACTATGGCAGCTTGGCTGTAGACTTTGGAACACCTCAAGAGAATATGCCTTACATTCTACAATTGGAACAAGGCAAAGCAGCTAAGGCTAAAACAATAGCTCAGTACCAGGTGCAAGGCGATACAAGTATTGCCAATGGCAAATGGGATACCGGTAATTATACTACCAAACAACAAGCCGAAGCGGTATATTATCTCCCCAAATTGATAAAAATAAAAGCCATGTGGCAGAGCAAAGAGACATGGAAACCTTTATTTGAGCATCGTAAAGAGGTACTATAATGTAAAACAGATTCTGACATCTATACCGGAAATCCAAACACCTACCTATTATCTTATCAAAGCTGTCGAAAAAGGCCAACTCAACCACTGTAGACTGTAATAACCTAATGTAGAGCAATAATTAGGTGTTTAATCATCAAACTCAAGTTATATTATCATTCCGACCTCGAAGAGATTATACATTGGTAGAAAAACGATAAAAACAAAGCAATAACGACCCCGAGGGTGTCGAACAAATACCACGAGAAAGACCTCAGAGGTTTTTGAAACCTCTGAGGTCTCTTTTTGTGCGACCGCCTTTCGATGGGTTGTGATAGAATGTGGAGGAGTTATCGTTTGCTACCAATACGCGCCACTTTATCAAGGGTCGAAAGTGTCACGAAATTACCTGTTAACCTGAGCAGATTTTTTAAAACCTATCAGATTTGAGCACAAAAAAAGTTTTGTAGAGTCTGAAAAGGAAATGGATTAAAAATCTATAGTTTTAACTACAATATACGACCATAAAAAAAGAGTGCCCAAATGATTTTTGGACACTCTTTTTGATATTATATAAAACAAAGTGTTTATCGTTTTACAAATTTTAGAGTCTTATTACCTTTGGCACTTTGTACAGTTACAAAATACATACCGGCAATAAATTTAGACATATCTATTTGTTTTTCATAAGTAGAACCGTTGGTTGTTACCACTTCTCTAAATACTTCTCTACCTGTAGCAGTATGGATAATGTATGTCAAAGTTTCGTTAGCTTCTAATTGACCTAGAGCTATTGTAAACACCCCATTGGTTGGGTTTGGATACAAATTAAATACCACTTGGTCTTTAGTATCTACTATACCATTTGTCCATTTTATCTCCATATCATCGCTATCTGATCCTGAACAACCATCAGTACTAATGGTAAGGGTAATCTTGGTGCGACCAGTAACAAGCTCTTGTGCGCCTGCTGTATATACTGTATTAAGCGTAGTAGCATCGCTAAAGCTACCATCACCATCTGTAGTCCACAACACAGTAGTGTAGTCGTTGGTTTGTCCTGCTAAAGTAGCTTGTCCTACTTCTGAAGATACAGATTGATCCGGACCTGCATTGGCAAATGGGTCAAAATAAAGCGTCATATCATCAGATACTACATCGCCATTAAAGCCTGTCACATTAATTGTGAGTATAACACTACCATTTTCTAAGTCTCCATTACCTCTCACGTATTTAGGTGTCATAGTGCCACCTCCAATGAAAGCACCATCCCCTGAGGTAGTCCATTGTACAGACTGCCATGAGGTACCGGAACCTTGGCATTGGTAAGGTTTGTTTCTACAAGTGTGTCCATCTTCACCCGCATTAGCAGTTGGGGCAGGCGCTTCACCATCTAAACTAAAACTAGCTATCCATGTTTTCCAACCATTGTACTCTGTAGTGTACCAAAAGTCTGTACCATTCACAGGATCTACATTCATACAAGAATAGTCTCCCCATCTGCTAGCACCATTTTGAGATTGTGTTCCTGCTTTTATGGTAAATTCTTCTACTGTCATAGTACCTAACGGATCACCAGCCAAACGTCCTGCCGCTCTGATAGAAGGATGAACATCTACATTATTAGTTACAGAATAACCTATGGCAATATCTCCGTTAGCGTTTATAGCTGCAGAACCCATCCATCTGTGCACCTCATTGTCAGGGGCATAAGTACCTTGTTGGTAGATAGACCAGTCTTCACTTCCACTTTTACGAAATTCGTACCATCTAACAGCAGCTTTACCACCTGATCTAATAGTATGATTGGTAACCATAGATTCATGGTCTGCGAACTTGCGATATGCCAAACGATTCATAACCATAGCACCCAAAGCATCCAGCTCTTGACCATTAGGTTGTCTGATACCGCTAGTCATTGGGGTAAAAATATTAGGTGTTAGTATGTTGCTTGCATCCAAAGTAGAATTGCTAGGATTGTTCCAATCCGGAGTAAGCTCCATCATTATAATCTTTTTGGTATAACGATTGATATGTACCACAGGGCAAGGCTCATTTACACCGGGCATATTAGTACCATCAATATCGGCAGGCATAGTAGAATACCAATTGTTTTTAAGAAATTCTATCATAACAGGATCAGGTTCTCCATTAACCATTTTAGCCCTTTCTACCATGGTTATTTTAGACCCTATAAAGCTAGCATTTACATGATTGGTAAACAAATTATATGTAGCAGCATAACCACCGCTCCATACGCCTAATTTAGGATAATCGTTGAATCTGATACCAAAAGAAAAAGCGTACAAATAATAAGAACCTGTTGGGTCTTCAGTTTCTGATATAGCAAAAAGTTCATAGTTGCCATTAGCTGGCAATGCAAACTGAGTAATCACCCATCTTTGATACTCTTCGTCAAAAAGAACTATAGGATCTCCATTGTTTAAACCATTCCAAGGACCGGGCAAATCATCCCACAAAGTACTAAGGTCTAAAGGTCCTAATAATTTAGTGCCCGAGCGATCGAATACAGCATACTTAGAATTAACTACTTGTACAAAGTGATTGCTACTAATATCACCATCGGTATCCGGAGGTGAAAAACCAGTGTTTCCTATTCCCGAAAAGCTAGCTAATAAACCTTTAGCTTGTCTTGTTCCTTGCTTAGTTTGAGGGTGGTCTGCAGGTAAATCCAACCCACCTTTTTGATCTCCCCATTTGTCATAATCTACTTCATTAGGGTTAGCTTCTTTATGTATCTGCGACAAATCTTTGTCAGGAGACAATACTGCGGCTAATTCTCTAAGTGGCTTAGACTTTTTAAAAGCCACAGCTTTACTTACCCTTGACGGGTATGTTACTGCTTTTTCTTGTGCATAGCTATAAAAGCTACCCATTAGCAAGAAGAAAGCAAGTAAAAAAATACTCTTTTTCATCTTTTCTATGTGTTTAAGTTTTAAAAATATTGTTCTGATAATTACAGAGTGCAATAATACAAAATTTATTGCTATAAAACAAATGTTTTTTTAATGATCATATTAATTTGATAATAAGTTGTTTGTATTGTTTTTTTAGCATCTTTCATTCTACCAATAATACAGCACCAATATTAATCATGAATTAGGCAGAAATGCCTAACTAATTTTTATTGCCAACATGGTGCTTGATTGAAATATGCATATCCCCCTAACAAAATACTTTTAATATGCACAAATTATGGTTACTTTTGCCCCATGGAATTGTACAAACATTTTTTAGCCTCTACAGGTGTTAGCACAGATACACGGCAGCTGAAAGGTGGCGAACTGTTTTTTTGTTTGCGAGGTGATAATTTTAATGGTAACCGTTTTGCTACTCAAGCTTTGGAACAAGGGGCTGCCATGGTAGTAGTTGATGACAAAAATTACTATCAGGATACAGCCGCTATGTTTTTTGTAGAAGATAGTTTGCAAGCCCTGCAAAGCTTGGCAAAACACCATAGACAACAACTATCTATACCTGTAGTTGGGATTACAGGTACCAATGGAAAAACTACTACCAAAGAGCTAACAGCAGCTGTTTTATCTCAGCATTACCATGTATTGGCTACACAAGGCAATTTCAATAACCATATTGGCGTACCGCTTACACTTCTAAGGATTAACCACCAACATCAAATAGCAGTGGTCATGGCATTATTACCAATGTAGGTCAAGCCCATTTAGAAGGCTTTGGCAATTTTGAAACAGTATTGCAAACTAAACTGGCGCTCTACCAAGCAGTAGCGCAGGCGCAAGGCACTTTGTTTGTAAATACAGATGATAATACTTTGACAACGCATTTGCCAACAGTAGACACCATAAGGTCTTATGCTATAGAGGGTAATGCTCATATACAACTGAATATACTACAAAATACACCCTTGCATTTGCAATGGGAAGATAAAAAGATTAACACCCAACTCTTTGGTCAATACAATGCCTACAACGTAGCGGCAGCTATTTGTATAGGACAATATTTTAAAGTACAAACAGACCATATTATAGAGGCTTTGGAACATTACCAACCGCAAAACAATCGTTCTCAGATAGTAAAAAGCAAAAGCAACACCCTTGTTATGGATGCTTACAATGCTAATCCTAACAGCATGCAGGGCGCTGTAGCTTGCTTTCTTGATAACAACCCTCAGGCAGATAAAATGTTGGTTTTGGGTGATATGTTTGAACTTGGCAATTTTGCTTCCGCTGCACACAAAGCTATTTTGCAACAAATACAAGACTACCAAAAAAAGAAGCATCTTTCAAACTTGAAAGTATGTTTAGTAGGGCATCATTTTGGCAAATGGCAACAGACCTACCCTACATTCGATTTTTTCGATAGCACAGATAATGTACAAACCTATCTGGAAGACCTGCATATCTCAGGTTATGAAATCTTACTAAAGGGTTCGCGCGCTATAGGATTGGAAAAACTGCAAAAGGTGTTAATGTGATAATACGATAATGTGTTAATGTGCTAATGTGGGAATATGATAATGAGTTGGAAGTCGGAAGACCGAAGACGAAAGCAAAATAAGTTGTGAGTTTTTAGTGCTTAGTTTTTAAGTTGACCTGAATCATCCATTTAACTAAAAACTTACAACTAAATACTAGAAACTATTTTCAACTTAGTGCTCAGTTCGACTACATGGTTGCTGAGCGAAGCCGAAGCACTCACTGCATCACTTTGTGGTTAAATGACTAATTGCTCATTATTAATTACTAATTGATTACAACCTAGTACCCAATTCATAATTTACCATTATTTATAATTCATAATTAAACTCATGATATACAAAACGATAGGGATGATGTCGGGGACTTCCTTAGATGGTTTAGACCTGGCCTATGTAGAATTTTGGGAAAAGGACAAACAGTGGCACTTCCGTTTGGGGCCCTATACTACTTTAGATTATTCTACAGAATGGAAAGATAGGTTAGCAAGTTTGCCACAGGCAAATGCGCTTACATTGGCCGAAACACACACTGCTTTTGGTCAATTTTGTGGAGAAGCTTTGGCCGATTTTATAAATACACACAAACTAAAGGTGGATATAGCAGCTAGTCATGGGCATACAGTGTTTCATCAGCCTCACAAACGTTTCACCACGCAAATAGGTGAAGGCGCTGCTATGGCGGCAGCCTCGGGACAGCGCATTGTATGTGATTTTCGCACCACCGATGTGGCCAAAGGTGGACAAGGCGCCCCTTTGGTGCCTATAGGCGATGCTTTGCTGTTTGGTAGATACGGCGCATGTGTCAATATTGGTGGTTTTGCCAATATCTCTTTCCAAAAAGATAAGGAGCGTATTGCTTTTGACATTTGCCCTGCCAATATAGTACTAAACGCATGGGCCCGACGATTAGGACAAAATTTTGACAAAGGTGGTCACTTAGCCCAAGAAGGCCAAATTATCCCTTCGCTACTTGCTGCACTCAATGCTTTAGATTTTTATAAGCAAAAGGCGCCTAAATCTTTAGGCAAAGAGTGGGTAGATAGCTATATCAACCCATTGTTATTACCATTTGAAGATAAACCCAAAGATGTATTGCGTACATTTTGTGAACACATTGCTATACAAATAGCCCAAGCTTTGCCACCAAGGCGCACAAAAAACATCTCTATTGGTGGCAGATTTCAAACCTGCAAGCCTTATGTGATACAGAAAACCCTTAATGATGTATTGATAAGCGGTGGTGGCGCTTATAATCAATTTCTTATGGAACGCATACGCCACCATAGCCGTGCTAATATTGTAGAGGTGGAGCCTGCTATTATAGATATGAAAGAAGCTATTGTATTTGCGTTTTTAGGTTTGCTTAGACATTTAGAGCAAGTTAATATCCTGGGTAGCGTAACAGGGGCATCGACCAATAGCGTAGGCGGTGCGGTGTATCTGCCATAAAACTTGATCAAACAAGGTCTTTAATGATTTATGGTTATACAAAAAAAAGCTGTTCACAAGGCAAACCCTTAAGAACAGCTTTTTAGTTTAGACCGCACGCTTATTATTTTATCAACTGACGGGTTACATTTCTATTAGAACGTAAGAAACCACAATCAGTAAGTGGAAGGCTAGTGAGGTATAAAGTAGCCACATCTTTTGCCGCTGCTACACCAGTACCGGGCTGATCTGTAATCTCATAAGGCAATACTACCGTACCTACAAAGTCAGCTACAGGGCTCCATGTATAGCTACCATCAGGTGCTATGGTCAATTTACCTACCTCTTGTGGCACACCACCTACATCTTGCGTAATGCTCATATTAACACCAGGGGCTGTATCGGGCACACCGTCGCCATCGGTATCTATCAAAGTTACTGTGAAAGGATTACCCTCAGGATCCAAATCATTGTCGTTTATATTACCTGTAAGCATCTCTGATTTCTTACCTGTATTGGCATCATCATTGCCAAACACATCATTGTTACCACTGGCGGGCAATACTGTTATGGTAGCTACTGCTGTATCTTCTTCGCTATCAGAATCAGCAATGGTATACTCAAATGGTACCTCTCCGGTAAAATCGGCTTCCGGCACAAAAGTAGTAGTACCATCCGTATTTACTGTTAAGGTTCCTAATTTGGTAGTACCATCGTATACATCGGTAGGTGTGCCGGGTGTAACTGTAGTACCCGTACCACCATTAGAGGTAACCAAACCATCCTGCAATTCAACACCGGTTACTGTGATATCATCACCATCAGGATCACTATCGTTGTGCAGTACATTTAAACTAGCCGTTTGGCCTTCCTCTACTGTATAAGTGTCGTTTTGTGCTATCGGTGCATTGTTACCACCATTGGGAGTAGGTATCACCTTAATAGTTAAAGTAGCATCATCTTGATTACCTGCAGTATTCTCGGCAGTATACTCTATTAGCACATCGCCGGTAAAATTAGCAGCAGGCACAAAAGTATACGCACCATCTGTTCCATCTGCGGTAATAGTACCTGCCAATACCCAATTGCTTGCAGCATCCTGAGCATACACAGGCGTAGCTGTATTGGGTATCAAAGCGGTAAGCACACCTGAGGCATTGTAATACTGGGCAGAGGCTATTGTGGTGGCATCCTCATCATTGATTAACACATTACCATCTACTGCTACACCTTCCGGCGTTTGGTTGATATCATGATGCGCCAATACCGCACAGGTATTTACGCCACTATCGGTAGAACTACCCACACCTTGCCCTACTGTAGTAGCATCTATAGCCACTGTTGGCACACCATTATCAGTAGCACTTGTGCCCACTGGGGTTGGCAAATTGGTGGTTACTTGGTTACCGTTACCGTCTGTAAGTGCTGTACCAGAAGCATCGTTAGTAGCATCTAAATTTTTTGTTCCCTCTTTGGCATCGGGGCAGCCGTCATTATCACTATCCAAATCCAAATAATTAGGAATACCATCGCTATCGGTATCGCAATTCAATACTACAGCATAAGCCATTGCTTGTGAAGCTATTGGTCCCCCTACTGTTATTATCTTTGCTTCTGTAGTAATTCTTAAGTTTGTCCCCTTAGTACAAAACATAGCATTTCTAGGAGACAGAGAGTTATCGTCAGGACGAGAACATAAATAAGTAAGTTCTTGTGTATTCTCGCCCGTAATGGCACCTGCACTGTTTGGGTTACCGCCTATCTCCTCCAATAAAGAAAAACCGGTTCCGGTAGTTGTAAAAGACAAACTTTCTTTCCAGCCACTAAAATCATGATTAGTTACCTGAGCATCAAAAACCGCTATTTTTACAGGAAAAGACATCCCGTTCTTTTCTGCTGTAAATTTAATATCATAAGTAACTGTTGCCGGAACAGCAGGAAATGTAGCTTTTATAACTTCTGTATTACCGTTAGGGTTATATACGGGAACAGCATAAGATGGAGCAAAGCCTGCCCCCATATCTGCCGCAGTAATAGGGATGTTGGCTGTACGGTTTACATTTTCTATTTCAGCTGTATAAGTCATACCTTTATGAACAAATTGGGTTGTGTATACCGTTGTTCCCGTAGAGTTCGTATTAATATTTAAACCACCCCAATCGAAGAAATACAAATCATTTACCAAAGCACCTGAACCTGCAATTGTTTGGGTACTTTCACCACAGTATTGCTCATCTGCATCAAGGATACCATCGTTGTCATCATCAAGGTCATCTATATCAAGTACACCATCGCTATCGGTATCATCACCGGAACAATAGTTGATTTGAGAATTTTGAGAATATCCTACGCTTTGCCCCACTTGCTCATCAATATCAATAGAGCCGCCATCACTTACAATATTAGGAACCCCATTGGCATTTATATCGAAAGGAGCTGTATCTCCCACATCAATACTTCCATCAGCATTTAAGTTGGCACTTAATACCTTATCTCCACCCTCTATAGCGTCTGGGCAACCGTCATCATCACTATCTAAATCCAAATAATCAGGAATACCATCGCTATCGGTATCGCAATGCAATACCACAGCATAAGCCATTGCTTGTGAAACGGGACCTGACCCATATGCTATTACCTTTGCTTCTGTAGTAATTCTTAAGTTTGTTCCCTTGGTGCAAAACATAGCATTTCTGGGAGATAGGGAGTTATCTTCAGGACGAGAACATAAATAAGTAAGTAGTTGGGTGTTCTCGCCTGTAATGGCATCTGCACTGTTGGGGTCTCCTCCTATCTCCTCTAATAGAGAAAAGTTAGTTCCGGTAGTGGCAAAAGACAGGCTTTCTTTCCAGCCACCAAAATCATGATTGGTTACCTGCGCGTCAAAAACTGCTATTTTTACAGGAAAAGACATACCATTTTTCTCTGCGGTAAATTTAATATCGTAGGTAACTGTATTGGTAGAACCAGGAGGAAATGCCGCTTTTATAACTTCCGTATTACCATTAGGGTTGTACACAGGAATAGCATAGGACGGCGCGTAGCCTGCCCCCATATCTGCCGCAGTAACAGGAATGTTTCCTATGCGGTTTACATTTTGTATTTCAGCTTTGTAGGTTATCCCTTTATGCACAAATTGACTTGTATACACAGTGGCTCCCGTCATATCGTTTGTGGTGATACTCAAATTATTCCAATCGAAAAAATACAAATCATTTACTAAAGCACCCGAACCTGCAATTGTTTGGGGACTTTCACCACAATAGGCCTCATCCTCATCTAGAATACCATCGTTGTCATCATCAAGGTCATCTATATCAAGCACATCATCGTTATCGGTATCATTACCAGTACGATAGTTTTCTTGAGACTTTAAGTTTACTCTTAACAAATCACCAACCGTATCTAATGCAGACACTATAGTATTACCACTTTCTATAACATCTAAAATTCTGTCATTACCCTCATCTAAACAATCTTCATCATGAATACCATCAGAATTTACATCTTGTTTAGCAAACAAATCGCATCCGTGATGTTTGGTTATAAATTCAAGATAATCAAGATGGCACACTTCATTATTCTCCGGGGCAGCAACTCCATTGGCAAACAGTTCAACAGTTGCATTTGTGTAAAAAATAAAAATCAAAGCTAATAGTTTGTGAGTTCTCTTCATGCAAATTTATTTTTGTTATTTGTAACAAATTCAGGGGCACAAAAGTAACTGTCTCCTCACAACTAGAAAACATAATTTTTTTTAAATTAAACACGTTGATTTTACCCTTATTCAAACACATTAATCTCTACATTAGGTGTATTATCGTAAGAATTTAAAACAGCTAGAGCGTAGAATTTATAAGGGAAAAGTTTACAAACTTATAGTATAATGTACAACTACACATCAAAGTGTAAAGATGTATTACTCAATCTTTATTCCCATATTATAAAACATAAACGCCCATATATCAGTGGCTTCATCTATAATTTGTTGGGTAGCTTTACCAGCACCGTGCCCTGCTTTGCTTTCTATGCGGATAAGGGTAGGCGTATTGCAACTTTGTTTGGCTTGCAATTCAGCCGCAAATTTGAAAGAGTGAGCAGGCACCACGCGGTCGTCGTGGTCTGCGGTGGTAATAAGGGTAGCGGGGTAGCAAGTACCCTCTTTAATATTGTGCAAAGGCGAATATTTGATAAGGTTGGCAAAATGCACAGAGTCTTCACTGGTACCGTAGTCGGGCGCCCAGTAGTAACCAATGGTAAATTTGTGATAACGCAACATATCCATTACACCCACCTGTGGAATGGCCACTTTGTAAAGGTCGGGGCGTTGGGTCATACAAGCGCCTACCAACAAACCACCATTAGAGCCTCCTTTGATAGCCAATTTGTCTGCACAAGTGTATTTGTTCTTTATCAAATATTCTGCAGCAGCAATAAAATCGTCAAACACATTTTGTTTGTTAAGTTGAGTACCGCCTTGGTGCCATTTTTCGCCATATTCGCCACCGCCACGTAGGTTGGGCAAAGCAAACACACCGCCATTTTCTAACAAAATAAGATTACTAATGCTAAAGAAAGGGGTTAAAGAAATTTTGAAGCCACCATAGCCATAAAGCAAAGTGGGGTTATTACCATCCAGTTTCAAGCCTTTTTTGTGTACTATAAACATAGGTACTTTGGTGCCGTCTTTGCTGGTATAGAAGACCTGTTTGGTTTCGTATTTGTGTATATCGAAATCTATGGCAGATTCGCGGTAGAGTTCCACTTTATTATTGTCTGTATTGTATTTGTAGGCAGCATTGGGTGTGGTAAAAGAGGTGAAAGAGAAGAACAAATCTTTGTCTTCTTTTTTGCCGCTAAAACCGCTGATGCTACCAATGCCGGGCAATGGTATCTCGTTTAATTTTTTACCGTCCAAGCTATACACATACGATTTAGAATAAGCATCGTGCATATAGGTCAACAACAATTTGCCACCGGCTATCTTAATACCGGACAATACATCTTTGCTTTGTGGGATAAGGGTAGTGGCTTTCTTTGGATTTTTAGCGTTTACAGTGTAAATCTTTTTGCGAGGCGCGTCTTTGTCTGTTACAAGAAAGAGCTTATCGCCTTCGCTATCGAGTATATAAGTGGTATGGTCAAAGCTTTCTTGCAAAGCTACAAATTTGGCCTTGGGCTGATTAGCACGTTTAAAATACAAGCTATTGCCATTGGCAGAAGGCTTGTTGCCCATCAAAACAAGAAAACGTTCGTCTTCAGTTACATCTATATCCCAACCGTAGGTAGGATGTTGGGGGGCTTCATACATCAACTTATCTTCGCTTTGGGCGGTGCCCGCTTTGTGGTAAAATACTTTGTTGTTGGTATTTTTGCCTTTGAGTTCGTCACCTTCTTTGGGGGCATCGTAGCGGCTATAAAAGAAACCGTCTTTGTACCAGTTCATGCCCGAGAATTTGATCCACTTCAAATGGTCTTTTAAGCGTTTTTTGGTTTTGGTGTCCATCACAAAAATTTCTTTCCAATCGGAACCGCCTTTGCTAATGCTATAAGCGCACAAACTACCATCTTTAGAAAAAGATAAACCGCTAAGGGCTACTGTGCCGTCTTCTGAAAAGGTATTAGGGTCTAAGAATACTTCGCCCTCTTTGTCGTCGAGCGTACGCATGCGATACAATACCGACTGTGCTTGCAAACCACTATTTTTGTACACATACCAATAGTCGCCCTCTTTGAAAGGCAAACCTACTTTGGGATAATTCCAAATAGCAGTTAAACGCTCTCTTATATTGTCGCGGAAAGGAATACCGGCCAAATAGGCGTCGGTTACCGCATTTTCTTCTTTTACCCAAGCCTTGGTAGCTTCGGAATTTTTTGCGGTTTTAGGATATTGCATACTTTTCTCTTTTGGGGTGTTGGTACAAGCGCTCAATAGTGCAAGCGCTACCACAATAATACTTATTCTTTTCATCTGTTTATAATTTGTTTTCAGTGGTCAGATGGAATGGAACTCTCGATGAATTTAATCATTCTGGTGTGTGTATTTTAGAATGTTAAAATTCATGTTCGTTTCATCTGTTTGGGGTTTAGTTATTGGCTATTGACTTTTAGCCTTTAGCTGTTGGTTTTTAGTTATATAACGCTTTGTATTTTAGATAAAGGCCTAAAGCTGTCAATTGTTCTGCAAAAGTATATATTTTCATCTTAAATCTGCAATTAATTGTGGGGCAAACTTGCGCTCTAATGAATAGATAGATTTTAAAATTGTATATTGTTGAAAATTAAATTATTAAAGGTGTTTTAATGGAAATCTGAACAGATTTTGAAAACATACGAGGTCTGACACAAAAATGTAACTCACTGTAAAACAAAAGATTAAATCCGGTCAGCAAAAAGTGTGCGTTTACCCTGCAATTCATTAAGTTGCCTTATGCCATCATACGCATGCCTTTCACAAATATATTCAAATGAGTGTTTTGCACAAATAGGGCAGGTGTATGGCTATTGTATATGTTATTTCATATCCTTTAATATATCAATTAGTTCTGATATGGTTTTTGCACCATCAAGTTTTGCGTTATCAAATACCATAAAATAACGATAATTATCGCCCGCTTTACTTGCCCATTTTGCGCCAAGCCGAAGTTTCTTCAAACTATCGGAATTATCTAAATGACCTCCTTTTGTTTCTATTAATATTATTTTCCCATTTTTCATTTTTACAATAAAGTCTGGGTAATGATTAATAAATCCGTTTAAAAGAAATCCTTTGCCACGTTCTAAGTTTCTGTGCCAAAACACCACGCTGTCTAAATTTGCTACCTCATTAATCACTTTTTGCTCAAAAAGATTCATTTCTCCTTCTTCTACATACAAATTTTTTATAATTCCGTTTATTTTGTTTTTCGGACTTATTTTGTGTGGAAATTCAAATGATGATCTACAAATCACAGTTCCTTTGTCAAGCAAAATAGAAAACTGTTTTTCTGCATATGATTCTGTTAATGATTGGATTTTCTTTTTAATCAGATCAGCATAAAAAAACACATTGCTTGAGATTTCAGAAATTTTATCGCTATCTAAATCAGAAATTGCACTTTTTATATATGCTATAATCTTAGGTTCAGGTATTTCATCAACACGTTTTATGGCGCGCATCAACCTACCCGCAATTTGATTTATCTTTCCTTCGGGCGATAATGTGGAAATATACTCCACAAAAGCTTCTTTTACTTGTTGTGTTTCTTTTCTATACTTGGGTACATACTCATCTTTTCTTCCTTCCACTAAATCGATACTTGCCATTTCTGACGAAGTTTGAGTAAAATCAATTTTGTGGTCTTCTTTGCTCAAATCAAAATCGTCTAACAATAAATTTTTAGTTAGAGGAATGTACGAACCCTCTTTTTCAAATAAAGAACCTTGATTTATTTTCTTGAAAAATGTAGGAAGTGCTAACTCTTTCACTTCTTCTTTAAAAACGTCCTTAATGGGATATATCTTCACTTTTTCCTGTAATTCTGTTGGTACTTGATTAGCTTCTTTCTCGTACTGCTCAATGGTTTTTTCAAGTTCGTCGTTTGTAGTACGAGCCAAATCTAAAATTTCATCTAATTGCTGTTTCCCTTTGTCAGATGTTGAAATCTTATTTATGCTTTCGGTATTCATTTCAAGTTCTGAGGGTCCAGAAAGCGCTGTATGAGTTGTTTCGGCTTGTTGTGCACTTAAAAACAAATCTTCAAAATTACCTGATGTATGTTTTGTTGCCTGTTGTTGTTCTTTCTGACTTTCTTTTACTCTATAATCTTTTGCACTAAATCCTGCTTTATTTAACCCGATAATAATTTTATCGAGTGTTGTTAAGAAATTATTTGAAGATGTAAATACATAAGAGTAATTTAATAAATCCTGTTGATGTTTAGTTACATAAGGTAAGCGTAAAACACGACCAAGAATTTGTTCTACATCAACAGCAGACGATCTATTGGCAAGTGAAGCCAAGATATAAGCAAACGGACAATCCCAACCTTCTTTTAGAGCATTTACGGTAATAATATAACGTACTTCACAATCTCGACTCAATAAATCGATATTTTTAATTTCGTCTTTATCGGCAGTTTTTATTTTGATTTGTTCTTCAGGAATATTTAAGTCAATAAGTTGTGACTTTATTTTCTCAAAAGTTACATTGTCATCAGCAGTTTTGGGTTGGGCTTGAAATAACACAATGGGACGAATGTATTTTCCGCCATTTTCTTCTTGAAGCCTTGCTTTAGCTTCTAATGTTTTTTGCAATTGAATAGCGCTGTTGATGACTTCGTTGGTGTCTTGATGATTATAAACAATAACAGGTAATTTAACCATATTGTTTTGTTTCAATTTGATAGCATCAACAAAACTTAGGATATTGCTTTTCTCTCTTGGTGTAGCTGTTAAATCAAATATAAAACTCGGATTGATATTGTTAAGCATATCAATTCGCAAATTCGCTTCAAAGTTATGACTTTCGTCTATTATGATAACAGGATTTAGCTGTGCTATTACCTGAAACAGTGCTGTTTCGTCAATATCAGCCAACAATTTGTCTTTATGTTGGAATGTTTTAGGAAATTCAGCTAAATTTTCATTCTCGCGATAGGCTCTTGGTAAACCTTTACGAACAGTTTCTACAAACGATTGCACACTTAAAACCAAAATGCTTAACTGTTCTTTTATTTCAATAGGATTAAAGCTTTGACCAAACAGCAAACTTTCTTTATTGTAAACTTTTACTGCGCTACTAAAATGGCTGTCTATTTTTTGACGATACGGGTGAGCCGGGTTACTTAAATTTTTATACGTTTGTTTTAAAATAGTGTCGGACGGAACAAACCAAACCACTACCTGGGGTTTGTCGGCAGGAAAACTATCCAATATAGGTTTTAAAGCATTACAAGCAATAAATGTTTTCCCTCCGGCAGTAGGCACTTTCACCGTAACACGAGGAACGCCTTTTATGGAATTGTCGTAAGGTTTTAGATGGTTGTCTTCTAGTGTGTTGAGAGAAATACCTTTGCTTTCCCAATAGTTTGAAAAAGCTACATTTAATTGCTCTGTTTGTTCCAGATGCTCTATATATGTTATCAGGTCGTTGATGACTTCCTGTTGATATCTTTTTAGTTCCATTCCTTAATTTTTATAACTGGTTTAGCCTTTCTATTATCTCTTTTGCATCAAATTTTATTTTTGAAAAGGCAAACCATTTTTTACCCAAATCTTTTAATGATGCTCCAATATGATAGACTTCTTTTTCATCAAGAATTAAAAATCTATCATGTGTTTTTTTGTATTTTCTAATTGTTATATCAGGATACTGACTATTATGTTTTTGTAAATCAAGCTTTAAGGACTGTGTTATATTGTTAGTGTAAATGTTTGCCGACACTTTGGGATTTCGCTTTGATAGCATTGTAAGTACACTTTCATCAATATAGTTGTCAATCAATAGGATTGATTTTTGGGCTGTTTTTATCAAATCTATTACAAACACATAAGCATCAAACACTTGTCCATCAAAGAAAATACCTTGTGCAAGTAGTAAGTTAGCTTTTATCTCTAAATCAAACGCTTTGGTCTTTTCTTTTAAGTAATGAATATCCTCTTCAATTCTATCAATGCGCTTACTTACCGAATAACCTTTTAATAAATAATCTTTTAAAACCTTATTTGCCCATATTCTAAATTGTGTACCGCGTATAGATTTAACCCTGTAACCAACAGATATTATAACATCAAGATTGTAAAACTTTAATTTCCGTTTTACATTTCTGTTCCCTTCTTTTTGAACTGTCAAGTATTCCTTGACAGTTGCATCAGATGAAAGTTCTTTTTCTTTGTAAATATTACTAATATGCAAGCTAATATTTTGCTTTGTCGATTGAAAAAGTTCAACCATCTGGTTTTGGGTTAACCATACTGTTTCGTCTTCGATACGAACTTCCAATTTTTCTGATAAATCATCAGATTGGTATATGATTATTTCATTGGTCATGGCTTAAAATCGTTTTATGTCTCGTGGAATTTTCTTGAAAAGAATATTGTGTTTTAGCATATAAGCCTCATCGAGCAAACAATGGTCGGCATAAATAATATATTGCTCCGATTTCTGAGTTACAATATGTAATGTTTCAATACTTAAACTGGTTAAGCAATCTTTTTCGTAATAAAAGTAATAAGCTGTTTCGTTAAAAATATCCAACAGATATTTATGTACCTCTTCTCGTTCTCTGGTTAAATGTTGTTTGGTTTCGGTATAATAAATGTATTCTCGTATTTTATCTTCGCCAATGGCTTCGTTTAGGTTTTTATCTGCTTTAAAAACAGGCTGCCCCAATTCATAATAATCAAATGCTCCGCCGGTACCTTCTACTGCTTTTTTGCCCTCGCCATAACCTTTGGCAACACGCTTAACCCTTTCGGCAGTAATGGTATTGGCATAATCTTCCATTTCTATCAAAATAAATTTTCTGTTACCGCCGTCTTGTTTGTTTAAATTCATAACAGCATGGGCGGTTGTGCCGCTACCAGCGAAAGAATCAAGGACAACTTCTTGCTTTGCATCTACATATTTAAGGAATTGTTCAATTAGAGATACTGGTTTTGCATAGTCAAAGATTTTAGACGAGAATATTTGCTTCATGTTGGCAGCAGCATCAGCATTTAAAACTGAAGTTATAAGATTTTTGTATGGAACAGATTTGTTGATTTTGTTACCTTTGTTATCAACCTTTAAATATATTTTGTATTTAACAACCCAACCATTTTTGCTCTTTTTACTTTCAACAATGTCAACAAAGCCATTCTCTAATCCCCACTCTAATTTTTCTTTACTCCATTTCCAAGTCCATCCATCATTAACAAACTCTGTTCTTCCATTTGGAAATATCTGTGTACCATCAGGAGCTAAAACCGAATAGTTTAGAGAATCACTATATCTAATACTTCCTCTATCTAGAGAGTCATAATAAAACGGGCCTCGTTCATCAAAATACTCATCTTCCAACCTATATCGTTTTATATTAAAAGCTTCAAAATTTTTATTAAAAACATCATTTACAATGTCAGAGTCTTTGCAATAAACTAATATGTATTCAGTTATAGTCGCTAAACCTTTTGCATCGGCTGCTCCAGTCTTTTTCTGCCAAATAATATTTGCTACAAAATTATTTCTTCCAAAAATTTCATCACAAATTAATTTTAAACTGGCTTGTTCATTATCATCAATAGAGATAAAAATAGCACCATCATCAGCCAGTAATTTATGTAAGAGTTTTAAACGTGGATACATCATGCACAGCCATTTGTCGTGACGGCTCAAATCATCTCCATCTTTCCCAACTACTTCACCTAACCATTTTTTTATTTTGGGGTGGTTTACATTATCATTATACACCCACTTTTCATTACCAGTGTTATAAGGCGGGTCTATATAAATGCATTTTATTTTCCCTTCATATTCGGGTAATAAAGACTTTAAGGCTTCGAGATTGTCTCCATGAATTATTTTATTGCCGCTATCGGTTGTTTGGCTCTGTTCCCCATCTTCAGCAGTAAATCCGTATTGGTGCTCCAATACCTTAAACGGCACATCTTGATGATGTGTTACTACTTTATCTTTTCCTATCCAATGTAATGTTGGTATCTGTTTGTCTATATTTTTTTTAATTCAAAAACATAAAAATAATGTCGTCACTCTCAAATTAGTGCACTTGCAAAAATACACTTTTCCTCTACACTATTAACAATGTTCTTCCCCTACAACTTCACCATCACCCCTATTGCGGGCAACACAATACCTTGTTTGTTTTCGTGTGCTTCCAGCACATAATTTTGGCCATTGTTGGTAGTAACAAAAGAGCCATCGCTGTTTTTCTTGCGCGTGATGATATCTTGGCTTTGACCTTTGTAGTTATAGGCGTTTTGCACGTCAAAATATACCATCAACGACCATTTGTTAAAGAAAAAATGTTTGTCTACCCTTAAATCTAACTGATGAAAGGCATCGTTGCGGACTACATTTAAGCGCGTGTAATCGAGTGTGGGGCCTTGATTTACAGACCATATGGCAGTGTTGGATGACTTATCCAGGTCGTAGGGAGTGTAAGGCAAACCGCCAACATAGCGCCACTTGGCACCTATTTGCCAGTTGTTGCCCAACTTTTGGCTGGCGGTAATAGACAATAGGTGTTTGCTATCCCAAGCAGAAGCTACATATTTCCCATTGATATTGGTAAACTGACTTCTGAAAAAGGTATAAGAAGCCAATAGCGAAAAGTTTTTGAGGTTGATACGGTTCAACAGCTCTACCCCATAGGCTTCACCTTTGCCTGTAAAATCTACTTCTGTGCCACCAAACACAAAGTAGTTGGCACCTTGATTGGCCAAACTAGAGCCTGTATTCACATCTATAGGATAGTTGAAATAGTCTTTGTAGAAACCTTCTACAGACAGCATCACGTTTTTGCCTATAAACTTTTCTATACCTATATTGTATTGATTCAAGCCAATAAATTTTGCATGGTTTTTATTTAAAATACCTTCCCGCTGCGGCATTGATTTTCAACTTAGGCGCTATATCGTAAGACAAAGACACCCGGGGCGAAAACTGGTCTAAGAGATTTTTGGTTTGCTGGTTGTAGTTGTTAGCATCTAAGCGCACCCCAAGAGAGGTCAAAAGTTTTTTGTTGAAAAAACGACGTGTTACTTGCCCGGACACCCCATATTTGAACAAATCCATTGAACTGCTATAGTCTAAATCAATCACCTGGTTTGCTATCAGCAGCTTTTGATTGGTGCTATTGCTATAATTGGCCGATTCTAAATTGGCACTCAATACATATTTAAAATCGCTGTGCAATAAATGGTATTCGTATCTTAGTTTGTTTTCTGTTTCGGCAGAGATGTAATCAAAACTACGGTCTTTACTCTCATCATTTTCGGGGTATTTGTACAACTCGTTGTTGAGCATATTTCTACTCACTACCACCGTGTGGTACCCTTTTTTGAAAAAGTGTTTGTACACCCCGCCAATGGTATAGCTCCATTGGTTGTTTACCGGAATAGAATTGAGAATAGCTTGTTGCGAAGGCGTGGGGTCTTCCAAACCTTTATTTATCTTCATAAAATCTAAAGACCCAATACTGATGATATTCAACTGGTTTCTTTTATTGAACTTGATTTTGGTTTTGAGCTGATAATCGTTGAAGGTGGGCAAAAAGGGCAAGCCAATGGCCGAAAACAGAAATTGCAGATACGACCTACGCACCGAAAACACATAGGTAGCTTTTTTGCCCAAGGGGCCATCTACAGTAAAAGAGGCTTCGCTGGCACCTACGGCAAATTGCAGATTAGCGCGGTCTTTGTTACCATCTTTTTGTTTAAAGTCGAGCACACCACTCAGCGCATTGTATTTAGCTGCCGGAAAAGCCGAAGAGTAAAAATCTACATTGCGAATAAAGTCGGCATTGATAATACCCACAGGGCCACCCGAAGCGCCTTGGGTAGCAAAATGATTGAGCACGGGGATTTCTACATCATCTAGGAAAAAACGATTTTCTGAAGG
>PDWI01003787.1_pt1 | contig 21329 bp, 15 predicted proteins | sample 1430891 | NCBI WGS metagenome assembly PDWI01 (sample SAMN01162508, study PRJNA174530) | Oral metagenome, whole genome shotgun sequencing project. | biome: Marine environment; feature: Marine mammal; material: Swab sample of the gingival sulcus; isolation source: swab sample of gingival sulcus... | reverse complement strand
GCAATGGATGTATTGGAAATCACGATTACCAACTACGGTATTAACGAAGAAGGTATTCCAGGTGTACGTCTGGCAACAGTAGATGGTTTACTGATCGAGACAGATGGCTATGGACGTTACCATCTGCCAGATGTTGATGGTGGTCGTCGTAACTGGGGTAAGAATATTATCCTTAAAGTAGATACCGCCACATTACCAAACGGTGCGCGTTTTACCACAGAGAATCCAAGAGTCTTACGTCTTACAGATTCGGCCTTGAACAAGATTAACTTTGGTATTCGCTTACCTGTGGAAACACAGAAAGCCCCAGTAAAAAGTGCCCCAAAGGTGGGGGGTGGCTCTACCAAAGTTGTTACAGCAAATCTGGGTGATAGTTGACACAGATGCGTAACATTACATTACTTGCTGACCATATTAAAAAGCATGGTCGCGGAGAAATTAATGTTAAAGGACAAAGTGTGGCTAAACAGATTGTGTACAAACGTGTACAAGCTGTAAGACAGGCGCTATACCAACAGCTTGGTGCACAGAGAATGAAATCTGTGAAGATTAACATTAAGTAAATGTAAGAAGAAAAATATCGGTATCCAAAAAAAGGATACCGATAAACCTTAACTGAGCGATTAAAAACTCAGTATTGTGTGATTAATGCTTTTTCTGTAATTAGAAACCTTTGCACAATTTGTACAAAGAGGTATGGCGGATAAAAATGGCTTGAATTTCCCAGCTTTTCCCTAAAAATGTGGTCAATAGCCCTGCTATTACCCATCCTTTAGAAAAACTTGGAAAATCACACTCACTTTTCTCTTATCATCTTCTTTGTGCAAAGGTCTCAGTTGATAAAAAAGTGTCTATAAGTAGGGGGGTGGGTACGTAGTATTTATAAGCAGTTATCTACTATTTATAGTGTCCCTTATATTATATCCTACATTGCCTCTATTTTCTTAAGCTGTGCATCAAGCTGAGTTAGTGCGGCACGTTGTTCTTCTGCCTGTTGTCTAACTTGATTTACTAGCGCTTCTGGTGCCTTATCGGTGAAGCTTGGATTATTCAAACGACCTTCAACACCGGCAAGATTCTTTTGTACTTTTTCAATTTCTTTAGATAAGCGTGCAATTTCAGCATCTTTATCAATTAAACCGGCCAGTGGAATCAAAATCTGCATATCACCACATAAGGCTGTCGCTGATTCAGGAGCTTCTTCACCATCCGTTAACCATTGTGCAGCTTCGATTTTGGCTAATGAATTAATGAAAATAGCATTGGCTTCAAAACGGGTTTTATCTGTTGCTGTCCAGTTTTGTAACAGAATCGGTAAAGGCTTACTCGGTGGAATATCCATCTCCGAACGAATTTTACGAATACCAATAATAAAGGTTTTAACCCACTCAAGATCATCAATAGCCGATTGGTCAATCTGGCTGTTATCAACAACAGGGTAGGATTGCAACATAATGGTATCGTCGTCATTACCTACCAATGGCTTAATGGTCTGCCACACTTCTTCGGTAATATAAGGCATGATCGGGTGTAATAAACGCAATAGGCTTTCAAACACTCGTACCAAGGTTTGGCGTGTGCCGCGCTTTGCTGCATCACTGCCATTATCATCAAATAATACGGGTTTCGATAACTCTAAATACCAATCACAGTATTCGCCCCAGGTGAACTCATAAAGCGCTTTGGCAGCCAAATCAAAACGATATTTTTCAAAATGCTCAGTGACTTCCGCTGTTGTTTTTTGTAATTGCGATAGAATCCAGCGATCCGCCAGTGATAGCTCAACGGCATCATCAGGGTTCAGCCCAACGTCTTTATCTTCGGTTTGCATCAACACATAGCGTGCAGCATTCCAGATTTTATTACAGAAGTTACGATTGCCTTCAATACGTTGTAAGTCGAAACGTACATCACGGCCAGTAGAGGCTTGCGAGGCGAAAGTGAATCGTAAAGCATCAGTACCGTAAGCAGGAATACCTTCGGGAAATTGTTTTTTGGTTGCTTTAGCAATTTTTTCTGCAAGATGAGGTTGCATCATATTGCCTGTACGTTTTTCGAGTAGGTCTTCTAGTGAAATGCCGTCGATAACATCTAAAGGATCAATGACATTACCTTTAGACTTTGACATTTTCTGGCCTTCACCATCACGGACTAAACCATGAATATACACTTCCTTAAACGGTACTTCGCCATCCATAAACTTCATGCCGAACATAATCATGCGCGCCACCCAGAAGAAAATAATGTCAAAGCCTGTGACTAATACATTGGTCGGATACCATGTTTTTAGTGCGTCGGTTTGTTCTGGCCAGCCAATCGTAGAAAAAGGCCAAAGTGCTGATGAAAACCATGTGTCTAATACATCTTCATCTTGGCGAAGAGGGTAGTCTGCCGCAAGATTGTATTTTTCACGAACCGCAGCTTCGGTTTTACCAACGTAGATATTATCGTCAGCATCGTACCACGCCGGGATTCGGTGCCCCCACCATAACTGGCGTGAGATACACCAGTCATTGATGTCACGCATCCAGCTGTAATACATATTTTTGTAATTATCAGGTACAAATTTAATTTTACCTGTCTCAACCGCTTCAATTGCTGGTTTAGCTAATTCCTCAATACTCACGTACCATTGATCTGTCAGGTAGGGTTCAACAACTGCGCCAGAGCGATCTCCACGAGGGACTTGTAACGTGTGGTCTTTAACTTCATCAAGTAAACCGAGTGCATCCATATCCGCAACAATCAGCTTTCGTGCTTCGTAGCGTTCAAGACCCCGATATTTTTCTGGTGCATTATTGTTGATTTCTGCATCAATGGTAAAAATATTGATTTTCTCAAGATGATTACGCTCACCCACTTCGTAGTCATTAAAGTCATGTGCAGGTGTAATTTTCACACAACCTGTGCCTTTTTCAGGGTCGGCGTGTTCGTCAGCTACAATCGGAATTAAACGCCCCACTAAAGGTAGTAGGATATTTTTTCCAACAAGGTGTTTAAAGCGTTCATCACTGGGGTGGACGGCAACGCCCGAATCACCCAACATGGTTTCTGGACGCGTAGTTGCAACAATCAGGTAGTCATCTGTTGCATTGCCATTATCATCTGCAATTGGATAACGGAAATGCCACATGTGGCCTTGTTCTTCTTCGTTCAGTACTTCCAAATCAGAAAGAGCAGTATGGAAAACAGGATCCCAGTTGACCAAACGCTTGCCACGGTAGATTAAATCTTCATCGTAGAGTTGTTCAAATACGTCGGTAACGGCATCAGATAAACCTGCATCCATAGTGAAACGCTCACGAGACCAATCTGGAGAAGCACCTAAACGACGTAACTGTTGGGTGATTTGCCCACCAGACTCCTCTTTCCAATCCCATACGCGCTTGATAAATGCTTCACGCCCTAAATCATGACGGTCCTTCCCTTCGGCATTGAGTTGTCTTTCAACCACCATCTGCGTCGCGATACCCGCATGGTCAGTACCTGGCTGCCACAGCGTATTGTCACCTTTCATGCGGTGATAACGGATTAAGGCATCCATAATAGTATCCTGGAAAGCATGACCCATGTGCAATGTGCCTGTGACATTGGGAGGTGGAATCATAATGCAGTAAGGCTTAGCATCTGTATCTCCAGAAGGAGTGAAATAGCCGTTGTCTTCCCAGTTTTGATACCAGCGTTGTTCAATATCTGTTGGTGTGTAGGTTTTATCCATGTGAGTACGTAGTCTGAATGCGTTTAAAAAGGAGGAAGTATAGCCTGAAAAAGGGAATAGGAAAAAGTAGTGTACTTATAATTTATGCAGAAAAACCATTGAGTTGTCGTAGAAGGTTTTGATAAACCTACCGAGCGTGTCAATTTCAAGGCACACGGCACACAGAAAGCAGTGCTTACACAGCGTAAATGCGCATTTTGAACACCGCATAACGCAGAAATTGGCCCGCGCAAGTGATTCTGTAAAGCCTTCTAGTATTGTGTATAGAAGCTGATAACAGGGTGGTTTAGCTTTATGCCCTAGCTTTATTCAGTTCACTATTGGAGACCTTTGCACGAAGAGATATGACGGATAAAAATAACTGAAAGCCACCCCCTTACTTATAGGCACTTTTTGTAATGACGAAATCCAGGGATTAATTTATAAAATAGCTGTGGCGAGTTCTTATATTCACAGTACTTTCAGAAACAGGATTAAACAGAGCGAGAGACTGTTATTTTATTTTTGCTAAGGCGTTTGTCTTTTCTACAGCAGTTTTTCTTAAAAACGTTTCTTCTAACCGTTCAAAGTTAGGTAATTTATTCATGCCTTGTCGGTGTATATAGGCATAAGCTGCGGTGGCTCCTGCGATGAAACCAATAGGGTTCTTTGCTCCGATTAAGACTCGTACACCAATACCTGCAGAATAGATCAGTTTACCGCGTTGTGACTGACTGCTTTTATGTTTTCCTGAGATACACCATTCAACAAAGTGTTCGCAATTATTATGTAGGACGTGATATTGCGCTTCGCCTAATCTTAAGGATGCTCGGATTATGGCCTCATCAATTGAATGTTTTCTCTTAGGGTGTGGCTTTATGTGAATTTCTTTTTCTTGGGCAAATTCTTCAAGACATATTTCCTCGATAACACCAGGTACGGATACATCATTATTAGCCAAACCAGAGTAATGAATGACTTTATTATCACCAATACCTAGAGCATGGTGTGTATATGAGCCATATGCTTTTTTGATATAAATGTGTTGTCCTTTATACATAAAGTTGTGTTTTGTACTCTTTTTTCTGTGGTTAAGTTAGTGTTAGGTTTCTATTTAGTATAATGAGCCGGCTAGAAGGTGAGAGGCAAACCAAGCGGGTATATTTTGCTAGGTTTCTTTATCTTTTTATAAATGGATCTAAATAAATGATGTAGTTGCGTCATTGTTACTTAGAAGGTTTTGATAAACCTACCGAGCGTGTCAATTTCAAGGCGCACAGAAAGCGGAATTTACACGGAGTAAATACGCATTTCGAGCACCGTACAACGCAGAAATTGGCTCGCACAGGTTGTTTTGCAAAGCCTTCACTTAAATAATAACTAAAAATAAACTGATATACCTGTAATTACATGACTAAAAAAGTATTTATTTCCTATTTATTTGCCCTTAATGTGCTTCTCTTAACACTCCTTCTCGGCTTCCTCGGTGCGCCCTTGCTACCTCACGTTACTTCTTCTAAGACAATAGAAACACAAATTAATTCCGTTATCTACAATGATAATTATCTCCTTACACTCACTGATCAAGAACAAAAATACCTAAACGAAAACCCTGTCATTAAATTAGGAATAGATAGGGCTTTCCCTCCTTTTGGGTCGATTACCGACGAGGGGAAATATATTGGCTTTTCTGCTGATTTTATGAAAATTTTGGAACATCGTTTAAATATACGCTTTGATATACTCAAAGATGTCCCTTGGGGGGAAACGATGCAAATGGCAAAGGCTGGACAGCTTGATGTTGTATCTGCACTGGTAAAGACAAAGGAACGTGAAGAATTTTTAACATTCACCCCACCTTTTTCCCATAACCCAACCATTATTATTAATAATGGCATCAAAAATGGCTATATTGGCTCACTTAAAAAGCTCAATGGGAAAAAAGTCGCTATTGAAGCAGGTTCTTTTGCCGCAGGAGAAATCAGTAAGAAATACCCGGATATTCAATTAATTAAAGCTAAAAATACGGATATGGCGCTCAGTCTGGTAACTGCAGGTAATGCTGATGCCTATGTTGGCAATGCGATCACTGCAAGTTATGAAATTAAGCGACTTGGCTTTCAAGATCTTACTTTTTCAGGTGAGACAGAGTATGCAAGTGACCATAGTATCGGTATTCATAAAGATAAACCATTGCTGGCAAGTGCTATCACAAAAGCACTTGCTTCTATTTCAAGGCATGATACTGAGGCTATTAAAGAATACTGGTTTGGTATGGGCATACTTCCCCAAGCTACCATTAAAACAGCAATGTCAATTGGCTCGATACTTCTGATCATTTTACTGCTTTTATTAGGCTGGCTGCTCAGTTTAAGGCATTCTCAAAATAAACTAAAAAAGAGTCAGAAGCTAATTAAAATTCAGTCTGAAAGAGATGATTTGACTGGGCTGGCTAACCGTAGAAAATTTTATGATATTCTCGATTCACAGATAAGAAGTAAAAATAAATTTACCTTATTTTTTCTGGATTTGGATTTATTTAAAGAGGTAAATGATTCGCTCGGACACGCGGTGGGTGATAAATTACTTGTCGAGGTTGCTAAACGGCTCAATGCCTGCATCAGAACGGAGGATACAATTGCACGATTAGGAGGTGACGAGTTTATGGTCATTTTACCTCTCATTACTGATACGGATAAAATTGAAACAATAGCCAGCAATATTAACAATAGCCTAAGCAAAACGTTTATTATCGAAGATAATCAGATCAACATTACCACCAGTATCGGCATCACACGTTACCCCGTAGATGCCAGCAATGCTGAGCAACTGATTATTAATGGTGATCAGGCAATGTATCACGCAAAGAAAAAAGGTAGAAATTGCTATTCCTATTTTGATCATGCCATGAAGATAGAGGCACAGAATAAAAATAATTTAATTAATGACTTAAAATTAGCCTTGGAAAAAAAGCAGTTTGAGCTTCATTATCAACCAATTATTAATCTTCATGATAATAAAATTAGTAAAGCTGAAGCTTTAATTCGTTGGAAGCACCCTACACAAGGTTTTATTTCACCAGAAATATTTATTCCATTGGCTGAAGAAATTAGATTAATCAATGATATTGGTGAATGGGTATTTCTTGAAGCGGCTACTGAAACGATGAATATTGTCAAATATCATGATCCCGATTTCAAAATGAGCATAAACACCTCCCCCCTTCAGTATCGAAAAAATAATATGAATCTTTCGAACTGGCTCAACCAGTTGCATGAATATGGTTTAACTGGAAAAAATCTGGTACTGGAAATTACTGAAGGAATTTTAATGGAGACCAGCAAAGCCGTCATAAGTAACCTGCATCAATTAAAAGATTTGAAAATTGAAGTGGCAATAGATGACTTTGGAACGGGCTATTCATCACTATCTTACCTGAAAAAGTTTGATATTGATTACTTAAAAATAGATAGGGCTTTTATTCAGAACGTAACAGGAGAGTCTGATGATATGGCGCTAGTTCAAGCGATCATCATAATGGCACATAAGCTCGGCTGCCAAGTAATTGCAGAGGGAATAACGACGGAGGCACAGAGAGTAATTCTTACTGATGCTGGCTGTGATTATGGGCAAGGTTATTATTTTTCACAACCGCTAAATGGCGAAGATTTCCATAACTTATTGAAAAACTGGAATAATAACCTGCCTGAAGCAATGACGACCGCTCAAACATCAGCAGTATCCAAAGACAATATAACGCCACTTTCGCAGAATATCTAGGCTACGCATACAGATAAAAACTATCAGAAGGCTTTGCAAAACCACCTGATTTGTCATTTGACAGTCTATACAACCCAGTACCCTATGAATCATCCACCCTACTCCCATTAAATGTACTTTTGGGGTAAAAACCACACTAACATAAATCAATTTTGTGTAAGAATAGAAGCAATGGTTCTCTTAATAGTGGATAGTGGAGCGCTCTTGAGTTTTTCAGGGTAAGCTAGATAGAGAAAAGAAAAATAAATAGTTCGCTATTTTATATATTAAGCAACCACTTCGTGCAAAGCTTTCTTTATAAGAATATTCTTAACTTGTCTTAAGGGTGACATACAAGCAGGGGTAGATTTATACTTCCTTTAGTAATTGGTATTAGTCAAGGTTAGCGATGTATATAGAAAAACTGCAAAATATTCTGGAAGCACTGCTTATCAGCGCCGAAAAACCATTAACGGTAGACAAGTTATTAGGTTTTTTTCAGCCCGAAGACTTAGTTAATCGCAATGATATAAAACAGGCTTTGGCATTAATTCAGCAAACATTCGAAAACTGTGGTTTTGAATTAACAGAAACAGCCAGTGGTTTTCGCTTTCAAACAAAAGCAGATTACAAACAGTGGGTTACACAACACTGGGATGAAAAACCAGCAAAATACTCGCGTGCCTTATTAGAAACACTGGCACTTATTGTTTACCGTCAGCCGATTACTCGTGCAGAAATTGAGGATATTCGTGGTGTCGCGGTTAGCTCGAATATTATTAAAACATTACAGGAAAGGGACTGGATCAGAATTGTAGGACATAAGGAAGTTCCGGGAAGACCTGCGTTACTGGGCACAACCCGTCAATTCCTTGATTACTTTAATCTTAAGTCTCTGGATGAAATACCAAGCTTGAGCGAAATTCAGGATATCGATAAACTCTACCCCGAGCTGGATTTAGATCCATTAACAGAAAACACCGACAAAACAGACGAAGACCCGCTTGGAAACAAGCCAATGGATATCTTTGCTACTGAGCAACAACGAAGTGGTATAGATACAAAACGAGAAGTGGATCAAGCTGCTAATAAAAAACCTGATCTTAACGAATAAAAAAACTGATAAATCTTAAATACCAATTAAATATTAAAAAATATGAAAAAAACATCAAACAGCAAAGACATTCTCCTATTTGCACTTCTCTCTTTCATTATCGTACTTATTATCTTGGCCATGTATCAACGTGATCGAGAGTGGACCAAACTTACCGCTATGGAACGCTCACTCTCTGAACAATCACGCGATGTGAGTAATCTACGTGGCTCTATCAATGCGATGGAAAAGAAACTGGCATCACTAAAAGTACCTGTTGTAGCCACGGACACTCAAGCCAAAAATATGCCTGAAAGTGGGGGGGTGGCTTTAGCCTTTAAACGAGCCAAAGCAGCAACCCAACATGCTGATTATGCACAAGGTGATTGGAGTGTAAATGCCCTTCCTGGTGGTATAAAAACTATCACTCCTTTAGTGTCCTCCGATGCCACAGCCAGTGATATTCAAAGCTATGTACTCGAAGGGCTGATTACCCGCGACCCCGACACCTTAGAATGGACAGGGCTGATTGCCAAAGATTGGACAATCAGTGACGATGGCCTAATCATCACCTTCAACCTGAGAAATGATGTGTATTTTTCTGATGGTGAGCCACTCGATAGTTCTGATGTTGTGTTTAGCTTTGATTTTATTATGAATGAAAAAATTCAAGCACCGCGCCACCGCGCTTATCTGGAGAAGATACAAAGTGTAACCGCCGATGGCCCCTACAAAGTAATCTTTACTTTCAAGGAACCCTATTTTGAGGCTTTCAGCCTTGCGGGAGGCTTAGAAGTAATGCCAGAACACTTTTATAAACCATACCTAGAAACACCTGAAAAATTCAACGAATCAAAGGGACTACTGATGGGGTCTGGTCCTTATCAGCTAGCTGATGCAACGTCCTGGACACCCGAAAACGGCAATGTTGAATTAATACGAAACAGCCGTTATTGGGGCGATGTTCAACCTTCATACGATAAAGTTCTATGGCGCGTGATTCAAAACGCCAGTGCTAGGCTCACCACCTATCGCAATGGTGATATTGATGCCTATGCCGCCAGACCCATTGAATATGAAAAGCTTAAAAAAGATAAGCAAATCATGGACAAGAGTCAAAAGTTTGAATATATGCCTCCCGTGGTTGGCTATACTTACATTGGCTGGAATCAACAAAGAAAAAATAAACCCACATTCTTTGCAGACAAGCGTGTTCGTCAGGCAATGACCTACCTCATTGACCGTGAAAGAGTGATCAAAGATATCTATTTGGGTCATGCAGAAATAGCAATAAGCCCATTCAATCCTCGTTCCAAACAGCATGATCCTACACTTAAACCACGCAACTATGATATTGCCAAAGGCAAAGCACTACTCAAAGAGGCAGGATTTGAAGACAGAGACAATAACGGTGTCTTAGAAAATGCAGAAGGTAAACCCTTTGAGTTTGAACTAACCTATTTTCAGGGGAATGAAGATACTCAACGCATGATTTTGTTATTGAAAGACCTCTACGCAAAAGCGGGCATTAAATTGATTCCCAGCCCTCAAGAATGGCCTGTGATGATCGAGCTACTCGATAAAAAAGACTTTGAAGCCATCACACTTGGCTGGACGAGCGGATTAGAAACCGACATATTCCAAATGTTTCATGGTTCACAAGCAAAAACCAACGGTGATAACTTTATCAATTATAAAAATCCTAAGCTGGATGTCTTAATAGATGAAGCACGTAAAACAGTTGATACTGATAAGCGCATGCCTCTTTGGCAAAAAGCGGAAGCACTCATGTATGAAGATCAGCCCTATTCCTTCTTATTCCGTAGAAAAACACTCGCATTTATTGATAAACGTATCAGTAATCTCAAATTGACTAAGCTAGGTTTAAATAAAGGGCGCTTACCTATGGAAGTCTATGTGCCTAAAACCATGCAAAAATACACCCAATAGCCCCAGCAGAAAAATACAGACATGTTAGCTTATATTATACGTCGCCTGCTTTTGATGATTCCTACCCTGTTAGGAATCACCCTTGTTGTATTTTCCATTATGGCAGCAGCACCTGGAGGAATTAGTGCACAATCTCTAGCAGGTGGGCTCGACATGAAACCCGCAGAACGCAAAGCATTAGAGGATTATTATAATAAACGCTACGGACTCGACGACCCTGCCCCAATTCAATACCTTCGCTGGTTAAATAATATCTCACCAATTGGTTTTACATTAGATGAGAGCAATAATTTTGACAAATTCTCATTTACCAAAGGATCAGACCTTGGGCAAAGCTTTAACTATGGACGCAGTGTTTCAGAGCTAATTAAAGAGCGCCTGCCGATTACATTATTGCTCAACCTTATCACCATCCCATTGGTTTATATTATTGCCATTATTATGGGGGTGAAAGCAGCCACCGATAGAGGTGGACGCTTCGATGTAGCCTCCAGTGTTTCATTACTGGCCTTATGGTCTGTTCCATCCATGCTTACCGGTGTTTTACTCATAGGTTTCTTTGCCAATATACAGCACTGGCAATGGTTTCCCACCGCAGGGCTTAGTGAACGCGAAGCACTGGATATGACTTTCTTGCCTTCTGCTTTATCTCTGGTTTCCGTCATAAAACTATTCCTTGGTATGACACTCGGTGCCACAGCCATGGTCAGCCTAGCCTTATGGCAAAACAAACAAACCCGTATCATCATCGGGGCTATAATCGGTATTGCCGTTGGCTACTGGATGTCGGCTGCACACCCAGAGGAGATACTCATACACCAAATTTCACTCCCTATACTGGGGGCTATCAGCATCGCTTTATTTGGCTGGATTGAATCACCCCCACTTAGGGTCGCCATTCTCGGCTTACTTGGTGCAGGGTTTGGTCTGACGATTGGTTTCAATTTTATTGCAGAAAATGTCGTAAGAGGCTTTCTCCTTGATAGAATCTGGCATCTTATCTTACCCATCATCACGCTATCTTATGGTAGTTTTGCCTTTTTAACCAAGCTAACACGCACCTCTATTCTCGAAAATCTACAGGCAGATTATGCGCGTACTGCACGTGCTAAAGGTGTGAGTGAGAGTGATGTACTTTGGAAACACGTTTTCCGTAATAGCTTGATGCCTTTAATTACCGCAACCGCAGGTATTTTGCCAGGTTTGATTGCGGGTTCAATCATCGTAGAAACCATTTTCAGTATCGAAGGTATGGGTAAACTTGCCCTTGAAGCCGTTAAAGGTCGTGACAGAGAATTAATCCTCTCCATCACCTTAATCAGTGGATTATTAACCTTGGTTGGCAATCTACTGGCAGACTTCCTTTACACCATTGTTGATCCAAGGGTTTCTTATGATTAAACACAAATCAGGTGATTATCATGGATAAAACAATGAACAACACCGCTAATAACACAAAACATCGATCATCAGGCTTTTTACGTCGCGTACTAACGCACACCTTCTCTGGCTGGGGTGCAAAAATAGGCTTGGCATGGGTCGGTATCTTACTTATCGCTGCGGTATTCGCTCCTTTTCTCGCTAACAGTATGCCCTTGTTGCTTAGCTTAAACGGTAAAATATCAGCCCCCGTATTAAAGTATTTAAGTGTCGAAGATATTGTTGTGGTAGTCGCATTTTTCACGCTGCTTTTATTGTTTCTGAGTCCACTTAGGCACGCTCTTAAATCCTTATTATTATTTTTTGTGATTATCATTGTAGGCACCACCATCGTCAGTAAACAGTTTATTACTGAACAGCAAAATATTGTTTATTCAGATTTTCGTGAAGACATTAAAACCACTGATTATGATTGGGTCATCATGCCCCCTATTCCCTACGCACCAGAAGACTATTTACGGGACTCACAAGCAACACCGCTAGAAGCACCTCTGGAAAACAGTGAATACACACACTGGATGGGTACTGAGGAGAATGGTGGGGATGTACTCAGCCGTATGATTCATGCCTCCAGAATTGCCTTGGGTATCGGCTTTATCGCTACGGGTATCGCAATGGTGATCGGTGTTATTCTTGGCGGTTTAATGGGCTACTTCTCTGGCATTGTAGATATGTTGGGAATGCGTTTAGTGGAAATTTTTGAATCTATTCCTACACTGTTTTTGCTGCTTACCTTTGTCGCCTTTTTTGGACGCAGTATTTACATCATGATGGTAATTATTGGGCTCACCAGCTGGTCTGGTTACGCCCGCTATATTCGTGCTGAATTCCTGCGCTTACGTAAAATGGACTTTGTTCAAGCGACGATTGCCAGTGGCTTACCGCTTAGATCCATTCTGTTTAGGCACATGCTACCGAATGGCATTGCCCCTTTGCTCGTCGGTCTTAGCTTTGGTGTAGCCTCAGCAATCCTTGCAGAAGCTATGTTAAGCTTCCTCGGACTTGGGCTAGTAGGCGCGCCATCTTGGGGACAAATGCTAAATCAGGCCGTACAATCTTCCACCTTTAACTGGTGGATGGCAATCTATCCTGGCGGTGCTATTTTCTTAACCGTATTTGCTTACAACCTGATGGGTGAAGCCTTACGCGATGCCATCGACCCTCAATTAGCGAAAAAAGCGGGAGTGGTTGGATGAGTATTATTGATAACCAAGCTATTAACACCGCTATTGAAATACCTGATCAATCCAGTAACGCTTCCAATAACCTAAGCAGCAAGACAGCAAATGATGATTTAGTCCAAATAAGTCAATTAAAAACGTATCTACAAAGTGCCAACCGAACAATCAAAGCGGTTGATGATGTTAGTTTTACGATAAAAAAAGGGGAGACTTTCTGCCTGGTGGGTGAGTCAGGCAGCGGCAAATCAATACTGGCACTTTCAATTATCCAGTTACTACCCGCCAAAATCAGTAGTCACCCCAGTGGCAGTATTCTTTTTGACTGGCGCAAACAACACGGTTTGGGGCAGCAACAGAAAAACACCTACCAAAAAGTAAACATGCTGGAACTTGAAGAAAGCCAGCTGTGCGATATTCGTGGCTCACGTATTGCAATGATTTTTCAGGAGCCAATGACCTCCTTAAACCCTGTGGATAGTGTCGGCGAGCAAATCATGGAAGCACTCTTATTGCACCATCCAGAGATGTCAGAGGACTCAGCGCGTAATCGCGCACTCAACGCAATGCAAGAAGTACAAATCAAAGAAGCAGAATCAAGGTTTGATAACTACCCTCACGAGCTTTCTGGCGGTCAGCGACAGCGTATTATGATTGCAATGGCACTGGCCTGTGAACCTGACCTATTAATTGCCGATGAGCCAACAACCGCGCTTGATGTTACCGTACAAGCCGAAGTGCTCAAGCTAATGAAAGAACTACAAGAACGTAAAGGCATGAGCATCTTGTTTATCACCCACGATTTTGGTGTTGTTTCACAAATCGCGCATCGTGTCGGTGTGATGCAACAAGGAAAGATGATTGAACTCGGTGAAAGTAAAAAGGTACTCAGAAACCCACAACATCCGTACAGTAAAAAATTACTGGCCGCTGTTCCAGAGAATTTACCGAAGCGCAAAAAAATAAAAGACCCAAAAACAGAAATACCCTTAATTAGAACAAAAGACCTCGATGTATTCTTCCCTATTCGCAAAGGCGTATTACAGCGTGTGGTTGACCATGTACGTGCGGTAAATGGCGTTACCGTAGACATTAACAAGGGTAAAATAGTCGCCCTAGTGGGTGAATCAGGCTCTGGCAAAACCACATTGGGTAGAGCAATTTTACAGCTACAAAAACCAACGGCTGGAAGCGTCACCATTGATGGACACGAGCTCGTCGGCTTATCTGCAAAAGCATTAAAGCCATGGCGTAAAAAAATGCAAATTGCCTTTCAAGACCCGCAATCTTCGCTGAACCCTCGTCTATTAATCGCTAAAACCATTACTGAGCCCATGAAAGTACACCATATTGGCAGTAACGATGAAGAACGCCTCGAACTCGCGGCAGAAGTCATGGAAGCAGTGCAGTTGGAACGTGATTTCTTATGGCGTTATCCGCATGAATTTTCCGGCGGCCAGCGACAGCGTATTGGCCTTGCCCGTGCGCTTGCTTTAAACCCTGAATTTATCGTGTGTGACGAAATAACCAGCGCATTAGACGTATCCGTGCAAGCCGAGGTATTGCAATTACTTCAAGAAATCAAAGAACAACGTGATCTGACTTTATTGTTTATTACTCACAATATTGCCGTTGTCGAATACCTTAGTGATGAAACCATCGTCATGAAAGGAGGCAAAGTGGTAGAACAAGGCTATACCGATGATGTTTGCGGTAATCCACAAAACCCTTATACAAAAGCGCTAATTGAAGCCGTACCACGCTTGCAACTATAACCCTTTAACCAGCAGTGAAAAGACACGATGAGCATTAAACTACTCCTAACTGGCGGCACAATTGATAAAGCATACAATGAATCCAATGGTGAATTACACTTTGTCGATACGCATATCCCCGAAATACTCCAGCAAGGTCGGAACCGTTCCGAGATTGAAATAGAACAATTAATGCTCAAAGACAGTCTTGAAATGACAGAAGCAGACCGACACTTAATTGCGGCTGCTTGTAGCGATTCCAAACAAGATAAAATACTCATTACTCATGGCACCGATACCATCGTTGCTACGGCTAAATCACTGGCTGCACTAAACATAGATAAAACCATCGTACTGGTCGGTGCCATGGTTCCTTATGTCTTCAAACATTCCGATGCGGTGTTTAATATTGGCGTTGCTTTGGGCGCATTACAAGCACTTCAACCCAGTGTTTATCTTGCCATGAACGGTAAAATATTTCACTGGGACAATGTTGTTAAAAATAAACAGCTAGGAGAATTTCAAGAACTTTAGGTATATTTGAGTGTAATTAGAATCATTTAAGCACAGTTAAGCCATTAGCCTATTGTAAATACCACCCCCCTACTTTGAGGCAGTTTTTTATCACAACCGCCACTATAGTTTTTTAGTTCTATATCGGCGTTACGCGCGGTAAGCGGTAAATACCAATGAGCAAGGAGACATAATATTGAAATTAGTCAGTTGGAATCTCAACGGTCTCGAAGATAAACATCTTGATATGCGCACCGAGGCCGCTATGTTTCAGATTCTCTTAGGCGCACCAATTGAAGCGGCAATAGCCCCTGACTTTACACCCAACACGCCAGATATTGTGCTATTGCAGGAGGTTGTAGAAAGAACCTATTTCGCCCACATCAAACCCCATTTACAAGCGGCAGGATTTACCCTTTTCCCCAAAGCACCCGGAATGCGCTCTTACTTTGAAGTAATCGCCGTCAAACAAAAAATACAAGATGCAACACAACAAGCCTTCCCTTATAGCCAGCAAGGTCGAGAATTAAGCACCATAACACTCGATGGTTTAACCGTAATGACAGCACATTTAGAAAGCATGAATCCGGGTAAACATGAACGCATTGATCAGGCACAATCTATTATCAAACAAATGTCCGAACTTGGGCCTTGTGTTTTTGCGGGAGACACCAATCTACGCAAAGAAGAATGGGAGCGCTTAGAGCACGCCAATATTATTGATGCATGGTGCGAAGCAGGCGAACCGAAACATCACCGGATTACGTGGCGACAAGCACAGCGCAACAGTCGCTTTGATCGGGTTTGGCTACATCAAGTGGGCGTAAAAAGCTTCGAGACATTCGGCAAAGAAAAAATCCCGACACTGGATGTCAGCCCCTCTGACCATTACGGCGTACGTGTCGAATTAATCTGCTAAGTTTTATATTTGTGCTTGGCGTGATTCTAGCTTTATACGCAAAACAGTACCGTTTTTACTGAAATTGATAACCTGTATTGCCAAGCTAATCAGTAATAGAATAATTTAAACTAATCGAGAAGAAGTACCCAAAGCATTTGCAATTTCAGCAAAGGCCTGCACTTCACCATCACTTATGCGTGTGCCACCAATGCCTAAGAAGCCACCTTCTTTCGCTGCTTTTGCTACATTTTCTGCGATACCCATTGCCCACTCTTTGTATTCTTTTGCTTCATCAGCAGTGGCTTTTTCTTCCAGAATTTTAGCAACTGCACGGCTATCTTCAATCAACTGCGCACGCAAATCCTCACTGGATTTAATGCCTTGGTCTTTAAGTCGCGCCATTGCCTTGCGACGCATTTCTTTTACCTGTCCCATCGACTCTTTAAAGTCAGAAACATTAGGCAATACACCCATAATAATTTCATTATTAGGGTATTCTTTCAGCCCATTAATAAAGCTTTTCGAGCTAGCAAACATTTCTTTAATGGTTCCCAAGCCACTTCCTTCAGAAAACGCCATGACTGTACCGATTTGGGTAGGCGTGGTTGACAGTAAAAAGATTTCATCTTCAGTAAAACGATTTTCAAGTGACATAAGAATTCCTGTTCTATTTTTATGAATGTGTAAACGGAGGTTTTGATAAGTCTACAGCAATAATATGCAAGCAAAGAGATAAAAATCAAGGTTAAAGACTAAGTGAAGGCTTTGCAAAACCTTCTAAGTCTCGGATATTGCCATTTTACGCAAATCACCTCGAATAATTTTTCCTGTTGTTGTCATTGGCATAGCATCAATAAAACGCACCTCACGAGGATACTCATGTGCCGCTAAATGAGACTTCACGTATTGTGCAATTTCATCGGCAAGCTCAGGAGACGCTTCATAACCCTCTGTCAACGTCACGTAGGCTGTTACCCGCTCCCCCCTTAATTCATCTGGCTTACCCACGACCCCCGCCAACTGCACCGCAGGGTGAGAAATAAGGCAATATTCTATTTCCGCAGGGCCAATTCTATACCCCCCGGAACAAATCACATCATCATCACGGCCAACAAACCGCAAGCGGCCATCTGCTTCACGGATGCCACGATCGCCTAAAAACAACCATTCCACATCACCAAACTTTTTGCTTTTCTCCGCGGTTGCTTCGGGATTATTCCAGTATTCGATATACATCACAGGGTTAGGTACCTGAACCGCAATCGCACCTTCTACGCCCGCCTCTTTGATTTCTCCTGTTTTCGCATCAATCACATTAACCACAAATCCAGGCGCTGCGCGTCCCATCACCCCCGGAGCAGGATATTCCAACGCAGAACAGGCGGACACAATCATATTGCACTCGGTTTGACCGTAAAATTCATTAATCGTCGTGCCTAATACTTTTTCCCCCCATTTAATAAGCTCTATGCCCAGTGTTTCACCCCCACTCGCCACAGAACGCATTTTGATACCAAATTTCTCAGCATCAGGCACAAGGCGCATCATTTTTAATGCCGTAGGTGGCAAAAAGGCATTGCGAATATTGTGTTTTTTAATCAACTCCAATGCTTCAACATTATTAAACTTAGAAAAACGATAAGCCACCACTGGAATCCCATGATGCAGGGCGGGCATTAATACATCCAGCAAACCACCAATCCATGCCCAATCTGCTGGTGTCCAGAATTTATCCCCCTCACAAGGCAGGAAGTTATGGCTCATCTCCACCCCTGGCAAATGCCCCAATAACGTACGATGCGCTTGTAATGCGCCTTTAGGATTACCTGTTGTTCCAGAGGTATAAATTAGCAATGCAGCCTCTTCAGAATGCGTCTTCACAGGCGTAAACTCTGTACTTTCCAGCGCACAAACGGCCTCAAAGCTTTCAATCCCTTTTCCTTCAGCATCATCCACATGAGCCAGATCACCCACTAAAAACACATGCGTTAGCTCGGGTAATTCGTCACGAATGCCCTCCAGTTTAGCCGCACCCTCCTGATTAGTTATTACCACCTTGGCACTCGAATCACGCAGTCGATGCAACAACGCATCGTGACCAAATAACGTAAATAATGGAATTGAAACACAGCCCATTTTCATCACCGCTATATGAGCAACCGCTGTTTCAACGCATTGCGGTAATAGCACCCCTACGCGATCACCAATCTCATTATCTATGCGCTTAACGCCTCTTTTTACCAGCGCATTCGCTAATTGGTTCGACATCGCTTTTAACTCAGCGTAGCTATATTCTTCAAACTCGCCATTTTCTTCAATATCAATCAGGGCAATACGCTCTGGGTCAGTCTGCGCCCAACGGTCACAGATATTTACCCCTATATTAAAATACTCTGGAATATCCCATTTAAATGCCGCACAGACTTCATCATAACTGGCTTTTTTTTCTAACATTGAAATTACCCCTCTCTTTGTGAGCGCGATTAAAACGACGTGTACCTCCTAGAGTTTAGAATAAAAAACGCCTGTTATTTACAATAAGACTCGAAGGCTTTGATAAACCTACCACCAAACCATAAACACACTAAGTTCACTCAAGTGATACACACGAATAAGATATACTGACGGCATGAGAACAAGGTCATTAAAACAAGATCATTAAAATAAGGGTATTAGGTATGAATAAACTATATTTACTGGGAATTATCGGGCTGGCTGCTTTTCTATTTTTTGGCCAATCGAGCAAAATGCCAACAGCGACGTTGCAAGTACACAATGAAACCCCCTATAACGAGGTTGATGGTTCCGTAGGAGGTCGCTGCCTAGAGGATAAATGTCTCACAGTCTATGTCGCCCCATGGTGTCCCGCTTGCAAAAGCCTGCGCCCAACCATTATCGACATGGCAAAAACACTCAAAACCGAAGGGGTTGAGGTGAAAGTCATTGTTGGTCAAGACAGCCAGAAAGCCACCGAAAAATATGCCACAAGCTACCCTTTTCCAGTATTACTTGATCCCAAGGGAGAGTTTTTTAGTCTTACCAATCAACGTGGTGTGCCTTTCTTCATGGTCAGTGACCGCAAAGGTAATATAATCAAGAAAATGTCAGGAGGTATAACAGATACCCAAGCAATGCGGGATAAGTTGGAGCTTTAATTAAAAGAAAATGCTGAAATTAAAAGAAGGTGCTGATTAAAACTGATTAAAAAAGAAAAGAGGGTAGATTAAACAAGTCAGCCTTTACGCAAAAAGTCATAATCCACCCCCCTACTTACAGGCATTTTTTTAATGCCTACTGAAATAAATCCAAACCAAAGGCACGCTTTACATCACCTAATACCTGATTTGATTCTTCTTGCGACTTTTCACTGCCCGCTTTAAGTATCTCAATCAACTGTGCTTTATCAGCGATAAATGTTTCTCGCGCTTCTCTAATTGGCCTTAACGTTTCCTGCAAACACTCTTCCAGAATCTTTTTCGTCGTGCCATCACCCAAACCACCTGCTTGATACTGGGCTTTTAAATCAGCCACATAATCGGCATCAGGATAAAATGCATCCAGATAGGTGAATACAACATTACCCTCTATCTTCCCCGGATCTTCAATTCGCAAATGATCAGGGTCGGTATACATCGCTTTTACCGCCTTGGAAATTTCCTTTTCCGTAGAACCCAAGTAAATACAATTACCCATTGATTTAGACATTTTCGCTTTACCATCCATGCTCGGTAAACGCGTCACCTTACTTAGCAAAGGACGACACTCAACCAAAATCTCTTGTCCTGCCACAGAATTTAACTTTCTAACAATTTCATTGGTCTGCTCAATCATCGGAAGCTGATCATCACCCACAGGAATTAAGGTCGCCTTAAAAGCCGTAATATCCGCTGCCTGACTCACTGGATACGTTAAAAACCCTGCGGGAATAGAAGCACCAAATTCCTTACTCGCAATCTCATTTTTAACCGTTGGATTACGCTGTAACCTCGCCACAGAAACCAGATTTAAATAGTACATCGTCAACTCAGGCAGTGCTGGAATAGCGGACTGCAAACAAATCGTGGTTTTACTCGGATCAATACCAACAGACAAATAATCTGCAACGACATTTAAAATATTAGAAGACACTTTTTGTGGATTATGACCGTTATCAGTCAAACCCTGTAAATCAGCAACTAAAATCGTTTGTTCGTATTGCTCTTGTAACGAAATTCTTTGCTGAAGTGAGCCAACATAGTGCCCAAGGTGTAATTGCCCCGTGGCTCTATCACCAGTGAGTACTTTTTCTTTTTTATTTGTATCTGATTGATTATTCATAACTTGAAACCTTTAGTGAATATTTCCATCGGAGACATAAATTATGCTATTCATAAGCTATCATCCGACGGCTTTGAATATGTATGATTCAGCACCGCTCTACGAGATAAAACGCCACCAAAAAATGGGGATAAGATTAAATGTGAGATTGACTTGCATGAGGCGCAACTTATCACTTCACTCAACGTGGTTCAAGTGGAGTTTGCATGATTATCCCTCCCTAAGAAAAAGCTGGATTCATCTAAGCTCACTCAATATTTCTTGTGCTTAGGATCACACCCAGTATCCACATTGAAACCTTTGCACAAAACGTATCACGAGAAAGAAATTCAAACTGTTTTTATCCATTGGCTCGAGCACGAAAAGACTTCCTACTAAAAAAGTGCCTATAAGGTGGGGGGTGGCATTGTTTATTGAATAAACAGTGTTTACTATCGGGCATGGTATCCGCACGCTTTTTATATAGCCATATCCCCAATTTCTAGTGATACCTCAAAAAAATCAGCCTTGCCTAATAAATGTTGTTATATACACATAATTGATTACGCATGCCGTGTCATTCTAATAACCAACAGAAGGCTTTGATAAACCTACCGAGCGTATCAATTTCAAGGTACACAAAAAACGGAGTTTACACAGAGTAAATGCGCATTTTAAGCACCCCCCACCTTATAGGCACTTTTTAACAAACCAGTTATAAGATACAATCCCAACGGTTCGAGTAATG
>PDWI01003697.1_pt1 | contig 21331 bp, 19 predicted proteins | sample 1430891 | NCBI WGS metagenome assembly PDWI01 (sample SAMN01162508, study PRJNA174530) | Oral metagenome, whole genome shotgun sequencing project. | biome: Marine environment; feature: Marine mammal; material: Swab sample of the gingival sulcus; isolation source: swab sample of gingival sulcus... | reverse complement strand
AAAAATTGGTCACAAGAAGAAATGGCGGATAAGTTGAGCATGTCCACGAACGGCTACGCAAAAATAGAACGCGGAGAAACACGGTTGAATATCCCTAAGTTGAAACAAATTGCCAATCTATTTGATATGGATTTAATTGAATTGTTGTCGGTAAGTGACAAAAGTGTGATTTGTTTAATCAGTGAAAACAGTACACACAGCAGTAACTACTATGGCGGCTCTCAAGAATTAATCGCGGAACTCGAAAAACTCAAATTATCGCTACTTTACAAAGACGAGCTACTCAGCCAAAAAGATGACGAAATTGCCGTATTGAAAACATTGGTCGAGACGTTGCAAGCCAAAGGCTGACTGAAATACATCTTCCAAAAACCGCCCTGCCGAAGATGCTTAACACTTTCTTCGGCAGGGCTTTGAATTATAAATTCTCTATCTCTTTTTCGCTCAAGCCCGTGCTTTTCACTATCATTTTAATATCAGCACCAAGTTTTTTAAGGTTTCTAGCTATTTCCATTATGCCCTCTAATTTTCCTTCTTGTCTGCCTTCTTTCCTACCAATTTCAATGCCTTTCATCTGCAAGCGCTCCGCGGTAGAAATAAATTCCTGTTTAGCTTGTAAAGATACTGTGTTCATTTTCTCTTCCCATTCTTCGTTTGTTAAATCAGTATGATTCATCAAGTAAACGGCAATACTATCAAAAGTGTCTTTGCCTTGCCGCGTGATAAATAACTCGTCAACCCCTGAAAAGCCTTGTGGAAATTTATCAATCAGCATATTAGGGGTGAAAATATATTTCATTGAGAAAAAGCCCAATCGTAGCGCGGCATTCCTCAATTGTTCCATGTCATTATCATTATAATCCGAAGTGTCAATCAAGGCATAATCAAAATTCGGGATAAAGCGCTCCAACAGGCTATCAATTTGAGTGAAGTAATCATTTAAAGGGCGCTTATTCCACTTTTTCTGACCGTGATAAAAAATAATTGGTACAACGGGCGTTAATTTTTTGCCTTGTTTTAACTGCGATTCCCAAGCGTTGAGCAAATATCTCAGCAACTGCAAGTGCGGATACTGTTCAGGTGTGCTTTTATGCTCAAGCAGTAGAGCGATTTCCACCTCAACCTCTTCGTCGTTGTTTTTGTATTTACAGGTGTAAACAATATCTGAACAGTATTTTTTAAGTTCCTTATCAACGTATTCGGTATTCTCCAGCGTCAGTGTTTCTAACTCAATGTGGTTAGAAATCTCTTTGGGTAAAAATTTCTCTACAAATTCAGTCACTACCTCTTTTTTAGAAAAAAGTGATTTGAAGAATTTGTCGTGAGAATTGTTGATGTTGTTTTCCATTGGCTTGCTTTGCTATTTGGTTCTGTAAGTGTACAAAATATTAGGAAATTTTGCAATGGAATATCGGATGGATGAATGCCAATCACAACGTGCCAGAAAACTGGAAATGCTCGCCGTTGTGCCACATTTGCACATAGGTTACGATGTGTTCGTCACTCGCATAGGTGTAACGAGTGAGCACTAACGCCGCCTGAGTATCCGTCATATTTAACCAGCCAGCAATATCGGGAGTAGGGGATTTGGCCTGAATGACGTAGTTGCCTTTGACGAGTGGTACGTTGTGAATAAGATAATCGCTGCTATTGACCTGAGTAAAATCCTGTTGGCCAAATTCAGGGACTAGTTCGCTGTCAACCCAGCGTTTTTCGTACTGGATTGGCACGTCGTTACTATAGTGAACGACATCGAGTTGAAACAAAGTTTGCGTCGCTTGAAACAGCGGCTGTATACCAATAGGTAGCGCTGAGACCGCACAGGTTTTTTTGCCAATAACCTGTGCCCGATAAGTTTTGCCCGTTTGTCGAATATCGTCGGCAAGGTTTCTGACTTCGACAACGGCATGATTAAATTGCTGTTGTGCGACAAATGTGCCGCTACCTTGCCGGCGTTCGAGCACTTTTTCCTCGCTGAGTTCTTTTAAGGCACGGTTGACCGTCATGCGCGATACGGCAAACGTCTTGGCGAGGCTCATTTCAGTCGGTATGGCCATGCCGGTTGTCCACTTGCCACTGTGAATGGCTTGCAAAATGTGCTGTTTGATTTGCTGGTAGGCCGGAATGGGTTTGCTCATTCTGTTACCCTCTTGGTTTAGAATGTATTTAAGTTAACTATAAACAATGCGAGCGGTAAACAGCGTCTTATTATTATCGGCATTATTCACCTTAAAATGGATAGTATTGGGTGAGGTTTCGTCTTCTTTATTACCATCTGTAGCGGCGTTAAAATCGCTGTAACACAGCACATTATCGTACAAAAAAGTTTGCGCGAGGAAATTGACTTCGTAGGCTTGCACGGGTTTTTGTTGTTGTGCCAAAGGCAAACTGTCCAAAACCCATTGTGTATATTTGATATTGTTAACGTGCTGATTGTGGTCTAGGTCGCTAGTGGTGACGGTATGCTTTCTCACTGCATTTAGGTTGTCGGGCAACACGATTTTTCTGGTGTCGAAATCATTGGGTTCAATTGTGTGCGCGGGTAAAAGATGAGCAAAGCCACTCAGCCGCTGTGGGCGATGCGATTTGCCGTCCAGCAATAAAAATTGCGAACAGGCGTTGGCAATCAGCTCTTCGCCAACAAATAGCGCATAATCTCGTACCGAAGAAATGCCGCCGATATTGCGTATCCACGTTTTGATGGTTAGGACTTCCTTATAAACAGGTAGGCGTTTAATTCGCAAGTGCTGCTGGGAAAATACCCAAAAGACATTTTTTTCGGCACAGGCATCATTACCCAAGCCGAGGATATTGGCATGTTCAGCGCCGACATCTTGCAATAGGCCGAGTAATCCCGTTAGGCTCAACGCTTGGTTGGTATCTAGCAGTGTCGTGTTAATGGGATAGTCTTGAATGTAGTAAGCAGTAGTTGTCATTTTGACCTCACTAAATGGATATTGGGTTTAACGGGTTGTGAGTGATGTGTTTTTTTATCTGAGCGGCTAATCGCGCCTTAATCGCATTTCTAAATGCCATATTTTCTTTGTATTGTTTAGTTTGTAGCACTTCCAGCAAATACGCCGTTACCGCGCCGCCGAAAATGGCAATGCCCAACTCTGAACTGACATCGAGCACCACATCATTCATAAATTTGCCCCAAATGTCTTCAAAAAAATAGGCGAGCACTCGGCTACCAATGGTTATCGTCAACCCCAAACTAAACAAAAAAGCCAGCAACTTCGTGTGCGCCTTCTCTTTGTCGATAATAAAGTCTAACTCATCAGGGTGCTTGCGATAGTATGCGACAATTTCATCGGTGACTATGGGCTTTTCTAATAAAAATCTTTCCAATAGATTTTCTTTAGCGGCTTTATTCATTGGATAATTCCCCTTTTTCTGAGAGTAAAATCGCGGCTTTATGGGTGCTCTCAAACTGCGACAAGACGATAATCATAATGACGGTAATCGGCACACTGAGCAACATGCCCATCACGCCCCAAATTTGCCCCCAAATCGCCAAGGCGATAATGGTGACCATCGGGCTGACGTTGAGGTTTTTGCCCATCAATTTGGGTTCAATCAAGTTGCCGACCACTTGTTGAACGCCGCCAATCAGTAATAAAATCAACACAAAGGGCGTGAATTCACCAAATTGTAGCAGGCTAAATACCGCGGGGAAAACCGTTGCCACCAGCGAGCCAATGGTCGGAATATAGTTCAAAATAAAAATCAAAAATGCCCAAAACATCGGCGAATCCACCCCGATAATCAGCAAAATTACATAACTTAAAAAGCCGGTCAGCAAGCTCATTAGCGTTTTGACGCGGAAATAACTCGACAAGGACGTTTCAATTTTTTCTAGCGTTGCCATAAATTTTTCTCGGCCTGTCGCTTCGGGAAATAGCACTTGGATTTTGCATTTCACACTGTCGGTTTCCAAAAAGATAAACAACAAATAAATCAATATCATCATTGAATTGGAAAACACGCTGGACAAGCTCTCGGCCAAGTTCGCTAGCAGGCTGCGGATATTGAGGGAATTGATGATTGAGGTGATTTCAGATTGTAAATCAATGCGAAATAGTTTTTCAATTTTGTTGGCAATGGCGGTGATATTGTCCTCATAGCGGCCGAAACCGGCGACCAGTTCCGATAAATTCGCCATCACGGTGTGCAGCGCCAAATAAACTACTAGCACCAGTAACACCAACATAGTGATAGACTGCAACTTTGCCGGCACAAAGCGATTAAAGCCGGCAAATTGTTGGGCGCGTTTCTTGAGTTGCGCTGCGGCAAACCACAACAAAAAAGCAATAATCAATTGAATCAGCATGTTCTTCCCCACCTTTAGGGCGAGAATGGTGCCAATGGCGATAACAAAAAAGTAGGCGGTATTTTTCATGATTGAATTTCCTTGTTGGTGTTAGTGTGTTTTCTTTTGCTTTGAAAGAGTTCTTTCTTTTTTTGGTGATTGATAAACATAATTTGTACGCATTTAGCCGTAAAGGAGACAAAGGTGCCAATAGAAATAAACGCATACACAACGGTAAACAATTTACTTACGTCCGTGGTGGGTGTCAAGTCGCCATAACCCACCGTTGCCATCGTCATCACGGAAAAATACAGCGCGTCAATGACGCTCCAATGCTCGACTTTGACGTAAAAAATATTCGCCCCAACGAGCAACACAATGATAAGGATAAATAGAAACTGAAATTCCTCATCGTTTTTTAAGCCATTAAGGACGATTTTTAAAAAGCGATAGCCGTTGATGAAAAATGAAAACATGCGTGTTCTCCGTTGCAATTACAAAACCGGCCCAATGGTGGCGATGACATTATTCCACAACCGCCGGCCGTACGACCAATTTGCTACGCTGTCCAAATCCACCGCCACTGAATGGTCAATATAGACCCATTGGCGTTGGCGAATGTCGGCAGCAATGCCTTTGTCATAAATTAACACATTGTTTTCGTAATTTAAATCAAAGCTACGCAAATCCAAATTGGTCGAGCCGATCAGCGCCAACTGCCCGTCAATGGTCAAGGTTTTGGCGTGTAACAAGCCGGCCTGGTATTCGTAGATACTCACACCGGCCTCCAACAACTGCCGATAATAACTGTGACTGGTGGCGGCTACGATAAAGGAATCGTTGTTCTCCGGCATAATCAACGTCACGGCCACGCCGCGATGCGCCGCCGCGCACAGTGCCCCCAACACCAAATAATCGGGAACGAAATACGGCGTGGAGATAATCAGTTCGCTCTGGGCTTGGGAAAACAGCGTTGCGAACAGTTGTGGCGAGGCCGATTGGCGCTCGGTCGGGCCGTCGCCGAAAATACTGGCGATGCTGTCGCCTTGGGACGTTTCAGGCACATGGAAATGAAAAGCGCTCAACGGCGTTTGTGGTTTTGCTGCTAGCCAGTCGCTGGCAAACAGCATCTGATTTTGCACGACAATCGGCCCTTGCAAGCGAAACATAATGTCCACCCACGGCGCGTATTTGGGTTTGACGCGGAATTCGGGGTCGGCACAGTTTTGGCTGCCGCAATAGGTAATGTTGCCGTCAATGACAGTAATTTTTCGGTGATTTCTCAAATCGATGCGGCTAAATAATAAGGTGCTAATGACATTGTCAAAGGGCAAGACTTTGACCAATTCCACGCCGGCATCGGCCATTTGCCGCCACAAATCCGATTTTATTAGCGCCCGCGAACCCATTGAGTCGGCCATGGCGCGGCAAGTTACGCCGCGTTTGGCGGCGCGAATCAGCGCCTCGGCAATGGCGGTGCCGGTGTTGTCGTCTAACCAAATGTAGTACAAAATGTGAATTTGCTCGCTAGCGGCATCCATATCGGCAACCATTTGTTTTAGCGTATTATTGGCATCATCAAACAATTGTATTTGGTTGCCGGCCACTGGATAAAAGCCATTCACCGACTGGGCATAGGCAAAGCCGGCGCGGTAATTGCTGGGGACTTGTTCGCTTAGGGTGTCGGCTTTGCCCAACACTTGCGGCGCGTATTGATGCAGACGGGCAATAGCTTGTTGCGCGTCACTGTCGGCGTTAAAGCCCAGCGTCACCTCGCCAAATAGCCAGTAAACCAACACGCCGGCATAAGGAAAAATGGCGACAATGATAAACCACGCCAGCCGCGCAGGTGGCGTTAAGTTATCGCGCCACAAAATGCGTAGCGTAATGGTGAGCACCAAAATGGCATGAGACAGAATCGCGAGGGTTAAAATCATAGTGGCAACTCCAGTTGCAGGGTAACGGGCAGGTGGTCGGAGGCTTTGCTAGCCAGTGGCGAATGATGCACAGCCGCGTGCTTGGCAATCAGGTCGCGGCCAATCACAAAACGGTCTAGGGCGCGTATCGGCTTGGTGGTGTGGAAACTCAGCCCCGGCGTGATTAATTGGTAGTCGGCCAGTGCCGGCTGTTCTAGCCACTGTTCGGCTTTGGCCTCGTTAAAATCGCCGCCGATAACGCTATAGTCGTGAGAAATACTTTGCAGTTGTTCGATGATTGCCAGTATTTGTTGTTGCCGCATAGATTTCACTAGCGACAAATGCGCTCCAACCACTTGTAACACTTGGCCATTGTCCATTTGCAACGAAGCCGTTACCGCACCTCGCGGCTCAAGGGTCGGGACTTCGATGCGCTGACAGGTGAGCAACTGTAGCGGCGAGCGATAGAGTATGGCATTGCCGTGCCAGCCGTGACTGTGCTCGCGCACGCTCATATCGGCAAAGCGATAACCCATGTCAGCGAGCAAAGTTTGCTCGCACAGCGTACCGTCGCGCTTGCCGAAGCGTTTATCGACTTCTTGCAGGAGTACGACATCGGCGTCGAGTTCGGCAATGACGGCGTGAATGCGGCTTGGATTGCGCTTCCAATCCAAGCCGACTGATTTGCGAATATTGTAACTGGCGATGGTTATCATGGGGTTTTTACTGGTTCGTCCTGTTAGGTAGTGGATAAGGGCATATTTGAACACTAAATTGAGCCACGCCCTAATCCGCAAGTCAGCTTACATGAGATGATTGACTAACGCAAGCTGAGCTAAGACGGCGTTGCGTGCTTCGGCGTCTTAGCTCACGCTAAAGGCCGTTGAATCTGCTTAAAGGTCTGGCGAATCATCAAAGCGGCATAGTGTTGCGTATTAATCCCTTCAATGGGGTTCGTATAGAGGCCGACGATGCCTCGCATGGTGTTTCGTATTTGTAAAAAGGCGAGGTGTCTGTCGATATTTGCGGGGATTTCTTTGTTTTTACGTGCTTTGTCAATGAGTTGGTAAATTTGTTTGCGGCGAATTTTCTCATAGGTATCAATGAGTTTGCTCACCTCGTCCTGAGCGTTATTCTTCGGGTGATTTTCAAACAATTGCATAATGTAAATGCCTTTTGTGCGGATATGTGAAAAAATATCAATAAGTTGTCGTTCGCTTTCTGCCCATGCGTTGTCACTGTCTAGGGCTTTGTCCATTTGCGCGATAAACGGTTTGAAATACAACGCCTCCAATGCTGCAAGGATATCGGCTTTATTTTCAAAGTGCCAATAGATTGCTCCGCGCGTCAAGCCGCAATCTTTGGCAATGTGCGCCAACCCCGTGGCGCTATAACTGTTTTGGGCAAACAGTTTTAAGGCGCTAGTTAATAGGGTTTGGCGGGTTTTTTCGGCTTCCGCTTTCGTTTTTCGCATAATGTATCGTCTTAAAAAGTGATTGGGGGATTTTTTGATTGTATACCTACACTGGTATCCGCGCCGGCAAAGCGCTTTATCAATTAGACGACGACACCTTTCAAGCAGCCTTAGGTAGCGCCAAGGCGACATTGGGTAACGCCAAGGCAGCATTGGCGCAAGCGCAAGCCGGACTGGCGCAAGCCAAAGCCACGCGCAATCTCTACCGTTCAACCGTCAATCGCTACGCCCCGCTGGTCAAAGCCAAAGCGGTTTCGCGGCAAACATACGACCAAGCCGTCTCGAATCTCAAAGTTCAAGAAAGCAATATCAAAGCCGCCAGAGCCAGCATCGCCGCCGCCAAAGCCAATATCGCCGTCGCCAAAGCCGGTGTGAAAAAAGCCCAAATTAATCTGCAATATGCGGCTATCACTTCGCCTATCGACGGCATTATTGGGCGCTCCGAAGTGTCTGAAGGCGCTTATGTCGTCGCCTCGCAAACGCAAATGGCAAAGGTGCAACAGCTAGACCCGATGCACGTCAATATCACTTTGCCCGCCAGTCAATTGGCGGAAATGCGTAAAAATTTCAAAGATAATGCCAACATAAAGCAGATGGCAAGTAAGCCCTTTATCCCCATTTTCTTAGAAAACGGCACGCCTTATCCGCACAAAGCCCGCTTCCTGTTCGTCGATAAAGTCGTCAACCAAAGTACGGGCGAATTGTCTATCCGCGCCGAAGTACCCAACCCCAATAAGGAATTATTACCCGGATTATACGTGCGTGTCTCTCTGCCACAGTCCAAATTATCCGATGCCTATTTAATTCCGCAACAAGCCGTCACTCGCGGTGAGAAGAACACCGTTGTCGTCGTCGAACCCACCGGCAAATACCACCCGCAAGTCGTCAGCATCGTTGGCCAACAAGGGCAAGATTGGGTGGTCAAAGGCTTAAATGCAGGGCAAAAAGTCGTTGTCGATGGCATGGGACAAATGGCCATTATGATGGGTGCGCCCGTGGTGCAGACACGTCCTTGGCAAGCCAAGAAAAAGTAACTACTAAAGCCCACTTTGAGGATATTTTCATGGCCAGATTTTTTATTGACCGCCCCGTTTTTGCTTGGGTGATTGCCATTTTTATTATGATTGTTGGGGTGTTCTCGGCAACGCGCTTACCCGTTGAGCAATACCCAAACGTCTCTTCCCCCAATATTACCATTTCCTTTGTTTATCTGGGTGCCAATGCCCAGACGGTGCAAGATTCGGTGATTTCTATCATCGAAGAAAGCATGAATACCGTGGATAACATCGACTATGTGACCGCCAGTGCCTATTCCAACGGCCAAGGTAGCTTGAGTTTGACCTTCCGCTCAGGCACAGATGCCGATATGGCACAAGTTGACGTGCAAAACAAATTGGCGCAAGTCGAGCCGCGCTTACCGCAAGTCGTCCGCAATATGGGCGTGACGGTATCGCAAGCCAATTCGGGGTTTTTACTGTTTGCTACCCTGTCGGCTGAAAAAGGCTCGAACAAAGACATTAACGAGATTTCCGACTATGCCGTTCGCTCGGTCAAACCCGTCATTCAAAAAATTGAGGGCGTGGGTAGCGTGCAAGTCTTTGGCTCAGAACTGGCGATGCGCGTCTGGGTGTCGCCAGATAAACTCAAAAGTTACGGCTTGAGCTTTGCCGATGTCAGCAAAGCCATTGACGAACAAAATGCCCAAGTGACCGCGGGGAGCTTAGGGGCTTCGCCCAGCGTCATTGGCCAACAATACACCGTCGGCATTAATGTCAAAGGACAAATCAGCGACGTTAAAGGTTTTGAAAACATTGCAATTCGCTACGACACCAGCGGCGCAACGGTGCGTTTGCGCGATGTCGCTGTGGTAGAAATTGCCAAGCAATCTTATGCTATGGGTATGCGCGTCAACGGCCAACCCGCCCTAGGCATTGGCGTACAGCTGTCTTCAGATGGTAACGCCGTGCTGGTCGCCGATGCAGTACGGGCAAAAATGCAAGACATTGCGCCCTTTTTCCCCGAAGGTATTGCATGGGATATTCCTTATGACAGCTCGACCTTTGTCAAAATTTCCATTGAAAAAGTCTTCTACACTTTGCTAGAAGCCATTGCCTTAGTTTTTGTGGTTATGTTTTTGTTCTTACAAAATATCCGCTACACCATTATCCCAACCATTGTCGTGCCGATTTCCTTATTGGGGGCGGTGGCGTTAATGCAGCCGATGGGGTTGTCCATTAACGTCTTGACCATGTTTGCGATGGTGCTGGTTATCGGCATCGTGGTCGATGATGCCATTGTCGTGGTCGAAAATGTCGAGCGCCTGATGGTTGAGGAAGGCTTAACGCCCTACCAAGCCGCACATAAAAGCATGGGTCAAATTACTGGCGCAGTGATTGGCATTACGCTAGTGTTGATTTCCGTGTTTTTGCCGATGGCCTTTTTAGACGGTGTCAACGGCGCGATTTATCGGCAGTTTTCCTTAGTTATGGGCGCGTCAATTGGCTTTTCGGCTTTTTTGGCGCTGTCGCTTACACCGTCTTTATGTGCGACTTTGTTAAAGCCAGCACGCGAAGATCACCACACCAAAAAAGGCTTTTTCGGCCTATTTAATCGCTTGGTGAAAAGCATCACACGCGGCTATCAAATCCTTGTGAGTAAAATGGTGCGCCACAATTATTTGATGATGCTTGCCTTTGTCGGACTAACGGCCGGCGCGGTTTATTTGTTTGGGCAAATTCGCTCCTCCTTCTTGCCCGTCGAAGACCAAGGCTATTTGATAACCAGTTATCAACTGCCTTCTGGGGCGACAGATGAACGCACGACAGCCGCCATAGAAAAAGCAGAACAGGTGATTTTAAAACAACCCGAAGTTGAGAATGCCGTGTCAATTTTGGGCTTTAGTTTCTCAGGGCAGGGGCAAAATATGGCGATGGGCTTTACCACCTTAAAGGATTGGAAAGAACGCGCCGGCAAGGGACAGAGCGCCCCCGAAATCGCTCAACGCTTGATGGGACAATTGATGCCTATTAACGAAGTCTTTAGCTTTACCCTCAATCCGCCCGCCATACCGAGTTTGGGTACGTCGGACGGCTTGACTTTCTTTTTACAAGACCGCAATGGGCAAGGGCATAAAGCCTTACTCAACGCCCGCAATCAGTTGTTGGGCATGGCGAGAAAAAGCAAAGTCCTAGGGAACTTGCGCCCCAGCGGTTTACCCGATGCCACCCAAATAACGGTGACGATTGACCGCAATGCCGCCTTTGCTCAAGACGTGTCGTTGCCGTCTATTTCTGCCACGCTAGGTACGGCGTTGGGCGGTGCGTACATTAATGACTTCCCCAACCGAGGGCGTATGCAACGCGTTTACGTTATGGCAGAACCCAAAGCCCGTATGCAACCCGATGATATTTTGAACCTAACCGTGATGAACAGCAAAGGGCAACTGGTGCCGCTGTCATCAGTGGCAAGCGTCAAATGGGCAAAAGGGGCGGAGCAGTTGACGACTTACAACGGTTACGGCGCGATAAAAATCGACGGCAGTGCCGCCGCAGGCTATTCGAGTGGCCAAGCCATGCAAGCGATTGAGCAACTCGCGAGCAAATTGCCCAAAGGCTTTGCCGTCGAGTGGTCGGGGCAATCGCTAGAAGAACGCCGCGCCGGCAACAGCGAGCTCTTTGTTTATGCTTTGTCAGCAATAGCGGTCTTTTTGTGTTTAGCGGCTTTGTATAACAGCTGGTCGATACCGTTTGCGGTGTTGATGGTCGTGCCGCTGGGGGTATTGGGCGTGACTTTAGGCAACTATTTCCGCGGCTTTGACAACGACATTTACTTTAAAATCGGCATGATTACCGTCATGGGTTTGTCGGCAAAAAATGCTATTTTAATCATCGAGTTTGCCAAAGACCTGCAAGAACAGGGCAGCAGCCGAGTGCGCGCCGCTATCTCGGCCGCCGCCTTGCGTTTTCGTCCGATTATTATGACCTCGCTGGCGTTTATCGCTGGGGTTGTGCCGCTGTACTTTTCTACGGGGGCAAGCTCTGCCAGTCAACGCGCCATTGGCACGAGCGTGCTGTGGGGCATGTTGGTCGGCACTTTGCTCGCCATTTTCTTTGTGCCGATTTACTATGTGGTCGTTCGCAAACTGTTTGGCGGCGGACATGTGAAAGATAAATATGCCAGCGTCAGCGCGACAGCTAATGAGGAATAAGCAATGAATTCAATAAAGCCAATGAAATCAACAAATTCAACGAAAATAATCAAAATCACAACAGCGCCGCTGAACGCGCTGAAAATCCTGCCACTTGCCTTATTGGTCAGTGCGTGTTCCTTTGTGCCGCAGTTCGAGAAACCCGAAGTCAATCTATCAACGCGCTGGGTGCAAATGGCTATCGAAGAACAAAGCCAAAACACTGAGGATAACGTGCAGGCGCTAGGTTGGCGAGAGTTTTTCCGCGACCCACAGCTACAAAGCCTGATAGCCACGGCGTTGGAACACAATCACAACTTAAAAACTGCCGCCCTCAATGTGCAATTGGCGATGGAACAATACGGCATTCAAAAAAGTAATCAATTGCCCAGTGTGGGGTTAAATGCTAGCGCGGCGCGCAGTCGCACGGGGGCGACGACCTCGCCAACGGGTAAGACACTTAATGGTGAGAAATACAGCGTCGGGTTGGGTATGAGCAATTTTGAGCTAGACTTTTTTGGCCGCACGCAGGCGCTATCTGAAGCGGCGCTCAACCAGTATTTTCAAACCCAAGAGGCTCGTGATGCCGCGCAATTATCCATTATTGGTGCTGTAGCAAAAGCCTATTATGCCGCGCGTGTCAGCAAAGCCTTGATGGACGTTTCCGACCGCGTGCTCAAAGCGCGTCAAGAAAGTACCCGATTGGCAAAAATGCAATACGATGCTGGCATTATCACCGGCGTGACGTTGCACAATTACGAGAGCGCCATTGAAACCGCGCGCGCCGATTACTATCAGTTTAAGCGCAATTATCACCAAGCCCAAAACGCCTTGAGCGTTTTGCTCGGCGTGCCGGTTGAGCAGTTGTCGTTGCCGCCCAGCGCGGATTTATCGGCGCAGTTTGAGGCTTTTCATTTGCCTGCCGGCATTCCGTCAAGCATTTTGCAAAAGCGCCCCGACGTTCGCCAAGCAGAATATCAACTCAAGGCCGCCAACGCCAATATTGGCGCGGCAAAAGCGGCACTCTTTCCGCGCATTAGCTTAACGAGCAACTTAGGCTATGCCTCGACAGCATTGCGTGATTTACTGAAAAAGCCCAGTTTGGGCTGGGCGATATCGCCAAGCATTAGCTTGCCGATTTTTGACCGCAAAAAACTCAAATCCAATGTGCGCGTCAGCGAATTGTCGCAAAAAATTGCCGTAGAAAACTATCAACAAACGCTCAAAACGGCTTTCCAAGAAGCCGCCAACGCCTTGATTGCCAGACAGACCTATGACAAGCAGCACAAGGCAACCCAACGCGCGGTAGTGGCGCAAAACAAAGCCATTAGACTGGAAAAAATGCGTTTTAAAGCCGGTATCACCGATGGTTTGACCTTGATTGATGCCGAGCGCAATCGCTTCGGCACGCAACAGGCCGAGTTGGCGGTACAACTCAGCTTGTTGCAAAACATGGTTTCGCTCTACACGGCCATGGGTGGCGGTTTGAGTGAGTATGGGGTGAGTTTGCCAGTAGTCAGTGAGTAATGATGCGCTATGCCATTCCTCTGGCAGTGCCGTGTTTGGATTGAGGGCACGCCCTAGTCTGCCTTGCCACTCGTAACCGTATGCAGATGAATATCCTGTTGTGGATATGGAATACCAATATTAGCGGCTTTAAAGCGATGCCAAATCTCTCTTAACACCGCATTGCGGGTATCGAGTAAGCTCGAAGCGCTGGTATTGATATAATACTGCACGCGGTAATTAATCGAAGAATCGGCATATTCCCACAGCACGGCCTTGGGTGCCGGCGTGCTGATAATATCGGTATTTTCTTTCATGATAGCTACGAGGATTTCGATGACGCTATCGGGTTCACTGTCGTAATCGGCACCGATATATAAAACCGTTCTTAACACGGCGTTACTGTGGGTATTGTTGGTGAAACTGTTGCTAATGGCATTGGCGTTGGGAATGATGACCTCTTGCTTATCAAAGGTTTCCATTCTAATGGCGCGCATGCCGATATTTTTTACCGTGCCCTCGTATTCGTCTAATTTCACCCAATCGCCGTTGTGTAGCGGCCGCTCGATAAGCAACAAAATGCCCGAAATAAAGTTTTTGGCAATATCTTGCAAGCCCAAGCCGACCCCCACACCCAAGGCACCAGCAAACACGGCCAGTGACGTTAAATCAATGCCCAACACGCTCAAGGTAATCAAAACGCCAGTGACGGCCATAATGTACTGCGTGAAAATCGACAGCGAGTCGCGCACACCCAAATCTTGAATGCGGGCATAAATCACGTGATAGCTAAAGGTTTTCAACCAATGGGCAAACTTAAACACCAAATACAAACTCAATAGCGACAACACAATCATCTTCAAGGTGACTTCGGTGGTGCCGACAGTAACTAGGGGCGAGTCCACTGCCAACAAGAAATCCGCCACCGGATAGCTATCGGCGCTCAAACCCAAGCGAGCAAAAGACAGGGCGATAACGCACCAAACCCACAAGATTTTAGTGATAACAAACAACGGTGAAATAATGTCCGATGCCACGAAAGCGCCGTGTTTGAATTGTTTGATGCTGTAGAGTTTCGCGCGTTTTCTCAGGTAATTAATGACTCTAAAGCCCAAAGTCAGTAGGGCAACGAAAATCATCGCTTCCCATATATCATTCAAAGTTCCCCACGCCAAGCGACTAAAGCCGGCCAAACTGACCGCACTCGTGCCAATGATGAGCCACGGCAACATTTTCAAGGCACGATTGTAAAAGCGATACAATTTGTACTTTTCCGCCTGTTCTAGCGACAGGTAGTGGCTGAATTTTTTCCTCTCTAGCCAAACAAACAGTATCAGCGACAGCATTAGGGCTTTTTCACACAAACTCAAGACGGCAGCATCAATGGCACTCACTTGCGCAATGAAATAAAACATCGCTAAAGCCGCCAACAGTAGCGTGGCTGCCATGCGAATGAGGGTGAAATTCGGCTTCGCCGGCAACCGGCCGTCGGCACGGATAACATTGAGCCACGCTGTAGCCACAGTCACCCCATAGATAAGGGTAAGGATAATGTGACTACTTGGATGCGGCAGCTCACTCGCCATAATGAGATAGATAAATAATAGCAACGGTATCAGCAAGTAACGATACTTTTTAACGGTCATCAATAGCAAATGCACATTGCTGTCTTCGTCGTCTTTGTTCGGCAGAAAACGATTGGCGAGGTAAAAACTGGCTGAAATCGCCGCAACAACCAAAAGGCAAGCCACCACAGCCGTCAACAGAATTTCCATCGGGTTGACTTTGATATAGTTTAGCAAGCCTTGAAAACTGAGGGCAATTTGAAATCCCACTTGTTGCCAAGCGCCGAGTGTTCCATCGATTGCTTTACTAAATTGCTTATCGGCATAAAGCCTATCCATGGAAAAGCGCACCAGTTGTTCTCGGCGAGCGATTTCATCACTAAAGAAGAAAAGTTGTTTTTGCAGTTGTGAGTATTGATAATGAATAAATTGTTTGCGCTGATTAAATGCCGCTTCTATGGGCGGCTGTTTGCCGCGCATTTTGGCATATTCTTCTAGTTCTTGTCCTTTATTGTCAATGGCCGTTTGAATCGCTTCCATTTGCTTGCGGGTGGCTAACAAGCCGTCATACTGTGCCTTTAGCGTTTTGTCGTCCATATCTTCCAAGGAGAAATCTGTAAAATCAATGGACTGCCTTTCCATGATTTTTATTAGTTCCTTATCAAGGTTAACCTGCCACAGTTGAAGCGACTTGATATAAATGTCGCGCTGATTTTTATCGGCCTGTAAAAAGTCGATGCTGCCTTGGCGTTGTTCAAATTGGGTTTGCAGGTCGGCAATTTCCTTGCGTAGCTGTGATGCTTGCTGAGAAAGTTCGGTATTGTCGCGGTTGGCGGTTACATGTTCTCGCCGTTGTAATTGCAGTGCCGAGTGCCAACGCGTCAGGCGTTTACTGCCTGCCGCTAAGGCGGTTAATTGCGCTTCAATGGCTTGCTGTGTTTTTGCCAGTTGTTGATTGAGTTGTTCAACTGCGCCCTTAAACTGGTCGGCTTTTTGGCGCTGTTCGTCACTGATTTGAGCGCTGTGAGCCGGATTGGTGAGCAGTTGGTTAAGGCTTTCTTGTTGTTTTTGCAACTCGCTCAGTTGCTCGGCATACCCTTTAACATTCGCTTGTTGCGTTTTTAACGCTTCTGAGCGCGCGGTGATTTGTTCTTGCTTTTTTTCTACTTCCTCAAAGTCTTCGCGTTTGGCGCGAGTTGTTTGCGCTGTCAAGCGCTCAAGGCGTTGCTGAATGTTTTTGGCGTTCACGGGGAGTGAAGCGAGTAGCGTTTGCGTGGCTTTGATCTCAAGCGGCTGTGCCAGTGCTTTTTGTAACGACGCAATTGCCTTTTCTATTGCAAGGATTTGCTCACCAATCCCATTATCTTCAACAGTATCGGCCGGCACGTTTTCAGCGGCAGCGGCCGTGCTAGCTTCTGTAGTGAGCGGCATTGCTTCGGTAGTCGGTGCTGCGGTTGCCGCTGGCATTGGCGATGTTTGCGCAATGGCTTTGAGACTGGGCATGGCCAAAGTGCTCAATAAAAGCCCAGTATAAACGGCCAACCTTAGCCGGCCGGTTGGTCTTGTTTGTTTTTTTAACATCATTAAATTTCTAAAATAAAATTGTTGCATGGCTGTATGTGCAGATGCCATTTTGCATATAAATCTCATTAGCATAACTTATGAATTAGGAATATCTTTAACCGCATAGCATAATCGCAAGGGACTATTCGTTAATTCCTTAAATTGGTAGGCTTGATAAAATGATTTAGCTGTATCATCTTTCGCATCCACCACGATATAGGCAATACCAATTTCCGCTGATAATTTTTTTACCGCTTTCATGGCATGTAACAATAAATTGCTACCAATGCCTTTGCCGGCATATTTTTTATCAACAGCCAAACGCCCCAATAACACACAAGGGATATAACCATGTGGTGATTGGCGTTTTAATAACAAAGGGTCATTTTTTTGTTCTATATGACAAGTAGAAAGGGTATAAAAGCCAATGACTTTATTGTCATTGGCTTTATGAGCAACGTAAATAATGGCTTCATTACGTTTGTGTATTTGGCTAGCAAGCTGTTTAATGAAACGATTTAACGCCACATTACCACAATCAAAAACACTCCTATCATGGCTTTTATCCAGTTTACTAATCAACAATTTTGTAGCCCCTGTCAAATAGTGCTTGCACTTTTTCGCTAGGGCTAGGTGGCGAATCGAGCGCTTTCATCGCTCTATCCCATTCATCAGCCGTTAGTTTAATGCTTCTTTCACTTTCTAATAGGTCTAAGGCTTTTCGATAAGCACTATCCATAATAAAGCTATTCATACTAACACCTGTTAGATAACAAGCCTGCTCAATAATACTTTTCGTTTGTTTTGTTGTGCGTATGCTAATGCGTTCGTCTGCTATCATCTCTATTATCCTTTATGTATGTCTTTATGCTGTACATTATACACGAAGAAATACTAGGGCTAAAAGCAGCGTGGGTTTTGTTTCCAACCCCACGCTACTTATTGTTCCTACCGATTATCCGCTTTATTCCTAAAGAACAAGCCAGCAACGTGGTTGCGACGAACAGCGGCAATGCGCCACGACAACAAACCGTGGTCATTGCCCAAATTAGACACCCACGCCCAAAATGACGACTTGTCAAAATGCTCTTTGGTATATTCTTCAATATTAATATGTTGATAATTGTACTTCCCCGCGCTCAACATCATCAAGCCACGCCCAGAGCTGTCGCCTGAGAGTTTTTCGCCCAATTTATCACAGCCAAGCTCTCGTGAACGTGATAACGGCAAGCCCACCAAATAATTAACCACAGGGAAATTTGCCCAAGCGGTAAAGAACACATACCACCATTTCACGTGATTAAAGCGAATATGCCCCAGCTCATGTCCTAAAATAAATCTAAGCGCTTCCATATCATTATTGGCAATGCAACGCTCAAATAAATCAGAATACACCGCCGAGAAGTTACGATACCCCGGTACGCAGGTTGCATAGGCATTTAATGTGCCATTACCATTAACCAAGTATAATTCAGGTGTTTCTTCCAAGCCGATTTTTTTTGCCATTTCTGCAAACATTTTATACACTTCTGGATACTGGTGTTCGTTAAGGCGTACCGAGTTGCCTCGTAGTTTTCCATACGTTTTGCCAATAGAAAAAAGCACCAACAAGAAAAACGCCACAGGAATGAGAAGAATGGTAAACCAATGATAGTAGTTTTCAAGCATATCTATGGTTTCCTTATTCTCTTCGGGTAGTTGTTTGAGAATTTCAGCGTCTGTTAAGTCTTTAGCGTTTGGGTTGGCTTGTTGATAAGTGGCAATCGCTTCCGATTTTGCATTGTCGATAATGTCCGTTCTAAAAAACGTGCCGATAAATAAACCGATTAAAAGCAATATAGTAATAATGATTGCAAAACCTAATAGCTTATTTTCTTTGGGGTGTTTGCATTGGCAAACTTCTTGGTGGTTCATGGCGATAATTTCTCGGTGGTTATTTAAAGGACGCCCATTATAGATGTTTTGCCAGTAGATGCAGTGACACATTTGTGCCAAAATGTATCATGTATTGGCGTTTTGGAGCAGTTTTTTGCGTATTCTGGTCAACGTCTGCCGTTCTACGCCTAAATAGCTACACAAATGAGAAATAGAAATGCGTTGAAATAACTGTGGATATTGTTCAATAAACAGTAGATATCGCTGTTCGGCATTGTGTAACAATAAACTGATAAGACGTTGTTGTTGCCGTTTGAGAGCTTTCTCCATGGCCAAGCGTCCATAACGCTCAAAATTCGGCAGATTTTCATAGGCCTTGTCGATATGCCCAACAGGCAAATTGACAAAAACCGTCGGCTCTAGGCATTGATAAGTAAAGGGGCTGGGCGTTTGCTCTATAAAAGCCGGATAATCACAGGCATATTGATTTTCGACAAGAAATTCTATGTTTCTTTCGTTGCCCTGTTCATCGGTGTAATACTCTCTCACCAGTCCTTTGACGATAAAGCCATTATATTGTTGAATATCGCCACTTTGGATATAAAAGTCGTTTTTATCCAAGCTGCTAACCGTCAGCCCCTCGCTAAATTGTCCAAGCTCGGTATCGGTTAATTGAGGACACAATGCTGTAAGTGCGTTCAAATAATCGTTGATGTGTTCATTCATGATTGATTTCCTCAAACAATCGTCATCTCCAAATCGACTTTATGCTTTTCTTGAATTTTACTCAGTATTTCGCGTTTGAAATCCAAGACGTTTTGAATGCACTCGCCCTCATCGGCAAAACTGATTTTGACTAATACCAAGACATTCTTTCCCGTTTTATAAATATTAATGCCGTTGATATGAATATTGTCGTAGCGTTTGGCGTCGTGAATAATGTTCTCTATTTCATGCTTCATGGCATTGGGTTTAATGACACCGAACACCAATTCGATAAAGCTCTCTTTTAAGGCTTTTATCGGTATGTTTATCATAAAGATAATCATAACAAGAGTAATCAGCGCATCGCCGATATAATAAACAAACACGGTGTTGCCTTGTTTAGGGAGCAAGGTAATCAGCAAAATCGCCACGCCCAGCCCTAGCGAGATAAAGCCGTCAACAAGGGCGGCTTTTGCCTCGACACCCAACATGGTACTGCGGTGATTAATGCTTTTATTGAGCCGCCAAAAGATAATCCCCATTGCCAAACAAATCGCCGTCATAAGCAACGAATAATACAAAATATCGCCCATTGCTAACATCTTTCCTTGGTCTAAAAACAAATAGTTGTACAATTTGACGACTGCCGAAATGCCGGCAATCACAATCAAAACCAGTGACAACAAGCCTTTTAACGTGCCGTACAGCGGCTCTAAAAAGTGCATACCGTCGGGAAAGCGCGCGGTGGCTTTATGAGAATACTGGCTGATAAAAATAGCCGCCACGCAACCCAGTGCCGAAATCAAACTGAAGTTGCCGTCCAAGAACAGCGCGTCAATGTCAGTTTTTAAATACATGTACCAGCCCGCCATTCCCATAAGGAGGTTGAGGCAAAAGCCGATAAGTAGGGCTTTGGTTTCGACTTTGATTTCTTGTTTTATTTGTTGCTGTTGCGACATGCCTATTCCTCGGTAGCTTGTGTTGTTTCTTCCGCTAGTCGTGCCTTGATAGCATTTCTAAATGCACTATTTTCTTTGTATTGTTTTTGTTGTAGGGTTTCAAACAAATAAGCAGTGAACGCACCGCCAAAGATGCCAATACCCAATTCTGAGCCGACATCCAACACCACGTTATTAATAAATTCGCCCCACACATCGCCAAAAGCATACGCCAACACGCGACATCCAATGGTTATTACAATGCCAATTATAAAAGCGTAAAACAAGAATCCGCTGTGTACCCGCTCCTTATCGATAATTAAGTCCAATTCTTCTGGGTGGTTGCGGTAATACGCCACGACTTCATCGGTCACTTCGCGTTGTTCTATAAATAAATTTTCAAGATAACCATTTGGTTTGTCTTTGTTTTTCTTAGTCATGAGAGAGTTCTCCTTTTTCTGAGAGTAAAATCGCGGCTTTGTGGGTACTTTCAAACTGCGACAGAACGATAATCATAATGACGGTAATCGGCACACTTAACAGCATCCCCATCACACCCCAAATTTGCCCCCAAATCGCCAGTGCGATAATGGTGACCATTGGGCTGACGTTGAGGCTTTTACCCATGAGTTTGGGTTCAATCAAATTACCGACCACTTGTTGCACCGCGCCGATACAAACCAGCACCATGATACAAGGCATAAATGCCCCAAACTGTAATAAGCTGAACACCGCGGGAAACACTGTTGCCACTAGTGAACCAATGGTGGGAATGTAGTTCAAAATAAAAATCAAAAATGCCCAAAACATCGGTGAATCTACCCCGATAATCAGCAAAATTATGTAGCTTAAAAAGCCAGTCAGCAAACTCATCAGCGTTTTGACGCGGAAGTAACTTGATAACGAAGTCTCAATTTTTTCCAAAGTCGCAACAAATTTGTCGCGTTGAGGGGCGTTTGGGAAAAGCACTTGAATTTTGCATTTCACACTGTAGGTTCCCAAAAAGATAAACAGCAGATAAATCAATACCATCATCGAGTTGGAAAACACACTGGACAAGCTCTCAGCCAAGTTCGCTAACAGACTTCTAATATTTAATGAATTGATAATTGCCGTGATTTCAGCTTGTAAATCAATGTGAAATAATTTCTCAATTTTACTGGCAATGGCGGTGATGTTGTCTTCATAACGTCCGAAACCTGCGACGAGCTCTGATAAATTTGTCATCACGGTGTGCAACACAAAATAACTAATGAAGACTAACAACGCTAACACAATGATAGACTGTAAC
>PDWI01003696.1_pt1 | contig 21333 bp, 22 predicted proteins | sample 1430891 | NCBI WGS metagenome assembly PDWI01 (sample SAMN01162508, study PRJNA174530) | Oral metagenome, whole genome shotgun sequencing project. | biome: Marine environment; feature: Marine mammal; material: Swab sample of the gingival sulcus; isolation source: swab sample of gingival sulcus... | reverse complement strand
CTCGTTTTCCGAGAAAGCTGCCCTCTTCGCACAACCGACGAGCGGGTGCGAGCTCCACTTAACATCCTATGTGAGTGCCGCCGCTCGCCGGTTGTGCGAAGAGTATACTCAAAAAGAGCTATTTCAAGTATAACGATTTAAAAAAAAGTACGCAACAAGGAAAAAGACTAAAGATATTGACAAATATTTTTTGAATGATAATATTTTATTTGAAATAAACCCCTAAAAACATAGTGTAATGAAAAAATTAGTTAGCTTACCTCTCATTCTCATTCTTTTTGTTTCTTTTACCGCTCAGGCTCAAAATAAGGAAACAGAGAAAAACCATCTGTCTTATCTTTTGATGCAAAGCTCGTTTAATGAAACATACGAAAAAGTAGCCCTCCTAATAGCTTCAGTAAATAAAGGTGATACAATTTATTCATGGAAAGAGAGGGGAACTCAAATTTCTCTTTCTCATGGAGCTAAAGAATTCTATTCCTTTATAAAAGTTACAAAAGGAGGAGTGTCGTATATACTCTACCAAGATCAAAATGGTCTTTTTGTAAAAAAAGACGGTCAAGGTGAAGCACTGGAACTTAAAAATAAAAAAGAGTTCAAAAAAGCACTCGCTCCCATACTCAAATATATTTCACGAGCCGAAAATGATGTATACAAAAAAAAGGACAAAGTAAAGAAAAAGCGATTAAATAAGATCAGGGAGATGAAGATTTAAAAAAGTAAATAAAAAAACTGGAACCAAGTCATTCCAGTTTTTTTATTTACTCACAAATTCCTCCCCCAAGGCAGATGTCTCCATTATAGAGAACAATTGATTGTCCGGGAGCAACAATCTCGCCCTCTTCCAAAAATTCAATTGTCATGCGACCTTGTGCTTTATGGTAAGAGAGAATGCGTAGTTTTTTAATTGAACCACGGTAGCGTATTTGCGCTTCATATTCAGCTCCTTCTTCAAAAAGATTTTGATTATCAACCACATCAGAGAGAGAAAGAGAAGATGAGGTTTTTTGTGCTAAAGGGTCTTGAGAAACGGTAATCGTGTTTTTTTTAGTATCTTTGGCAACTACGTAATAGGGACGATCGCTTGTCCCTTTTTTTGTAATCGTAAAACCATGCCGCTCGCCAATTGTGTAAAAAAGCGAACCACGGTGAGAACCAATAACAAGACCCGATTCATCTAGCACATCCCCTTCTTCATCCTGAATATAATGAGCGAGAAAATCCTTCATATTGATCTCTCCAATAAAACAAATTCCTTGAGAATCTTTTTTCTGCGCTGTTGGGAGGCAATATTTTTCTGCAAGTTTGCGAACTTGAGGCTTTACAATATCTCCCACAGGAAACAAAATATGCTCTAACTGATTTTGTTCAAGCGTCCAAAGAAAATAAGATTGATCTTTATTCGTATCTTTTCCGCGCAGCATTTGAACCTTGCCACCCTCTTTTTTAAGCCTTCTCACATAGTGTCCTGTTGCAACATAATCAGCTCCATGTCGAAGCGCCCATTTTAAAAATCCACCGAATTTTACCTCCCGATTACACATGACATCAGGATTTGGGGTTCGTCCTGCCTTATATTCACGGATCATATAATCAGCAACACCTTGCTTATATTCTTGCTCAAGATCAAGCTCTACAAAAGGAATCTCGAGGTGAGCACAAACTCGCATTGCATCACGCCGCTCAACACGCCAGGTACATTCTATCCAGTCCGGTTGCCAGGTTCGCATAAAAACCCCGATGACTTCATAGCCCTGATCTTTTAAAAGCGCAGCCGTAACAGACGAATCAACACCGCCTGAAACACCAACAAAAACTTTTTTCTTTTTTTTCTCCTTCAACATAAAAACTACCTTTAGCCTAAACGAAAGGTCGTATTTTTTCAAGCACATCTCTATCTTTTTAGAGAAAGTAGGGTTTAATTTTCTCTAAAAGCTCAAGACGGCTTTCATCTTGTATTATTTTTTGTGCTTCTTCAAAAGAAACCCAAGACGCTGTTTGTATTTCCCTGTCTTGCAAGTGAAACTCTCTATCTTCCACAAAAGCAAGAAAATAGTGAACCATTTTTGTAATTCCATGCCTTTTGATAAAATACTCTTCTGAAAAATAAGGTTCTTCTAAAATGAGCTCTGGCACAATACCCACTTCTTCATACGATTCACGCAAAGCTGTATCAAGAAAAGACTCTCCCTCTTCCCTGTGCCCTTTTGGAAAACCAAAGTGTCCATGATAAGACTGAACAATCAAAAGCTCCTTTCTTCCATCTGCATATTCATAAATAGGAATAATTCCACATGAGATTTCTTTTTTTGTACCCATAGAAAAAGTATATCAAAAAAATGACATTTCTGTCATTTTTTAAAGTTCAAGAAGTTTTTTATAGACCTCAACAGTAGCGCGGGTATCGGCAAGAGCGGTATGCGCACGTTCATTTTCAATACCAAAATATTCACAGAGTGCAGCAAGACTCAAACGAGGAGCATCTGGGAGCTTATGTAACTTTGCAAAGGCAAAAGAAATGGTATCGAGTTTTGCATAAAACATCTCATTTTTAACCCCTGTGGTAGAGAAAGCTTTTGCAATAAAAGAATAATCAAAGGCCACATTATGAGCCACCATAACACAATCTTTTGTTTTTTCTGCCAAAACTTTCATTGCCTGCTCGAGACTCATCGCAAACATCCATTCAGCTTCGTTATATCCATTGAGTGCGAGTGCTTCTGCATCAGCATTTTCAAGTTTTTCTGGTTTAATTTTAAGTTCAAATTCCTCATGCATATCGCCAAGGACACCGTCTTTTTGGTTCATAATAACCACTCCAATTTCAATAATTTCTTGTTTTTCAACATCAAAACCAGTCGTTTCAATATCCAAAAAGGCTAATTTTTTATTCTTCATAATATAACTGTTATTTTAAATAGGTTCTAATATTTTTCAAGTGACCTTGGTAATCTTTTGCATAGTGAATGTCACCATTCTTTCCATGCAAGTAGAAATAATAAGGATTTGCTTTTGGATGAGCTGCAGCATAGAGCGAATCGTAATCAGGATTAGCAATCGCCGCAGGAGTGAGTCCTGCACGAAGGTAGGTATTAAATGAAGAAGCTTTTTTTCTCACCTGAGAGACCTTCACTTCAGGACCATATTCATACAAAAAAGGAGCATCAATCTGAAGTCGCTGTCCACGCGCAATACGCCTCCAGAGAATATCAGCAATCATCTGTTTTTGTATAGGATCATCCGTTGCTTCTTTTACAATCAAGGAAGCCATAATCACAAGTTCTTTTTCTGTTTTATTCACGCTTTTTTTTGAAAAAGCTTCTTTAATTTTTTTCTTATGCTGTGCAATCATTGCATCAGTAATATCTTGGGCATCAACAGTCAATATAAATTTATAGGTATCTGGAAAAAAGATTCCTTCACGCCCATACATAATCCGCTCAAGCTCTCCCTGATGAACATTTTTAAGCTGAGCATTCATAATAATCTCACGAATTTGTTTATTATTTGAACCTTCGGGAATAGTAATTGTTTTATACACATCACCATATATCCCGCCATGCAAACGCTCGAGTGCTTCTTTAAAAGAGAGCCCTTTCTTAAAACGATAGGGTCCTGATTTTACTGAGAGATCTAAAAACTTGAGTGTATAAGGAGCAAAATAAACCGGTGCAATAACTTTTTTTTCACGAAGCATTTCTAATGATTTTGAAAGTGAATAGCCTTTTTTAATGAAAATAATTTGCTCATGAGACATCTCAGGTTTTTTTACAAAAAATTCATAATGGGTTGTTCCTAAAATGAAAAGCAGTATAAAGAGGGGCCCTAAAAAAAGAAATCGTTTAAAATTCTTTTTTGTATTCTTTTTTTTAGTTGTAATAAATGAATCCATAACTATTAAATAGGTAAATTAGTAGGTGGTTCTGCTTTGGTAGCATCAATACGCTCGAGCGTTGTTGTTTCAGAAACGCGACCAGGGAATCTAAAAATAGTTGCAATCTCCTCAGCAGTCAACACAAAAGTTTTCTTTTCTTTTTCAAAATAATCAAGTAAAGGTCTATAAAAGTAAGAACGATTTACATAGTTCTTAAAAAAAATTGATTTTAATCGTTTGAGACGAGCTCCTGTTGGATCCTGATACTTGTAACCATAACTCGTCATAACATATGGCCGAAAACCATTTAAATTTGGAGAACCATACTGTCTCACAGAACCAAAGAGTCCTGAAATATTTGGCCCATAAAAAGCTTTACCTTTTGCAAGGTACAGTGCACGAAAACCAACCTCAAAGGCATATTTACGCAAACTTCGCTCAATCGCTTTAATTTTTTCTTGTTCTCCATGAGTCATTTTGAGTGTTGACATATCTTCTTTATCACGGCCCATAAGTTTATCAATTTCAGCAACCGCATCTTTTCTCCATGGGTGCCATTTATCACAACGAATAATCATTTGCATCCATACCTGTTCTCCTTGTTTGAGAGATCCGAGATACTCCATCATAGAGGTAATAGGATCAATTTTTTGATATTCTTCAAGCGTTCCAACCGCCTTATCGAGCCCATAATCAACATAGGTTTTAATGGGATAAGCATCTTTCCCCACCAAACCGAACTCAACCCCAAAAAGCTTCCAATCACCTGGATCTTTTGCAAAGTTTCCAACATAACGCGTATAATCATCAACTTCGTGAACTTCAGCTTGTGGATATTGAGAATAAATCTGATTTTTCAAAAGATCTTTAAATTTTTCCGGGGTTCTAATGAAAAAGTAAATAGACCCTTCAATGGAAACAATTTCAAGTGAGAAAAATTGAGGCATATTTCCCCGAACAAGCTTCCCCCATTTATTCCCAACAGCCATTTCATTCATGGTGTTGAAAATAATCTCCATCGCTTCAGGAGATTTGTGAACATCCTTAGGAATAGAAATTTCAAGCATTGCCCACTTGATTCCAGCAAGAAATTTTTTATTTCTCCAAAGCATCCATTGATGCTTAAATACGTACCAAAGAATAATCGGGAGCCAAAGAAACCATGTTTGCAAAAAAACTGTAATAATAAAATCCATGTAATTATTATAGTTCATAAATAAAGAAAAAACAAAAAAACGCCTATGCGTCTTTTCTCTTTGCTTTAATCTTTTTTACTACCTTTGGAGTGATTTCATACAGACCGTCTTTATTTTTCTTGAAGTAATCTTTATTAGAAAGATTTACCAAAATCGTGTTTTTCTTGAGATATCGTTCTTTAAGAACAAGCTCAATGATTTCTTCTTTACTCAGAGGCCCACGATCAAAGATGAGTTCAGCAATAACATCTTTTACCACACCATCTTTATACCCCCACTCTTTAAGCCCATACATTCCACGTCCAACAAGCACAAAACGTTCATCTTTGATGAGTTCGTTGTGCGTAGTTGCTGCATGAGCAACTTTTCCAAAAGTATCAGAAATAGCAGAAGCAACTTCTCTGAAGTGCATTGGTGAACCGTTTTTCTTCATAACAAGATAAGCATAATCACGAATACCGCGAACAGAAATATTTTGTGAAGAGGTAAGTCCCCAATCACCCAACGGATTTTTTCCAATCATTTTAGAAAGTTTAAGAAAATTCTTCGCAACTTGCTCATCAACAAGCCCATCTTCTTTTCCATCAAGACGATCCAAGAATTTCATAATCATCACTTCTTCTGAAAGAAGTTCATCTTCATCAATGTGTCCATGAAGTTTTTCAAGCGCATCATGAACCTTTTTGCTTAATTCACCATTAACACTCCAACGATTATTGAATTTTTTATCTTCCTTATGTTTTTTAAAAGAGTCACCAACTACGAGATGAAAATGAATATGATTTTGAATAATCTCATCATCAGAAACATGATCAAGAAAATACTCTTCAGCAACAACCCCACCAAATCCATGAATAAGGTTTTCTATCTCAAGAAAGATATTGCGAGCTTCATCATAGTTTTCAGATTTACGAATAGCCTTAAGTGCGGCATCTTGAATTTGACGTACTCGTTCACGTGTAATATTGTATTCTCCTCCAATAGATTCAAGAGTTTTTTTATTTGGTTCATTAAGACCAAAACGGCTTTCAAGAACATAGCGGTCTCTATCTTTAAGCCCTTTAAGGAGTTTTTTGGTTGATTGTTTTGGTTTAAAATTTAATTTTGCTTTTTTTGATGTTGATTTCATAATACGTATTAATAATATAATTCAATATACTCAAACAATAACATACAGGTACTTTTTTAGCAAGTTAGCTATAAATGTTTCTGGATAAACGGACCTGTAACCGAATCTTTATTTTGAATAATCTCCTCGGGAGTCCCTTTTGCAACCACCCTTCCCCCTTCTTCACCTGAATGTGGACCAAAATCAATAATATAATCAGCTGATTTAATAAAATCCATATTGTGTTCTATGACTATAACTGAATTCCCCTTATTGATAAGCTTCTGTACAATTTCAAGCAAACGACGAACATCATCAAAATGAAGCCCAACGGTTGGCTCATCCAATAAATAAAGTGTTTTTTGTAATTGTGGTCGATAGAGCTCAGAAGCAATTTTCACCCGCTGAGACTCTCCTCCTGAGAGCGTGCTCGCAGGCTGACCCAAACACAAATAGCCAAGGCCAGTTTCAAGTAATGTATTCATACGATCAGCAATCGCAGGAATATCTTTGAAAAACTCAGCCGCTTCTTCAATCGTCATCTCAAGCACTTCGTAAATATTCTTCTTCTTATAGGTAACTTGAAGTGTTTCTTTATCATAACGAGTCCCTAAGCACACATCACAAGTCACATGAACGGTCGGTAAAAATCCCATCTCAACAGCAACTTCTCCACGGCCCTGACAAGATTCACAACGACCACCTTTGGTGTTGAAAGAAAAACGCCCAGCCTTCCATCCTCTGATTTGGGCTTCAGTTGTTTGCGCAAAGAGCTCTCTGATATGATCAAAGGCACCGGTGTAGGTCGCAGGATTAGAGCGCGGTGTTTTTCCAATTGGTGATTGATCCAAAACAATTCCACGAGAAATATTTTCAAAACCATACACACTGTGCGCCCGAATCACATTTTTTGATTTATAGCGACGATTCAGCCGTGCCTCCATGTTTTTGGCAAGCACTCCATGCATAAAAGAAGATTTTCCAGATCCTGAAACTCCGGTAATTACGGTCATCTTGCCGAGCGGAATCTCAAGATTAAGATTTTTAATATTATTATAAGAAATTCCTTTGATACCAATAACACCCTTGTCTTTTTTTCTTCGCATAACTGGCGTTTCAATCTTTTTCTCGCCCGTCAGATACTGAAGGGTGAGCGACTTTTTAATATCCTTTGCTGAAGAAAGGAGTTTTTTTGTCTCACCAGCCACCAAGACTTCCCCACCATGAACTCCTGCACCAGGACCAATTTCAATCAAATAATCAGAAGCAAGGATTGTTTCCTCATCATGTTCAACAACAATAATCGTATTTCCCTTATCAGCAAGCTCACGTAAGGTTCTAATAAGGCGCTTGTTATCGCGAGCATGAAGTCCGATTGTTGGTTCATCCAAAACATAGAGTGCCCCAACGAGCTGTGACCCCAATTGACTCGCAAGGCGAATGCGTTGTGACTCCCCTCCTGAGAGTGTGTAGGCCTTTCTATCGAGCGTGAGATATTCAAGCCCCACTGACATGAGAAATTCAAGTCTGCTTTCAATTTCGCGAAGTAACACAGAAGCAATTTTTTGCTCTTTTTCAGTTAAATCAATTTCTGCAAGGAAATGGTACGCTTCTTCAATACGCATGTTCACAAAGTCATCAATATTTTTTCTATTTTCTTCACCTTCTTTGATGTTTCCTTGTTCGTCATATTTTCCTAAAAAGACATGCAGAGCTTCAGAGCGCAAGCGCGCACCGAAACATTGAGGACAGGGCTCTTCACCAAAAAGATGAGTCGTTCCAATTCCTTTACAAGTCTCACAGACACCATACGGAGAGTTAAAAGAAAAAAGTCGTGGCTCAATCTCTGGAAAAATATAACCATCTTCTGGACAGAGAAGCCGTGCTGAGAGCAAAGTATCATCAAGCGCTTCTCCCTCCTCAGTTTCTATGAACACCCGCAACATTCCTTCTGATTCAGCAAGTGCTCGTTCAACCGCCTCTGCTAAACGTAACTGTACATCATCAGGATTATCATTAAATTCATGGAAAGAAAAAGAGTCTACCACAAAATCAATATCATGTTTTTTTGTCTTGCTGAGTTTGATTTGTTTGCGCAGCGATTTCATCACCCCATCGACTCGCGCAACGGAATATCCTTTACTGAGCATATCGTAAAGTAACTGATAATGTTCACCCTTTCGCCCACGCACCACAGGAGCCAGAATATGAATTTGCATTTCATCAATCGCTACCCCCATGACTTTCTTTACGCTTGCTGAATTATCATAAGAACCCACCATCTTGAGAATAAAATCAATAATTTCTTGTTGAGAGCGTTTTTGAATTCGCGCTCCTGAAAGTGGAGAAAAAGCTTGTCCTACACGCGCATAGAGAATACGCAAGTAGTCATAAATTTCAGTGATTGTCGCCACTGTTGAGCGCGGATTGTTGGAGCGCGTTTTTTGGTCAATAGAAATGGCTGGTGAGAGACCAGTGATTTCATCAACATCAGGCTTTGTCATTTGACGCAAAAATTGACGAGCATAACTCGAGAGTGATTCAACATAGCGCCGCTGTCCTTCGGCAAAGATAGTATCAAAGGCAAGTGAGGATTTTCCTGAACCTGAAAGACCGGTAATGACGGTCATTTTGTTTCTTGGAATTTTCAAAGTGATATCTTTGAGATTATGGGTTCGCGCACCTTTCACCGTAATCCATTCTTGGTTATAAGCATTTTCTTTTGCAAATGACATAGCTATTTCAAGTGTACCTTTTTCAAAAAAAATTAAAAAGAAAAACACGCTTTTTTATACAAAGCGTGTTTTTTACATTATACCTTTGTAAAAACAAGAAAATGTTCTCCTTTTACAAAAATTTTTTCTTTTGCAGGAAGCGGTGTCAGAAGCCAACGTTTTTGAACATTGTAAGTCAAATTCATAATCCTGTGTTCAGAGTCTATTTTTTCAAAGAAAAGTTCCTCTCGATCAAAAGAACTCACCCACCCATTACAAGTAGAAAGTATTTCTGGATTATTTCTTTGAACCAAAAAAATCCCCTCAAGCCCACCAAAGATAAACCCTTGCTCTTTCAAAATATAAAAAGCTTCTTCAAGACGTAACTCTTTTAGTACCGGTAGAAGATAAACAAAATATGATTCTCCTGCCTCAAAAGCAGATGCAGCATGCAGAACCTTTTTATCATTCAGAACTTTTTTCGTTTGCGAATTATACTGATATGAATCATCGCACTCTGCCCTTTCATTAAAAGAGAGTATAAAATGCCTTTTGTTATAAGAAGGCGGGATTTTTAAAACTCCTGTTTGAATTGGTTCCCCAATTCGCCCTTGTTTTTCTCTGAAATAGTCTTGAACAAACTGTTCGGGATCAAATCGCCCGGCAGCAACCTCATTCCAAAACTTCTCTTGAAATATCTGGAATTTGTTTTTGATATCTTTTTCATTCATTGTTATATTTTATTTTAGTTATTCTAACTTTAGAGTAGTATATATCATTTTTTTGTCAAATCCCTCTTTCAAAAAGAAAAACTGTATAAAACAGTCTTTCTTAAGCTTGAATAACAAAAATAGTATTGGTTGAACCTGGGGTTCCAAATTGAGAACCAGTGGTTACCAAAATATACTCTCCTTTTTTTGCTAGTTTATGTTTTTTTACAAGATCACGTACTTGTCCGCTCAAAATCTTGATATCATCAGAAAATTCTTCTACAAAAGTATGACATCCGTGAGAGAGGACGAGTTGACGCGCTACTCGTTCGTGAGGAGTTATCGCAATGAGTTCTTGTGAAGGACGGTATCGAGCAAGACTTCGTGTCGTGAGTCCTGTTTCAGTTAAGGTCACAATAAGCTCAGCTTCAATTCCATTTGCAATACGTACCGCTGACTTACTCACACTCTCAACAACATTTCCATGTTCTTTGGTGTACTCAAGATTCACATCTTCACATGAGGGTTCGGTACGGAGTGCAATAGAAGTCATCGTTTTTACCGCCTCAACAGGATACTCTCCAATGGTTGTTTCTCCTGAGAGCATAATAGCATCAGTTCCATCAAGAAGTGCATTAGCAATATCTGAAACCTCAGCACGAGTAGGAACCGGTGCGTGCTCCATAGAGTCAAGCATTTGAGTTGCCGTAACAACCGGTTTTCCAATCTCATTACATTTATTGATAATCATTTTTTGAATTTCCGGAACACGCTCTGCTCCAACTTCAATGGCCATATCACCACGGGCAATCATGATCGCATCAGAAGCTTCAATAATATCATCAATATTTCTCACCGCTGCTTCAGTTTCTATTTTTGAAACAATATGTGCTTTTGATTTATGTTTATTCAAAATACGGCGAAGTTCAAGAACATCTTTTTTGGTTTGTACAAATGAGAATGCAATGAAATCAACTTCATGCTCAATTCCAAAAAGGACGTCTTTTTTATCCTTTGCGGTAAGTGATGAAATAGAAAGATCAACTCCAGGAACATTGATTCCCTTGCGAGACCCAAGCCATCCTCCAGTAATCACTTTTGTGTGGATTTCAGTTTCGGTTGTTTTTTCAACACGAACCGCTTTTTTCCCATCTTCAATTTTAATGATGTCTCCTTTTTTCACTTCAAGTGGAAGTTTTTTGTAATTGATGCTCATAATTGAAGCATCTCCTTCAATCTTTTTTGTAGTAAGAATGAGTTTCTTTCCAGCAACAATTTTTACCTTTTCATTTCCCTTAAGCTCACCGGTTCTAATTTTTGGACCTGAGAGATCTTGAAGAAGTGCAATACGTTTTCCAACTTTAACTGAAGCAGCTCTCGCATTTTTGAGCACACCATAGTGCCATTCGTGTGTGTTATGTGAGAAGTTCATACGAACAACATCAACTCCTTCTTTGAAAAGTTTTTCAAGCATAGCTTGAGATTCTGTTGCAGGACCAATGGTTGCAACAATCTTTGTTTTTTTATCTTTTTTCAAATTCATACAGGCCTTAGTATAATCAATACAAAGACTTTGTCTATTTTTTTTGTAAATAGGCATTCCAATAATTTCTTTTATAGGACTGATTTCCAAAACGTTGATAACCAGTTTTTCGTGTCATACGAATAACATCAAAAAATTCTCCATAAGCTTCCTTGAAATCAGGACCCGTAAAGACTCGTTCACATACTTGGAGGCTTGGGTGGTGATAGGTGTCCTTTTCTTCTCCAGGGAATTTTTTAATCAAATTCTGAGCGTTCTTGTCCCCCTCTTTTGCCAAGGTACGCACATAGAGAAAAGCGCCCTTTTTCATAATCCGCGCAAGTTCGCGCAAGTATTCTCGCCGCTCTTTTTGAGAGAGTGCATTTGAAACGGTAATATCTAGAGCAAGGTCAATAGATTCATCAGGAAGCGGGAAATCTTTTGTAATATCTCGTTTTTCAAAGATAAGTTGCTCATGAGTAAATCGTTTTTTTGCCTGCGCTATAGCGCTCTCTGAAAAATCCCATCCATAGGCCTGTGCACCGTAGTGCTCTGCCATATAAAAAGCATTTCGCCCAATTCCGCAACCAAGATCAAGAACACTAATTCGGGCCGAGAAATCAAGATGTTTATTCTTTTTCATCCATTCCAAAAAACGGAGAAAGTCTTTTTGTGGTTTTGCATCTTTCGTGATGAGCTGTGATTTTTTATACTCTTCATTCCAAGATTTTTGATTTTGATACATGTACAGAGCATACCCTCTTTTCATTAAAAAAACTACAGTCTCTTGGGAAAACTGTAGTCTAATTGTTTGCAATTTTTCTTAAATTACTTTTTGTAGCCAGCAAAGAAAATTTTCATCGCTTTTCAGTAATGTGAGTAGCTGCTCTTTTTCTCTGTAAAAAGAATTCTCTTTCTCATTCAATACAGGACCCAAATGCTCTTCTTTAAACTTATTCATTTCTTCTTTTTGAAGAGTTTCTTTTTCTCTTATTTTTTTTAGCAAAAAATTAATAATTTGTTTTTTCTGAGTCTTTTCTAAAAAAGAGAAAGAAAAATATTCAAAAAATAAACCGAAGATAAGCATTGAGACAAAAAAGATGAGTCCAGAATATAAAATTAAGTATCCTAAAAAGTAGGATATTGAAAAATCAGCAGGTTTTTCCTTGTATAACAGTAAAAATACAAAAAAAATCACCGCCAAGAATAAAGAAATCTTTGAACTTAAATCATTTCTTTTCTTTGAACTTAATTCCTGAACAAAACTTTCGGCTTTATATTTATGTGAAAGTCGTTTTAATTCTGAATTATTCATAACACCTATTTTATTTTGGTTAATATCTGATTATATAATATATCATATAAAAAATATGTCAAGCTCTTGAAAGCAACTCTCCCCCTTATTCAAGGGATACGGCACAAGTAAAATAAAGCTTGAAAAAAGACTTGCAGTAAAGAAAAAATGCTATATACTGAACATGTTTCCGCTTATAGCTCAGTTGGTAGAGCAGCTGGCTCTTAACCAGACGGTCGTAGGTTCGAGTCCTACTAGGCGGACAAAAGTTTTTGAAACTTTTAGAGACAAGAGAATTTTTCTCTCACCTGCCCAGGTGGCGAAATTGGTAGACGCGCTGGTCTTAGGAACCAGTGGAGCAATCCGTGGAGGTTCGAGCCCTCTCTTGGGCACACAAAAATACCCTTTCATAGGGTATTTTCATTGGAAAAAGCACTCTAAAAAGAGTGCTTCCCTTATTAACAATTCAATATTATAATGAAAAAACAGATTTACTACTATAATAAGGCTTTTAAAAAATAAAGTCAATACTTTTTTGATTTTTAAATATCTCTTGATTTGTCCCTTCCATTTGTTTTTTTAAATTTTATTTTCAAATAGTGCTCAATATCCCACATAATCGTAAAAGTAAAAAGAACGAGAAAACTGGTAAATATCGCCTCTACATATTGCCCAAAACCAACCGCAACGCCAATAGCTGAAGCAAGCCACACCCCTGCGGCTGTCGTAAGATTCGCTACATGATCATTACGAAAAATAATCATCCCTGCTCCCAAGAAACCAACCGCAGTTACAAGGCCTGAAGCAACACGTAAGGGATCAATCTCGTACCCATAACGCGCAATAACCTGTTCAGAGAGAATAATAAAGAGCGTAGACCCAAGTGCAACAAGGGCAAAGGTTCGTACCCCAGCTGTTTTCCCCGCCCTGATTCGCTCTATTCCCAAAATCATACCCAAAAAGAGGGAGAGACTTAAACGTATCAATATTTCATAGGTATCAATCATAAATCAAGTATATCATACAAAGAGGATTGTGTTATACTTTGCTATATGAATATGTTTAAAAAAATTGTTCTCTGGAATAAGGAACGAGGATTGATTGAAAAAGGATTTAATCATGAAAAAGAAATATCATTTATTATTGAGGAGCTCCTTGAGAGTACCGGTGCTTATGATAGTATTAGCGCACGTGAAGTAGCTGAAGCAATGAGTGCGAAAATCATTAGCTCAAAAAGAGAAGTATCACATGAAGTAATTGTTGATGCCTTTGCTGATATTATTGTTTTTGCTACGGGCGCCATAGCAAAACTTGGCTATGACCCTAACATCGTAATGGATGAAGTGTATAAAGAAATCAATTCACGCAAAGGAAAACTTATAGACGGCAAATTTATCAAAGACCTAAAGATAATCCCTTACAAAGCAAATTTTAAAATAGCTAAAACTACCCAAAATATACATGGGTAGTTTTTTAAAATTGCTTTTTTATTTCTTTATGTTACAATAAAAAAGAATTTTAAAACCCTATACAATGAAACAATATCAAAATTTATTGAAAAAAATTCTTGAGCATGGAAAATATCGCTCAAAAGAAGATGAGAGAACTGGTACCGGTACCAAAGGAATCTTTGGGTATCAATATCGCTGTGAAAATGTTGGAGAAAGCTTTCCTCTTTTAACAACCAAAGAAGTCCACTTCAAATCAATTGTAAGTGAACTCATTTGGAAGTTAAAAGGTGAAACGAATATTCAATATTTGGTAAAAAATAACAATAGGATTTGGAATGAATGGCCCTTTCAAGCATATCTCAAAAAAGAAGGTCTTGAAGAACTCTATCCAATTTACTCATATGAATGGAGAGAAAAAATGAAATGGTTTGCAAAAGAAATCAAAAATGATGATGACTTTGCAAAAAGATATGGTGAGGTTGGTCCTGTTTACGGTCATCAATTTCGAAATTTTGGAGGTTGGGATCCTGTGACAAAAACTTATTCAAAAACAGGAATCGATCAACTCAACCAAGCAATTAAGGAGATTAAAGAAAATTCTGCTTCACGTAGAATCATTATTTCCCTTTGGAATCCGATAGATCTCAAGGATGCTCTCCTTCCTCCCTGTCCCTGCTTCTATCAATTTGCAGTGCTTGGAGGGAAATTACACCTTCAGGTATATCAAAGAAGTGCCGATGTATTTTTAGGAGTACCCTTCAATACAGCCCAAGAAGCACTAATGCTCCTTATGGTTGCGCAGGTATGTAATCTTCCTCCTGGGGATCTCATTCACAGCTTTGGTGATGCACATATTTATATGAACCACATGAAGCAAATACAATTACAGCTCTCTAGGGAACCAAAAAAGTTACCGAAGCTCGTATTGAATTCTTATGTTGAAAAGATTGAAGATTTTACCCTGGATGATTTTATCCTTATTGGATATGAACCCTATCCAAAAATCACAGGTAAAGTTGCTGTTTAATATCTTAAAACTATATAAAAAGTGGAAAGCTATGCTTTCCACTTTTTTATTTTTTACTCAGAATCAACCCCAAGGCTTTTCTTGAGAATTCGATCAGCTCCAACCCAGACGTATTCCCAAGGTTCAGGGTTTGGACCCTGATCAACGAGACCGTTTGGATAACTTGGAATAAAACCAAAACGTTTTGCATTCTCAAAATTATTTTTGCTCATCCATTTATAACATGCTGTATTAGCGAATTGATAGACGAGATAATTATCACCACAACCAAAATCAACAGCATATCCCGTATGGTGTTTTGAATATCCAGGGAGCGCAGAAAGATTTAAGGCTTTCATAATTTTCTCATCATAAACTCCTTGAGGAATTTTGGTGAGATCAATCTCCCCCATTTTTGTCTTAAAAATTTTCTTTTGATGATCAAAAGAGCGATACCCAGAGACAAAGTGAAGTGAAATACCCTCTTGTTTCATTTCCTTACTCATTGCCTCATAAGCTTCTTTGATTTCTTTTTGAGTTTGGTAGGTATGAAGAGTAACTAAGTCCTTTTCTTTTGCAAAAAAATGTTTTTTATACCCTCGTTTTGTTGCAATTCCTCTTAAATACGTATCAACTTCAGAATTATAAATAGGCGGGGTATCTTGGATATTACCCTTCTTTGTTTCAAAAATATCAAAAAGCTCTACAAATTCTTCATTGGTATAACACGGAAAAGAACCACAGAACACCTCCCTTTCTTCATCAAAAAAGTTTTTCTTGTAATATTGATTTTGAATTTCCTCAAGAAGCATAGTATTCTTGAAGGTTTCTTCTTTTGAAAAATCAACTTCTAGTTCTGGATGAAAAATATCTTTCTGTTCATCAAAAATTTCAGGTTCAGAATTTTGAGCTTCAGAAGATTTAATTACTTGAACTGATGACTCATCAGATTCATTAACAAAAGTAAGGTGAGCAGGGGTAAAATCTTCTATAGAAGCAGTGGCATGAATATTTTCATATCTTTTATACGCAAAATAAAAAAGAAAACACCACAATACAATAAAGAAAAATATAATAATTCTTTTTTCTTTCTGATAATCCATAACTACACTCTTATACTAACGAATATTTGATTTATCACAAGCAAGAGAAATAAAAAGAAAAAGCCCTATTAGGCTGCTTTTTTTATTTTTATAACTTCAATCGCAGGCAAGCTTCCTTCTACCAAAAACTCAAGCATGGCCCCTCCACCGGTTGAAATAAAATCAAAACGCTCCTCAAGACCATGTTCTAAAAGAACAGCCGATGTGTCTCCTCCACCTGTCAATGAATAAGCGTTCGCGTGAGCAATACTATCAGCAATAGATAAAGAAGATTCGATAAACCCATCTTCATATTTTCCCAAAGGACCATTCCACAAAACCGTATCAGAAGCATCAATGATTGTTTCAAAAATCTTACTTGTATGGGGTCCAAGATCAAGAATCATATCCTCCCCTCTCACCTCATGAATATCAGCAACATCTCCATCTTGATCAATATAATCGATCGGAATAACAATTTTGTGATTATCTATAAGTGAAGAAATATCAACCGTCTCGTCATAAAATGATTTTCCAATAGCAAAACCTTTTTCTTTTAAAAAAAGATTTGCAAGCGCCCCTCCGAGCAAAACATAATCAACCTGATCAATAAATTTTTCAAGAAGTGGAAGTTTCGTACCAAATTTTGCACCACCAAGAATCATAGTTTTAACTCCCTCTTTTATTTCAGCAAAGGAAGAAAGATTTTTTACTTCCTCAACAAATTGCAAACCAAAATATGCAGGTAAATAATTCACGATCCTATGCACAGAAGCATGGGTTCTGTGCGAAACAGCAAAAGCGTCATTCACATAGAGATCTGAAAGCTCAATAAGATCTGAGAGGAAATTAATGTTATTTTCTTTTTCATCAGAAAATCTTCGTACATTTTCCATCATAAGCACTGAACCTTCTTTCATATCAAGAATGAGATCACGCACAAGTGATGATTCATAGGAAGGAACAAATCCCAGCGTAAAAAACTGCTTCATATATTCAAAAACAGGACGAAGACTCTCCTCTGGATCTCTTCCAATATGCGAGAGAATAATAATAGAAGCTCCTTGCTCTCTCAAGAAAGAAATGGTTTGCAGAGACTTGAGAATACGCCAATCCTCACCAGGATCAACAGAATTATTTTCACCGAGCGGAACATTCAAATCAAGCCTGAGGAGCACTTTTTTCCCTTTGAGATCAGTGAGTTGCCCAACAGAATGTTTTTTTACAAAATCATAAATAGACATACTGTCATTATACATAGAAAAAGAAAATCTCCCATAGGAAATTTTCTTTTATGCATCTTGAAGCCGATAGCTCCAAAGATATTCTGTTTTTTTATCAATAAAATAGAGATATTCAGAATTCTGATCAATAGCAATTTTTTCAATATCTAAATGAGCATCAAAATCAGCTGCAAAATCAGAAATAAGATCTTCTTTGAAATTAGTAGCTTCAATACGCCAGAGTGTATCATCATAGAACTCAAGCCCCTGATACCACACATCAGGATATTCTCTTCCATACGAGAGGGACTGAGGAACAGCACAATAAATATACTTACTATCAGAAGACCAAGTACATTTATCAGGAAAAGTCTGAAGAATAAGCGGAACACTGCGACTCAATTTTCTATCAAAAATTCCTGTACTCACTCCCTCATCATCAATTTTAGAAAAGAGAATTTTTTGATTATCAGGGCTAACGAGCGTGATCATTCCGTCTTCTTGTCTCAATGATTTATGGTAATCTCCACTACTTGCATTCATGCTGTAGCTATACGAAGGAGAGCGATAGCTCGGTTTTGTTCTTAATTCAATCGCATTTTCGCTATTCCATTGAGCAAGCCATTCAGTATAGGGTGATTCAAAAATACTTGTTTCCTTCTCAGTTATAAAATTATAAACTGATCCAATTACCCCTTTTGTTTTTTTCAAAAGATAAAAGAATTGTGATCCCGATGGATTAATAGTCAAGCTCACAATATTTTGAGGAAGGAAGGATCCTGAAATTGTATATTTTGTTTCAAGTGCATCAAATTCTTCTTGTGCTTTTTTGAGCATCTGTGCATCACAAATTTCAAGCATCTTTTTTGATGTTGCAGGACCAAGTTTCCCATCAATATCAAGCCCATAGAGGCTTTGGAAATTTTTAATTGCAGTAATAGTAGATGGAATAACCAAGGAGCTCTCAGCACCTGGAGCATTAATTCCTTTTGTCGCAACTTGTGTCTTTGGGTTAAGATTTAAAAATTCGTGGAGTTTGAGTACCTTTTCGCTGTCGTCTCCAAGCTTTAGCTCAAAATTAAATTGATACGGACACTCTTTAGTATTGAGTTTTCTCTTTTTAAGATTTGCAAGATAAGTTTCAGGAACATGTTTTTGATTATTCCAATATTGAAAGAGAATATGATTACCATCAGCACTAAAAAATGCATGCTCAGCATTCGGAATAAAGTTCTCTACCAATAACTCTTGTTGCAGACTAGAAGGAGTCAGTGCTGTTTCATAAATATTCGCTTCTTTAATACCAGAGAAACGTACATAAGGATTTTCTATATCAATCGTTTGCACAATCTGTGAACTTTTTCCATCACGATCAATGGCAATATCACTGACTTCTTTTTTTTCTGTTTTAATGAGCGGGACAAAACCCCCTGTAGGAAAACTTGAAATTTGTCTCAAACGAGGACCAGCAGTCACAATTGGCTCTTTCACTTCTGTTTCACCAGACTCCTGTTCGCCTTGAGTACCTTCTTTTGAACTTTGTGTTAGTGTATCCCCTTTTTTATTCCCCACCTCAACCGTTCCAAAAGGAAAAAGATTTTTTGCTTCTTGGGTAATCTCTCCTTGCTCTGATTTATTCAAAAAGAAAAAGAACCATAAAAGCACGCCAATAATAACAAGCACTAATACCGTAAATAGAATTGTTTTTCTCTTTAGTTTCATAAAAGTATAATACAAGGACAGTATACTATAAAAAATAAGAAAAAGAAAAAGATAGCTGAGTAACTATCTCTATCTCCCAAGAATTTTGTAAGTGAGCATTTTCTTGTTTTCATACTCATCAATAGACTGAAAACTAATATGGTACATATTATCAACTGATTCTCTCGTATAGTATGCAAGATGTGGTGTGATAATCACTCCAGGAAGCGTGAGTAATTCCCTTGACTCATTAATGTTTTCCTCATGTTCAATAACATCAAGACCTACATGAGAAAATTTTCCTGATTTTATTGCATTAATAAGATCTTGGGTGTGAATAAGTCCACCACGAGCCGTATTAATCAAACTGACACCTTCTTTCATTTGTGCAATACTCTCTTTGTTAATCATATGTTTTGTCTGTGGCAAGAGTGGCGCATGCAAAGTAATAATATCTGATTTTTTATAAATTTCTTCAAGACTCTCTACATATTCAAAATTATATTCACGAGCAAGTTTCTCTTTTGGATGTAAATCAAAAGCAAGTACCTTCATTAAAAATCCCTGTGAAGCAATACGGCAGACATGAGCACCAATATGACCAACACCAATAACACCGATAGTTTTTCCCTTAAGAGCCATCCCAATAAGCCCTTCTTCTTCAAAAACCCCATGGTTTGTTTTTTCTTCTCCCTCAATCACCTTGCGTGCTGCGGAGAGGAGGAGAGCAAAAACATGTTCAGCAATTACATGAGAACCGTAATCAGGAACACGACAGGCTTCAATATTTTGTTGTTCACAATAAGCCAAATCAATATGGTTGTAACCAGCACTCCTCGTCACAATAAGTTTCAGAGATGGAAGTTGTGAGAGAATTCTTTCAGAACAATCAGAATGAACCATCACTGAAATAATTTCAGCATCAGAAACCTGAGAAAGGAGATTTTCAGACAAGGGCTCTTCAAAAACAAAAGCTTCAGGATAAGACTCCTCTATATAAAAACGCTCGTCTGGTTTTACTTCAAAAAAATATTTTTTCATAATATATCAATTATAATAGAGGTGTATCATATCACGCAAGTTCCTGCGAGATTTTTTCTTGTACGCAAGTTTGTCTTTTTGTGAACGGTAGCCCACTGCAGCAACAAGTACTGTATGTAAAGAAGGATCAAGAGAAAGAATTCTATCATAAGCTTCCCCGTCAATTAATTCAAGCGGGCAAATATCAATCTGCCGATCAGCAGCTGCAAGCAAAAGTATCCCCATAGCAAGATAAATTTGTCTCGTTGCCCATTCCATAAAATTTTTTTCCTGTTTCTTTTTTTCAGTAACGGAATAAATGAGTTTTTTTAATTGATTGAGTTCATCAATATCAATATTCCGTGCTTCTGCTGTTTGTTCTAGATACGAATCAATATATTGATCATTAATGCTTGTATGTGCAGCAAAAACAATTAAATGAGAGGCTTCTGCGACTTGTATTTGATCAGAAGAAGCAGAAACAAGATTCTTCTGCAATTTTTTGTTGTGAATAACAAGAATGTCGTAGGGCTGTAATCCGAGTGCTGATGGGGCCAAACGAATAGACTCCAAAAGAGCGGTAATATCTTCCTCAGGCACTTTTTTCTGTTCATCAAAAATACGAACAGCATAACGCCAATGTAATTTATGTGTAAGACTCATAGGCTTATATATTAAACGAATACCCTTATAGTATACCCCCCTCAAAAAACTCGTAAAATAAAAAAGCCCTTAGGCATTTTTAGAGTGACAATCACGACATGCAACGGTATCGGGATCAAGTGGTTTAAAAGGAAGCTCATCAATAGCAGTACCACATTCACAGCACTTCCAATCCCCACAATAAATTTTTTGCACACGAACTTGTCGTGAAGGTTTTTTTCCATGACAATCACGACAAGAGATTGTTGTTGGGTCTTTTGGTTCAAAAGGAAGTGCATCAATAGCTACTCCACAATCCTGACAATGCCAGTCTCCTGTATACATTTTCTTTTCGTCCATTTTTTTCTGAATTAATGAATAATATTTTCCCCCACGCATACACACAAGTTCAAACTAAACCAAGCGTAGCATAGAGCTGGCTGCTCGACTAGGGATCGAACCTAGATTCTCAGTGCCAGAAACTGATGTCCTACCATTAGACGATCGAGCATTCCTATTGAGTATAGCGAAAATTCAAAAAAGGGAAAGTTCCTTGACTCAAAAAACAAAAAGAGTATGATTAGAGTGAACTGAATTTTTCATAGTGATATTTTTTAACCACCGACTCTCATATATTCTAGATCGGTGGTTTTTTCTAAAAAAAGAATGCATATGCATTCTTTTTCTTTCTGCGGGCGATGAGAGAATCGAACTCCCAACTAAGGTTTTGGAGACCTCTATTATACCATTTAACTAATCGCCCTTGTTATCTCCTCTTTCAAGAGAAGAT
>PDWI01003695.1_pt1 | contig 21335 bp, 10 predicted proteins | sample 1430891 | NCBI WGS metagenome assembly PDWI01 (sample SAMN01162508, study PRJNA174530) | Oral metagenome, whole genome shotgun sequencing project. | biome: Marine environment; feature: Marine mammal; material: Swab sample of the gingival sulcus; isolation source: swab sample of gingival sulcus... | reverse complement strand
TATGTAATCCTGAATCTTCGTATTTATTTGTCATTTAATGTAATTTTCTCCACGGACTGCGGAGTTCGTGTATAATAATTGACAAATGTACGACATTTTCTTCAATAAACAATTATCCTACTAAACTTGCATGAAAAAATAATAATATCTTTTAATAAAAAAGGGAAGAATCCATCTTGTGAGAGATTCTTCCCCTTTATTCTATCTCCTTTTATCTTTTAAGGAACCAATACTTTCATATTATTTACAAAATAAAGTCCTCTGCTTAGGTTAAAACTGCGTTTTCCTTTTATCTGTCCATTAAAACATAGATGTCCCGATAGGTCATAAATAGTTATTTGTCTATTACCAATAGTTTCAATATTCAACCATCTTTTTTTTGTTGTTAATAAAATATTTGGGTCATTTACCAAATCATTCACTCCTGTATCTTCTGCAAATTCAGCAGTAATTAAAACATCTCCATCAAACATTTCTGCAGGAATAGTTACTTTTCCATTTACAAAACTTTCAGCAGGAATTTCATCTATTTTCCATTGTCTATTACCATTCACAAATTCTGGTTTATCTAAATAACCATGTTTGATAACAACACCATTCCCCTTGAAGTTTTGTTCTGGTTTCAATTGTATTTCTATTGGCTGTCTAAAAGGAACATCACTCTCTTCAAAAGCAGTACCATCAGCCTTCAAAACATCACCATTACGTGTTGCCACTTTCACGTGACTTTTCTCTTTATGCACATTCAACAAAACATCTACAACCGCACCACCATTATTTGCTATATGATTGCTATTATCAATACAACCACCTGCATCAATATTATCCCAATCCACTTTATATCTCATACGATAAATACCGTAATCAATATTCTCAGGAATAGTAAAAGCAGGAGGATTTACACCAGGATTAGCATTTGGAGTAGTTTGCCCCAAACTATTTTTTCCTTGGTAGTATGAAAAAGCAACTATTTCTGAATTCGTTGCAAGCGTACCATCAGCATTTAAATTAGGTTCAAAAGTTCCATTATCATTCCAATCAACATACACATATCCATGCATCCAAACTCCTGTATAACGTATTTTGGGAGTAATTTCTTCTCCTTTTATAGCATACCCAACTTTATCAGTCAAGTCGTGATAAACTAATTTATCAGTAGCAGTAGGAACAGCAACATCTAAATTTCCTTCAGAATCTGCTGTAAATAAAACTTTATCAAGATGTCTATCATTATTTTCTCTATGTATCTTTGTTTCTTTTTCAAAATTAATCCAATATACTTCATTAGAAAAACGAGGGAGCAAGTCATCTGACATCTCAATTTCATCAACATAAGCCATGAAATCTTCTGTCAAATTATGAGGAGATTCGCAATTAGGAACAACCACTAAACTAGAAATAACTACTCCATTATTTCCTTTTACAGAAAAAACAGCATCAGACCATTTGTTAGCCTCTATATCATTATTAGAAACTAAAGCAAACTGGACAACTTGATCAGATTGCCCTTTTCTCTCTTTGCGTTTTCCCAATCCCATCAACATCACTCTACTTTGAACAGGAGTATTGATTAAAACGTGAATATATTTCGTTTCAGGAGTTAACTCAAACGGCTCTTTTAGTTTAATTTTCGCACCAAAAACATTACTTCCATAACGAGAACGTTGAATGGCTAAGATATGCTCTGTTTGGTCTTCGTCACTCTTTATTGTATTCGGCACAACTTCCATATTTCCTGTAAGTATTCCGTTGTTAAATGGAGATTGCGTCCAATAATCATACGTTCCAATAGCCTGATAACTATTTGCTTCAAAATCACATATCTTTTGTGCCGTTAAATTAACAAAAACAACTGACATCAAAGATAATAGTATATATTTAATTTGTTTCATCATTTTAGATTTATTAAGTTATTAAAAAATAGAGATTGTATGTAACAATGGAATTGATTTACTATCAGTTATTGTTATTTTTACGGCTTTTATTTTAGTTGCTTTCAGATATTTATCGGTTCTTCCATTGAATGGAATAATACGCTTATAACCGATAGTTTTACATAAATTTGATGCTCTTTGCACCCAATTAGTACCATCTTCGCTTGTTTCTACCTTAAAGGCTTTTACTCGTTGTCCTTTTCTTATAAACTCTTGCAACATTACATAATGTGCTTCAATAGGATTATCCCAAGTTAAAGTAATAATTGCCTCTTTTATACCATCATTGACTGTCCAATAAGTATTTTTATCACCATCAATCAAATTATTAGCAACATAATTTCTATTTGCTCCTGCAGTACGAGTTCCTGATACTGTAACAGTAGCATTAGAAGTCAAGTCTGTTGTCAATCTCTCTTTCAATAATTGCCCCAATCCTTCCAAAGCATTAACAGTTTTCTCTGGCAATACTCCATATTTATTAGGAGGTAAATTAAGAATAAAAGTAGCGTTTCGTCCGATTGTTTCTAAATACATTTTATATAAAGTCTCTTTTGACAAAGCATTTTCACCTTCATTCCAAAACCAACCTTGATTCGTTGCTTTGGTATCTGCTTCACCAGCACTCCACCAAACTCCGTTCTCTGCTCCAAATTCATTACCTCTAACAAGAACACCTGACCAATTTTCTATTTGAGCATATCCAGCCTCATTCCCTATCCAACGAGCCTCACCACCAATGCCCCACATTACACAATTAGGTTGTAATTTATGAACAGAATCTCTAAGGTTTGGCATATCATAATAAATATCTGCATCTATTTTTCTTGTTTCATTAGCCCCTCCATAATATCCACTTCCACCATTGGCTCCATCAAACCACATCTCAAATTGTTCTTTTCCATAACTTGCCAATTCGGTAGCCTGTTTTAAGAATACATCTCTAACATATTGCTCTTTTCCATAATAAGCATTATTTTTATCCCAAGGAGAGATATAAAAACCGTATTTCATATTTTCTGCTTCACTTGCCTCTACAAAAAGTTGGGGAATATCTACTTGCGGTCCAACTCCGCCACTTTGTAAGATATTATAATCTGTTGATTTTGTAGGCCAAAGGCAAAAGCCATCATGGTGTTTTACAACTGCAATACCACCTTTCATACCTGCTTTTTTTGCTGTTTGTACCCATTGTAAGCAATTAGGAATAGTTGTAGGAGCATAAGTTTTAGGTGATTCTTTTCCTGAGCCCCATTCGTTATCTCCTGGGACAAACGTATTTATTCCATAATGGAAAAATCCGTAAAACTCTGTTTCTTGCCACATCATTTGACTTTCTGTCGGAAGTGGGAAAACATCTCTTGGTTCATTGTCAGGATTAGCCAATGTTTGTTGTTTAATTTTTCCTTGTGCTAAAATAGTTGCATAAGAACCGAACAAAAAGGTTAATAGCACAAGTGCTTTTAGTGTATTTTTCATAATCTTATTAAATTATTTGTTATAAAATAATAGTTAATTGTCAGATTTTATGTTTCTGACAATTAACTATTTCTATTTTTTCAAGGAATAAGCACTTTATTGTTATTAACAAGATAAACTCCTGTTTTTAAATGAAAAGTTTTTTCTTCATTCACTTCACCATTAAAATAAGTACGTCCTAAAACATCTGTTATTAGAATTCTTTTTTTACCATCTATTTTAACTCGTAAACTATTTTTTTTTACAAAAAGCGAAATTTCTGATAACAATAAATCTTCAACACCAGTTTCAGCCGATGGAGTGACTTTATACACTCCATCTTTTACTGTTTGAAATTCAATTTTATTTTTACCTAACACTGTAAACTGTACATCTTTTCCATTTACATCAACCACTTTCCCATCTTTAATATTTGGGAAATAAACCACACATTTTTTACCTGCTAATGACTTAATTTTGGCTTCTGTCATACGACTATTGTCCCATTTTAAGTCTACTTCAAAAAGATTAGTTGCACGCAAACCTTTTACTGAACCTTTTTTCCAAGTTTTGGGAAGTGCTGGAGTTAATTGTAAAATTTCTAAATGACTTTGTAACAACATTTCTGCAACCCCTGCTGTTGCACCAAAATTTCCATCAATTTGGAATGGAGAATGCGAATCAAATAAATTTTGATAAATACCACCATCTCCTGCATTAGTTCCTAATGAACGAGATAAACGTAACGCTTTATTCAATATAGTACGTGCGTGATCACCATCTAATGCTCTTGCCCAAAGATTGATTTTCCAACCCATAGACCAACCTGTACTTGCATCTCCACGATCTAATAATGCTTTAACAGTAGCATCAAACATTTTTTCATCAATAAGTGGAGAGATTTGATTTCCCGGATAAAGACCCATAAAATGAGACATATGACGGTGATGGTCATTAGGTTGACTTCTTGTATATTTCCATTCTCTTAATAAGCCTGTATTTTTGTCAATATGTAAGCCATTATCTAATTTATCAAATTTTGCTTGTAACTGTGCCTTAAAATCACCATCATTAATCTTATCCCCCAAAACGTCCATTGCTTTCAACGTATTGTTGAATAAATCCCAAACCAATTGTTGAGCATGAGCAACACCATTTTCAACAGGACCATGTTCTGGCGAATATTCTTTAGGACATTCCAACGTTCCATCTTTTGCTGTTATTAAGCGTTCCATCCAAAATTCAGCACAAGATTTCATTGACGGATAGGCTTTATTTAACAGATAATCTTCATCTAACGTATAACGATAATGTTGCCACAAGTGAGTAGCATACCACGCATTAGCAATTACATAATTATGCATGAACCCACCATGCCAACCAAAAATATTATTTTCAGTGTAAAGAGTCCAACCTTTTGTTTGTCCGGCATCTCTTGCATTCTGTTGCCATTGAGTGTGCAACATTGACTCATTATAAATATAGTTCAAAAATTTATTATGCAATTCTGATAAATTCGTATTTTCAGCAGGCCAATAGTTCATTTGTACATTAATATTACTATGAATATCAGAATTCCAAGGTGGATTATTTTTATTATTCCAAAGACCTTGTAAATTGGCAGGAGAATCAACTCCTCTTGAAGACGAAATCAACAAATAACGTCCATAATGAAAATACAACTCTTCCAAAAATAAGTTTCTGTATTTATTACGATTATAATCACTGATTAATTTATCCGTAGGCATTGTATTTTCAGTTCCTTCTAGATGGAACTCTACTCTATCAAAAAGAGATTTATAATCTGCAATATGAGCCGACTTAATAGTAGCATAATCTTTGGCTATTGCATTAGCAATCACTTGATCTGTTTCTGTTTTTGCAGATGCCACATCTTTGGTGTATGTTGGACTAACAGCATCATAATTTGTTTTACCACGCAAAACAATGGTTACAGAATTAGCACCTGTTACTGTTATCTTATCACTTTCGGTAACTACTGTTCCACCGTCTGCTTTCACTTCTGCTTTTGCATAATATGATAAAAGACTCAAATCACCTTTTACAGAAACACTATTATTTTCATAAACAGGTTTTTCTTTTATAGCATGGTCAATCCAAAGCATTATTTCAAGGTCAAGGTTTTCAGAGCCTGTACTTTCATAACGAACTACCAAAACATCATCAGGATTAGATGAGAAGAATTCACGTTTATACTTCACATCTCCCACTTCAAATTGAACATCAGCAACAGCATTTTCAATATCCAAACTACGTCTGTAATTTTCAACAGCATCTATTCCCAACTGATTGATTATCAAACTACCAAAATTTTGATATGCACCATAATCTGTTGTTGTACCTTCCCAAAGTGTTTTATCGTTAAATTGTACCTCCTCTTGTTTTATTCCACCGAAAATCATTCCACCAAATTCTCCATTTCCAATAGGAAGAGCGTGTGTCATCCATATTCTAGCAGGACGACTATACCACAATGAATATTTTGATGCTGGTGCTTGTGGTTTTCCTGTTATAGTCGCTTCTTTTTTAGGTCTTTCAGGCTTAGGAACTTTAAATTTCAAGTCCTCAGGTAAACGAAATTCTAAACAACTACCATGATCTCCTAGATTTTCCCATTCACCCAATTCTCTATTAACACCTTGACCACCAAACTGGTTTACTTGTCCTACAGCACCTACTCGTTGCAACATCCACGATTTATCCTTATATTGCTCATAGGTCGTGTGAACAAACTCAAATGCATTACCTGTTCCGTCAGTAGCAACAAAACGTCCACCAGATAATTTAAGAGAACGACCTAATTGATTAGTGAACCTATAATTTTCCTTATTAAGCACCTTAGTAATTTTCCAAAGTTGGGATTTTTCATCTTTAATAGCCTCTTTGGTTATTACTTTTTTATTATTACCCATATCTTGGATAACTGCTTTTCCTGTGGTAAATTGAATGTAATACCACACTTCATTATCTGCCGTACTAATGGTAGGCATCGTTTGAGCAGATAATATTGTTGTACCTAAAAAGGCTACTAACAACAACAATGCTCTTTTTAACAAACTTTTTTTCATATTAATTAATTTTTTATGGTTTATTTTATGATTATTTTTTGATTTTCACTTTTATTGTCATCTGTTACTTCTAAAAGGTAAACTCCTTTTGAAAGATTAGAAATATCAATTGAGAAGGAATTTGCTTTAACTTTTTTTCTCAAAATAGCCTTACCTCCTACATTGATTATCTGTGCTTGGGCTTCATTATCAAACCCTTTTATTTTAACATTAAGTTTTTTATTCTGTTGTATCACTTGAATGTTTGAATTATCAACTGTAAAAGAATTTACAGCATTATCTACTTTCTTTCTCAAACGATAAACTTTTGTTTCATGTGATTTAACTGTTGCAGAAACTTTATCTGTGACTGTTGCAATATCTTCCTGCTTCCAAAGGTCTCTGACAACATACTTATCATCTTTTAAGAATAATTTATCCAATCCTATTTTAATCGTTGTCGTAGTACTATTTCTATTAAGAAGTGCAACCACAACATCTCCATTTTCCATATCTTTCAAATAAACCTCTTTCCCCCCGTGACTGTAAACACATTCTGCTTGTTGTCCCATAGGGTCTTGATTTACAGCAATGATTTCTTTATTGGTTAAAATTCGCTTAGTGGCTTCATTCATTTTTGACAAATCAAAAGAGAGAACCAATGGAGAAGCAAAAACAGCCCACATTGAAAATTGAGACTGATATTCGGTATCTGTCATTCCATTTGCTCCTAAATGAGTAGATGCCTCGCCTCCTTGTCCATACAATCCAACACACATCATATCAGCATCATTAAATCTATTAGGTCCCGAATAACGGAACAACGGTTTCATAACATCGATAATTTGTATAGCCCCACAATGTTCGGTGTCATACTGTCCATGATCCCAAGTATCACGGCTATCCCAACTGACCCTCCAAGCATGACCTCCTGAACTTGATGCCCACAGCCAAGGTTTTAATTTTCCCCACTCACATACATAGTAATAAAATTCTCTTCCTGTTGATTTTAACGCTTCTTTCATTGTTTTATAACGCTCTTTTGCAACGTCCACTTCACTTGGAGCAAAACAATAATCATATTTCAATAAATCAAACCCCCAATCTGCATATTGCTGTGCATCTATTTTTTCATATCCAAAACTGCCATATTCTCCTGCACACGTTTTTTCGGCAGCATCAGAATAAGTACCAATTTTAAGCCCTTTACTATGTGCATAATCTGTTAGATATTTCATTCCCTTTGGGAATTTTTCAGCATTGTAAGTAGGTTTCCCATCGGCAAGACGCTTTGAACTATGCCAAACATCATCAACCAAAAGATACTTAAAGCCAACATCTTTCAAGCCTGTTGAAACGAGCAAATCAGCGGTTTGCGTTAAAACGTTTTCATCTATATTATTTTGAAAAGCATTCCAAGATGTCCAACCCATTAATGGAGTTGGAGAGATTAAATCTGAACTTACTACTACTGTTATCTGCTCTGTTATGGTATTATCATCAGTGGTTAAAGTAACATGATAGGTATAAGTACCTTCTTTTTGAATTTTACCATCTACTGCTTTACGTCCAGCATTATATTCTAAACCTTGTGGCAAGTCAGAAACAGTAATTATAGCCTCTTTTTTATTACAAGCCAAACGATGCATCATTCTTGTATTAGGAAGAGAATAATATTTCAAAGCACATAATAATTCCAATTTAGAAGACATCATTTCCTGATAAGTTACTGCATAAGGGACTTCACCATCTTTATTATACGTAATTTGAGCATCACACCAATCTACATGGTCACTCCAATTCTGCTCATTACTTTCCGTACATTCCAAAGAAAGATATTCCCAGCCAGTAACATCAACATCTATTTCAACAGCATGAGCATCTACACGCCTTATAATACCCTCTTGTACAACCGTTTCCTTTTGATTTGAATAATTAATCACTTTATATCCAGCAACACCTTCATTGATTTTAGAAGCATTGGTTTCATCATCAATACCCACAACACAAGTAAATCTTGTTGCATTTTTATTCAATTTTATATCAATTCTTCCAGGAGCGTGAGTTCCAATACCATACTGATAGACTTGCCCTTTTAATGTTAATGGATTTCCATCAATAGAACGACCTTTTTTCATTGCACCCCAGCCTGTTGTACCCTTAGTTGTTACTTTAAGTTCATCTAAGCGAATAGTTTCTGCTGAGAGAACAAACGTAAACAATAAAAATAGTGATAAAACATTAATTTTTTTCATAGTTTTATTATTTAATAATCAACTTAAAAACTAGAAAGTTTAAGCCATTATAAAAAAACAAAGATATAAAAAAAAATGAATACATCTCAAAAATAACAAAAAAAGGATTGTCTAAATAAAAGACAACCCCTTTTTTAACATTATTTTAGATTATAAATCTATTTTATCTGACTTATTTTACAACAACTTTTGCTGCTCCTTGTTTTCCAGCAACAGTAACAATATAAACACCAGCATTTAATTGACGTTTAACATCGACTTTTTGTCCACTAACGCTATAAACATTAAGTTCTGCATTTACATCAGTAGAAAGCACTCTACCTTCTTTTACGTAAACATCTAAATCAGATACAGAAACTTCTTTTACACCAGTATCATATTTTTCAATAAATGTCCAATCATTACCTGGATCATCACTTGATGGATTCCAAACACCTACGATATTACTTTTTGTATAACTATTTAATTGGTCATAAACATCATTTCCTTCTTCATCTTGTTCTTCTTTCAAATAAGAAACGGTAAAATATTTAACATCTTTTACAGGAGTTCTTCCATATTTGAAAGGAGTAGTAGTATAATTTTCATCTACATCTATTTGAATAACATTTTCTTCATCAGTATTAACAACCAATGGAACTGTTGGATTTGTTTTAGAGTAAATATTGAAATGATTCTCTTTTTCTGCATCTTTTACAAACTTAAATCTAAAACTATCATCATCATTATCTACATTTTGAGAAATAACTAATCTTTGAATATTTGCTTCTCCTACTTGTGCCTCTGCTATTTGCCAGAAATAGTAATTAGGAACTACAACATCTTCATCATTTCTTGTAGTACGTTTATCGTGTACCAAATAATAGTGTTCTTCTTTATCATCACTAAATAAGAATGGAGGATTCATAGATTTATCCAATTCAGTTATTGCTGTTTCTAACGCAGTAACAGCAGCATTCACTTCTTCTTGTGTTGCAGAATTAGTACTTTCTTTTGCAGAAACTTCTTCGGCAGCAGTACGAGCAGCAACAAACGCATCCCATTTTTCTTGACTAAATTCTGCAAGTCCTGTTCCTATTGGATAGTTTTCAGCAGTAATTTTTTTAGAATTTAAAAGAAGTTCATTCAATTTAGCAAAGTCAATTTCGTCTTCTAAATAAACACGTTCAAATCTAAGAGCGTTACCTACATCATTAGAGTGATTCCAGAAACCAACAATACCTTGTCCAGCAAAGTTAAGATTCATTTGGTCTCCCGAACTTTGTTCTTTTATCAAGAAACGTCCTTCTGAACCTTGGCTTGTTGGAGTACCAAAGACCCAAATAGTAGGAGTTACATTTTCATCTATAACAACCAAATTTCCTTCTTTTCTTGACACAGGATTTTCTTCATCTGATTTACTATAAATATAAAACCCTTTATCCGTTTCTACGAATTTAAAGATATTATTTTCATTCTGTTGAAATTCTTGAACCACTTTTAATCTTCTGAAAGTTGTGATTCCATCATCACCTTGATCTTCTTGAATTATCAAATAGTCAGGAGTTGATCTCATATCAGAAACTCTGTAATAATAACTTTTAGCATTAGTAGAATATTTTATAGGAAGAATCAACGAAGCATCTAATTCTGCAAGGGCATCTTCTAATGCTTTAAGAACGGCATCTACTTGCTCTTGTGTATGAGCATCTTTGTACTCAGGATCACTAGGATCTCCTTCTGCAATATTATCAATTACTTCTTTTGCTGCATCACGTGCTACGACAAAAGCATCCCACTTTTCTTGTGAATAATTTCCAGGTTCAACTCCTAGTGGATATTCTGTTTCAGTAGAGTAATTTTTCACTTCATTATACTTCAATTTCAAATCATCATAGTTAGTACCATCAATCCAAGCAATAAGTGAAAAATCTCCCATTGCAGAGCAGTATCCTTGACCTTCTGTTTCATGTTCTGGGAAAGATGCAACAAGTCCAACTGTTACAGGAGCATCTTCTGTCAATTCAAAAGAAACCTTTGCCGCTAGATTATGAGGTAACTCTGTTGACAAACGAGCATAACCTAAAACATTTGGATCTGTACCATTTACCAAATCAGCAGTATCAGGAATAGATTCACCTTTTGTTACAACTAGGAATGTGTATTCAGCACCACTTCTATCTTGTCCCCATTTCAATTTTAGGTCATATTTACCAGTAGGAATAGATTTTGTTTTTTGAGAAACTTTCATATTATCAAATGAAGTAGCAAAGTCTCCCCAACCAGAAGTAAGCGTTAATGTACCTCTAATTCTACCACTTTTCCCTTTCGCAAGGTCAACGTGCCAACAAGTAGCACCTTCTGTTGCATCATCAGCCCCTATTGTACCAATAAGTCCTTCTGTTTTCCAAGGTGCTCCTAGAACATGATAACGAGGCGTATTGACACTATAAGTATCTGCACCACCTCCAAGTGTCACACTTAAATGAGGTTCAGCCATCAAATATTGGTCTTCATCAAATTCAAGAACAGTATCTCCGGCTGCATTAAATTTATTTTTATACTCATATGGATCAGTATAATTCTCCATATATTTCTTAGTAACGTTTACAGGTTTTGCTGCAAACAATGAAAGTCCACAGAATATTACTGCAAGACTCATAAAAAGTAATCTTTTTTTCATAGTTTTTTAATTTTAATTAATATATCATTTATGCAAATAAAAGCATTTTTTAGCATATTACCAAATTAATGAAGTTAATAAAGAAAAAGTACGACAAAACTAAACGACATATATTTTTAATTTTGTCGTACTTATATAACTTTTATTCAACTGTTGGGTTATATTCTACTTTTAATCTCTCTTCCATCAATCTAGTAACACTTTTTCCACTACTATCTTTTGAAGTAAACTCAAATCTCAAATTAAAAATTCTATAATAACGTTTTACTCCAACATTTTCTTGTATCTCATCTACAAAAGTATTATTAAACTCATTTTTTGGATCCACAGGATCTTTCTGAGTAACGGTCATATCTTTGTATCGTTTAACACGTACTTTATAAATCTTCATTTTACCCTCTTTTTCATAAAAAGGCTTATCATCAATCTCTATAACAAAACTATTTGCATTTATGTCTTCTAGTTCTTCATATTTTGATTTACCTACTGTTACCCTAACAGAATTTTTTGTTAGAGGAAAAAGTTTTGGACTTGCCGACATTCTAATTGTATCATTTCCTGGGTTATTTTTAAGTCCCATAGAGAAAGCAGAGACAATATAGTTTGGTACTTTTTTTGTATTAGACCATCTATTTTTATAAAAAATCTGATATAGTGCCTCACGATGTTCTTTTGAAACTTCATAATTATCCACAGAGAGAATCTTATAATTTAAGAAATAAGTTGTATCTGGTGATAATTTACCTAAATTCTTAACAGGTACAGGGACTTTTGCCGTAGTAGTACCTGCTTTTATTACAACTTTAAGAGTATCAGGTAAAGTATAAAACTCAGGTTTTAATTTTTTAGCAAATTTCGCTGTATCAATGTCATAATTTGATTTATTATATGCATTAAAAAGACTATCTGCCGATGCAATCGTAACGGTAATATCTTTATCTGGTTTCTTTGTTCCTCCAACTCCAACTGTCATATAAAGAATCGTATCAGAAGGTTGTTCTAGATTAAGCACAGTCCTATCATAAATCTGAAAAGAATTATTACCACCCATTATATAAACAACTTTTTTATACTGCTCTTTATTAAAATCAAATGAGCCTTCACAACTTACCATTGCTACCCCTAATAAAAGAGTGAATAGTACTATTATTTTATTTTTAGTCTTCATTTATCTATTTTTATAAGGTTTATTCTTTTTTTATCTATTATATCCTGGGTTTTGAACCATATGAGGAACTTTTAATAATTCGTAGTGAGAGAGTGGTAACCAAATCATTTTTTTATCTGTTACTCTATCACGAATTACTTGAGTATTTACATTTACGATTTCATAATATTTGCTTTTTTTACCTTCAACATTTAATCCTGTAAATGTGCTACCTAAATCCTCTTTCAAATAATCTCCCCAACGACGAACATCATAAAAACGTTGATTTTCATTAAAGAACTCAATATCACGTTCTCGTTTGATTATATCTCTCATCTCTTTTTTAGAAGGAAGAGTTTTTACTCCTGGAAGTCCTACACGATATCTTATCATATTAAAATATCTTAATATTTCATTGGCATCTCTGCTATAAGTTTTTGTTACTTCAGCACCATAAATATCTTTATCTTTCACTTCAACAGACCCTTCCAACTCATTTAATGCTTCTACATAACTCAACAATATTTCCGCATAACGAATGATTGGGAAAGACTTACGAGTTACCGAGTTATTATTATCCTCATCTTTTAATGCATCATCATTATGAATATACTTAACAGGTACATATCCAGTAGAAGTGTAATCATCTTTATTACTACCAGCACCTTTTTTACCAGAAGATTCGTTTGCCATATAAAAGACTTTTTGATCATGATATTTTTCTGCTGTAGCACTACTCATAGTCCAATACCTACCCGAGAAACCAATATTGGCATAAAAACGCATTTCACGATTACCATACATAGCAGGAACTCCACCTGGAACTAATTTATATCCTGAAAAGAATTCTGGCTTGCTAATTTTCTTTTTAGGATCAGGATTATAAGGATACTCTGCACTAGATTTATCAATAGTACGTCCATCTCTCATATAAAATTTATCAACCACTTTTTGAGGTACTGACATACCACCCCAACCACCAAGGTTACGTGGGAAAGAGTGCTCTATATATGCTCTTACAGAAAAGGCATGTTCTAATCCCCAAATAATCTCTTTATTAAATTTAGGAAGTGCTTCTCCACTAAACATATCTTTATAAGAGTGGTAAGGATCAATAGAACCAGCAGTTGCTGAACTTGAAACGACTCCATTAGGGTCAACATTAGCAGGTAATTCAGGAGTTTGTTCATATTTAGGAACTGTATATAGTTCATAATATGCCATATCAATAACACTTTTTGCTGCATGTGCTGCTACTGCCCATCTTTTGTTCCTATCTTCTTTCTTACTATCTACTGAAACATAATGAAGAGGTTTACCATCTTTATCTTTTTTATCAGGATCTACCCAAAATCCAAAGAATTGTTTTGAAACGCTTCCTCCATTAAACAAAGGACTTGCTTGTTGTAATCTCAATCGTGCTATTAGTGCCAAAGCCGCTCCTTTACTTGGACGTCCATATACTGCTAATGGCATTCTTTCTTGTGTAGGCATACTTTTAGCAGCCTTTTTGAATTCATTAACAACATAATCTACTGATTCATCATAAGTAGAACGATATCTATTAAAATAGTCAGCACCTTTACTTGAATCTATCACATCATCTCCCACAATTAAAAGAGGTCCCCAGTTTTGTAACAAGAAATAATAAGCATAACCACGCATAAAATGAACATAAGCAATATATTCTGCTTTTTGTGATGTTGTCATACCTGGTACATCATTTATTTTTTCTAACATCTCGTTACATCTATTGATAACCTTGTACATTCTATTCCAAATATACATTGTGGTGTTTTCTACATTATAAGAATTTATTTCACCTACGGTAAATTGAATTCCTGGGAACTGTGAAGTTTTCCAACGAGCAGTTAATTCATCACTCGCCAATTCACCAGGTGCATACGATGCTCCCCATATTCTATCTGCACTAGGGAATAAGGTTGCTGTATTCCACAAATACCCTTCTGCATTTCTACGAGTATGGAATATACTATCTTCTTTTAACGTATCTAAGAAGTAATCATCTACATTTAGAAAATTACAAGAAGAAAAACCTCCACCTATTAACGCTATAAAAAGAGCAATAATTATTTTATTCAGTTTTTTCATTTTTATTCTGTTTTTAGAAGTTTACATAAAGTTGTAGTGAATATCTTGCAGGGAAAGGATACTTTCCACCATTATATTGTGCTTGTTCTGGATCAAAGTATTTAACTTTATCAATAGTAAATAAGTTATTCATTACTAATTGAAGGTCAATATTACTAATTCCCATTGGCTTCATAAATTCATATCCTGTAAATTTATAACCAAATCTTAACTCTTTTAATCTCACAAACGAGCCATCTTCTTTCCAGAAAGTAGAAAGTTGTGAATTGTTTTGTGTATTACCATAAGATAATCTTGGGAACATAGCATCAGGATTTTCAGTTGATGGATCTCCTGAATACCAAGCAGGTGTCCAACGATTTTCTTGGTCTCCTGCAATTTCAAGCACATTTCCTAACTCTTCTCCATAGAATGGTATCCAACCATATTCATAGCCATTACCTGCACGGAAATATTCTACCGCTCCTGAACCTTTTAATAAAACAGCAGCGTTAAATGCTTTGTATCTAAACTCTGCACCAATTCCATACATTAAACGTGGAAGATTATTTGTATAAGTTAATGGAACTTTATCATAATCATTAATAATACCATCTCCATTAACATCTTTATATTTAATATCTCCTGGACGATATTTTCCAAAAGTTTGTTCTGGACTTGTTTCTATATCTTCTTGGTCTTTGAATAATCCCTCAGAGATAAATCCTCTTTGTACTCCTAATGGATAACCTGTCTTCTTTAAATAAGAGTAAAGACGATCTGGTTCTTCATAATAATCTAGGAAGTTAGCCGCATAAGTATAATTTGCACGTATTGTCAAATCCATATCTTTGCTTATATCATATCTAAATGAGATATTACCATCAGAACCGTAAGAGTGCATACGTCCTACGTTACCATAAGGGATAGTTACCAAACCAGCCCAACCTGGTATTGTTTGTCTTTTTTGGTAAATATTGTCACGAGTATCTTTATAAACATCAACAGTAAAAGAGACTTTATCTTTAAACAATTTACCATCAATACCAATGTTTTGTTTTATAGCCTCTTCCCAAACAAGATTTCTTGCTCCGATTTGGCTCTTAGTAATCCCTACTCCATTATATCCCCAAGTACTACCAGCATTATTATCAACCAAAGTTAAATAAGGAAAACGAACTAAACGTCCCCACTGATCTTTTGCGATTTTATCATTTCCTGCCAATCCGTATGAACCACGAATTTTTAAGAACGAAAGCCAAGGTAGATTATCTTTTACTATATCATATTCTGAAAGAACCCAACCTAACGCCAATGAAGGGAAAAATCCAAATTGTTCTCCCGATGGGAAGTTTGCAGAACCTGTATATCCAAAGTTTGCATCTACAAAGTAAGTATTGTCAAACCCATATGTAAGACGCCCTGATATCCCTTGGCTACGCTCTGGGATATTTGCCATACCATTATCATTTAGTGAAACCCAGCGAGTATCTTGTACATCATCCATATAATAATAAAGCAATGCACCTACATTATGTGCTCCAAAATCTCGTGTCCAGTTTATCGTTGATTGTAGATTATATTTTCTCCATTGTTGTATATCCTTATCATACGTAACACTCTCTTTTTTAATGGTTCTAGCCAACTGAAGTTGTCCATTAGAAAAACGTCCACTTGCTTTATACATATCTGGTAATAAAAATCTTTTCTCATTTAACCAAGTTTCATAATCAGAAGCGATTTGCAGTTTTGCTGTAAGTCCTTTGATTAAATTTCCTAAATCTTGATCCAAAGAGATAGTAATCATATTTCTATAATGAGTATCACTTGAATATCCCGTTTCATTCAACATTGTATAAGGCGAATAAGTCTCTCTTGCCCCATAAGTTGGTAATTGTCCTGTTGAATAACGTGTAGGAAACAATAGTGGAGTTAATGAACGAGTCATGTTCCACAAGTGATTTGTATTTGCGAAACCTGGTCTTTGATGAATAGTAACATAACCATCTGTACCAAAATAAAGTTTGGTTGATTTTGTTAAATTCATATCAATATTAGCCCTATACGTTACTTTTTGATAAGCAACATCCTTAGCAAAACGAGAATCTTTATCTTGTTTATAAGCAGCACTCTCGTTAGAATACCCAATACTCACAAAATATTTAGAGATACTACCACCACCTCTTGCATTCAAGTAGTAAGTTTGTTGTAATGAGACAGGATTTAATATTTCATCTTGCCAATTTACATTTGGATAAAGGTCTGGATCTAGTCCATTATTAATCAAATCCATCTGCAAATCATTATATACTGGAACTCCACCTGATAAAACACGTGCTTCGTTTGCCAAAGCAGCATATTCAGGTGCTTCTAAGTATTTAGGCATACGTTTTAATTGAGATACAGTAAAATTAGCACGTGCTGTTATAGAAAGTTTACCTTCCTTACCTCTTTTGGTAGTGATAAGTATTACCCCGTTGGCACCACGCACACCATATACGGCAGTAGCAGAAGCATCTTTCAAAACAGAGAAACTTTCCACATCGGCAGGATCTAATTGGTCTAACGAACCTTCTAATCCATCAATTAATACCAAAGGTTTAGCACCACCTCCAAATGTACCGATACCACGTACCCAGAATTCAGAAGTGTTTTTTCCTGGTTCACCACTGGTTTGCATTGTAACAATACCAGCAATACGACCACCTAACATATTGTTAATAGAAGTAGAAGGTGCCTGTAAATCTTTCACATTAACACTGGAAATCGCTCCCGCAATACTCACCTTCTTTTGTTGTTTTTGTCCAAAAACAGTTACTGTTTCAAGCATTTTATCATCAGGCTTCATTTGAATTGTGATATCTTGCTCTGACTTAAAAAACTGTCTTTCAACTGTTTGATAACCAACATAAGAGAATTGAAGATAAGCACCTTTGGTAACATTCATTTTAAAGTATCCATCTAAATTTGTTTTGACCCCAACTCCTGGTTGGTTTTTAACAACAACACTCGCCCCAATTAAAGGCTCTTTGTTTTCATCAACTAATGTTCCCGTAATTGTTAGTTTATTCTGTGCATCTACGCCCAAAAACGAGAGAAGCAATAACATTGCTATTAATATTCTTTTCATAACTAAATTATTTTATTTCTTTTATTTTTTTGACTACTGCACTGCTAATTTACGAATTGTATGATTTCGTGTATCAGCAATATAAATTGTTCCATCTTGTGCAACAGCAATTCCCATTGGGTATTTAAACTGAGCAATATCAGGACCACCATCAACATTTCCAGGTTCACCAGGTTTACCAATTAATGTTTTTACAGTTGCAACATCATCAGGAAGTTTTGTATCAATAGTTCTAATACATTGGTTACCTGAATCAGCGATATACATTACAGCATATTCATCAAATGTTATCTGACGAGGATAACAGAAACGTGCTTTTTTCAATCCTGCATCAGCCCAACCTTTTGATTCACCTGATGACAAACCATCTGCCATACCACCTGCCCAAGGTTTGATATCCACAGTGTCTTTCATTCCTGTTTTATTACCATCTTTATCAAAAGTTTCTTTTTTAGTCATTTTTATCTTAAAGATAGAATGAGAACCTGCTGAACAAGCATACAATATTTTCTCATCTCTAGGATCAAACATCAAATAGTTATCTGTACCATTTGCATCCTCCACACTAGAACCAAAATCGTATTTAGAACAAAGCACCGTAACTTGATTAGTACGTGGGTTTATCATTAATACTTGCCCTTTAAACATCACCGTAAAAATCATTCCGTCTGACTTACGTGTTACGAAACTAAATTTCCAGTTATTTTTAATAATTTTAGCCGCCTCACCATTAGGACGCAATGTTTTTAATCTTGGTGAATAATTTTCATCTGCGTTTAAGATATAATAACTAACTCCATCATCGGTAGGAATATAGATTGTACTTCCTGTAGGGTTAATCGTTGGTGCATTAATTAATTTTGCATCTTGCATAAAATCAACACGGTTGTCTTTTTCGTTAAGCAATAAGAAACATCCGCTCATCTTCTTACCAGCAATTGTTTTAGGTTGTAAACTTTCATCCAACAAAGCACCACCATCAACTCCACCTTTATAGAAAGCACGTTCTACAATTAAAACATTTTTCATGGAGTCAACACAAATAAACATAGGTCCAGAAAAACTACAAGAACTCAATGTACCACCTTGCGTAACAGCAGTTTCGGCTTTTTCAAAAAAACGTCCTGCAACTGTTGTAACTGTTGTTTCTGTTTTATAAAGGAATGGTTTATCATATTCAACTTCCCTAATTTCCCCTTTGTCTGTTTTGGTTTTTACCAAAATTTCTAACTCTTTTTTATAAGTCAATTTAGGCACCATTAAATAAATCATGTCTCCATTTGATGACACAATAGCACCTGGTACAGTATCCATTTGCCCTGTTCCTTTTCCTTTTTCATCAACTAATTCACTTACAAACAAAACATCTAAATGTGCTGTATCTGTACCAAAGTTTTCTCCCTTAATAATCATAGGAGAAGCAATACCAGAAGAATCTGGTGTAACTTTAAAAATTTTAGTTGGTTTATTTCCATCAGCCAATTTGATTGGAATTTTGTTTCCTCCACTTTTATCAGAATTAAACAAGTCACATCCAACAAAGGATAAAACAAAAAACATCAAAAGAATAGAGAATAGAGACGACAAACTTCTCCGTCTTTTCCCTCTACTTTCGATTACATCTAATACAGTTCCTTGAAACTGTTGCTTACCAACATCAGAGTTGCTCAGCATTTTTTTTCTGTAATTGGTTTCCATAGTTTTTAATTGAATTTTAATTTATATATTATTTTCTATCTTATTTTGTAGCAATTGTCTCTATCTCTACCAATGCCCCCAAAGGTAAATCCTTTACAGCAAAAGCAGAACGTGCAGGAGGATTAACCGAGTAGTATTTAGCATATACTTGATTAACTTCTGCAAAATATTTTATATCTGATAAAAAAATCGTTGATTTAACAACATCTGAATAAGTATAACCTGCCTCTTGAAGAATAGCACCAATGTTTTTCATCACTTGGTCGGCTTGTTCTACAACATTATCCGACACTATTTTCCCAACTGTGGGATCAATAGGTACTTGCCCTGAAATATAGAGAGTTCCATTCGTCTCTATCGCTTGGCTATACGCTCCAACAGCAGCAGGTGCTTTGGTGGTTGAAATGTATTTTTTCATTAAGTAAAATAGTTTTTAGTTAATTTAGGAGGCAAAGATATAGATATATTTTAATTAATCAAACAAAATCAGAAAAAATATTCTTAAATCTGTAAAAAAAGGTAAGAGATAAGAGATAAAAAAAAGTGATTACTAGTTAAACAATAACCACTAATCACTTTTTTACTTTTTAGAAATGCTATTTTAGACTCATAAAGTCCTAAAAGACTACAGCCATCTTACATAACCAAAATCTTGACGATGAGGAAGTAAATCGTTTTTAGGGAACATACGGAAACCGTATTTGAATGCTCCTGCAATAGAAAAATCAAAATTGAGATTAAAAAACAATTTGCTTCCTTCTGTTTTAACTAATGTCAATTCTTTGGCACTCACAAATTTATTATTCTCTGCTCTTAATTTCACAAGTTCCACACCAACACCTTTCTCTTCACTGTTTTTGGTATCAACCACAATATCTATATTGTAATTTTGTCCCACTTCTGGTGATTGAGTCAAATTATTAGGCATATCTATTGAGACAACTTCAATTCCGTCCCAAGCATAAGCCATTTTCTCTTTCCAAGAAACAATTTCTTTTGCTTTTTCAAAATTATTTTCAGAAAGAAGTTTTGCTCTTTGGGCTTGTTTTGTATAAAATCTATCAAAATAGTCATCCATCATACGTTTTGTTGTGTAATGAGGAGCAATTTGTGAAATAGAATTTTTGATGTATTGTACCCACTCTTCTGAATATCCTTTTTCACCTTTATTATGGTATAATGGTAAAATTTCGTTTTCCAAAAGATTATAAAGTGTAACAGCGTCTAATTCATCTTGATAGGCTTGGTTTTCATATGTTCTCTTTTCTGTAATTGCCCAACCGGCTTTTTCTCTGTAACCTTCGTACCACCAGCCATCAAGAACAGAAAGATTAAGAACTCCATTCATCAACGCTTTTTCACCAGATGTTCCCGAAGCCTCTTGTGGACGAGTTGGAGTATTCAACCAAATATCAACACCTGAAATCAAACGTTTTGCCAAACGCATATCATAATCTTCCAAGAAAATAACTTTACCAATAAATTGAGGCATTCTTGATATTTCCACAATACGCTTAATAAGCCCTTGACCTCCACCATCAGCAGGGTGGGCTTTTCCTGTATAGATAAATTGAATAGGACGTTCTTTATTATTAACTAATTTTTCCAATCTTTCTAAATCAGTAAACAACAAATGAGCACGTTTATAAGTTGCAAAGCGTCTTCCAAAACCGATAATCAAAGCATCAGGATTGATAGATTCTAAAATAGAAACAATTCTTGATGGGTCTCCATGATTTTCTAACCATTTATTACGGAAAGTAGTACGAATATAATCAATCAATTGATACTTCAATGTTTTTCTTAAATTCCAAATTTCGTCGTTTGGAAGTTCTTGAATTTTAGTCCAAATATCTTCGTTAGATTGGTCGTTGTAGAAGTTTTTGTCAAAA
>PDWI01004678.1_pt1 | contig 21341 bp, 14 predicted proteins | sample 1430891 | NCBI WGS metagenome assembly PDWI01 (sample SAMN01162508, study PRJNA174530) | Oral metagenome, whole genome shotgun sequencing project. | biome: Marine environment; feature: Marine mammal; material: Swab sample of the gingival sulcus; isolation source: swab sample of gingival sulcus... | reverse complement strand
TTTACTCCAAACATCTTAAAGAAATCGTTGTTTGTACATATAAAAGGCTTGCTTGTTTCGATACTATTTCCTGTTTCCACATCAATTAAAAACTCACGAAATCCCTCGCCCATAAAATTGGCATAGAATAACGGAACGGCAAGTTTTACATCGGAAAATTTATTTAGTTGTGGAATAATGCCTCGATCAATTTCTACCGATTCCCTTTTGCTATCGACTAACCTATAAATATTCGGCGAATGCTCAAACATCGTATCGACCGCATATTCACGATAAGCAAATACCATAATGATTATACACACGGCAAAGCCTACTGCAAAACCAATAAGATTAAGCAGGGTAAAGACTTTGTGCTTTAACATGCCTCTGATCGATTGTTTGATATTGTGGAGTAACATCACTTCTTTTCAATTAGTAATGAGTAATTATTTTTTAGTTGTTTGTATTATGGGAAATAATATCTTACCTGATTCTTCTGCATTTTGATAAATAAAATGATATGAGTTGTCATCGATAAAATTGGTATCATGCAATAACCGTAAGCCATAAATCGTTTCTCGTGCTTCTTTATAGGCAATACTTAATTTAGCCCGAAAATCTGCTTTTGAAATACCCCCAACAGCCTCTTCCACATTCGCTCCAATAGAAGTTCCACTGCGCAAAAGCTGTTTACTCAGAACAAATGCTCTCTTTTCGTGCGAGAGATGTTTATACAACTTCACGACTCGGATGGCAAAACAGTATGATCTCTCTTTTATGATATTATTCTTCATCGCATTTATTACTAACTATTAATTGCTAATTCCTCATTGAGATTTACTCGTAACGTAGCGCTTCTACCGGGTTTTTACTTGCGGCTTTCCAGCTTTGCCAGCTTACGGTGAGCAGAGCAACGGTCAGGGCCAAGAGGCCGGCCAAGGCGAAGATCCACCAACTCAGTGTTGTTTTATAGGCAAAGTTTTCTAACCATTTCCTCATGGCATAGTAGGCTATGGGAGTGGCAACCACAAAGGCGAAAACCACACTCCATACGAACTCCCGGTTAAGCAACAATATGACTTCTTTTATACTTGCCCCATTGATTTTCCGAATGCCAATCTCCTTAATCCGGTTTTGCGTATTTTGCAGTACCTGGCTAAGCAATCCTAAACAGGTGATCATGAAAGCGATAATGGCAAAAAGGGCAATGGCTTGCGCTTGTCGGTCCTCCTTCTGATAGAGCGATTTGTAGTAGTCCTCATAAAACGAGTAGTTAAACATCGCATCATCGGTAACTTCTGCCCATACTTTTTCAATATCTTGCAACTGTTGCCTTACATTTCCCTTTTTCAACTTCACATTTAAGGCCGAATAGGAATTGTACGTATCATAAACAATTGGCACAATTTCAGAGTGTAAAGAGTTTATATTTAAATCATTAAGTACACCTTTTATCAACAAGCCACAAGATTTCTTGCCCTCAAAATCGTTGTTTAAATGCTTATAGGCAGCTTCTGAGATATAGCAATATTTTGTTAGTTCGCCCTTTTTAATGGTATCCCCATGAATTAACTTCATCCCAAAAGTTTCAATAAAGTTCTCATCTATCGTAATGGTGCGTATTCTAACTTTATCTTCACTAAAAGGATCTAAATATCCACCTGATGGACCACCTCCGGGTCCATTAGAGGTATAGCCCAAATTATCGACAAAAGGCAAGCGGCTTATGGCATCTCGTAAAACATCTCGTTTATTAAACCCTCTTGGTAGGTTCAGTTTAACCAGATGCTCTTTTTCAAACCCTACATTTGCGGTTTTCACGTATTGCAACTGCTTATGGATAGTAATTAATCCTACCACCAGCATAATAGATACGGATAGCTGCGCGAGGGTCATCACCATTTTCAACGGGTGTTTTCTTGATTTCAGGGTCGTTTTACCAAACAGGTGTTGCACACTTAAACGACTCATAAATCCTATGGGGAGGATGGAGCAAACTACAATGACAACCAACCATAACAGGAACAGTAATGCCATAAACTTTACCTCTAAGAACCAATGGGGGTCCAGGGTCATAGCCAACAGTTTTGAGCTTAACGGCATAAGGAGCAAACTCATCATGAGGGCCAGGACAAAAGCCACGCTCACGGCCAGCGTCACATTGGTGATGTAATAATTTCGAATTTGACCGCGTGTCGCACCATGTGTTATGCGCACACCAGCACTCTTAAGCGCAGCCATTTGTTGTGAGATGGTGAAATTCACGTAGTTGAAGACGGCCATCACTACGGTAAACAGGGCAATTGTCATAAAAACCCACACCAACGATTTATTCCCCCTTCTATAGCTGTTCAACGGGTCTATGGGTTCTGCAAAATAAATATCTCTAACAGGCTGCGCACTCACTGTCTTTGTATTGCTCTGATTTTCCGGAAAATCGGCATTCATTTTTAATAAGACATCGTTAATATCCGCATCTTCAATTAGAGAGACGTAGATATCCCCAATGTAAAAACGGCCTTTTGCACCATCGCTACCTGCAGTGGCCAACGCTTTATTCTCTTCATTGCAATAAACGTCGGAACCTATGGTAGAGTGGATAGAAAGATCCTCTACAACGGCACTTATCGTCAATTTTTGCCCCATAAACTCCACATACTCATCAAGTACATCAAGGGTACCAAACATCTTTAGGGCCGTAGATTGGGGAATAACGAGGGAATTAATGTCAGCAAAAGGTTTTGCTGTTTTAGAGGCCAGAATTTTAAGCCCCATTAACGTAAAGAAGTCGTCATTGGTACTAACCACCTTATGAACCCATAAACTATTGTTGTTCTTTACACTCTTCAGATGTAACGTGTTTACCTCAGTAGAAAAATGGAACAACGAGACAACCTCTTTCAATTCAGGATAATCACTTTTTAGCTGAGGGACAATGCTGTAGTCGATAAGGGTCGCTTTATGTTCATCATCCACCAGGCGGTATACTTTGTCCGAATTGGGAATAAATGCGTTCACCGAATACTCTTGGTAAGCAAATAACATTATGATAATGCACACGGCAAAGCCTACTGCAAAGCCAATAAGATTGAGCAGGGTAAAGACTTTGTGCTTTAACATGCCTCTGATCGATTGTTTGATATTGTGGAGTAACATAACTTCTTTTCAATTAGTAATGAGTAATTGCAGCGTTACTCGTAAGGCCGGCCAAAGCGAAGATCCACCAACTCAGTGCTGTTTTGTAGGCAAAGTTTTCTAACCATTTGTTGGCCACATAATACGCAATAGGTGTAGCGATCACAAAGGCTATAACGACCCATCTTATAAAAGCCATATTCAAAAGTTTTAGCATCTCACCAATGGTAGCACCGTTAACTTTACGAATACCTATTTCTTTGGTGCGACGCTGTGTCCCAAAAATCGACAAACCCAAAATCCCGAGTAATGAAATAACTAAAGATATCAGACTAAAAATGGTAATGATTTTTGCTTGTCGATTTTCACCGGCGTATTGCATATTCATATGTTCATCCAAGAATTGATACTGAAAAGGACGGCCTATATCTAAATCGTTATAGGTCTTTTTAATAAATGCCAATGCCTCCGTAGTATTCTTGCCATTTAATTTTATGCTAAGGTTAGCATAAACGTTTTTGTCTGTTATAAAAGAGAAGACATAAGGTTCAACCGCACTGCGCAAAGCCGTAAAATTAAAATCCTTAACAATACCTACGATTGATTTTTTCGCTAATCCATTATGTGAAACCAAATCACCCACTTTCCAACCGAATTGCCTTGCTGCCGTTTCGTTGCAAATAATATTTCCAAATTCTGCCTCACTTTCAGGAATAAAGGCTCTTCCCTCTACCATTTTGAAGTTCATTATCTCCATATACTTGCCATCAACCATATTTGTCCAAGCCGATACCGATTTATCGTTAAAATCGTAACTATTCACATTACTCGCCACACCAGGCACACGTGCCGATAATCCCACATCAACCACATAAGGACTTGCTTTTAACTCTTTGGCAAACACATCTGATTTTTCTTTCAGCTCCTTATTTAACGGCATAAACAACACTGCATCTTTGTCGAAACCGACATCGGTATTTTGCATAAAATATATTTGCTTAATAACGAGTGATGAAACTGCTATAAGTGCTATTGTGGCAGTAAATTGTGCAATGCTTAATATGCCTCTTACGGTGGTATTGCTTTGCTTTTTATACGATTTGATGCCCTCAGAGGGATTTACTTTTACGGATAAAAAAGCGGGATACAACCCCACAACGCCCCCCAATAGCACGAGCACTACCGATACCGTGATTATCAGCCCCCAAGAATTGTCTATTACAAATGAGTACCCGACCAAATCGTGCAACAAATATTTATTTAAATACCTGAAAATAAAGATAGAAGAAACTATTGACAAGATAAAAAGTACGGAACTCTCGAAACTTGCTGTGGCAAACAAACTTTTTAACGAACTGCCCATTATTCGGGATATACTCACACTTTTAATGCGCTGAGGAATTAAAGCCACCGAAAAATTGAGGTAATTAATAAGAGCAATGAACAAAATCAATATCCCCACGAAGCCAATAGCCATTACCGTTTTTTTGCTATTGCTATTAAACAAATTATTTTCTGCCGTATCATCTGTAAAACGCAGGTCTCTAAGAGGTTGTGCCGTTACGACTAATTTTAAGTCGTTTTCTGCATAATAAGAGTATTTCTGTTGCAACGACGATTGCTCATTAATCTTTTTATTCAATAAAACCGGGTCTGTCCCTTTTTTTACCAAAATAAATTGAGGATAATTAGTAACACCCCAATTATTAAAAGCTTTTGCCAACCAACCTTCAGTGGGCATTTTTAAAATAATGGGGGCTGTAAACACCGTATTTGCAGGCAAATCGTTAAACACCCCGCTTACGGTATAAGTTTGCTTATCCATTACAAACTGTTTACCTGCTACCTCTGTTTTTCCCCATATTTTATGGGCAAAACCGGCTGTAATGATAGCCGTATTGGCATCTTTGAGCGGTTGCTCGTTTAATTTGTCGATAAAATCGAAGGAAAACAGTTTGGTAAGATTTTCATCGGCGAAACTATAATCTTCTATTGTTCTGATTTTATCGCCCTTGTCGTTGTTTGCTTCAAAGGATTTCTCTCTCCATTTACCCCAAGGCATATAAGTAGTATACGCCGTAATTTCGGGTATTTCATCTACCAGTAATTGCCCTGTACCTCCTGCAAGATACACCGAAGTCTTTTCTTGTTTATCGCTTCGTATCTCTACACGATATAGTTCATCGGCATTAGCATGATAATCATCGAAATGATACTCTGTCCACACATACGCGGCTATAATCATAAAAGCCGTAAATGCCGTAACCAAGCCTATTAAATTTAAAGCGCTTGTTATTTTTGCTTTGAATAGGTTCTTTATTGCAAGTTTTAGATTGATATTCATGATTCTTAATGATAATCTTCTTAACTATTCAATAATCACTCCCGTGCTTCTTGGTGTATTATCCACTACTTTGCCTGATTTTGAGAGGTAAATAACGCCATATGTATCCGTTTTTACTTCGGCATACTGATAGACCAACTCCTGGGCGCTAAGATTAGAGGAGGTATTTGCCTCTGCATGTAACGTATCAATACTTCCTGTGATTTTTGCGTTAGAGACGGCATCTAAATCAAATTTTGCCCTGCTTGCATTTACGTTTCCCTGAAAATTAGCGGCACTTGAGATCTCGGCAACCAAAGTTTCCACATCAATATCTCCACTATACTTAGCGGCACTGTTTAACGCTATGGCTGCATTTTTTAACTTTAAATCGCCAAGGACACTACCTGCCGATGAACACACCATATCCAACTCATCCAGTTCTAATACACCGTCCCACTTGATGCTGCCGGCAGAGCTGGTTATAAGTCGTAATTTTTTAGTAGGCAAATCACCCTCCCATTTCACCATTCCTGCTGAAATAGCCTCTATTTCTGTAACATTTTTAACATTAACCGTTACTTTTAGCCCCCCTCTAAACTTATTTTCATCGTTGATTATTATACGATCATCATTAATAATGATTTCGCTATTTTCCTGCTTCTCTACGATTCTTTCAACTTTATCCCAATCTATACTGATGCTGAGTTTATCTCCCATTTTTTTTACCTGCATCGCCGGCATTAAACGATCATCGCAACTTACGGATACACCTTCCTGATTACGGGCTACCAACGTTACATATATCGAATTATTCACCTCTATTTTATCATAATCTTTAAAATCGTAATGCTCTGTTTGTATTTCTTGACTAAATACGGTGGCCGCAATAAGGAGCGTAAAAATTGCTATGTGTAATACTCTTTTCATCTGTTTATATTTTGTAGCCTTTGGCTTTTAGCTTTTAGCCTTTGGCTTGGGTTAATGGCAATGTTTGCAAAAAATTGTCTTCAGTCTTCCGACTTCCGTCCCCATAATCATTCCGCTGTGTATCTAAAAATTAGTCATGGATGGCAAAACGGTATGATTTCTCTTTTATAATATTATTATTCATCACATTTATTACTAATTATTAATTGCTAATTCCTCATTGAGATTTACTCGTAACGCAGCGCTTCCACCGGGTTCCGGCTTGCGGCTTTCCAGCTTTGCCAGCTTACGGTGAGCAGGGCAACGGTCAGGGCCGAGAAGCCGGCCAGGGCGAAAATCCACCAACTCAGTTCCGTTTTATAGGCAAAATTCTCCAACCATTTCCTCATGGCGTAGTAGGCTACGGGAGTGGCGATCACAAAGGCGATGGCCAACCAGGTAAACACACTTTTATTGAGCATCTTTACAATTTCAATGATGGTAGCGCCATTTACCTTGCGCACCCCAATCTCCTTGACCCGATCCCTCGACATAAAAATAATGAGCCCCAACAGACCTGTAAGCGCCAGCAAAATGGTCCATAACGCCACAAACTCGATAAAATGGGCCATGCGTGTTTCTTTGCTGTATAATTGTTCGAGCCTATCGTCTAAAAATCTCGCTTCAAAGGTATTTTCAGGGTCAAATTTTTGAGCAGTTTCCGCAATAAATGCTTTCAACCGGGTGTAATTGGTGGTGTTAGCCTTCAGCATAACCACATATTTGCGGGTATTGGTCAACCAAAACAACAGGGGTTGTATCTCCCCTTTCAGAGAGGAGAAATTAAAATTTTTGGAAATGCCCACAATATCTCCCTCAAAACCAAAACCGGGGAATCTCTTTTCCAGGGGCTTTTCCCAACCAAACTTCTGTACGGCTTTTTCATTCAATATGAAGTTATTAATATCGCTCTCGCCCTTGTAAAATTTCCGTCCGTCAACCATGGTTATTCCGAAGAAGTCCAGAAAACGCTCATCCACAGGCCATGCCTTTATCTGTATCTGCTGTCCGTCCACTTCACGCCCCCATCCCATACCTACGCCACCCACAAGCGACTGGCTATACGTATAGTCGGTTATCTCAGGGTTTTTCATCAACTCATCGGCAAACGCTTGATAGCTTTCTCGTAATGCAGGCGTTGTGTATAAGTACAATACATTTTCTTTGTCGATACCTATGTCAAAATTGTTCCAAAACTCCAATTGTTTTTCTATGGTGAGCGCCGAAGCAATCAGGGCGATAGTGAACACAAATTGGGTTGTTACCAACACGTTACGGAAACGTTTTCCCTTACCGGAGAAAAACATCTTCCCTTTGACTGCCTGGGATACCGGCGCGGAGGTGATATAACGGGCCGGATAGACTCCCGCCACCATTCCAAAGAGCACGGCAAAAGCGACAAACAGGCCGTAAAATAGGGGTCTTGTGCTTATTGATAAACCCTCAATGCGAAACAGGTCTTCGACTTTTTGATAGGTAAAATGGTGTATCAACAAGGCTATTCCCAAGGCAAAGAGCGAGAGCAATATGGCTTCACCCACAATTTGCCAGCGGGCATTCCCTTTTCGTTCGCCCAAGATTTGCTGTACGGAGAGTGATTTAGCACGCAAGGGAGCCTGGGAGGTGGAGAAATTGACAAAGTTGACCGCTCCCATAACGAGCAATACCACCACCAATAGCGTCAAAATATTTAACACACTTTTATTGGTTGACGGGAAGTAGGAGTTCTTGGTATCAAAATGCAGTTCGCTGAGCGGTTGCAGTTTTAAGAATGCTACCTCCTTGGAATAGCTCTCTTCAATCTGTTGAAGTTCTTTCGACATCTTCTCAAGAGCAGAAATTTTATCCACTATGGCATTTACATCAGCTCCTTTTTTCAACTGAAAGAAAATATTAAAACTCCACTCTTCCCATGTTTGAGCGGCACGCCAGTCATCGCCGGGTTGCGTAAGGGAAGCAAACGACACAAAGGCATCCCTCTTAAAGGTACTATTGTTGGGCATCTCTTTCATCACCCCACTGATAATATAGGGTTCATCTCCCCTCACCATCAGGGGCTTCCCCACCACATCAATGGTTCCAAAAAGTTTTTCTGCCAACGTTTCCGACACGACCAACGTGTTTGGTTGCGTAAGCACTTTATCCGCTTGTCCCGAAATCAACGGAAAACTAAACATGGAGAAGAAATCTTCACTCACCGCCATCATCTGTGCCGACACCGCATCTTTTTTTGTCTTTCCTTGTGCATAGAGTTGATTGTCCCACCATCCCGAAAAGACCACTGCTTTTTCCACCTCGGGGATATTATCTTCCACCAATGCCTTCATGGGGGCAGGTAACCACGAGCCCTGCTCATAACCAAAACAGATACGGTAAATATGCTTCCCATTTTCATGGAATCGGTCGTAACTGTGCTCATAACTTACATAGAGCGACAGTACCACAATCCCCAGAAACGCCACCACCAGACTTAAGAGAGTCAATCCCGAGGAGAGCCTGTATTTAAGAATAGTTTTTATAAGTTGCTTTAACGTTCTCATTTTGCTAATTTGTTAATTTGACAATGTGCTAATGCGATAATTAATATGTTGGTTTGCCTTGCCGCATTAACTAATTAATTGATTATTAGCTTATCATTATCGCCAAAGTTATCGTAGCCCGAGGTGATCACTCTTTCACCGGCTTTCAGCCCCTCTATCACCTCATAGTATTGGGGATTTTGTTTTCCGATACGGATACTCCGTTTGGTAGCAAAGCTTCCGGATTCATCCAACACGTAGATCCACTGTCCTCCGGTGCTTTGGAAGAACCCACCACGCGGCAGCAGGATCGCTTTTTCGGGCTGTCCCAACTCCAAGTTGATATGATAACTCTGTCCGGTACGGATATTCTCGGGTTTAGCTTCCCCCAACACCATGTCAATCTTAAACTGTCCCTTACGCACTTCCGGGTAGACTTTCTTCACATTCAGCACATACGTTTTCCCTTGTCGTTCAAAGGAGGCCTCCAATCCACGACGTACCCTATCGATATAATGCTCATCGATCAAGGCTTGCACCTTGTAGTTGGTGAGCACATTGATTTGGCCGATGCGGGTACCTCGGCCTATGCTTTGCCCGATCTCCGCATCCAACATCCCCAACTGGCCGGCCACGGGAGCTTTCACATTCAGGTTATCCAAGCGTTCATAGACCAATTCCAACGTCTGCCGCATCTTATCCAGATCACTATCCAACTGCTTCATCTCCGACACCATAATGATGGAGTCATTTTTTGATTTCAGTTCATTAATCTCCTGCATACGAAGGGCATATTGATAATCCTCTTCTGCCTGAAGAAAAGTTTCCTGGGGAACCAACTGCTCTTCAAAGAGTGCTTTTTGTTGCTCAAAATTTCTCTTCTTACGCTGAATATCAAACTGAGACTGCAACAAACGCCGTTGGGATTCAATACGTTGATTTTGAAAATTAATTCGAGTCTGACGCAACATATTCTCCTTTTGGGCCAGATTCGACTCGCTATACATAATCTCCTGATGCAGGTTTCTGTTCTCTAATTGGAGGATCACATCACCCTCCCGGACCATGGCTCCCTCTTCAATCAAACGCTTTTTCACTCGTCCCCCCTCCTCGGCATCCAGATAGATGGTTGCGATGGGTTCCACCTGGCCAATCACACGGATATAATCGTTAAACTGACCATCCGATACAGTGCTGATTGTAATCTTATCCCCTTCCACCTTTAGGGTACTGACACCCGATCCGGCAATCACTTTGTACAGTAAAAAGGCAAAGGCCAGCCCCCCTACAATCCAGTAGATATGTTTTCTCTTAAGTCCCTTTTTCTTCTCTATCTTTCGATCCATTTTACAACGTTTTTTTATGGTTCAATATCGTTTACTACTCATATCGTAATGCTTCCACCGGATTCTTGCCAGCAGCCGAATAGGCCTGACTCAAGAGGGTCAACATCACCACTGCCAGTGCCATAAAACCGGTGAATACAAAAAGCCAAAGGTTAATTTTCACGCGATAGGCATAACCCATCAGCCACTCGCTCATCAGCAGAAAGGAGAGGGGTGTAGCAACCAGAAAGGCCACAAGCACCTGGAAAAAACCCTCCTTTATCAGCAAGAAGATCACCCCTCTTCTTGAGCTTCCCATTACTTTGCGAATGCCAATCTCTTTGATCCGCGTTCTTGTGATGAAGAGTGTGGTTCCCAGCAAGCCCAAAACAGCAATCAGCAGGGTAAAGAGGCTTACCACAAGGATCAGTTTAACCAGGTTCTGCTCGCCGGAATAGATTTCTCTTTTAATCTCATCGGGGGTAACAAAAGAGAAGGGGAGAGTACCATACACCTCTTTCCACTCCTTTTTCAATGCGGGCAACAGGTGTTCCAATGCACCCTCTTCATAGTGAATCGCCATTTGAAAAATGTACTTGTCGATCAACTCGATGGCCAGTGGGGCTGTCTTAAAATGGATGGAGTGGAGAATAAAATCTTCCGTAACACCGACGATGGTCTTATCCATAATTTTCTTGCCAATGGGATCCGTTAGCCCCAAGCGTTTCACCGCCTCCCGATTTAGGATTATTGCCTGCTCAAGGTCACTTCCAAACGCTTCGGAGAAAAAACGCCCCTCATGCAACTTTATCCCCATAGTTTCCAGGTAGTTGTAGTCTACGTCCATTCCTTCCAGTTCCACTTTTTTCTCGCTATCCACAAAATGATCTACCACGAAGCTGGACATATCCATCATGGGCAAGGCATCCATGGAGCCGGCTGCAGAGCGAACTCCCGGAAGGGACTTTACACGCGCCAAATAGCGACGATAAGCATCCTCTTCCTCATTCAAGTTGACAAAAAGAATATGGGAAGTTCTATATCCCAAATCCTTCTGCATGGCGTAACGATACTGGGAGCGGATGATAAAGACACTGGCTACAAAGAGGCAGAAGATCGTCAACTGGAAAACGATCAAAGCCGAACGAAACCGATTCTTCTTTTTCCCCTCGAAAAACTTCTTGTTCATCACCGCTATGGGATCAAGTTTTGCCAGGTAAAAGGAGCTATAGAGACCCGACAGCAGGCCTATCAGCAGCGTAATCATCAGAAAAACCAGCAGATAAGCCACCCCATTACTTCCAATAAGAGGAAGGTTCATCTCCAACAGGGACTCCATATGGGGGCGCATTCCATACATCAGCAACACTGCAATGGGAAGAGCCGTTAAGGCAACCAACAACGATTCACTCATCAGTTGCCTTCTGACGAGAGCCACGGCAGCACCATTGGTTTTTCTAATTCCTATCTCCTTTGCCCTATTGGTGGAGATGGCCGTGGAGAGGGTGATGTAGTTAAAGGAGGAGACCAACAGCACCAACAGCACAATAATCCCCGTAATTTTGATACCTTGCCAATCCCCTGCCGAACGGCTGTTCTCTATATGGGAAGAGTAGAGGTGATAGCGTTTCAGGTTCTGTAACGTATAACCCCGCTTATCCGTGTCCACGGAGTGTGCTTCCAGAAAGGAGGGGAATTCCTTTGTGAGAGCCTCCGTATCAGCTCCCGGAACTAACTTCATCCAGGTGACCCAGAGATCCAACTGGTAATTGGCGTGGGCATTATCAATATTAAAGGACTGGTTAATTGAAGGGAGAGACCATTGGCTATTGACAAAACAGTCGGCGCGCAACGAAGAGTTTGGAGGTAGGTCTTCACAAACTGCCACCACGTTAAAAACCCGCTCTTCACCATCGAAGAATACGGTAATGGCTTTCCCCAAGGGGTTCTCTCCCTGAAAAGTTGCCTGTGCCACCTTCTCGCTGATCACCATATCGTACGGAGAGGCCAACAATTCCTCTCGGGCTTTACTCCGGGCAAGAATGGGAATGGTAAAGATGTCAAACAGTCCGGAAGAGGTAGCAAGGCCCCGTTGCCACATCTTCTCTTCCCCAACCTTCAGGAAAAAACTATGCAAAAACCGCACATTGACAGCCTCCTCCACTTGCGGAAAATGCGCCTTTAGATCTTCCGCCAAAGGATAGGGCGTTCCGGAGATCTTCTTCTCAAAATCTTTGTAATCATTGACCACCCGATAAACCTGCTCTGCATTTTCATGGGTAGTATCAAAACTCAACTCATTAATGATATAGAGAAGTAGGAGAAACGATATGGAGAGGGCCATGGAGAGCCCCAAAATGTTTATCACAGAGAAGACCCTGTTTCTCTTAATAAACTTTATGGCTGTATGCAGATAGTTCATGGTACTTTTTTTTGCAATAGGTTCGTAATGGTAAGCCTACTTCCACTTTCCTAAATAGAGATCCATGGTTTTCTTTTTAATCGTCCATTGAAAACGGGTACGAAGCAGCTCTGCCTCCGCATTGGCAAGTTGATTTTTAGCCACATACAAGTCAATAACATTCATCAACCCCTGTCCCATCTTCTTTTCTGCTACGCGATAGGCCTCCTGCATAGCTTGCTGCTTTACATGGAGCTGTTCTTGTTCCTCTGCCAGGGCCTCCATCTGTTGATAATCTTCGGCGATCTCCTGGCGAAGGGTTCGTTTGGAGATCTCAAGCTCATTACGGGCAATGGCTAAGCTATACTTGGCATTTTTAACAGCCGAGCAGTTTGCCCATGCAGAGAAGAGAGGGATTCGCAAACGGAGAGAGATGCTTTTAGAGACATTACGTGAAAGCTGCTCTCCCAAGGGAACGGTCTCATAACCGATGCTGGGATCCGCCTCATTGATGGGCCTCATCCAGGAATCGGCATAGCCACTATACAGCACACCGCCCAAGGAGAGAGAGGGATACCAGCGACTCTTGCGGATGGCCAGCTGCCGCCTACCGGCATCCACCTTAAGCTCCGACCGCCTGATGGAGGGCATCACCCTATATGCAACGCTGCAGATACTGTCAACGCCTACCGCTTCATAGGTGAGTGCCGAGAACTCCTCTTTTTCCAACATGAGGGGCTGGTCAACGGGGAAGTTCATCACCTTCTTCAGCAACAGCAGGGCATTCTCCCTCTTGTTTTTTACCGTTGTGCGACGGTGAATCTCTGCGGCTTGTTGTGCCTCCATCTCCAGAAGATCCGACTCCGCCTTTAGCCCCATCTCCACCAACTGTTGAACACGCTTCATATTCAACGTTGTCAATACCAACTGCGTATCCGCAATGGCAAGCATCTCCGTATAGTACAGGGCATCATAATAACGATTCATCACTTCAAAAGCAATCTCTACCTCCCGCTGATTCACCTCCTCCTCACTCATCAGGTATCGCAGCTTATTGTAACGAATCGTATTTTGTTGACGAAAGCCTTCGAACAACTTCAGCTGTGCGGCAACGGAGACATCTCCGGAAAAGATCGTCCCCTCATCCACATAATTGTTGGTGTTGGGGTCAATGGATTTTCCAAAAAGTTGTCCCCCGGAAAGGCCTGCATCAACCGTGGGCAGCACGCTACTTCGCCGAGCCTGTTGATACTCCTCCTGCGCAATTTTTGTGTTTATCCGGGTATTGGTGAGGGTCAGGTTGTTGGTAAGGGCATACTGGGTACACTCCTGCAACGACATCTCCTGTGCGAGGGCCACAAAACCTACCAACAAACACCACAAAAAGGGAATCAATCGCATCATATCTTTTTTCTTCATACTTATTCCCATACCAATCTCAATACAAAAATCACAACAAGCTTATTAACAACATTTTACCATAATTATTTTTTCTAAAAACGTCTATAAATTAGACAAAAGGATGTCAAACAAATAGACACTACAAGCAGGAACGCCTCTCCTCTCCAACCATACGTTCTCTGCCAAAAGGGGCATTATTCTTGCGCTCCGGGATGGTTTCTCTTTATCGAGAGAAATCTTTGTATTAAATTTGTATCATCCATCGAATAGAGAAAGAAGAGGTTTTGCGGGAAATCCCCAAAACCTTACCAAAACACCATCACAAAAAGAGAAAACGATGAAACATGGCCGGATCCTTGTGGTAGATGACAACAACAGCGTACTGAGTGCCCTCAAATTACTGTTACAGCCCCGGTATAGGGAGGTTATCACCAGTTCTTCCCCCAACCAGTTGCCCCACCTCATGGGCGAGGGGCGTTTTGATGTCATTCTATTGGACATGAATTTCTCGGCAGGGATCAACAGTGGAAACGAAGGGATCTACTGGCTTCGCCGGATATTGGAGATCGACCATACGGCTTCGGTCATTATGATTACGGCTTACGGTGACGTTGAGTTGGCCGTGAAAGCCGTAAAAGAGGGGGCTACCAACTTTATCCTCAAACCTTGGGACAATGACAAGCTCCTTGCCACCATTGAGGCATCCATCCAACGAAAAGGGAGACGCCGTACCATTGTAAAGTGTGAAGAAGAGCAGGGAAAAGCTGCCCCCAAGAGGGGAGAGCAGATTGTCGGTGATTCTCCGGCCATGAAACAGATTTTGGAGATGGCGGAAAAAATTGCAGTCACCGATGCTAATGTACTGATTACCGGGGAGAATGGCACCGGTAAGGATCTTATTGCTCAGGCCATACACCAGGCGTCACTACGCAAGCAAAACGCCTTGGTACGGGTGGATGTGGGAGCGCTTTCCGAAACCCTCTTTGAGAGTGAACTCTTCGGGCACGTGAAAGGAGCCTTTACCGATGCCAAAGAGGATCGCAAAGGGAAGTTTGAAGTGGCCAAGGGGGGTACGCTCTTTTTGGATGAAATTGCCAACCTCTCTCTCCCTCTCCAAGCCAAACTGTTGACCGCACTTCAAACCCGGGAGATCATCCGTGTGGGTTCCAACACCAAGATTCCTGTAGACATCCGATTAATCACGGCCACCAACGCCAACCTGCTATCCTGTGTCAAGGAGGGGAAGTTCAGGGAAGATCTTCTCTACCGTATCAACACCATACAGATAGAGGTTCCTGCCTTACGACAACGCCCCACGGATATTCCTCTCCTTGCGGAGTTTTTTCTGGAAAAATACCGGGAGAAATACCATAAACCCAACCTCTCCATCGATAAAGAGGCTCTACAGAAGCTCACCCAATACCCTTGGCCGGGTAACGTAAGAGAGTTACAACACACCATCGAGAAGGCGGTTATTCTCAGCGACGGAGAAAAACTCTCCTGTTCCGATTTTTTCTTTAGCACCTCCTCCGCGGCGGCATCACCGCCCCCCACCACCCTGAAAGAGATGGAACGGAAAATGATTGAGGAGTGTTTGCAACGCAACGCCTATAATTTAAGTGCTGCCGCCACTGAACTGGGCATTACGCGACAAACGCTCTACAATAAACTGAAAAAATATCAACTATAACCATGTTCAGACGCACGCTCTACCTGAAAACCACTGTTTACCTGATCATACTAATTCTTCTCTCCGGGCTGGGCATGGCGTTGGTGATGCGCCACGCATCCCCGGTTTTCATACTCCTCACCGCCCTCGGCATCCTCTATTTCAGCTTCCAGCTTCTCCTCTCCTTTGATAAAATGTTGCGAAAGATTGCTTACTTCTTCAACGCCATTGAGAATGAGGACTCCACCCTTTTCTATTCCGAAGAGGTATCGCACAAGCCCCTGCGAGAGCTTCACAAGAGCCTCAACCGCATCAACCTACTGATTAAAGAGGCAAAGTTGAAGAATCGGGAGCAGGAGCAGTACCTGGAGGCACTGTTGGAACAGATCTCAACGGGGATTATCGTATTCAATGCCAATGGAAACATTTTACAGGCCAACACTGCGGCAAAGAAACTGCTCAAGTACCAAACCCTCACCCATATCATTCAGCTAAAACGCGTCGACGAAACCCTCTATACCACTTTTGCCTCGCTTCCTCAAAACCAACGTCAATTTATCAGTCTCACCCATCAGGAAACGACGGCCCAGCTTGCCTTGCGTGCGACCCCTTTTGTGGCACGCCACAAAAAGCTCACCTTGGTATCCATACAAGACATCCGTAATGAACTGGATGCAAAAGAGGTGGAGTCGTGGCAGAAGCTCATTCGTGTGTTGACTCACGAGATTATGAACTCCATCACCCCCATCACCTCCCTTAGTGATACGCTGATAGGTTACTATACCACACCTGCTGCCTCCCTTTCGGCAGAAGCCAGGGAGAACACCATCAAAGGGCTTGAAGTGATCCGGGAGCGGGGACACAGCCTTATCCACTTCGTACAATCCTACCGTCGACTGGCCAAACTTTCGCCTCCAATTTTCAAAACCATCGCTGTCAAGCCTCTCATCGAACATATCCTGCTGCTTATGGCCAGTGATGCAGGCTCCATCCCAATACGCTTTACCCACAAAGTAACCCCCGAAAACCTCCTCCTCAACGCCGATGAGGGACAAATTTCTCAGGTTCTTATCAACCTCCTCCAGAATGCCATTCATGCGGTACGCACCGTCGAAAATCCGGCAATCACCATCGTCGCCCAACAAGATGCAGAGCATCACATACAAATCGCCATCACCGACAACGGGGTGGGCATTGAAGAGGAGCTCCTCAGCCAGATCTTTATTCCCTTTTTCACCACCCGGGAACAGGGGTCGGGGATTGGTCTCAGCATCTCCAGGCAGATTATGCACAAACACAACGGGAACATCCGTGTGGTGTCGCGCCCTCAACAGGGCAGCACCTTTACCCTGGAGTTCTAAACACGTTAAAAAACGGCATAATCACTTTTCCATCCATTCATTATATGTTCAAAACACCACACAAATAGCGGTAGCAATTGTACCTTGATAAACGCGACGTTGAACGCCGGAGGTCCCGAAGGGACTGCTCCTTGAAATAGTGTCTATCCATAAAGTCAGCGTTTTGAGCAGCGGTTGTATAGAACATTCGAATTCGAGGCTTGCGAAGGCTGAAAAATGGGAGTTTACCAGGGTAAATGACCATTTTACATAAAATAGGCTGCACCTCAGCAAAATATAAGCAAGCTTACTTTTGCATTCGGTTTGCACTATTTTTGAAGAGAAGCGTAACGAAGAAGTCGGACTTTATAGACGGACTCTAAATAGGTTTATGCTCCCATTGGAGAAGGGGATCGGGCGGACTGATTCGGAAAAACGATCAAAGAACGAGGGCAGCGAACAATTAAAAGAGGTATCAATGGGGGCAGCAAAACCCAGGAAAAACAGCAAAACAGGGGTATTTCTTCCGCCACTGTAACACGAATTTATATTTTTGCGGAATGATTTTCACTGACACCCATACCCATCTCTATTTGGAAGCCTTCAACGACGACCGGGAAGAGGTGGTTCAACGAGCCATTGATGCCGGCGTAACCTCCCTGCTTCTTCCCAACATTGATGCGTCGAGCATTGCTCCTTTGGAAGCGTTATGTAATCGATTTCCCCAGCACTGTTTTCCCATGATGGGGCTACATCCCACCTCGGTCAAAGAGAACTACCGGGAGGAGCTCAACGCCATCGCGGATGCCCTGGACAGGAACACCTATATTGGTATTGGGGAGATTGGCATCGACCTCTATTGGGACAAACATTTTTTCCAAGAGCAGGTGGAGGCGTTTACCTTTCAGCTGGAGGTTGCGTTGGATTTGGACCTTCCCGTGGCCATCCACACCCGTGACAGCATGGAGGAGACCCTCTCCATTTTGGAGCGCCCCCAGTACCGTGAGGTCAAGGGGGTATTGCACTGCTTCAGCGGAGACGTCCAACAGGCAAAAAGGGCGATAGCACTGGGCTACTATCTGGGAATAGGAGGAGTGCTCACCTTCAAAAACTCCGGCCTGAAAAACATCCTCAAAGCTGTTCCCCTCTCCTCCCTCCTGCTGGAAACGGATGCCCCCTACCTCACGCCGGCGCCCTATCGTGGCCAAAGGAATGAGAGTGCCTACATCCCCATCATCGCATCGCATCTGGCAGAGGTGTATGGCGTAACGCGGGAAGAGGTGGCGCGAATCACCACAGAAAATGCCTTCAACCTATTTCATCACCTTAATACGCACTAACCATGGATCAGAAAACACCCATCCTCGTTATCTATACCGGGGGCACCATCGGAATGATTCAAGATCAACAGACGGGAGCCCTTCGCCCCTTTAACTTTGACCGCATCTACACCCAGATGCCCGAACTCAGGGAAATGGAATATCTCATTGATTGTCATTCCTTTGATCCGCTCATCGACTCCTCTGATATGAACCCTTCCTTTTGGGTGCAATTGGCAGAGGTGATCGAAACGAACTATGAATCCTACGATGGCTTTGTGATACTTCACGGAAGCGACACGATGGCCTACAGTGCCTCTATGATGAGTTTTATGTTGGAGAACCTCAATAAACCGGTTGTTTTCACGGGATCCCAGCTTCCTTTGGGCGTATTGCGTAGTGACGGGCGGGAAAATTTTATTACCGCCATCGAAATTGCAGCGGCAACCATCGATGACACCCCCATCGTTCCGGAGGTGAGCATCTATTTTGAAAACAAACTCTACCGAGGTAATAGAACCCACAAATTCAATGCCGAGCATTTTGAAGCCTTTCTGTCGGTAAACTACCCCGTACTCGCCGAGGCAGGCGTACACATCAAGTACCACTACGAACGAATCTTAAAACCAAATTTCAAAAAACTTAAGGTTCATAAAAAATTGAACAACAATGTGGCTGTACTCAAGCTATTCCCCGGCATCAAGGAGTCGATTGTGGAAGCCGTCATAAACACAGAGGGGTTAGAAGCCATTGTGTTGGAAACCTTTGGGAGTGGCAATGCCCCCACGGAACGATGGTTTATTGAACAGTTGAAAAGCGCCAGAGAGAAAGGCATTATTGTATTCAATGTAACCCAATGCAAGGGGGGATCGGTGGAGATTGGGAAATATGCCGCCAGCCTTGATATGGGAAAAATTGGAATCATTGGAGGATATGATATTACCACGGAAGCAGCACTCACCAAAGTGATGTATCTTTTGGGTCGCGACGCCCCAAAAGAGGAGACGGAGAAGTTGTTACAGAAGCCCTTGCGAGGCGAGATGACGCTGTAACCATTTTTTCGATAAAAAAAACAGCATCATATCTGATAAGCGAAAAAGGTATTATTATGATCATGGAAAAGTGAAACTTTGCAAAGTAGATCCAATTACTCTTCGCCGATGCTCACAAGGGGAGCAATCAATACAGATGTGTGTCCAAAGGCGAAATCAGGGCTGTTAAAAGAAGCACAATCAACTGGATCGCAAATATTTAAAACTGACAATATCAAGCACCCCCCTCCGAACAATTCCAGAGGGGGGATATACGTCAAAAAAATTGCCACATTTCGTGATTAACGCAGATTGATTTTTATTTATATAGATTTTTTGTAATTTAGCTCCCAAATTGGCGACATCCGGATAGGGTGTCTTCTATTGGAGAGGTGACCGAGTGGCTGAAGGTGCTCGCCTGGAAAGCGGGTGTACGCCAAAAGCGTACCGCGGGTTCGAATCCCGCTCTCTCCGCAAAAAGGACCTTTTGTTCTTACAAATTTTGAAAGAAATCTAACAATTAAATCATTAAACATCAATTCTTTTCCATCATGAAAAAATTAATCGCCTTTTTGTCAGTTGCAGTTCTGCTGTCAATCGGACTTAACAAGACAATTCTTGCTCAGGAGACGACGACAACGGATCCGGCTCAACAGGAAATGGTAGCCGAAACAGGTTCTGAAGTGGATGCTGTAGATGCTACTAATGAAGTTTCAGCTTTACCTGTTGAAGAGGAAGAAGTGCCCCAAAAGACGTTTCACCAGATTCTCAAAGAAAAATTCATTGAAGGTGGTGCTGGTTTTATGGCCATCGTATTGTTGTGTCTTGTCTTTGGTTTAGCACTCTCCATTGAGCGAATCATCTACCTCAACCTCTCCACTACAAACACCAACAAGCTGCTCCGAAAAGTAGAGGAAGCTCTTGAATCAGAAGGTGTGGATGCCGCTAAAGAGATCTGTAGAACCACACGTGGTCCGGTAGCAAGTATCTTCTATCAAGGACTTGACAAATACAATGAAGGCGTTGATATGGTTGAAAAGTCCATTGTTTCTTACGGTGGAGTTCTTACTGGACGTCTGGAAAAAGGGCTCAGTTGGATCTCCCTCTTTATCTCCCTGGCACCGAACCTCGGATTTATGGGTACGGTAATCGGTATGATTGCTGCGTTTGACAACATTGCGGTAGTGGGGGATATCTCTCCTGCTGTTGTAGCTGACGGTATTAAGGTGGCTCTCCTTACCACAGTATTTGGTCTTATCACCGCTGTAATCTTGCAGATTTTCTACAACTACTGTGTTTCTAAAATTGATAACCTTGTTAATGATATGGAGGATTCTACCATCTCTCTCATTGACTTGTTATCAAAAAACAAATAATTTAAGAGAGAGGATTATTCACCATGGATAAAGCAATTCATACAATATTCAGAATCATCTCCATCATCTTTATCGCATTAGGTGTTGCATTAATTGCAATGGTATGGATAAACGGTGACAAGGCTCTTGCCGGAGATGTGGCACTGCAGGACAAAATTCTGAGCCCGTTTATTTGGATGACGCTCATTGAAGTTGTGCTGTGTGCTGTGCTGGCCATCCTGTTCCCGCTAGCGTTTGTGGGTCAAAACGGGAGGGGCCTGGTTAAAGGACTCATTTTCGTTGCAATACTTGCAGTGATAGGACTTATTTCTTACTTCGTATTAGCAGAGAACACTTTTGATGCAGAGACGTTGCAACGTCTTAAAGTGTCGGCAGACACCTCTCGCATGGTAGGTGCAGCAATCTACTTCTCCTACTTCCTTGGAGGAGCAGCAGTGCTGGCAATTCTCTACTCTAGCGTATCAAGTATGCTTAAAAGATAATCATTATGGCTAAGAAACTCACGGAAATTAATGCAAGTTCGATGGCGGATATCGCCTTCCTGCTCCTGATCT
>PDWI01003693.1_pt1 | contig 21342 bp, 18 predicted proteins | sample 1430891 | NCBI WGS metagenome assembly PDWI01 (sample SAMN01162508, study PRJNA174530) | Oral metagenome, whole genome shotgun sequencing project. | biome: Marine environment; feature: Marine mammal; material: Swab sample of the gingival sulcus; isolation source: swab sample of gingival sulcus... | reverse complement strand
CAAAACAAAAACAATAAAAAATATATGCCGTTAAATTAGTATGTTGAGTAGGGAATTATAGTTGTCGCTGACCGGAAATTATAATTGTCGTTGAACAGTTTTAGATTTTAAAATTTTATAGAGTTACTCTTTGTCATTTACAAAACTATATTGAAATAAATCTTTATTTATCTAAAATAAGGTTTGTATTTATTCATTCTTTATTTTATTTCATGAGACGAGCAATGTAAATAAAGAATCTATGAAATCTGCTGAAAATATAATTACATACTTTATACTTTAAACATTTACATTCCAATGCGTATTCTTCTTCATACCTGCTGTGCACCTTGTCTTGTATATCCACTTAAGGTTTTGCGTTCACAAGGTTTCAGTGTAACACCTTTCTTTTTTAATCCAAACATTCATCCTTATAGCGAATTTAAAAGAAGATTGGGGTGTTTTAAAGACTTTTGCGGCAAAAATGATGTAGAGACCCTCTATGACCCTGATCTTGATTTAAGAGGCTTTTTAACGAAAATAGTAACCAGTAAGGAAAACAGGTGTTCAATCTGTTATGATTTACGATTGGACAAAACAGCACAACTTGCTTCTGAACAGGGATTTGATTGTTTTTCAACAACACTGCTATACAGTAAATATCAGAATCACAGCTCGCTTAAATTACGTTGCGAAAAACTTGAAGACAAATATAGCACAAAGTTCTTATACGATGATTTTTCTGTTGGATGGCAGGAAGGGATTGATCTTTCAATAGAACAGAATTTATACAGACAAAAATATTGTGGGTGTATTTTCAGTGAACAGGAAAGATTTGATAATCGCCTTAAAAAGCGAATGCGGAAAATGCATGCAAATAATAAAAAATAATATTGCAAAATGAATAACATGATTGTCCTGGCTACTTCAAACAATAATAAAATAGATGAATTTAAAAAAATTTTAGCTGATTTTCCTTTGCAAATTAAATCTCTCAGCGACTTTGGGCCTATACCCCAGGCAGTTGAAGATGGTGCTGATTTTGATGAAAATGCATATAAAAAAGCATCTCATGTTTCGAGAGTTTTGGGATTTCCGGCTATTGCAGACGATTCAGGACTCATTGTTCCCTCTCTTAACGGTCAACCAGGCGTATATTCTGCAAGATATGCAGGTATGGATGCTACAGATGACGAAAATATAGACAAACTTTTATTAAACTTATCTGGTATAACGGATAGAAAAGCATATTTTCAATGTGTTATATCCATTGCTGTGCCTAATGGACCTGCTTTGACCTATGAAGGAAGATGTAACGGTACTATCCTTGAAAAGAGAAGGGGATCGAAAGGATTTGGTTATGATCCTGTTTTTTATGTGCCAGAACTTGGTAAAACATTTGCAGAACTTGATATGCAGGAAAAAAACAGAATTTCACACAGAGGAAAGGCCTTGAAAGAAATTATTGAAGAACAAGATAAGATAGTAAAATGGCTGGAGATACGAGCTGCTGAGTATTAAAAAGAAAAACCCGGATCATTTTTTCCAAGCCGAAAATCCGGGTTTTTTATACTGCCTGTCACAATGTTATTCTTCTACAGCATCATCATCTTCAGTTTCATCTGTATTATCCAGAACTATTCTATCCATAGCTACAACAGATTCATTTTCTTCAAGGTTTATTAATTTTACTCCCTGTGTTGTTCGACCTATAACCCGCATATCCTCAGCTTTCATACGAATCATTTTACCCGCATCTGTTATCATCATAATCTCATCATGATGATCAATTTGCATTGCACCAATAATATCGCCATTGCGGGAACTTTGCTTAATAGCCTGAATTCCTTTACCACCACGTTTTTGTATTCTGTATTCAAGAACTTCTGATCTCTTTCCAAAACCGTTTTCTGTTACAACAATGATAGATGATTCTTTATCTGTAACAACAAGGGCGCCAATAAGGCTATCCTCATCATTTAGACGTATTCCTCGAACACCTGCTGCTGTTCTTCCCATTTTACGTATATCATTTTCATGAAAATGGATAGATATTCCCTTTCTGGAAATAAGGAATATAGTGTCATCTCCGTTTAATATATGAGCAGATATAATCTCATCATTTTCGTTTATAGTGAGGGCTTTCTTACCTTTTTTAAGAGGTCTTTTGAATTCGTTGAGTCCTGTTTTCTTAACCTTGCCAAATTTGGTGACCATTAAAATGGATTTTTTATCCATTTCATCTTCAAAAGAGGAGACGGGCAGGATGGCTGCTACCTTTTCACCTTCAGAAAGCTCGAGTAGATTTACTATAGCTTTTCCACGTACAGTCCTGCCGGCAACAGGTAATTGGTAAACCTTACGCCAGAAAACTTTTCCATGGTTTGTGAAAAAGAGGAATGTATCAAGCGTGGATGCTACATAGAGCGATGAAACAAAATCTTCCTTAATTGGAGCTACACCTTTTATCCCTTTACCTCCACGCCTTTGTGATCTATAAAGGCTTATAGGGTTTCTCTTTATAAATCCCGAATGAGTAATGGTTACGGCCATTTCTTCTGGAGCTATAAGATCTTCAGGAAGAAACTCATCAACGGCATCTATTATTTCAGTTTTTCTAGCATCACCGTATGTTTCTTTTATTACCAGAAACTCATCTTTTATAATTTGCATTACCAGCGAATCATTGGCGAGGATCTCTTCTAATTCCTTAATTGTCTTGAGAATATTTTTATAATCTTCTGCGATTTTTTCCCGTTCGAGACCGGTCAGTCTCTGCAGCCTCATATCAAGTATTGTTTGTGCCTGGATTTCCGAGAGATTATATCTTGATATAAGTTCTGCCTTTGCAACCTGCGGATTTGGAGATTCCTTTATTAATTGAACAACATCATCCAGATTATTTATTGCAATATTAAGACCTTCAAGAATATGAGCCTTTTCCTTGGCTTTACGAAGTTCAAATTCTGTTCTTCTGTATACTACAACCTTTCTATGCAGAATAAAATGTTCGAGAATCTGTTTTAAATTAAGGATTTCCGGCTTGTTATTAACAATTGCAAGAAAGATAATACCAAAAGATTTCTGCAGGGGAGTCATTTTATAGAGTTGATTTATGACCACATCTGCATATTCATCCTTCTTTAAGTCAAGAACGATACGTAATCCCTGTCTATCAGATTCATCCCGTATCTCTGATATTGATTCAATTTTTTTATCTTTTACCAGCTGAGCTATTTTTTCGACCAAAACAGCCTTATTTTGCTGATACGGTATTTCGGTAATAATAATAGATTCTCTATTTGTACCTTTTTTCTTTTCTACATGTGTTCTTGCTCTGGTATTAACAATTCCCCGGCCAGTTTCGTATGCCTCTCGTATACCAGCACGACCACATATAAGACCACCTGTTGGAAAATCAGGACCAGTTATTGTTCCAATAAGTTCGTGAACTGTTATTTCAGGATTATCAATAAGTTTTACAAGACCATCCAGTACTTCACTTAGATTATGCGGTGGTATATTTGTGGCCATTCCAACTGCAATACCTGATGAACCATTAATCAAAAGATTTGGTATCTTGCTTGGCATTACTGAAGGCTCTGTCATGGAATTATCATAATTTGGAACAAAATCAACGGTATCTTTATCCAGATCGTCGACAATTTCCTTATCTATGCGAGTCATCCGAGCTTCGGTATACCGCATTGCTGCAGGTGAATCACCATCCAGAGAACCAAAGTTTCCCTGACCCTGAACCAATGGGTATCTCATTGAAAAGTCCTGGGCCATTCTTACAATGGTATCATAGGCTGCTGTATCACCATGTGGATGATATTTACCTATAACATCACCCACTATTCTTGCTGATTTCACATATGGCCTGTTGTAATAGACGCCCAGTTCCCGCATTGCAAACAGTGATCTGCGATGAACAGGTTTAAGGCCGTCTCGTACATCAGGTAATGCTCTTCCTATGATTACACTCATGGCGTAATCCATATATGATTTTTTAAGTTCCTGTTCGATGGATATACCAGGAAATATATTTTCGTTTTCTTTTAGTTCGTTAGACATTGAGTTTTTTACACAGTTTATATTTTAAGACGTATTTATGGGTATATTATAATTTACCCTGTCTAAGTGCAGATTAGTTTATTTAACTATATCAGAATATAAAGCTTCCCTATATATCAAGTTCTGTAACTTCCAGAGCGTGATTTTGTATGAATTCTCTCCGCGGTTCCACCTTATCTCCCATTAGAGTTGTAAAAATATCATCTGCTTTTTCAGCATCATCAATTTTTACCTGTACCAGATGCCTGTTTTCAGGATTCATTGTTGTTTCCCAGAGCTGTTCAGGATTCATCTCACCTAAACCTTTATATCGTTGTAAATGACTTCCTTTAAAAGATTCTGATCGGATGACCTGTAACATCTCATTCCAGTTACCACATGAAATAACCTTTTGAGTATTTTCACCTTTACCTTCAGTAATAATATTAAAAGAACCTTTTAAATAATTACTAATGGCAGGAAAGAGATCCATGGCTGTTCTATATTCTCGAATAAGCGGGATTTCAGGTCCAAAAGTCATTCTTTCCTGTACCTTATCCCTTTTTGCTATATCAACTTCATAACAATCAGGTCTCCATCTGCAGGATCTTATATTGCCTATAATATGATCTGCCTTATCTATTTTTCCTACAAGATCTTTGATAAACATTTCATCGGTAAACTGATCGGCAGTTCTGACCTTGTTTTCCAAAAGGAAAAATAACATTTCTTCCCATATTTTTATTCTTTCGAAATACTTGGTTATTTGATCATATAATGAAAGTTTTTCCAGTATATCAACCATTTCTGATTCTCTAAACTGTAAACTGGAAGTAACATGTTCGAGAATCATTTTTTCACTGGATTCCTGGAAAAGATGGCGATTGAGAAATTTTTCTTCGAGAAAATATTTTTCCTTTTTGCCTTTCCCCAAACGATAGAGTGGTGGCTGCCCTATGTATACATATCCTTTTTGAATGATAGGTAACATTTGCCTGTAAAAAAAGGTTAGTAACAGTGTTCTGATATGGGCTCCGTCGACATCAGCATCTGTCATTATTATTACTTTATGATATCTGAGTTTCTCAATATCGAATTCATCCTTACCTATACCGCAACCCAATGCTGCTATAAGCTGCTTGATTTCATCGCTGCCGAAAATCTTATCAAACCTGGCCTTCTCAACATTCATTATTTTTCCACGCAGTGGCAGAATAGCCTGGTATTTCCTGTCACGTCCCTGTTTTGCAGAACCTCCGGCAGAATCACCCTCAACAATAAATATTTCTCTTTTGGCTGGATCCTTTTCCTGACATTCAGCAAGTTTCCCAGCCATCATCAAACTGGTTGAACCTTTTTTTCTACTCAGATCTCTGGCTTTTTTGGCAGCTTCTCTTGCTCTTGCAGCTTCAACAACCTTTACCAGAATTTTTTTGGCTATTTGTGGATTCTGTTCAAGGAAAAGACCTAACTGTTCGTTACATATTGATTCGACAATAGATTTAACTTCGGAATTACCAAGTTTGGTTTTGGTCTGTCCTTCAAATTGGGGATCAGGTACATGAACAGATATGACACAGGTTAATCCTTCCCGTACATCATCACCACCCATCTTTTCCCGTAAATTTTTCGGGATAATATCATCATTTGCATATCTGTTAATACATTTTGTAAGAGCAGCTCTGAATCCCGCTACATGGGAACCACCTTCTCGTGTATTAATGTTATTAACAAAAGAGAAAAGTCTTTCAGCATACCCATCAAAATATTGAAAGGCTATTTCCACACGTACATGTTCTTTTTCTCCCTCTATAAAAATAGGATCAACAAAAACAGGTGTTCTCTTTCTATTGAGATATGTAACATAGGATATAATTCCACCCTCTGCATGAAACTTTTCTTCAGCACCAGTTCGTTCATCCTTGAGATAAATGCGAATATCCTTATTAAGGAAAGAAAGTTCCCGTAATCTGTTTTTAACTATATCAAAATCATAAACTGTTGTTTCAGTAAATATTTCAGGATCTGCCTTAAAGGTAATACGTGATCCGGTCTTTTCACTTGTGCCTATTATCTCTACATCACCTACTTTATTTCCTTTCTCGTACTGTTGAAAATATATATTTCCATTTCTTTTTATCTTTGCTGAAGCGGTAACAGACAAGGCATTAACAACTGATACACCAACACCGTGAAGACCACCAGAAACCTTATACGTTGCATGATCAAACTTTCCCCCGGCATGGAGAGTTGTCATAACCAGTTCTAAAGCTGATATTTTTTCTGTAGGATGTTTTTCTACAGGAATACCTCGTCCGTCATCTTCAACGGAAATTGAATTATCTTCTTTGATGGTAACCCAAATTCTCTTACAGAATCCTGCCAGAGCCTCATCTATACTATTATCTACAACTTCCCATATCAGATGATGTAATCCTTCTGAGGCAGTATTTCCAATATACATGGCAGGCCTTTTTCGAACAGCTTCAAGACCATCAAGAACCTTAATATTTTCTGCACTATATTCAGTGTTATTCTCTGTCACAGTATTTCCTTCTTATAAGTATTGTGCAACAAACAGCTACAGCTTTTTTCTAGTAACCTATCCTATAATTGCATAGGCATAATTATACTGATAAACCCTTTATCTGTTTCTGATTGGAGAAGACAGGGGCAGTTTTTTGAATTGATATAGACATCTACCGTATCACTTTCCATTACCTGCAGAGTGTCAATAAAATATCTGCAATTAAAACCAAGTTTAATAGTTTCACCTGAATAATCAATGAGCTGTTTATCTATGGCATTTCCCAGATCTGCATTATGAGAAGACAGGATCATCTCATTGTCTTTAATCTGTAACTGGATTGTATTAAAAAATGTTTCAGTAAACAGGTCTATTCTCTTTAAGGATTCCAGAAAAGGTATTCTGTTCAGCGATACTTTATTATCAAGCGGAACAGTATCAACAATAGCATTGTATTGAGGAAACTCCCCTTTTTTCAGGCGAATAACCAACACAGCTTCTTTTTCACGAACCACCATTTGATTGGTTTCAAATGAAATTTCTACGGAATCACGGGACTCACAGAACTTCTTCAATTCCTGGACACCTTTTTTAGGAATCAAAGTTTTCTCATTAAGAGTTAAAAGATCAACATCTGTTGAGACATCTTTTTCCATGATACTCAAACGATGACCGTCAGAGGATATCATGCGCAGAAAAGAAGATCCTTCTCTTTTCTCTTTTTCAAACAATACACTTGTCAAAGAATAGATATTTTCCTGTTCGTTAGCTATGGAAAAGATAACCTTATCTATTAAATCGAGAAATATGTGGGATTCAAAGGATACGAATGTATCTTCGACAAATGTTGGAAAGAGAGGGTACTCATCACTTGCGGCTCCTGCGAGATTGTATGTACTTTGATCAGCCGTAATTATAGCCCAACTGTTTTTAGTTTCCTCTATAGTAATAACTTCAGATCCGGATTCTCTTACTATTTCAAATAATTTTTTTGAAGGAAGAGTAAGTGTACCTTCTTCCTTTATTTCGGCTTCAATGAATAATCTGCAGCCCACCTCAAGATCTGTGCCTGTTATAATGAGACCATTATAGGTTGTTTCAAGGAGTACATTGCTTAAAATTGCAAGTGTTCCTTTTTTATTTGTTATATTCTGAAGACTATTAAGCCCATCATACAGTTCATTTTTTGATACGGTACAGTTTAGTGGCATCTGTAATCCCTTTTTAATAATATGTTGTTTTTGTATTTATTGTTATTAAAAATGTTTACATGTTGAAATAATTTATAACACATTAAAATTACAATATAAGTTTTTAACAATTATATTGTTTGGAAAATTTAGAATATGGTGATTATTGAGTTATCAACATATGATAAACAAGTTATATATAATTTTTTAAACATTCTTTGTTGATAACTTCTTAACAAGATAAAATTTCAATAGAAAAACAATAATATAGTTTATAATCTACTATCCTGATAATCTAGTAAAAAATGGTAAATTTTTCAATATATTTATAACGTATTGTCTATCGAGTAAATGATGAACATATATCCTGATGAAACAGTAAAAAAAACAATTGATTTTTTTTTAGAAAACAATGCATTTTCAGGAATATCCGCTTCTATTTTTAAGTACGATAAATATAAGGAAAATAGATGTGACTATTATAATGGAAAATATAAAAAGAAGAACGGATATACAAATGTAACATCAAGGACATTTTTTGACCTGGCATCATTAACGAAACCCTTTGTAACACTGCTCAGTATTCTTTCACTTGTTAAAGAGAAGAAAGTAAGGTTTTCAGATAAACTGGATACCTTACTGGAAATGCAGATAGAAGGATCTTTTAAAGAGATAACCTTGTTGGATCTACTGGGACATCGTTCAGGATTATCTTCACATATAATCTTTTATAATAGCGTTAAAGAGGAAGAAATAGATAAAAAGAGAAATAAAATACTCTCGAATATCCTTACATCAAGGTTTATTGAAAAGGGTACATATCTATACAGTGATCTTGATTATATTTTATTGGGAATGATCATTGAAAGGAAAACAGGGATGAAGCTTGCTTCCTTTTGGAAAAGAAGAATACTTGCTTATTTGGATATTGAATCAGAATTTTATACATATTCAGACAGAGAAAATAGAAATGAGCATGCATTTTTAGAAACAGGTTATTGTTGCTGGTCAGAAGAACTTTTACAGGGAATTGTCCATGATGATAATTGCAGATATTATGGAGAAATGATGGGGCATGCAGGGTTGTTTGCAACTTTAAATGGTGTCCTTGCATTATGTAATGCTATTTTTTCCATGTATTATGATTCTTTTGTATATCCCTTTATTGAAAATAGTGACTTTCGTTTCGTAATAGATAAAAAAGATGGTTTTCAACCCTGTTTTGGTTTTGATGTACCAACCGGAAAAAAACCTTCCAGTGGTTCTTTTTTTTCAAAAAAAACTATTGGTCACTTAGGATTTACCGGGACGTCTTTCTGGTTAGATTTGTCAAATAAATTTGGGATTGTTCTCCTTACAAACAGAGTTTTTACAGATAAAAAAGGAGATAAAATTCGTATTGCAAGACCAGCAATACATGATGCTCTGGTGTGTGATTTTTTTAGAAATATAGATGAGTAATGCAGCTTGATTATAAGTGAAATAAAAATGATAATAATGCAGATTTAAATAAAAAATATAGTTTATGTTATATTTTTTTTACAAAACAGGAAATATAAATACCTTCCATTTTTTTACCAATATATGAATTTTTAGTGGTATTACAGAAGCTTTCAATATCCTTACAAACAGTATTATCTTTTACCTTTATTTCAATAACATCCTCTGCCCTGCAGGACGCTAAATTCTTTTTTAATGAAAGTATAGGAAGAGGTGTAGGTGAGCAGGTGGCGTCTATTACAGATACAGGGGTTATTTCTGTTATGTTTTCGAGATTATGCTTTATCATTTTTTTTAATTCAATAAAAAGTATTAAGATTTATAAATACATATACTCCAATGTTCCACTATTTATGATGTGAAATCAATGAAAAATAATTCCATTTACATGAGAACATTATGACAAAACAGAAAAATATAAGAAAGGAAAAATTAAGTTTGCGTGATACTTTAAGTCAAAAGGAATTGTCATCTAAAAGTTCTGATATAATCCATAAAATTACCAGGCTTAAAGAGATAGTACTATCACAAAATATATTTGTGTATGTGAGTTTCAGGAGTGAAGTTATTACCTATGAATTAATAGAAATGTTTTTATCACAGAAAAAAACTGTATTTGTCCCTTTAACTCTGCCAGTTGATAAAAGAATGGTTGCGGTACAAATATCGGATATAAAAAAGGATCTTGTACCTGGATATTGTGGTATCTTGGAACCCAAAAAGGAATTGATGGAAAAATTTAAAGATACCAGTAAAAAAATTGATAGTGTTATAGTTCCTGGATCAGTCTTTGATGAAAGAGGAGGACGTTTAGGCTATGGAGGAGGATATTATGATAAGTTTTTATCAGCTATTCCTGAGGTAACAAGAGTAGGACTGGCCTTTGAATTGCAAATAATAAAAAAAATTTCTCTACAAAAGCACGATGAAATACTTGATTATACAATAACTGAAAAAAGAATTATTACTGGAAGAGATAAAAGGGAAGACCTGGGAGTATTGTAAAACTTTGTTATCTGGCCGAGTTGAAAAAAAATTTTTGAAAATGTATCCTTCAATGGGGCCAAATTTTTTTCAGGAGAATGAATATTGCAAAAGCTTAAATCTAAAGTTTTACTTGCTGATGATGATCCCATGGTCAGAAACACTGTCTCAAAAATTATTGAGATGTTTGGTCATGAAGTACATACAGTAAAAAATGGTGATGAAGTATTACAAGCGATTAATGAAAGCTTTGATGTTATAATTCTTGATATAAATATGCCGGGTAGAGATGGTTTTTCCACTATTGCTGAATTAAATAAAAAAAATATGGAAATACCTGTGCTTTTTTTCACAGGTGCCGGGTCAATGGATTATGCTGTAAAAGCCATAAATCTTGGCGCATATGATTTTTTAACAAAACCGATAGAAGACATAGATATATTTAATGTAAAAATACGCAGGGCTATCGAAAAGAGAATGTATGTCCTGAAGGAGAAAAAATACAAGGAAGCACTGGAAGTTGATATTCAGAAAAAAGCGATAAAACTGGAGGATCAAAACAGATTACTCATTCAATATAGTAAAGATCTTGAAAATGCCACTGTTCAGTTAATGTCGAGTATGCAAATTGCTATGGAGGAAAAGGATATATATACGGCAGGACACACTATCCGTGTAACAGAATATGCTGAACTTTTGGGTAAGGAAATGGACATATCTTCAGAAGATCAAATAGTATTAAAAAGAGCAGCACAATTTCACGATATAGGTAAACTGGTAATAGATCTTTCATGTATTCAAAAACCAGGGGAACTTACAGATGAAGAATTGAAATTAATACGGAAACATCCCAGTGTAGGGGCAAACATCGTAAAACCACTAAACTTTATGCAAAGGGAACAATTTATTATCCGCCATCATCATGAACGTATTGATGGAAAAGGCTATCCTGATGGACTCACTGGTGATAAACTTGATCCCTTAACAAAGATAATTACGGTTGTTGACAGTTATGATGCAATGACATCAAAAAGAAATTATAAAGTTAATTTTACAATGGAACAGGCTCTTGAGGAACTGGAAAGGTGTTCTGATACACAATTTGATAGAACGACTGTAGAAGTCTTTAGCAAAAGTATTGTTAACTTTACCCCTGTAAAATGGAATCACTCTAAAGATTATCTGGATAATTGATAAGGTAAATTATCTAACAATAGGAAAATATAATGAAACTTTCAGAAAAGGAAGTATTGCATGTTGCCCGGCTTGCCAGGTTACATCTTGGCAATGATGAGCTGTGTGTGATGACAAGGCAGCTTGACGACATTTTACGGTATGTTGATAAGCTCGAAGAGATTGATACAGAAGGAATTGAGCCTACCACACATGCATTTTCCATATCTAATGCTTTTCGTGAAGATAGGCGGGTTCCTTCTCTTTCTCAGGAAGATGCCTTAAAAAATTGTGCAAGAAAAAATGATGAAACATTTATTGTCCCTAGAATAATTTAAATTATTGCTCATATACAAAGATATATTCAAGGGTATGTGAGTTTTTTTATTTAATAAATTATTGTTGCAGGTCATATGGAACCGTATACATACACCATTTCTGAATCACTGGAAAAACTGGAAAAAGGCGATATAACTGCAGTTGAGCTTGTTTCAAGTTCTTTAAAAAAAATTGAAGAAACTGATAAAAAGCTTAAAGCATTTGTTACTGTAAATACTGAAAATGCGCTTTTAGAAGCAAAAAAACAGGATGATCTGCGAAAGAGAGGAGAAGCTGGAAAATTATCAGGAATTCCTGTCTCCATAAAGGATCTCATAAGTACTCAGGGTATAAGAACAACCTGCGGTTCCAAAATGCTTGAGAATTATATTCCACCCTATGATGCAACAGTTATAGAAAAGCTGAAAAAGGAAGGTGCGGTTATTATTGGCAAGGTAACAATGGATGAGTTTGCGATGGGTTCCACCTCGGAAACCTGCGCCTTTGGTGTTCCTGATAATCCTTGGAAAAATAATTATGTAGCTGGTGGATCTTCAGGAGGATCAGCAGTATCAGTTGCTTCGGGACAATGTTTAGCATCATTGGGTTCAGATACAGGTGGTTCTATTCGTCAACCTGCTTCTTTATGTGGCATTGTGGGAATGAAACCTACATATGGTCGTGTTTCCCGGTATGGTCTTGTCGCCTTTGCCTCTTCTTTGGATCAAATAGGTCCTCTGACCAGGGATGTGCGTGATTGTGCAGTAATGATGAACTGTATCAGCGGGTATGATAAAAAAGATTCAACATCCGTTCAGCAGGAAACCATAGACTTTACCCGGTGCCTGGAAAAAGGTGTAAAGGATATGACTATAGGTGTTCCAAAAGAATTTTTTAAAGAGGGTATTGACAAGGATGTTCTCAAAGTTTTTGAAAATGCAGTTGCTATCTTAAAAGATGGTGGTGCAAAAATTGTTGATATATCTTTACCTCATAATGAATATTGTGTGGCTGCTTATTATATAATTGCACCTGCTGAAGCAAGTTCAAATCTGGCACGATATGATGGTGTGGTCTATGGTTTCAGGGATACAGATGAAAATGTTTTACATGAAATGTATACCCAAACCCGTTCAAAAGGTTTTGGCGATGAGGTAAAAAGAAGAATCCTCATAGGAACCTACGCCTTATCCTCCGGTTATTATGATGCCTATTATAAAAAAGCATCACAGGTAAGAACAATTATTCGTAATGACTTTAAAAAGGCATTTACCAGTTGTGATGTTATTATTACGCCTGTAACACCAACACCTGCCTGGCAAAAAGGAAAAAATAGTGATAATCCTCTCGCTTTGTACCTTTCTGATATTTTTACATTATCAGCCAATATGGCTGGTATTCCGGGAATTTCAGTGCCGGGAGGTTTCAGTTCAGATGGTTTGCCTATAGGAATTCAGTTTATGGGGCCACATTTCAAGGAAGATTTATTGCTTAAAATGGCATACAACATAGAAAAAGTGACAGGTCTGGCAAATAAGATAGCTCCTGTGTAATATGAAAGAATATAAACCTGTAATAACTATAGATGGCCCATCGGGAGTGGGAAAATCAACAGTTAGCAGAACAATTGCTGTTGAAACAGGACGTACTTATCTTGACACAGGTGCAATGTACAGAGGTGTTGCTTTTTATTTTTTACATCTCGATTTTGATTTTGATGATGAAGAACGTATAAAAAGACAGCTTCATTCCATAACTCTTGAGTTGTTGTCTCCCCAATCCGCAACATCAGATGTTGGTGTGCTGTTAAATGGTGAGGATATCAGTTCTCGTATTCGTACGCCTGAACTTTCAATGGCAGCTTCAAAAATATCAGCTCTGGCATCTGTACGCAGTTTTCTAACAAAAATGCAGAGAAATATTGGCAAAAAAGGTGGTATTGTTGCAGAAGGAAGAGATATGGGGACAGTTGTTTTTCCTGATGCTGAATATAAATATTTCCTTGATGCAACAGCAGAAGAGCGTTGTCAAAGAAGGGCCAGACAACTGCGTCAAAAAGGCGGAATTGTCAATGAAACAGTATTGTTACAACAAATAATTCAAAGAGATAAGAATGACTCGGAAAGGGCTGTTGCACCACTCAAAAAGGCGGATGATGCGGTCTATCTGGATACAACAACCCTTTCTCTTCAAGAAGTTTGTGATCGCATTCTCGCTGATGTAAAAACCAGGTAGAGATTTGTTTATATAGGCTGTTTGTTATTCTACAACAAAATCACATCTCCTGTTATGTGCATATGAGTCTTCATCATTGCCCAAAAACAGAGGTTGTTCTTCTCCATAACTGACAGTCCGGATTCTGTTACTGTTAATTCCAAGATTGATAAGATATTGTTTTGCAACCAAAGCACGTCTCTGGCCAAGGGCCAGATTATACTCATTGGTGCCTCTGTAATCACAATTACCTTCGATAACTACTTTTGCAGAAGGAGCTTCATTGAGATAAACAGCATTATTTCTCATTACATTTGCCATATCAGCCCGGATAGTTGCCTTATCGAAATCATAATAAATAGGGCTGAGTCCCAATGATGATCTACCATGTTCCTTTTTATAGGTATCCGTTTTTTCTATGGCTTCGTTTCCTGTGTTTACGCTGAGATTACCAGTTTCATTATTATATGCATTTGCAGAATCGAGAGTTTCTTCTGCACCAATATTTGATTCATTATAACCGGTGGTGGTATCAGCCGGAGGATAATAGATTTCAGTACCTTCACCTTGTAACTCAGGTGCTGAACTATCGAGTACCGGGGTTTCCACCTCTTTTTTCGAGCAGCTTGCGAGAAACAACATTGCAAATATACAAAGTACAGCGGGTAACATTTGTTTTTTCATAATTTATCCTCTCTTAAAAACGTGTTAATGATTGGTATATATAACATTGAAGTAGAAACGAGTAAATATGGAAAACTACAATTTATTCTATACATATTATATGATAGGTCAAGCGTCTTTCAATAGTAAAAGATAATGGATGTTATATACTTTTTTTATTAGTATGTTTTTCTGCTGAATTGTCAGTGGAAAACCGAAAGGGGATATAATGGCTTGTAATGATGAACATATATTTGTTGCCAACTGTAATAGTGGACTTGAAAAGTTGACAGCAACAGAAGTTATACATGGTGGTGGAAAAGTAGAGAATACAGATCCAGGTCTTGTACGATGGAAGGGAACGCTCGAATCTGGATATTATATGTGTCTCTGGTCAAGATATTCAACTAAAATCTTGATGGTATTACACACTTTTTTTCTTGAAAATAACGATGATATATACACCGAGGCAAAAAATTTTGACTGGGAAGTTCATCTTGAGCCTGAAAAGACCTTTTCCATATCTGCAACTTTGGGGAAAAATGCTGTTGTAACTCATAGTCACTATGCTCTGTTGAAACTGAAAGATGGTCTTGTTGATTCATTTAAGGAAAGAAAAGGTATAAGGCCTGATGTAAAAAAAGAGAGAGCAGATGTGAGGTTCCATCTGCACATAGAGGGAAACAAAGGATATATTTATCTTGATTTTAGTGGAGAGAGTCTGCACCGGAGGGGATACAGGGTAAAAAAGGGAGAAGCTCCTATAAAGGAAAATATTGCAGCAGCACTTGTCAGTTTTTCTGGCTGGCATGATAGACTTTCCAGCGAATATACTTTTATTGATCCCATGTGTGGAGCTGGAACCCTGCTCATAGAAGCGGCAATGATATGGGGAAAGACTGCACCAGGACTTTCCCGTAAATATTTTGGTTTTACAGGATGGAAGGGGCATAACCCTGAAATATGGGATAAAATTGTTGACGAGGCAATGAAACGGGAAGCACTGGCGTATGAAAAGATGTGGCCTAAAATAGTTGGTTATGATGCCAGCGCAGAGATGGTTGCAATTGCCAGAGAAAATATAAAAAAAGCGGGTTTTGATGAAAAAATAGAGGTAGTACAACAGGATATTGCCTTTCAGAAAAGGATAGGAAAACAAGGTGTTTTGGCAGTTAACCTGCCCTATGGTGAAAGATTGTCTGACAAGGGTGAGCTGCAATTTTTGTATCAGGGCTTTTCCCGTATTATCAATAATAAACTGTATGGATGGCGAGCAGGGGTGTTGATTGCCGAGCCAGGTCTTACAGATCTCTTTTTATTTTCTGATAAACAATCTGTTCGATTAAAAAATGGTCCTCTTGATTGCAGGTTGCTGACTGGTGTCGTTGAAAAAAAAGAGGAAAAAAACTGGTATTACAATGAAATTGAAACATCTACACTGGAAGATGGAATAGATTTTTATAACAGACTTGTGAAAAACCTGAAAAAAATAAAAAAATGGATAACGAAAAATAATATTCATTGTTTCAGGGCCTATGATAGAGATCTTCCCGAGTATAATTTTGCAATTGATGTCTATGAAAGACATGTACTTCTGCAAGAATATGCCCGACCCAAAGCAATAGATGAAACCCTGGCTCAAAAGAGGCTTTCCGTTGCACTGTATATCATTCGCAAGGTATTCGATCTTTCTCGTGAGAAAGTTTTTGTTCGTAAGAGAAAAAGGCAGCGGGGTAAGAGCCAGTATCAGAAAAAAGAGACACAACCCAAGTTTCATGTGGTACAGGAGGGCAAGGCCTGTTTCTATGTTAATTTTACCAACTATATAGATACCGGGCTTTTTCTTGATCACAGACCTCTTAGAGAGATGCTGGGAGAAAAATCGAGAGGAAAGCGATTTTTAAATCTTTTTTCCTACACAGCGTCAGCTTCTGTGCATGCAGCTCTCGGTGGTGCCGTAAGCACCACATCCGTTGATCTTTCAGCGACCTATACCAGATGGGCAAAAAACAATTTTCTCTTGAATGGACTCAGTCTGGATAATCATATCTTTGTTCAGCAAGATTGTAAAAAGTGGCTGGATATGGAGCAAGGTATATATGATATAATTTTCATAGATCCACCCACCTTTTCCAACACTAAAAAGAAAGGCCTTCTCTTTGATGTTCAAAAAAATCACTTTAGACTGATAACCATGGCAGCCAGAATACTTGATGATTCCGGTTGCATATATTTTTCTACAAATTATAAAAACTTTACGTTGGATGAAAGACTTACTCAGCTGTTTTCAGTAAAAAACATAACTTCCGAGACTATCCCATATGATTTTCGGAGAAAAAGCCACATTCATACATGCTGGAAAATAGAGGGTAAAAAAGTTAAATAAGAAAGATATCACTTTTTCACAGCAGACGGCATTGTACATCAGGGAATACGAGATATGAAAGATATTGAAAAGAAACTGTCTCTTCTCATGCTTGAAAACAAAAGGCTTGCAAAAGAAAATAGCCGGTTATCAGCCCAGCTAAACAGAGTTACCAGTATTGATTTTGCAGATGCGGGAACCAGGAGAGGTGCCAGTAAACTGTGGTCTGGAATAAGTCACGAAATACTCACGCCCATGGATGCAATTCTGGGGTTAACAGAACTCGTGCTGGAAACAGAACTTGCTGAAGAGCAGCAGGAATCAATGGAAATGATACATGTTTCAGCGGGCAGGCTTTTCACCATTCTCAGTGATGTCATAGATTATTCTGATTTACAGGCAGGTCGTCTACGTCGGGATATCTCTACCTTTAACATAAAAGAGGAGCTTGAATATGACCTTTATGTTGCAGATCTTTCAGCAAAGCATAAAGATATAGCAATAGAGATCAGATACGCTGAAGATGTCCCTCAATTTATCAATAGTGATTCCACAAGACTGCGCCAGGTTCTCACCACACTGCTGTCCTATGGTGTTGATGTGACAGAATCGGGTAAAATTTTTCTTTATATAGAAAATGGTGGTTTTGATCAAAATGGCAATGCCATGATCCGCTTTGAGGTTGTTTTACCGAAAAATGTACTGCTGGAAGAAAAAATTCTGCCCATTGGCAGCGAGTTTTTCGATGATGATGAAAAATACAGCTATAAAAAATTTGGTCTTGCCGTTGCTGCACAGCTTGTCTGGCTTTTTAATGGTGATATTGCTGAACGCAATGAAAAATCGGGTGAAAAAACCTTATGGTTCACCTGGCCGGTAGGAAATCAGGCATTAATTGAAGTAGATAATACTACAGTAAGTACCCAGTTTGATAATCAGGATGTAAGCGTTTTACTCAAAGGTTGCTCTCTTCTTCTTGCAGAAGATGAGTTTATTAATGCTGCTGTAACAAAGGCTTTCCTCGAGCAGGAAGGCGTTGAGGTTACTGTGGTGGGAAACGGTGAGAAGGCGGTGAGAGCGGCGGCTAAAAAGAAATTTGATGCAATATTGATGGATGTCCAGATGCCTGTTATGGATGGACTTGAGGCAACTCGTAAAATTCGAAAAAATGAGAAAAAGGGTACACATCATTGCCCTATTATCGCATTGACCGCACACGGTTTGGAAGGAGACAGGGAGCTCTGCTTTCAAGCGGGTATGGATGATTTTCTGCAAAAACCCATAGACAGAGACCAGCTTCTTGATGTGCTTGCCGGCTATGTTGTCCATGAAGCTCTTGTTGTCAGTGCAGATTCTGCAAGAGAAACGGCTATTCTTCAACCTCTTGTTGAAAGAGGGTGGAGTGTGACGCTTGCTGAGACCAGAAGTGTTGCCATGTATCAGGCTTCTTTAATCCGGTTTGATCTTATTATCATTGATGCTTCATTTGATGTCAGTGAGGGCTGTAAATTTATAGAGGCTGTCCGTCAGCTGGAGAAGTTTTCAGGATGTAGGGCGGTTGTTATAGCGTTTGGTGATAGTGATATAAAATACCGGCAGAGTGATTGCGATTGTTTTTATCCTGAGAACACCGCCCTGCAGATGCTCGCTGAAAAAATAGAAACGTTTCAAAAATAATCAGTCATGTTTTTTTATACCGACGTATGTATTAACTCTCTGGCATATGAACTTCCACCTCATGTCGTAACCTCTGAAGAGATAGAGAATCGGCTTGATAGTGTATACACACGCCTGAAACTTCCAAAAGGGCGTCTTGAATTAATGAGCGGTATCAAGGAACGCAGGGTGTGGGAACGGGGAACCAGACCAAGTGATGCTGCCGCAATGGCAGGAAAAAAAGCAATTTCCCAATCTGATATCCCCATAGATTCGATTGAATGTCTGATTTTTACATCAGTGAGTCGGGATATGATGGAGCCTGCCTCTGCCTCGTTTGTTCATAATAAGCTGGGATTACCTGAAAAATGCCAGGTCTTTGATCTTTCAAATGCCTGCCTGGGTTTTCTTAATGGCATGGTAATGCTGGGCAATATGATTGAGCTTGGCCAGGTGAAAAATGGTCTCATTGTTTCAGGGGAAACGGCAGAAGAGTTGCTTGAATCAACAATAAATTCTTTGTGCTCTGATCGCACATTAACAAGAAAAACCATTAAGCCTGCCTTTGCCTCCTTGACCATCGGTTCAGGTGCCGTTGCATGTATTATGAGCAGTGGAAAAACAGGTAAATATCCCCTACAGCTTGTCTGCGGTGCCTGCAGGTCAAATACCTCCTTTGTCAATCTTTGTCATGGTGGCATGCAGGTGAACGGTAATACACTTATGGAGACGAGTAGTGAGGAGTTATTGATTCAGGGCGTCGATACAGCTCGTAAAACATGGCAGGAGTTTTCGTCAATTTCCGGCTGGTCAGCAGATGAAATAGACAGATTTTTCTGTCATCAGGTGGGTGTTGCCCATGCAAAGCTTCTCTTTGAGAGGTTGAATCTTGATGCCAGCAAGAATTTTGAGACACTCAACTATCTCGGCAATGTGGGCTCCGTTTCAGCACCCATTACCCTTGCCATCGCCCTTGAGGAAAAAGCGTTTGCCTGCGGACAAAAAGGTGCCCTCCTTGGCATTGGCAGCGGCATTAACTGTATGATGCTTGGCGTTGAGTTAGGAAGATAGGGGCAGATGATGGAGCTTGTCGACAGTCAAAAGCGGATGCTCCTTGACATTGCCAGAAATGCTATTAAAAAACATGCAGGTCTTTCTGGAGATCAAATAGAGTCTCTGGATCCTCTCTTTTTCCAAAAAGCCGCAACCTTTGTTACCTTACAGAAAGAAGGCCGGCTTCGCGGCTGTATCGGCAATCTTGCCCCAACATTCTCTCTTGTCAATTCCATAGAGAAAAATGCGGTAAATGCCGCATTTCATGATTCCAGATTCTCTGCAGTAGAGGTTGATGAACTTGAAGAGATAGAGCTTTCCATATCCATACTTACAGAACCGTATCAGCTTCACTTTGCTGATGGAGGCGATCTTGTGAAACTTCTTCACCCTCACAGAGATGGGGTGATCATAAGAAAGGGCAGGTTCTCAGCAACCTTTCTGCCCCAGGTATGGGAACAGCTTCCTGATCCTTCGGTATTTTTAAGTAATCTCTGTCACAAGGCCGGAATACAGACAGATTTGTGGAAAACAGGGGGTGTTGAGGTTTCCGTCTATCAGGTTGTGAGCTTTTCTGAAAAGGATTTTTTGAAATGATACCTGATGAGCAGATGGTTCAAACCTTGCAAAAACTCTATAAAGATATGGAGTTACGTTATAACAGGGTTGCAAGAATACTGGGTTTCACCTGTGAGGGGTGTGACGATAATTGTTGTGATTCTTACTTTCAACACTATACCTATCTGGAATGGTGGTATTTATGGCAGGGACTTTCAGCTTTAGTGGATGATGAACGGGAATATATCATCGAAAAAGCGAAGAGTTATGTAAAAAAAGCAAAAGAGGCGCTCTTGCGGGGAGAGAGACCACAAATAATGTGTCCGCTCAACCGTGATGGTTTATGCCGCCTCTATGAACACAGACTGCTTATCTGCCGGAACCACGGGGTGCCTGCCTCCATGAGCAGACCTGATGGGAAAAAAATCTATTTTCCCGGATGCCACAGATGTCAGGAGATTGCAGGTGAGGCACCTCCTCGGGTGGATAGAACAGCAATGCTTTCGCAAATGGTCATGCTTGAAACGCAGTTTTTAGGGGGAAGAGGAAAGAGATATCCCCGGATCAAACTCACCATTGCCGAAATGATAGTTGAGGGGCCGCCCAGGCTTTGATTTTTATGGAAAATCGTTGCTGGATAGGTCGGATGTTTATGAATTGTTCGGTGAGATTTGCGTGAGCCAGTGATACATCGTTTCAGAGCACCATTCTGGTGCATCAGTTGTGATATCATGGCCTGCCGTTGGATGAACAGTAACTGTTTGTCCCAGTTTTTCAGCTATTTTCTCAGTACAATAGGGATCTACCATACTATCCTTCAGGCTGCTTATAAAAAGTGATGGAACAGGAATGGTTTCTGGAAATCGAAAGAAAATACCGCCTGCGAGCTGGCGAAGACTGTTTCCAGCTGTGACAGGGGCCGTCCTGCGAATGGCAGCCCAGTGAATTGTCGTTTGCTCAATATCAGAGGTGTTACAGACGAGGGAAACTATAATTTTTTCTTTCTGATAGACATCTCGTATTGCCGAGCTTTTCAAAAGCTGCCAAAAAGCCTTTGGTTTCATTCTCTTATAAAACGGTGAGCTGATGTCCGAGGTGTTAAGAAA
>PDWI01003692.1_pt1 | contig 21343 bp, 19 predicted proteins | sample 1430891 | NCBI WGS metagenome assembly PDWI01 (sample SAMN01162508, study PRJNA174530) | Oral metagenome, whole genome shotgun sequencing project. | biome: Marine environment; feature: Marine mammal; material: Swab sample of the gingival sulcus; isolation source: swab sample of gingival sulcus... | reverse complement strand
AAAAGATTCGGCAGAGGTTATACTGATGGGAGAAAACGAAAAAGGGCGTAGCAATGTAAAAGTCATACCGAATTTGCGTGAAAACCCCGATACTCTTGCCGTGATTGAAGTGATAGACAGTGTACTATTCGAAATTGGAATTCCGCTGAAATATACCCGCGCCAGTTATTTAAAACAACTGGCATGGCAGGAATTTGACCCGGATAAAGGGAACATACTGTTGGATGAAGTTAGTGTTTCGGCCAAAAGGATTGATAATACACAACAGGTAGCGTTTTATAAACCCAATATGTATTTGGCCGATGATTCGTATCTAATAACAAAAGATGATTATAAATATGGAACGGTGCATGATTTTCTTCTGGAAAAAGCAAAAGTTCCTGTTGATACTTGGGTTACGACAGCAGGCGGAAATTCCATAAGCGTAGTCGTGTATTATTTGGATGGCGAACTAAAAAAAGCGATTGATATTAAAGATGAGTCATGGGATGTTTTGGGTTTGCCCATTATGGATATTTATCAAATTGACATAAATAAAAATATTGCGATTGGCAAATATCTTCCGGGAATAAGGGCATTTGCATATGTTTATACGAAAAAATTGGATATGCGTGAATCTGCAAATATATCAATCCGAGGAAAGGAAATAATACTAGTTCAAGGATACCAAAAACCAAACAAATTCTATTCACCCAAATACACCCCTGAAAATATTAAAAGTATTATTCCTGATTTTCGGTCAACATTGTACTGGTCACCTGAGCTTGTTGTAAATGGTGGTATAGTCAATGTTGAGTTTTATACTTGTGATGACCTTTCAAATTACACGATTATTGTTGAAGGATTAAGTAAAAACGGAAAGATTTGTTATGGAACTAAACGAGTTACTGTAAACGAGCATGGAAACAATTAAGCAAGGAAATATTATTAATTAAATATAGCTATGTCTGATAAAAAGTTATTATACCCGTTAGTTAGTATTATTATTCCAACATATAATCGTGCTGAAAAGTTAGGTAGAGCGATAGACTCTGTACTTAGTCAAACATTTTAGAACTTTCCCATATTTGTCCTAAATGTTGTACTTACTAATTGAACTTAAGCGCCTTTTTTTGCGCCTTGTCGTAATTAAAATAGTTAACCCGGCCTCCACAATTGTTTCATTATCTCATTGTTTTATTCATTAAATAATTAAACCGAAATGCTTTATTCTTATGAATGTTTTTTATGTAAAAACAAGTTACCTGGTTTTAAAAACTACAATAATCACTAACTTTACCATTTATTTTTGAATATTTGACTAAATTTTTGATGTTTTTGTATTGTTTTACAGCATACTTGAAAAGGAAAACATAACTTATGGATAAATTTTCTTCTGCAGGAAATCAGGAACTTTCTGCTATTGACGATCTGTATCAATTATACCTTTCTGATCCTGAGTCTGTTGACAAAAGCTGGCAGCAATTTTTTGCCGGATTTGAACTTGCCAGGACAAACTATCCTATTAAGGCAACTGCCGATATAGGAAAAATCGACAAGGAGTTTGCCATATTAAATCTGATTCATGGCTATCGTCAGCGGGGACATTTGTTTACAAAAACCAATCCTGTAAGAGCCCGGCGACAATATTTTCCGAATCTGGATATAGAAAATTTCGGACTTGAAAAAAGCGACCTTGACACCGTTTTTCAGGCTGGAAACAATATTGGTATTGGGCCGGCAAAACTAAGAGACATTGTGGAGCATCTGGAGGCTACTTATTGCAGTTCCATTGGTGTGGAATACACTTTTATGAGATATCCTGAGGTAGTGCAATGGCTGAAAGAACGCATGGAAAGTACCCGTAACTCGAAGCAATTCAGCGACGAAAAGCGGCGCTACTTTTTTTATCACCTGAAACTTGCCGTTGGTTTCGAAAACTTTATCCATAAAAAATTTGTAGGGCAAAAACGATTTTCACTCGAAGGTGCCGAGGCACTGATACCTGCGCTGGAAGCTATTGTTGAGCGTGGTGCAGAATTGGGCATTGAAGAGTTTGTAATTGGTATGGCTCATCGAGGAAGGTTAAACGTGTTGGCAAATATTCTTGAAAAACCGTATGAAAATATTTTTAAGGAATTTACCGCAACAGAATATGAAGATGATATTTCGCAGGGCGATGTAAAATATCATTTGGGCTATGAAAATGAAGTTGTTACCGATTCTGGTAAAAAAGTAAAATTGAAACTGCTGCCCAATCCATCGCACCTGGAAACAGTTGGCCCCATAGTTCAGGGACTTACCCGCTCTGAAATAGATTCGGTTTACAATGACGATTATACTAAAGCCGCTTCAATTATTATACATGGCGATGCTGCAATTGCAACGCAGGGTGTGGTGTACGAGACAATTCAAATGGCACAGTTGAAAGGTTATAAAACCGGAGGTTCCATTCATTTGGTTATCAATAACCAGGTAGGTTTTACCACCAATTATATCGATGCCCGTTCGAGTACCTATTGTACTGATGTGGCAAAAGTTACTCGTTCGCCTGTCTTTCACGTAAACGGCGACGATGTGGAAGCACTCATCTATACCATTCAGTTGGCAATGGAATTTCGTCAGAAATGGCAAAACGATGTTTTTATCGATATTCTCTGCTATAGAAAATATGGCCATAACGAAGGAGATGAACCTCGTTTTACACAGCCCCTGCTTTATAAAATCATAGCAAAACATCCTAATCCACGCGACATATATGCTGAGAAGCTTGATAAATTGGGTGTAATGTCCTGGGACGAGTCGAAAAAGGCAGTGAAAAAATTTGATGACTTTTTGGATGGGAAGCTGAAAGACGCTGAAAAAATAAATAAGCTTTCAATTCGCAAGTTTCTGGTTGACAAATACAAACCTTATTCTATGCCGCAAAAAGCAGAATTCAATCAGGAATTCGATACAAATGTTGATGCGGAACGACTCCATGAAATTGCCGGCAAAATGAATACTTTGCCTGACGATCGCCTTTTTTTTAGTAAAGTAAGCCGTATTTTATCTGACAGGCGAATGATGATGCATGATGATCGTCTCGACTGGGCCATGTGCGAGCTGCTGGCTTACGGAACTTTACTGTATGAAGGGCATCCGGTACGTGTGAGTGGCCAGGACAGTGAGCGTGGAACATTTGCCCATCGACATGCCGCTTTTGTAATGGAAGGCACCGATAAAAAATATTTTCCACTGAAACACATCAGCGAGACCCAGGCTCCTTTTCATATTTTTAATTCGCCACTATCTGAATATGGTGTATTGGGTTTTGAATATGGTTATGCCTTGGGCATGCCAAACGGATTAACGGTTTGGGAAGGCCAATTTGGTGATTTTTATAATGTTGCGCAGGTTATAGTCGATCAGTATCTTTCTTCGGCAATAGAAAAATGGGGACTGATGAACGGATTGGTACTCTATCTGCCACACGGGTATGAAGGGCAGGGACCCGAACATTCTAGCGGAAGGCTGGAAAGGTTCCTCGAACTTTCTGCCAATAACAACATGCAGGTGGTAATGCCTTCAACCCCTGCCAATATGTTTCACCTTTTGAGGCGGCAGGTAAAAATGAAAATGCGGCTGCCACTTATTGTTTTTACACCGAAAAGTTTGTTGCGCCATCCCAAGGTAGTTTCGAAAATTAGTGATTTGGCAAAAGGAAGGTTTATGGAAATTATCGACGATCAAATGGCTGATGCAGAACAGATACGGAAAGTAGTATTCACGTCCGGTAGATTGTATTACGATTTGGAAAAACATAAAGAAGAAAATGGTATAACTGATGTAGCCATTGTTAGGATGGAACAGATTTACCCTATTCCGAACAAGGCAATCAACAAAATTTTAAAGAAATATAAACGTTCTGAAACGCTTATATGGGCACAGGATGAACCTGAGAATATGGGGGCATGGCCTTTCATTAACCGGAAGCTCGGCTGTCTTGGGTTTAAAGTGGTATCGCGTAAAGAAAGCGCAAGTCCGGCTGTTGGCCTGATGGAAAAACATAGGCAAGGGTTAGCAGAAATTCTGCAATCCGTTTTTTAAGCAGAAGTGTATGTAGCGGCAAAAAATTTATTTACTGAAAAAGAAGCAAAATGATGATAGAAATAAAAGTTCCGAGTCCGGGTGAGTCCATAACCGAAGTAGAAATTGGTAACTGGTTGGTTGAAGATGGCGCTATAGTAGATAAAGATCAGGAGATTGCAGAAGTAGAGTCGGATAAAGCTACGCTGACGATTGTAGCATTGGAGGGAGGGAAAATAGCCATTAAAACCCAAGAGGGTGAAACAGTTCCTGTGGGTCATGTGGTTTGCACTATCGACACCAGCGTGGCACCAGCTCCCAAAAATGAAGAGAAAGCAGAAAAAAGAGAGGCTGCCAAAGTAGAACCACAGAAAGTTTCTGAGAATCAACCTGAACAATTGGCCAGTAGCGGAAAAGCCGAGAAAGTACCTGCCGATTTGGAAAAGGTAAAAGTTACCTCGGTGGCCAAAGAGATGATGAATGAACTGGACTTGTCTATTGAAGATGTGATCAACGGATTACGGCGCATAGGTAAAAAAGAGGTTGGAGCAGTTGCCGGTTTATCATCAGGTGATAACAGTTATGCCCAGGCTTATCAGCCTAAAGTAGCTTCCCGCGCAGTTGACCGCGAACGTATGTCAAGCCTGAGACGAAAATTAAGTGAGCGTCTGGTGGCTGTAAAAAACGAAACAGCTATGCTTACCACTTTCAATGAGGTGGATATGAGCTATGTAATGGCACTTCGAGCGAAGCACCAGGCCAAATTCGTTGAAAAATATGGCTTTAAACTGGGATTTATGTCGTTTTTTACAAAAGCCGCGGCTATAGCCATGGATTTTCACCCGATGATAAATGCCCAGATTGATGGCGATGAATTTGTGTTGCCGCAGTTTGTTGATATAGGCATAGCCGTTTCAACCCCTAAAGGGTTAATGGTACCCATTGTGCGTAACGCCGAAAATAAATCGATTCCGGAGATCGAATTAGAGATAAAGGAATTGGCACAAAAAGCCCGCGACAAAAAAATTACGGTAGGGGAGCTTACAGGTGGTACTTTTACCATAACCAATGGTGGTGTTTTCGGATCTTTGCTTTCAACACCCATAATTAACCCGCCGCAGTCTGCCATACTCGGCATGCATAATATCCTCGAACGTCCTGTCGCTGTTAATAGCCAGGTAGTTATTCGACCCATGATGTATGTGGCTCTTTCTTATGATCACCGCATCATTGATGGTAAAGATTCGGTAGGCTTTCTGGTTAAACTTAAAGAATTGCTCGAAAAGCCTGAAAGCATGCTTACCAACGGTAAAAATGCCGGCAAATTGTTGTTGGGAATATAATTTATCGTTCCCGAATTGGCATTTGGGTGTTTTAGTAATAGCATATATTTAAAACAACATTCGCAATTTTTCAACGGCGAATAATGATTATATTTGCTCGCCAAGCATGAGAAAAATGACAGAAAAACCTTTAATACTGGTAACCAACGACGATGGCATTCATGCCCGCGGGTTACGCGAACTTGTGGAAGTTGTTCAGCTTTTTGGCGATGTGGTGGTTGTTTCTTCGGAAGTTGCCATGTCCGGAAAGTCTTGTGCCATAACAGTAGATCAGCCATTGCGGGCAGTTGCAGTGGAAAAAATAAACGGTGTTGATACGTTTAAATGTAATGGTACCCCGGTAGATATTGTGAAACTCAGTTTTAACAGTCTTCTGGATCGGGCGCCTGATTTTGTTGTCTCCGGAATTAACCACGGTTCCAATGCGTCGGTAAGTGTTTTATACAGTGGCACCATGGGCGCTGCCATAGAAGGGAGCTTGCATGGTGTGCCTTCTGTGGGTTTTTCTCTTGATAATTATGCGCCAGATGCTGATTTCTCGAAGGCAAAAATAGTGGCTGCCCGTATTTTTCAAACCATATTAGACAACGGCTTGCCACCTTATATCTGTCTGAATGTCAATATTCCAAAGGGAAAGCCGAAAGGCATAAAGGTTTGTCGCCAGACCCACGGAAAATGGGTGGAAGAGTTTGAAAAGCGCAGCGACCCGCATGGGCGTGGATACTACTGGCTAACAGGATATTTTGAAAATTTTGAGGAAGATGCTGCTGAAACTGACATATTTGCCCTTAACGATGGTTATGTTTCGGTAGTTCCTGTTACTGTTGATATGACGGGTTACAAAGTCCTTGACGAAATTAAAAATTGGTCATTTTAATGCGAGGTAAGAAAAAAAACAGATTCGATCATTCAGGAATTGGTTACATAATCGGTTTTTTATTGCCGGTGCTATTGTTTTTTCTTGCATATCTTTTTGGCAACAACGATGTTTCGTTGGTACAATATGCACGTGGATTATGGCGGTTACAGGCATTGGTAAAACTAATTAGTCTCTGTGTTTTTGCCAACAGTATTGCGTTTATGGTATTTATTCGGATGAAATACGAAAAAACTGCACGGGGAATATTGGGGGCAACAATTATTTATGCGCTGGTGGTGCTGTTATCAAAGATTTTTTAAAAATGAAGTATTATCTGATAGCGGGAGAGGCATCGGGTGATTTGCACGGTTCTAACCTGATGAAAGCGTTGAAAATGAAAGACCCTGAAGCCCGGTTTCGCTTTTTTGGCGGCGATATGATGCAGTTGGTTGGCGGAACGCTGGTAAAACATTACCGCGAAATGGCATTCATGGGTATTGTAAATGTGCTGGTTAACCTGAAAAAAATAGCCAGAAATCTACAGCTTTGCAAAGATGATATTGTTGATTTTCAGCCCGATGTGGTAATTCTTATTGATTATCCCGGCTTTAACCTGCGCATTGCCGAATTTGCCCAAACCCGACAGTTAAAAGTTTTTTACTATATATCGCCAAAAATATGGGCATGGAAAACCGATCGGGTAAAAAAAATTAAGAGAAATGTGGATGAAATGTTCACCATTTTCCCTTTCGAAACCAAATTTTATGCACGTTACGGAATGAAAGTCCACTATGTTGGCAATCCGTTGTTGGACGCCATTTCTCAATTTCGTAATCGTGCCCTTTCTGAAGGTGCTTTTCGAAAAAGTATTGGGGCAGTTGAGCGGCCTGTTGTAGCGCTTTTGGCTGGAAGCCGCGTTCAGGAGGTAAAACGTACATTGCCGCTAATGGCCAAAATAGCTGCAACGTTCCCATCGTTTCAGTTTGTAGTAGCAGGCGTAAAAACCATAGACGAAAATTTGTATAAAGAACTGTTGAAAGACAGTAATATAAATCTTATTTTTGATCAAACCTACGATTTGTTAAACAATGCTCATGCAGCACTGGTAGCATCGGGTACTGCTGCTCTGGAAACAGCGCTGTTTCACGTTCCACAGGCCGTTATTTATAAAATTGAAGGTGGCTGGTTTACTGACTTAATCGTGCGAAATTTTGTGTTGAAGACCATTGGTGTTGCGTTGCCAAATATTATAATGAACGAAATGATTGTTCCGGAGTTTATTCAACAAAAAATGACTTTTAAGAATGTGAAAGAAGAGATGGAAAAGCTTTTATTCGATGAAACATACAGAAATAGTATGAGGTCTGATTATCAGCGTCTTGATGCGCAAATGGGACAGCCAGGTTGTTCCGATAGGGCGGCATCAATAATGGTGGAGATACTTGAACGTTGTTGATCACGTTTTTATTCTGAAAACATAAAGAATTACATGTTTAGTTTATTTAAAAAAGAAATAATATTATTCCTGGGGTCACTTACCGGTTACCTGGTTGTGGTGTTATTTTTGCTGGTTGCCGGATTGTTTTTATGGGTTTTCCCGGGGGGCAATAACATACCTGAAAATGGATACGCAACCTTGGAGGGGCTGTTTTCACTGGCTCCCTGGCTTTACCTTTTCTTGGTGCCTGCCATCACCATGCGCTTTTTTGCCGATGAAAGGAGAAGTGGTAATCTTGAAGTGCTGCTGACACATCCCGTTTCTGACTGGAAAATTGTTGTAGCCAAGTACTTCGCCGGCCTTTTCCTGGTGTCTCTATCGTTGTTGCCTACATTATTATGGTTTTTGTCGGTTTATCTTTTGGGAAACCCTGTGGGAAACATAGACACAGGTGCAACATGGGGGGCTTTTATTGGCCTTTTTTTTCTGGCTTCTATTTATATTTCTATTGGGGTGTTTGCGTCTTCTGTTACTGATAATCAGATAGTCGCGTTTGTTATTGCAGTAGCTGTTTCGTTTCTGTTTTATCTTGGCTTCGACTTTGTCGGATCTGCAGGCATACCCTATTTTTTGGAACAGGTATTTTCAAGCCTCAGCATTGACACACACTACCAGTCTGTTTCAAGGGGTGTTATTGACATGCGCGATATGTTTTATTTTATCGGGATTACGCTGTTTTTTCTATATCTCACCCGGCAATTTCTGCGCAGGGGCAACTGGCGAAAAGGCTATAAAATACGGAATACGGTACTTTTCTTTGCCGGATTGGCTATCGTTTTGTTTGCTTCCTCTTTTTTTCTTTTTCGTGCTGATTTAACCACCGATAAACGCTATTCGCTGTCACCGGTGAGCAAAATGGTGGCTGCTGAAATTGAAAACCCTGTTGAAGTTGAGCTTTACCTTTCGGGTGAACTGGAGCCTGGGCTGCGGGCGCTTCAAAAAGAAATTGTTGAAAAAATAGCAGTACTTAATGTATATGCTCCCAAACCTATCCGACTGAAAATAACCGACCCTTATGGTTTTTCGAATGCCGGGAAAAGAAATCGTTTTCAGGAATCGCTCATGCAAAAAGGAGTTAAACCCATAAGTTTTAACCGAAAAACTACCGAAGGTATTAGCTCAAGGTACATATTTCCGGGCGCTGTAATCAGAATGGGCAACAAAGAAATAGCCGCAAATTTTTTAGTGAATAATTCTGGCTTTCAATACGAAGTAAATTACAATCGTTCCATGGAAGGGGTTGAATACAGGTTGGTAAACGCCATTCACAAACTGAAGCAGAACCAAAAACCTGTGGTGGCATTCCTTGAAGGCCAAGGCGAATATAACCAATGGGAAGTGCAGGATTTTAACAACACGCTGACAGAAGAGTTTGTAACGAAACGTATTCCGGCAAGCGCACTGGTTGTAACGAACGATCCGGAGGTATTGATAGTTGCCGGGCCAATACAGCCATTTTCCGAAACGGATAAATATTATATCGACCAGTATATCATGCGTGGTGGGAAAGTAGTATGGCTTATCGATCCGGTACAGGTAAGCCTCGACAGTTTGGCTAATGGTTACCTCACTTATGCTTTTCCACGCGACATAAATCTTGGCGATCAACTTTTCAGGTATGGTGTTCGGCTTAACTATGTGCTTTTACAGGATGTAGATTGTGCCCGCATTTTGGTGAATACAGCACCTCCCGGGGTTAACCCGCAGTGGAATGTTTTTCCCTGGTATTACTCACCCTTGTTGGCTCCTTCTGATGATAACCCTGTTACGCGTAATCTCGACTTGGTTCTCACAGAATTTGTAGCATCGGTGGATACTATTTCCGGTGACGGAAATGTAAAAAAAACTGTTTTGCTGACTACTTCGCCCTATGCTCGCGAAGTAAAATCACCTTCGTCTGTAAGCTTACAAAACATAAGTAATCCTCCGGCGCGTGAACTGTTCAGGCAATCTTTTATTCCAGTTGGTGTGTTGCTTGAAGGTAGCTTCAATTCGGTTTTCGAAAACCGATTGCCACCCGGTAATATTGCTGCTTCCAACAGTCTAAAAAAGAAAAGCTTACCCACAAAAATGGTTGTTATTGCTGATGGTGGAATAATTGCTAATAAAGTGAATTATGCTAAACAACCTCCTGATATACAGAAATTAGGATACGATAGGGTGTCGCGGCGCATTTTCGGGAATACGGCATTTCTGATGAATGTTATCGACTATTTAACCGATGATACAGGAATTATGGAGTTGCGCTCACGAACCTATAAAATGCGGTTACTCGATAAAGTTAAACTTCGGGAACAAAAACAATTATGGCAGTGGATAAATACCGGATTGCCGGTTCTATTGATAATGATTTTCGGGACCGCTTTTAACATTGTTCGTAAATACAGATATAACCGTTCATAAATCCTGCAAAAATCAAACTTTTACCGATAGGTAGATAAGATTAAAGTTTGTATATTCGTAAACTTAGAAATGAAAAGTCGAACATGATTCATTGTTTGAATTTAAAAGCTAATAAATAATAAATCAGATACCTATGAAATTTGTAGTTTCGAGTACCGAATTGCTAAGCCGTTTATCGGCTCTGAGCCGTGTAATCAGCAGCAAAAGTACAATGCCTATTCTGGATAATTTTCTAATTCAATTGGATGATAATCAGCTAACCATAACAGCTTCCGATTTAGAGTCCACGCTCATTACTTCTATGGAACTGGACAATATAGAGGGGAAAGGAGCTATGGCAATACCGGCAAAACTGATGATTGATACCCTGAAAGAATTTCCGGAGCAACCTTTAACCTTCCAGATTGATGCCGAAACCTATAATGTGGAGATTTTCTCCGAAAACGGTAAATATAGCATCATGGGACAGGATTCAGAAGATTTCCCTGAATTGCCGGAACTGGACGAGGAGGGGACAGCATTGGTAAAAGTAAACCATCTTGTTTTGCGCAAAGGTATAGAAAAAACACTGTTTGCCACTGCTGATGATGAGCTCAGGCCAGTGATGAACGGAATATTTGTGGAACTTACCCCCGACTATATGAGCTTTGTGGCTTCCGATGCCCATAAGCTGGTACGTTACCGGAGGACTGATGCAAAATCCGATGTTGAATCATCGTTTATACTGGCTAAAAAAACCGCTGCGCTGCTGAAAAACCTGTTGCCACGCGAAGAAGCAGATATACAGCTGGAGTTCGATGATAAAAATGCTTTTTTCAGCCTTTCCGGCTATAAACTTATTTGCCGCATGGTTGAAGGTAACTATCCCAGTTATAACTCGGTGATCCCTACTAAAAACCCGAATAAAATGGTGATCGACAGGTTGAGCTTTTTTAATACTGTCAAAAGGGTTTCTGTATTTTCTAACCAGGCAAGTAACCTTATAAAACTGAATATTAACGAAAATCAGTTGGTAGTTTCGGCACAGGATATCGATTTTTCAATATCGGCAGTGGAGCGGTTGGATTGCGAATATGAAGGAGACGAAATGGAAATCGGTTTTAAATCTACTTTTTTGCAGGAGATACTTTCCAATATTTCAACCAGTGAAGTTCAGGTGGAAATGAGTGACCCTGCAAGGGCAGGCTTATTCCTCCCTGCTGAAACCGATAGTGACGAAGACGTATTAATGTTGCTCATGCCGATGATGATAAACGCATAATTTTTCAAACTGAAACATAAAAAAGGTGTCTGGAAAAACGATATTGGGCGTTTTGGAGGATACCTTTTTCTTTTTAAACACAGCATATGCTTCTAAATTTAAAAAATCCGGTTGTTTTTATCGACTTAGAAACTACAGGAATTAATATTGTGAACGACCGTATTGTTGAAATTGCACTTTTAAAAATTCATCCCGATGGCCGCGAAGAAGAGTTGCAAATGCGTTTAAACCCGGAAATTCCTATTTCAGAAGAAGCCATGGCCATTCATGGTATTAGTAACGAAGATGTAAAAGACGCACCAGTCTTCAGGTCAGTGGCAAAAACGCTCGCAAAATTTATTGAAGGTTGCGATCTTGGAGGTTTCAACTCCAACAGATTCGATATACCATTGCTCGCTGAAGAGTTCATACGTGCCGATGTTGATATTGAACTTAAAAAACACAAATTCATAGATGTGCAGGCCATATTTCATAAAATGGAAAAACGTACACTCGCTGCTGCTTTGCAGTTTTATTGTGGAAAAGAGCTGACGGATGCCCATAATGCCATGGCTGATGTAAAAGCAACCTACGAAGTGCTAAAAGCGCAAATAGAAAAGTATGAAGATGTAACCTATGAAGACAACAGGGGAAAAAAATCGAAGCCTATTGTAAACGATATGGCAAAGCTGTCGGAATTTTCGTCATACGATAAAAATGTGGACTTTGCGGGGCGGATTGTTTACGATAAAAATGGTGTGGAAGTGTTTAATTTTGGCAAAAACAAAGGTATTCCGGTAGAACAGATACTTGAAGAACAGCCCGGCTACTTTGGATGGATTTTAAATGGCGAGTTTCCACTCTATACCAAAAAAGTGCTTACACAAATTAAACTTCGCAAAATGAACAAATAGCATTGGCATGAAAATTATTTGTATCGGTAGAAATTATGTGGAACATGCCAGGGAACTTAACAATGATATTCCTGATGAACCGGTATTTTTTATGAAACCAGACACGGCTTTGCTGCGGAATAACGACCCCTTTTATATTCCGGACTGGACAAACGACGTGCATTATGAAATAGAATTGGTGCTGAAAATCAATAGAATAGGGAGGAGTATTGAGGAAAAATTTGCGCATCGTTATTTTGGCGAAATTGGACTTGGCATTGATTTTACAGCCCGCGATATTCAGAATAAACTAAAAAATAAGGGATTGCCCTGGGAGAAATCAAAAGCATTCGATCGCTCGGCAGTAATCAGTAGTGCTTTCATAGATAAAACGGAGCTGCCAGAACAAGATGCTGTTAAATTTTCGCTACACGTGAATGGCAGCCCGGTTCAAAAAGGAGTATCCAACCTGATGATCTTTGGTTTCGGGGAGATTATTTCCCATGTATCTAAATATGTAACATTAAAAATTGGCGACCTGATTTATACCGGTACACCGGCAGGCGTGGGGCCCGTTAAAATCGGCGATCACCTCGAAGGATTCCTGGAAAATAAAAAACTGCTTGATTTTTATATAAAATAGGCTTCCACCAAAATGCCCGATATGAAACTTGATTATGAACTGGAAATGCAGGTGCGCGACTATGAGTGCGATATTCAGGGAATTGTTAATAATGCCATCTACCAGCATTATCTTGAGCACTGCCGGCACTGTTTCCTTCAATCCGTTGGGCTTGACTTTGCCCGGTTACACCGCACCGGCATAGATCCCGTGGTTATTCGTGCTGAAATTGATTATAAGTACCCGCTACGTCCCGGCGACAAATTTATAGTTACACTAAAGTTGGCTAAACAGGGGGCTTTACGGTTAGTTTTTCTTCAGCAAATAATGCGTAAAAACGATAAAAAGTTAGCGATAAACGCACGTATAACAACTGTTTTAACACGCAACGGAAAGCCAATTAGACCTGATAGCCTTGCAGAAAAATTTGCTGCCGCTGGTATTTTTCCCATTGAAATTTGAATTTGCTTATTCCCAAGACAAATAGCAACATATGTTGCAAACTTTTTTCGTATAAAAAATAGTTTTGTAAATAAAAATCAAATTTAAATAAAGAATGGCATATCAATGTCAATCTGAAAGAAAATAGAATGTTTACCTAATAGATCCAAATGGGTGGCAATTAAATTCTAAATACCTGATTTTTATGTTATTTTTAGTAGGCAAGTGTTGTTATTTTTAAGCTAAAATTCAGTTAAAATGGCGAAAGTAAAAGGTGCAGTAGTAGTTAACAGCGAAGGGTGTAAAGGGTGTGGGTTGTGTGTTGTAGCTTGCCCGCATGATGTTCTTGCATTGAACAGGGAAGTAAACAGCAGAGGGTACCATTTTTCTTACATGGAAAGTCCTGAAGCGTGTATAGGTTGTTCCAATTGTGGTGTGGTTTGCCCCGATACCTGCCTGACAATTTACAGGGTAGTCCTTTAGTATTGATGTTATTAGCAGAATAAAACGATTTAAATTACAAAAAAAGAATAACGTGGGAGAATTAAGGTTAATGAAAGGAAATGAAGTACTGGCTGAGGCTGCTATCCGATGTGGATGCGATGGGTACTTCGGTTATCCAATAACTCCACAGTCTGAAGTGATGGAGACACTGATGCTTCGGAAACCCTGGGAAGAAACCGGTATGGTTGTGCTTCAGGCGGAAAGTGAAGTTGCTGCAATTAATATGGTGTATGGTGCTGCCGGAGCCGGAAGAAAAGCAATGACATCGTCATCGAGCCCCGGGGTGAGCCTGAAAATGGAAGGTATTTCATACATTGCTGGAGCTGAATTGCCCTGCCTTATTGTAAACGTACAACGTGGAGGGCCCGGACTGGGAACAATCCAGCCATCGCAGGCTGATTATTTTCAGGCAGTTAAGGGAGGTGGCCACGGCGACTATAAACTCATCGTGCTTGCTCCGTCTTCGGTACAGGAGATGAACGATTTTGTAGACCTGGCCTTTAATCTGGCCTTTAAATACCGCAATCCGGCAATGATACTCGCCGATGGCGCACTGGGGCAAATGATGGAAAAAGTAGAACTTGCAGATTATAAACCCAGATGGACAGCAGAAGAAGTGAAAGCGATAAGTGGTAGCTGGGCCACAATAGGAAAAACCAGTGACCGCTCCAATAACATTATTACTTCTTTGGAAATGGACTCGGCAAAAATGGAAGCCAATAACCTTCGTTTTCAGGAAAAATACCGGAAAATGGAGGAAGAAGAAACCCGTTTTGAAGAACTGGAATGCGATGATGCCGAGTTTATTCTGGTGGCTTTTGGCACTTCGGCACGCGTCTGTCAGAAATCGGTTGAACTGGCGCGCAACAAAGGGTTGAAAGTAGGGCTGTTGCGCCCAATTACGCTTTTCCCTTTTCCGAAAGCGGCAATAAAAAACCTGGCGCGTCACTCACTGGGTTTTATGTCGGTGGAAATGAGTGCCGGACAAATGGTGGAGGATATTAAACTGGCTGTTTATGAGGCTGGTAGCAACGCCCGTGTAAACTATTTTGGAAGAATGGGCGGTATTATACCAACCCCCGAAGAGGTGGTTGAGGCTTTGGAAGAAAAATTTTCATGGGAATTAAATTATGGAGTTAAAAGATCTTATTAAACCTGAAAACCTGGTTTACGAAAAATCAGATTTACAAAACGATGTAATTATGCACTATTGCCCCGGGTGTTCCCATGGCGTGGTACATAAAATTATGGCCGAAGTGATCGACGAAATGGGTATTCAGGATAAAACAGTGGGAGTAGCACCCGTTGGCTGTGCAGTTTTCATCTATAACTATATCGATATCGACTGGACAGAGGCAGCGCATGGCCGTGCCCCGGCAGTAGCTACAGGAATTGCCAGGTTAAATCCCGATCTTTTTGTTTTTACCTATCAGGGCGATGGCGACCTGGCTTCAATAGGTACGGGCGAAATTATGCACGCCTGTAACAGGGGAGAGAATATGCTGGTTGTTTTTATTAACAATGGAATTTATGGTATGACAGGCGGACAGATGGCACCAACTACCCTCGATGGCATGGTAACATCTACAACACCGGGTGGAAGAAATGCAGACCTAAACGGCTATCCGTTGAACATTACTAACCTGATTTCACAGCTGCCCGGAACATCGTATGTTACACGTCAGGCAGTACATACAGCAGCAGCAGTGCGTAAATGTAAACGTGCCATAAAAAAGGCAGTGCAAAATGTACTCGATAAAAAAGGTACTTCTTTTGTTGAAGTGGTATCTACTTGTAATTCAGGATGGAAAATGACACCTGTAGCTGCTAATAAATGGATGGAAGAAAATATGATCCCGTTTTATCCGCTGGGCGACTTAAAAGATAGTTCAAAAGGAGACCCCGTTTTAGAAAACTAAACCGCTAACTATGACAGAAGAGATGATTATTGCCGGATTCGGAGGACAAGGTGTGCTCTCTATGGGAAAAATACTCGCCTATTCAGGAATTATGGAAGACAAAGAGGTAACCTGGTTCCCCTCTTACGGGCCTGAGATGCGTGGTGGCACAGCAAACGTTACCGTTATTATCAGCGATACACGTATAAGTTCGCCTATACTTAAACTGGCCGACACTGCCATTATTTTAAATCAGCAGAGCATGGATAAGTTTGAAAAGGCAGTAAAACGTGGTGGAACGCTTATTTACGACCCTAATGGAATAGTAAACCCACCTACCCGTACCGATATTAATATATATAAGGTAGAGGCTACCCTGGCAGCTGTTGAGATGGGAAACCCTAAAGTTTTTAATATGATTGTTTTTGGAAGCTACCTGAAAGTGAAACCCATTTTAACCCTCGATAATGTAGAAAAAGGGTTGGAAAAATCATTGCCAGAGCGTTACCATAAATTAATACCGCTTAACATTGAGGCCATAAAAAAGGGGCAACAGATTGTTGAGCCTGTCCACAAAATATAGCAAAAAGCTGCTGTTTCATCTTTAAATTTTGATACCCACTTTATTTTTAATAAAAAAAATTATTAACAAACCTTTTTGGGATACAATAAATAACCTTTTATATTTGCCGCGAATTTTGGTTTCAGTACCTGCTCTTTGCGGGACTGATGAAAAGGGAATCCGGTGTGAATCCGGAGCTGTACCCGCAGCTGTAAGTCCTAATTGATTACCAATTTAATGTTGCTGAACTGCAAAACCACTTTTTGCCATTGCAAAGGGGAAGGAAATCGCAACAGGGATAAGCCAGAAGACCTGCCTGGATTCAACATAATTAAGCTTCGGGTAAAAGCTTGAGAAATATGCTTCATATTTTTCACCGGTTTATCCAAAGCTCCTTAAATAGAAAAAATGAGGAGGTTTGAGTTGGTTTTGGCGGCAATGCTATTCCATGGCTTGTTTGCAAATGCACAGGAGGCTGTTTCTGTAACCGATACAATATTGGTGGATGAGGTGGTGAGCTATGGCGACCTGCGCAAATACCAATCGGGGGTGCGTATAGAAACGTTACCTTCCAGTCAGTTGCAGTTTGTTAATCAAGGAGGTATAGATCAGGTGCTTATGAGGCTTACGCCTGTTTATGTAAAAACCAATGCCGGCGGGCTTTCAACCATTCGTTTTCGGGGTACTTCGCCTAACCATACCAGTATTCACTTTGGTGGAATCAATGTAAACTCACTTACTTTGGGCCATTCTAACCTTTCAGCATTGCCATCATTTCTATTCGATACTTTTACACTTCAGTATGGCAGTTCTTCATCGGTTAATGGCTCGGGGGCCATAGGTGGATCTTTGTATCTGGGTTTATCAGAAAACTGGACAGATGGATGGAAGCTTACCACGAACTCAATAGTCGGGTCTTTTGGCGAATATATGTTGGGGGCAAAAGTATTTGTCGGAAACGGTCGCTGGGAATCGGTTTCCCGGATTTATGGTTACGAAAAGGAGAATAACTTTCCCTTTTTAAATAAATACACTGGTGACATTGAAAATCCTGAGCCGCAAAATGATGTACAGCATGGTGCATCGCTGAAAAATGGTGGTATATTACAGGAATTCAACTATCGTTTTTCACCTGTAAAGTATTTAAAAACAGCTGTATGGTTACAGTATAACTGGAATCAGATTCAACCTTCCATGCCAGTGAATCTGCACTATTTGGAGTCACCGGAACTTGAGGATACTAATTTGCGTATTTGGAGTGAATTTGTAGACAAAGGAAAACCACTAAAGTTCAGGGCAGGAGCAGGGTTTGTTCACGATATGGAAATTTATAACCACCAGAAAAGCCAGTACATAAGCACCAATCGTTTTGTTTCAGAAATCGAAATATCATCAGATTACGCAGCAGGTTATGGTTGGCGGGGTGGTACAAAATACCGGTTGATAAAACCCAGGGTACATGCTTATGCTGATTCGGTGATCAATTTAGAACAGCATTTTGAATTTTACCTTTCTGGCTACTACCATTTATCGCGCCGGTTAAGGGCCACTGTCAACCTGCGACAGATGCTTGTAACAGGATTTAAAGCTCCTTTCACTCCCTCTGCCGGCTTTGAATATGTTTTTAGAACGGGTAATAATTCCATGTTAAGTTTTACTTCGTCGCTGGCAAAGAGCTACCGAATACCTACTTTTAACGACCGCTACTGGGGTACTCAGGGAAATCCAAACCTTAAATCTGAAAACGGAAATAGCGTTGAATCAGGCCTGCGGTTTACAGGGGTGCGGGAAAAGATGAACTTTCAGGCCGCAGTGAATGTTTTTTACATGCATGTTAAAAACTGGATAGAATGGCGCAATATGGGAGAGTGGGTGGCAACAAATGTAAAAGAGGTGGTGAGCAAAGGAATTGAAACACAATTGAAGTCTGATTTTTTTATCGGAAAGGCAGCCTCTGTATTCTCATTAAACTACACATTTAATCCGGTGCGGGCAGTAGAAAAATACGATGAACCCACTTCCGGCCGTCAAATGATCTATTCTCCTAAAAATATGGCAAGTGCATGGTTGTCAGTAAAATGGAATAGGTGGACATTCTTTACTGACAGTCGGTTTATCGGTACTCGTTACCCCGATGACTTTAATAACGAATTACCAGCTTATTTCCTTCTTAACAGTGGAGTAAGTTATTTAATAGGGATAAAGCAATGCGCTTTAGACCTTAATTTTTCTGTTAACAATGTTTTGGATACAAACTACCAAAACGAGCGTTACTATGCGATGCCAGGGAGGTTTTTCAGGCTGGCTCTTCGTTTCAAATTCGAGAAAATTAATTCATAAATTTTAAATTTTATATCATGAAAAAACAACTATTTATTCCAGTTATTTTATTTTTACTTTTAATTGTAAGTTGTCGGCCTGAAAAAGATGGGCCCGATACACCATCAGTATCCAACCAGGGGTGCTATATAGTTAACTACGGTAGTTTTGGCAACGGTGGTGCAAGTATTTCAAAATACGATTACACCAAAAATGAACTAACCAATTTGTATTATAAGCAGCAAAATAATGGTCAGGATTTGTTGTCGAACATTCAACATGCCGGCTTTTACAATGATAGCGTATATTTTGTTGGCAATTCTCCCGATCAGTTAATTACGCTGAACAAGCTGATGAAACAGACACGTAACGGGGTTACCGAACAATTGGCAAAGCCCCGCTATTTTGTCGGACATGGCGATTATCTTTACATTTCTTGCTGGGGCCCTAATCCCGACTGGGCAACTATGGCAGACAGTTATATTGCCGTTTTCAACTTAAAAACAAATTCGGTGGATACAAAAATTGCTTTGCCCGGTGGACCGGAAGGATTGGAAATAGCCCATGACAAACTTTTTGTGGCATTGAACTTTAAAGACAGCATTGCTGTAGTACATTTAAGCGATAAAGCTATTTCTTATATTAAAACACCGGCTGTAACATCACGGTTTGTAAAAGATAAAAATGACAATTTATATGTTAGCATGGTGAGTACTTACAGCAACAGCTCGGATAGTGCGGGCATTGGTTTTATTAATACGGCAAATGAATCACTGTCGGAAACTTTTCTGTTGGCCAATGTAAGCTCCGGTTATGGGTCAATTATGCAGCCTAATGGCGATTTTACCAAAATCTTCATTATTACATCAGCTTACGATGACCAATTTAACCTTACCGGTGCGGTTTCTGTTTTTAATGTCAATAGTGGACTTTTCGACGAACAACCCTTTGTTGATAACGTTGCTGGCATATCGTGCCTGGGATTTAATACAGTCAATAACCAATTGTATGTTTGTACAGCACCCAATGCAACAGGTCCGGGAAGTTTAAAAACTTATACTGAAGATGGAACCTTTCAGAAAGAATATGGTGTGGGAATTTCTCCTTCAGATATGTTTTTTCTCGATTGATTTTAGAATAAAACTGATATTAAAAAAGGACAGGTTCTCAACCTGTCCTTTTCACTAACTAAACCAATAAAACAAACCTAAACTAAAACTAAAACTTGCCACAAATATAGGCCGGTTTTACTACTTAATGGTTAACCCTTAATGTTAAAAGAGGTGTTTGGTAGCATAAATTAACTCAACCTTAACTCTTATATGTTTGTTTTTTGATTTTGTTAAAACAGCTATTAGGCAGTCGGAGAGCGTGAAAAAATAAAAAATATGCACATGGATGCAGAAGAGGTTTCAGTACCTGGCCTTCCGGGCTTATATACAATTTTGCCACAGTGTAGTGCTGTTATTTCAAAGTGTCAACACGGCAAAGATTATGGTTATGAGCATCTTTTTATCCAGCATATTGTAGTCGGAGAAACATTTGTTTTTTATCAACTATTTATCTGAGTATGCTGCAGCATACTCCATTACATGCATAACATCGTATAATGGGTGAAATCCCGTTGCTACACCAGTGGTTTTGAATTCGGGATTAAGCATGTTTGTGCGGTGGCCACGATCATAAACACCGTCGTCGATCAACAGGTAAATCACAACCTGGCGGGGTGTTTTCCCGCCGTAGGCGATGTTTTCGCCAATCCGGTATTTCCATGTTCCATAGCGCTCTACCCTTTTTCGTATGGTGGAATTGTCGCTACCGGTATGGCCCGTTGCACCAGTACGAGATTGGTCTTTTACGTGGTCGCGGGCAGCTTTAGTGAGGCCGGCAGCAGGGGAAAGCAACGGAGCAGGTTTTACAGATTTCAATGCACGAACACATTCATGTACCGCTTTAACCCCTTCTTTTGTTTTAAGTGGTTTGTCGCCCGGATAATATAAAATAAGGCCATTATAATTATTCACCAGCGGTGCAATATATACATTGGCATATTCTGCCGGAGCCGACCGTAGTTTATTCATTTCAAGTATTAACTCCTTTTCAAAATCATTAAGGTAATTGGCGTTTGCCACCGTGTTTAGGTTTCCCGAAACACTGCTAAGGTAAGTTGGTGTTTTAGTATCTGTTTTAACAGTCTGAAAATAAAAAAAATATGAGAACAAAAGGGCGAATATCATGATAGTTGCTTTATTATGTCGTTAGTTGTCTTGCCATCTCCTATTGTGATTATATATTAGTTTTTTATTAACCACAAGTTGAGTGTGGATGAAAAATAAACGTAATTTTTTCTTCTTTATTTAGTCTCTTCGATGGAAAGGTTCCCATCAATTGAAAACAGGTTGAGGCAATACTATCTGACAGTATTAATCTTTTTTTTACATAAATTCATATTACCATTGACAAATAGCATTTTTATTGTTAGATTCGCAAAAATTAAAATTCACAAAGATTATTCATTCAAAATTCAATTAATTATGAAAAAAATTTACCTGTTTTGTTCTTTCTTATTTGTAACCATTGTCGCCTTCGGACAAGGGAACAATAAAACCGGTAATGGAACAAATTACTACCAAACGCTCTATGGCAAAACTTTGTCCCTGCCTACCAAATCAGCTACTGTTAGCAACGTTGATGGCCCGCAGGCACTTGTGTAC
>PDWI01003691.1_pt1 | contig 21347 bp, 21 predicted proteins | sample 1430891 | NCBI WGS metagenome assembly PDWI01 (sample SAMN01162508, study PRJNA174530) | Oral metagenome, whole genome shotgun sequencing project. | biome: Marine environment; feature: Marine mammal; material: Swab sample of the gingival sulcus; isolation source: swab sample of gingival sulcus... | reverse complement strand
CGGTTTCTAAACGGCGTATTACTTCGCAAAAGGTTTTGTCTTTGCGGTACTTGTCGTATGCCAAACGGTCTGCGACTTTGTCTAAGGTTTTTTGAGCAAACTCAAACCAATCATAGTATTTGCTCAAATTGCCATTTCTTACGATGTTCTTTTGAAAGGCGTAAATGAGTTTATTTTTTTTGAGGAAATCCACATTTTTTTGCGTGTTGAGGAGAAGATTATTCATCTCTTTGCGTTTTTCCAGTATCATTTGGCAGTTCTCATTTGTCCACTGTTTGCTATCTTGCAGAAAAGTTGTAATATACTCAGGTGTAAGTATATAGCTTATATAGTCATCGGTAAAATTGAGGGTATCATGAACCATCCAGATTATGGTAATGGTAGGCAGTAGTTCGCCATAGTCCTTGATTTTCTTTGTCTTGCCGTCGGGTAAAGGGATGAGTTTTTTCGGCATGTTCTCTAATTGAAGTGCCGCACCAAGGGCATGATAAACATAAAAACGTTGTACGATATCATGCTTGTACCACTGTTGCATTTCTATAATAAACTGCTCGTTTTCAGTCTTGCAACGAAAATCAAACTCAACGATTTGGGCATCATTAGTTATACCATGTTTGTTGGGTAGAAATTCTAATTTCTCGATTTTTATATCCAAGAAATCTTCCAAAAAACGGCGGGCAATGCTCAGGTCTGAAAAAACTTTCTTGAAAAATCTATCGTAGTTCAATGGGGCAAGATACATGGCGGTACAATTTAATTATTTATACAAAGGTAAGATTTTTTTCGGCTAAAACAAAGCGACAAATGAACATCATGATTAATAAAATTACCCCTATACATTACCCTAAAAAAATAACTACCCACTAAAATAGGTAGTTATCAATAATTGGGCGGAGAGGGGGGGATTCGAACCCCCGGTACCGCATAAACAGTACGCCGGTTTAGCAAACCGGTGGATTAAGCCACTCTCCCACCTCTCCTTTTGCTAATTGCACCGCAAAGATAAATAAAATTATTAATCCAGCAATAGTTTTTCAAAAAAAATATTTAAACTTGCAGAAATTTTTTTTAACACCTATATAATTATCAAAAATGGGAAAAGGTAAGCTACTTAAATTCGAAGAAAACAACAGTTTTGATTTTCTTTTTCAGCCAAATGCTCAAAAAATGTATGAAGAAGATTTTTATCTAAAAGGCAAATGGGGCAGTGATTTCTTTAAAAATGACAATCCTATTGTGCTTGAAGTAGCCTGTGGCAAAGGCGAATACACCACAGGAATGGCTCAATTATTTCCTGATAAAAACTTCATAGGCGTAGACTTCAAAGGGGCAAGGCTTTGGCGAGGATGCAAAACAAGAGTAGAGAAAAATTTAACAAACGTGGCTTTTATAAGAAATAAAATAGAATTTTTAAAGTCGTTTTTTTGCGAAAATGAAATTTCTGAAATTTGGGTTACTTTTCCCGACCCTCAAAAAGAGAAAGACCGCAAAAAACTTATCTCTGAGCGATTTTTAAATATGTATAAAACTTTGCTGAAAGACAATGGAAGCATATTTCTAAAAACCGACAGCAAACACTTATACGATTATACTCAGCGACTTATAAAGCTCAATGACATTAATCCCATTTTGGCATCTGAGGATATATACGCCGAAGGAATTGCCGATAAATGCTACAATATCCAAACGCATTACGAAAAATTATTCCTCAAAGAAGGGAAAAAAATCACTCTCACGGAATTCAAATTAGACAAAGAAAAAGTTTACATCAATCCGCCTCACATTCCTAATCCGAAGCAACCAAGACGGCGACGAAGACGTAAATAATTTAATCTGTCTCTTTTATGTGGTAGTTGCTCACGACTTTACCGAAGCGATACGAAAAATAAATGCCTCGCAAAAATGCGTGGTTCATGTCGTTTGCCATAATCTCAATTTTCTTGGGGTATAGTTCGGCAAACAAACCGGTCTCTAAAACATGCACTCGCTTATTGGTTTTGCTAAACTCAAAGCTAAATCCCGCCTTTACAAATCCGCCCGGGATTACTGAAATCTCGGACATGCCTTTTGTGAATGGGGCTCGTTCCCAGATGTAAAAAAACGGTATGCCTTTTTCATATTTCTTAACTACAAGTTCCTCGTCTTCAAGGATTTTGTAATAAATAGGTTTCAGAAATACTGCCGATGCTCCCGCAATCCACAATGCTCGTACCGAGATGCTTCTTTTGTCGAGTTTCTCAAAAAGTTCATATTGACGACCTACTCCAAACCGCAAATTTACCGCAAGATTAGTCTTGCCGTAAGCTATACGACTGAATGAAGTGCTGTAATAATTAAATTCTTTACGCTCTTTTTCGTGCTTCACATTGTTTATGTTGCCCTCTATAAGCCACTTTTTTCGCACATTAATAACCTTGGCGTAACGATATCCAAATCCCCAACCATTGGAGTTTAGCGAAAGACCATAAGTCTTCTCATTGCGAAACAGAACTTTTTTTTCGTTATCTATTTCGCCCTGAGCAAACAAATCTACGGTTGAAAAAATAAATATAAAAGGTATATATATAAGGTGTATAGTTTTCATGCAAAATAATATTTATTCACAAATTTACGGATATACACCCAACAAAACAACTTTTAAATAAAAATCATCAATATTTATTTTCAAAAGCTACCAAGTTTTACAAGTTGTACGATTCCACATCGTTTATATCAACCTGATTATCAATGCTTCCATGATACATAGGTTCAGGATATGCAGGGCAATTAGCTCTTTGTGTTCCGCATGATGTGAATAATAATACACCAAGCAATATCAATCCAATAGTAATAATTCTCTTCATATATTTATATATTATTTATTTTAACGCAAGATACATATTTTTATTTTACCAAAAAACAGAATATTTCTATATTTAATAAAGTGTAATGAATTGCTTATATATTAGTTTTCTCCGGCTTCACTTCACCCCTCTGCGGTCTTTTTAAAAAATGGCAATATTTTCTTTTAATAACACAAAAAAATAATATATGTTTGTAACATCAAATAATACAAATAAATTAAAATTAACAAACATACAATGAGAGATACAAAAATATTTAACCTTATTGAACAAGAAAGAGAACGCCAAACCAGAGGCATTGAATTAATTGCATCGGAAAACTTTGTAAGCGACCAAGTTATGGAAGCAATGGGTTCGGTAATGACCAACAAATATGCCGAAGGTTATCCCGGTAAAAGATACTATGGCGGTTGCCAAATAGTAGACCAAAGCGAGCAAATAGCCATCGACAGAGCAAAAGAATTATTCAATGCTAAATGGGCTAACGTACAACCTCACTCGGGTGCTCAAGCTAATGCTGCCGTGATGTTGGCAGTACTAAATCCGGGCGACACATTCTTAGGATTAAACCTTTCGCACGGCGGACACCTTACTCACGGGTCGTTTGTAAACTACTCCGGAATTTTGTATAACGCAGTGTCATACAATGTGAAAGAGGAAACAGGACGCGTGGATTACGACGAAATGGAAGAGCTTGCTTTAAAAGAAAAACCAAAATTAATCGTGGGCGGTGCTTCTGCATATTCGCGTGATTGGGATTACAAACGCATGAGAGAAATTGCCGACAAAGTGGGTGCTTTATTAATGTTTGACATCTCACATCCCGCAGGATTAATCGCAGCCGGACTGTTAAAAAGCCCATTCCCCTACGCTCACATCGTAACCACAACCACTCACAAAACACTAAGAGGACCACGAGGTGGTATGATTATGATGGGCGAAGATTTCCCAAATCCAATGGGTAAAAAAACACCCAAAGGCGTAGTTCGCTCAATGTCATCGGTGTTGGATTCAGGCGTATTCCCCGGCACACAAGGTGGACCTTTGGAACATGTTATTGCAGCAAAAGCTGTGGCTTTCGGCGAAGCATTAAGCGACGATTTTAAAGCATATCAAAAACAAGTGCTTAAAAATGCAAACGCTCTGGCTGAGGCATTTGTGGAACTTGGCTACAAAGTAATTTCAGGCGGAACAGACAACCACTCTATGCTTATTGACCTTCGCACAAAAGTGCCTAACACAAGCGGTAAAGTTGTGGAAAAAGCTCTTGAAAAAGCTGACATCACTCTTAACAAAAACATGGTTCCTTTCGATAATCGCAGTCCTTTCCAAACATCGGGAATACGAGTTGGAACTGCCGCCATCACCACTCGTGGCGTGAAAGAAGACATGATGAAACCCATCGCCGAGCTTATCGACTCTGTAATCACCGACCCTGAAAACGAAGCTAAAATAGCGGAAGTTAGAGCCAAAGTAAATGAAATGATGGTAAAATTGCCATTGCACAAAAAATAAGACACCTTATAATTATATATCTACATGGCAAATCTACATAGCTGGTCAATCGGGATAAAGCAAACGCTAAAAAAGCAACAAAGTGAGGTTAAGAAAAGCGACTATAAGTTTTTCAATATATCGCAACTTGAAAATATTGCGGAACGCATAGATGATTTTTCTGAAACTTGCTCAACTTGCAATGATTTGAAAGCAAACATCGAACAATTAGCCCATAATTTGCCCGATTACCTAAATGGAAATTTGCAAAAAAGACAAGAATTTGAAAAACTAAACGACATCACTCTGAAGCATCTCAGACGCAAACATAAGCTGTACCCTCATAATTATTTCATGTCGATTTATACCCTAATCGGGTTTACGGCAGGGGCATTTTTAGGGGCAATAGTTGCTTTACTGACGACGCAAGTAAGTATGTTTCACGGTGTTGTGGTAGGTTTTGGCATAGGCTTGCTTTTAGGATATACATTAGGTTTGATGAAAGACAAAAAACGAAAGCAAAGCAATATGACTTTGTAAATCACATAAAAAGTAAGGAGGCTGAAACACGCCTCTTTACTTTTTTTCTAATAACAAAACCACGATACCATGAAAAAATCATTTTTAATAATAAACATCATTTTAATAGCATTTATGTATTCTTGTCAAGAAAATAATAAAACTTACAACTACCCCGAAACTCGCAAAGATAATGTAGTTGATGAATATTTTGGCACGAAGGTACAAGACCCTTACAGATGGCTGGAAAACGACAGCTCGCAGGAAACAAAAGATTGGGTAAAAAAACAAAACAACGTTACTTTCGACTTTATAAACAAAATACCTTTTAGAAATAAAATAAAAGAAAAATTTACTCAAATATACAATTACGCACGCTACTCTGTGCCGTTCAAAAGAGGGGGCAATTACTTCTTCTTCAAAAACGACGGACTGCAAAATCAAGACGTGTTATTTATACAAAAATCACTCGATGATAAACCAACTATAATATTGAACCCCAACGAATTATCAAAAGACGGAACAGTAGCACTTTCATCATTGGGAGTGTCGGAAGATGGAAGATACTTGGGGTACTCGGTATCAAAAGGCGGTTCTGACTGGCAAGAAATTTTCGTAAAAGACATTAAAACCAACAAGCTAACCGACGACCATATTTTAGATGTAAAATTCTCAAACATATCATGGTACAACGACGGATTTTTCTACTCGCGATACCCAAGTCCTAAGAAAAGCGAAGCTCTATCGGCAGCCAACCAATTTCAAAAAATTTACTATCACAAATTAGGCACAAGCCAAGATAAAGACGTTCTGATATACAAAAATGACGAGCATCCTAACTATATGTACGACGTAAAAGTATCAGACGACAAAAAATATATTTTCCTAAACGAAAGAGAAAGCACAAGCGGTAATGCTTTATATTTCAGCGAATTAAACCTCAACAAACTTGACTTCAAATGTATTCATTCAGGTTTTAAATATGACTTCTCAGCCATTGACCACATCAACGGCAAACTGTACATAAGCACAAACTGCGATGCTCCCGAATACAAACTGATAGCAGTATCGCCCGAAAACTATGCAAAAGATAATTGGGAGGATATAATTCCCAAAACAGAAGACATCCTAACTCATTGTTACATAAGAGATAACAGACTTATAACAATATACATGCACGATGCTCACAGCGTTGTAAAATTCTACGACATAGACGGCAAATATCAAAGCACTTTGCAACTGCCCGGCATAGGAAGCGTAGGCAAATTTTCGGCAATCCGAAATGAAAACATAGCATTTTACTCTTTCAGCTCGTACACAACTCCGCCTGTGATTTTCAAATACGACTTTGAAACTCAAAAATCAGAAATCTACCGACAACCCGAAATAAAAGGCTTGGATTTCAACAAATATACCTCAGAACAAGTATTTTACGAAAGCAAAGACGGCACAAAAATCCCAATGTTCATAACCTACAAAAAAGGTATGAAAAGAGATGGCGACAACCCGACTTTACTATATGGATACGGCGGATTTAACATCAGCATCACTCCAAGTTTCAGCATCTCGCGAATGCTATGGCTACAAAACGGTGGCATACTCGCAGTGGCAAACCTCAGAGGTGGAGGTGAATACGGCGAAAAATGGCACAAAGGCGGAACTCTTACCAACAAACAAAATGTATTTGACGATTTCATATCCGCTGCCGAATACCTTATAAATAATAAGTACACTTCTTCGAAAAAATTGGCAATTCAAGGCGGTTCAAACGGCGGTCTGCTAATCGGTGCGGTAACAAACCAACGTCCCGACTTGTTTGCAGTATCATTGGCTCATGTGGGCGTGATGGATATGCTTCGTTATCAAAACTTTACAATAGGCAAAGCATGGCGAACCGACTACGGATTAAGCTCCGACAGCAAAGAAATGTTTGAATATCTATACGGATACTCGCCTCTGCACAACGTGAGCGACACGGCAAAATATCCTGCCGTATTGGTCATAACTGCCGACCACGACGACCGCGTAGTACCCGCTCACTCATTCAAATACATTGCCACTTTGCAAGAAAAATACAAAGGCAATAACCCCGTGATGATTCGCATCGAAACGCAAGCCGGACACGGTGCGGGAAAACCCGTAAGCAAACAAATTGAAGAGTTGGCCGATATATATTCTTTCATCTACCAAAACATGAATATAAATCCATATAAATAACTCTAAATCAAACTAATAAGAAAGTCCTAGTTTAAAAAAAGCTCGGACTTTTTTTTGAATAAAAAAATATCTTAAAAAAAACACATAAAAATTGAATTTTATTAAAAAATTTTTTCAAATTTGCGAAAATTATAAATACATTAAAACACGTTAACAATGGCAAAACATAACTTTTACGCAGGACCTTCTATACTTCCACAAGAAGCAATAGACGAAACCATCAACGCATTACAAAACTTCGCAGGAACAGGACTTTCTTTGGCATCTGTTTCTCACCGCTCAAAACAATTTGACGCTGTGGTAGACGAAGCTATGGCTACTTTCAAAGAGCTTCTAAACGTACCCGAAGGATATCACGTGCTATTCTTACAAGGTGGTGCAAGCACTCAATTTGCAATGGTGCCTTACAACCTTCTTAACAAAAAAGCAGTGTACTTAAACACAGGTACTTGGAGCAAAAAAGCTATTGCCGAAGCAAAATTATTTGGCGAAGTAGTAGACATAAAAGGCGATGACTGGTACTCAATTCCTAAAAACTTTGAAGTAGACAAAGACGCTGATTACATGCACATTACATCAAACAACACTGTAATGGGAACTGAAATCAGAACCGACAACGATTACGGAGTACCTTTGGTAGCAGACATGTCATCTGACATATTTAGCCGTCCGGTAGACGTTTCAAAATACGCCTTAATATATGGTGGTGCTCAAAAGAATTTAGCTCCCGCAGGTATGACATTCGTAGTTATTCGCGAAGATATTTTAGGAAAAGTAGACAGAAAAATTCCTACAATGCTTAACTACAACACTCATATTTCTAAAAAATCAATGTTCAACACACCTCCCGTAATTCCTATTTACACAGCTCTTCAAACCATGAAATGGATAAAAGCTCAAGGTGGTGTTGCTGAAATGCAAAAACTAAACGAAGCTAAAGCTGAAAAACTTTATGCCGAAATCGACAGAAACCCATTATTCAGAGGTACTGTGGCAAAAGAAGACCGTTCGGTAATGAATGTTTGCTTCGTAATGGATGAAAAATACAAAGAATTAGAAGCCGACTTCATGGCGTACTGCACTGAAAGAGACATGATTGGTATCAAAGGACACAGATCAGTAGGCGGATTTAGAGCTTCTCTTTACAATGCACTATCTATCGAAAGTGTAAACGTATTAGTACAAGCAATGAAAGATTTTGAAGCTGAAAAAGCTTAGTAAATCATATTCAAAACCAAATTATTAGGACTTCCGAAAAGTAATTATTTTGGAAGTCCGCCTAACTCACAAGATTTAAAGTCATAAAAAATATAAACATGAAAATATTAGTAGCAACCGAAAAACCATTTCACCCAAATGCTGTAAAACAAATAAAAGAAATTGCAGAAAAATCGGGCAATGAAATGATATTGTTAGAAAAATATACCGAAAAAGAACAACTTTTTGACGCTGTAAAAACTGCTGACGCTTTAATTATAAGAAGCGATAAAATAACTGCCGAAGTTATTGAGAAAGCTGAAAACCTAAAAATAATTGTGAGAGCCGGTGCAGGTTACGACAATGTTGATTTAAAAGCCGCAAGTGCAAAAGACATCGTTGTGATGAATACTCCCGGACAAAACTCCAATGCAGTAGCTGAATTAGCATTAGGCATGATGGTATTTCTTGCTCGCAACAAATACTCAGGAACTGCCGGTACTGAGCTGAAAGGCAAATCATTAGGTATACATGCATACGGAAATGTTGGTCGTCAAATAGCTCGCATTGCAAAAGGTTTCGGTATGAAAGTATATGCTTTCGACGCTTTTGTAGACAAAGATAAAATAGCAGCTGACGGTGTAGAACCAATGTGTTGTCCTGAAAAATTATACAAAACTTGCCAGTATATTTCATTGAATATACCTGCAACTCCCGAAACAAAACAATCAATAAACTACAATCTTCTTTCATCGATGCCCGAGAACGGAGTTGTGGTAAATACCGCTCGCAAAGAGGTAGTTAATGAGCCTGATTTAATCAAAGTTTTAGAAGAACGCAATGATTTCAAATACATCTCAGACATAGCTCCCGACTGCCGTAAAGAGCTTGAAGAAAAATTTGCTGACCGTTGTTTCTTTACTCCCAAGAAAATGGGTGCTCAAACAGCCGAAGCTAACATCAACGCAGGTGTAGCCGCCGCCGAACAAATAGTAAAATTCTTTGAAACAGGCGACACTACTTTCAAAGTGAACTAATTTCACAAAAACAATTTACATACAAAAACAGAGAACTTCTTGGAGATTCTCTGTTTGTTTTTTTTTGGGGGGTATTTTATGTCTTCCCCTACTCCAACTCAATATCCTTCATTGCATTTGAGATTTGCAGGAGAGTTTTTAGGAGTCTGTCAGCCTTGTCTAATGAAAGCATATTTGCACCGTCTGATTTTGCTTCGGCGGGATTTGGATGGGTCTCAAAAAATATTCCGTCTGTGCCGGCGGCGATGGCTGTTCGCCCCATCAACTCTATCAATTCGGGTTTTCCGCCTGTAACGCCTTGACTTGTGTTGGGCTGTTGCAACGAATGAGTGATGTCTGTAATTACCGGATAACCACTGCTTTTCATCGCAGGAATGCCCCTGAAATCAACTATCAAATCGCCATATCCAAACATTGTGCCTCGCTCGGTAAGCATTATTTTTGTGTTGCCCGTTATGCTTACTTTTTGGGCGGCAAAGTGCATTGCCTCAGGCGACATAAATTGCCCTTTCTTGATATTCACATACTTATTGGTTGCCGCGGCAGCCTGCAAAAGGCTTGTTTGACGAGCTAAAAATGCAGGTATTTGCAATACATCTACATATTTTGCAGCCATCTTGGCATCGCTTTCAGTGTGAATGTCGGTAAGGACGGGAACGTTCAATTTTTGGGATATTTTTGCTAATATCTCCAATGCTTTTTCGTCGCCAATTCCTTGAAACGAGTCGTATCTTGTGCGGTTTGCCTTTGTAAATGACCCTTTGAAAATAAACGGAAGCTGGTATTTATCCGACAGATTATTAAGGTGTTCGGCTATTTCAAGAGCGTTCTCATAACTTTCAATTACGCAAGGCCCCGCTATTATAAATAGATTATTTTTGTCTAAATATTTTATGTTTTGTAAGTCTGCAAGCATCTTATTTTCTTTAATTTACTTTTGCTTTAATTAACTCATCGATTATATCATCGGTTGAAATATTTTCGGCTTCGGCCTTGTAGTTTCGCACCACTCTGTGGCGAAGTACCGCCTTGGCTATCGCTTTCACGTCTTCTTCATCAGGGCTGAATTTGCCATTTAGGGCAGCGTGTGTTTTCGCTCCGATTATGAGGTATTGCGAAGCTCTCGGGCCTGCCCCCCACTCTATGTATTTATTGGTAATTTTGTTTGCTCGCTCTGTGTTCGGACGTGTCTGAACTGCCAGATTTACAGCATATTTCAACACATGTTGTGGCACGGGCAAACGTCGTATAAGCTCTTGATAAAACAAAATTTCTTCCGTCGAAATTATCTTATTTAAGGTGTAATCGGTTTTTCGAGTTGTTTTTTCCACGATTTTCAACTCATCTTCAAACTTCGGATAATCCAAAATTGTATTAAGCATAAACCTGTCGAGCTGTGCCTCGGGCAATGGGTATGTTCCCTCTTGTTCGATTGGATTTTGGGTCGCCAACACAAAAAACGGCTTTTTAAGTTTGTAGTTGATACCTGCCGTTGTGATTGTTTTTTCCTGCATTGCTTCAAGCAAAGCTGCCTGCGTTTTGGGAGGTGTTCGGTTAATCTCATCAGCAAGTATGATATTGGCAAAAAGAGGTCCTTTTACGAATTTAAACTGTCTGTTTTCGTCGAGGATTTCCGAGCCTGTGATGTCCGAAGGCATTAAGTCCGGTGTGAACTGAATGCGTTTATATTCAAGGTCTAACACATCGGCAATCGTGTTTACCAACAACGTTTTTGCAAGCCCCGGAACGCCCACCAAAAGTATATGCCCGTTGCTGAATATCGCAATCAAAACCTCTTTTATGATGTCATCTTGACCGTATACGGCTTTGTTGATTTCATCAAATACCTTTTTATATAATAGGTTTAATTTTTTTATATTTTCAGGGTCGTTTTTAAAATTTTGTTGTGTCATTTTTGTTTGTTATTTAATATTTAATGTAGCCAGCCCGAGTATTTAAAATGGCATTTTTTATATTCAGGATACACTTTCACGTATGTATTTTTTTGCTTTTCTCTTATCCATTTCGACACGGCTTTTTCCTTTTTACTTTTCAGTGCCATATTGTTAATAAGCTGATAATCAGTCTTAATATCGGCAACATGTGCCTTGGTGCGTGATTTTAATCTTATGATTTTTACTTCCAAATGCCCTTGCATATCATTGTTTTGAAACGGCTTTGAGATTTCGCCCACTTGCATTTGCTTCAAGATATAGCTTGTGGAAGGGTCAAGATGTTTACTCTCAAATTTCGAGTCACCCGTGTAGGGATTTAGGAGCAGACCGTTGTTGTTTTTTGAATTTTCATCATCAGAAAACTTTTTTACGGCATCTTCAAATGATATTTCATTGGTTCTGATAAGTTGTGCAATCGAGTCTAACTCGTGTTTTAATTTTGATATTGTAGCTATTGATATTTGGGGTTTTAGGAGTATGTGCTGGGCTTTTATCGCCTCGCCTCGTCGCTCCAAAAATCGGATTATGTGATAGCCGAAATCTGTTTTTACGATATCGGAAATTTGCCCTTTGGTTTTAAGTTTGAACGCTACATTTGCAAATTCAGGTACTAAATCGGAGCGTCTTATCCAACCGAGATTTCCTCCGTTTTCGGCAGAACCGGGGTCTTGCGAGTACAAAATGGCAACTGTTTCAAAGTCTTTTTTGCCCGATTCAATATCTTCCTTAAATTTGGTTAATCGCTTAATTATTTTTTGAATTTCCTTGGGGTCAGCTTTGGGCTTTTTCACTATTTGCTCTATTTCAACCTCACTTTCAACAAGTTGCAAACTGTCTTTGGGCAAGTTTTTATAAAATCTCTTTACCTCAGTGGGGCTGATTGTGATGTCGCTTGTTACCTCAGATTTCATATTTTGAGCCAAAAGTTGGTCTTTTACAATATGCTTCATGCCGGCTCTGATGTCTTCGTAAGGTTTGCGGAAATATTCCTCCATTGCCTCACGGTCGCCAATTTGTCGCTCAAACATCGACAGCCTACGTGTAAGCTCGCTTTCCACCTGATTATCAGACACTTCAATACTATCTACATAGGCTTGATTTACGAGCAATGTGTTTAGCAATAATTCTTCATATATATGGCATTTCAGGTCGCCGGAGACGTTTATATTTCTGGCTTTCATTTGGAGTGCCTGTGCCTCGATGTCTGATTTCAATATCATTTCTTTGCCAACGATGCCTGCCACGCCGTCTATTAGTTTTTGTGCTGAAATTGAGGTTGATATTAATAGTGTTATTGCTAATATTTTAAATTTCATATATGGATTTTGCGGTTTAGTTTTTCTTAGAACGTTCTTGTTTTATAAATATTTCAAGATTGCCTTGACTTAGTGCATTTTCATAAGCAGATTTTTCCAATCTGCTCAGCGATTCGTTTTTGGCTTTGTTTATAAGTATTATTTTTATGTTTTCTTCTGCCTGCTCAAATGGCATTGATTCGCCCTCTATTTTTATTTCGTTGATTTTCAAGAAGTAACAAAATTTATTATCTTCCGAAATAAGATATTTTTGCTTTTTCAACTGCTCGGAAGGGTGTATAATTATGTTTGGCATTCGGTCGGTATAACTTGCCAATACCTGCCATTTATCTATAAATTCAATTATTTTATAATTGTTTTGCGGGTCAATTCTTTTTATTAGGTCAAGGTCGGTTGAGGTTCTTATGGCAGTTGCTTTTATTTGTTCAATTTTTTTGTTATTCAAAGGTATTTTCAAAAAATAGCCTTTTATGATGCGTCGATTGAGCAAAAAACTTTCTTTATTGTTGTTGTAATAATCTTGAATTTCGGCTTTTGTAACAACGGTATCCAATTTTTCTTTCAGATATTCCTGTTTGTACTTATTTATAAGGAGTGACTCGCGATAATCATCGACTATTTTTTTTACATCTTTTTGCTCTTCGGTAAGCCCTGCCTTTGCTTGGTGGAGCAATAATTGCTTTCTTACCCAAATGGCAGTTTTGTTTTTCAAGATTTTAATACTGTCTTCGGAGGAAGTGCCGGGAGGTATCAAATCAACAACATCACAAAGGTATAGATATTTATCATATACCTTTGCGAGTTTTACTTCATCTTCATTATAAGCTGATTGACAATTACTTACAATAGTTATACTTAAAACTATTAATATTGCTTTTAGATATTTTGTTGCTTTGCTTATAATCATTTTACAAGTTGCTTATAGTTCAAATTTGAGTCTTTTCAATATTCCGTAATTGATTTTTACAGGGTATTTTTTCTTTAATTCCTGCACTCTTTGATTTTCTAATTCATTTTGATATTCAGAAATTACAAGTCCTTTGATGTCTTTTAGGGCTTGAGCTTTTTCTATTTTTTTGCTCTTAATGAATACAACTCGTTTCTCATTTTTAAAGTGTAACACATTGCCTTTGAAGTTGTTATCTTCAATTTCGGCGATAACTTTATCAGCAATGGCATTTTCGCCTGCTTGATAAATTTCTTTATTGTCTACACGTTTAAGGTCGGTTTTTTTGAGTATCTTTTTTCGGAATGTTTTTTCGGAAATATTGCTCAATTCTTGCGGATTGTATTTGTTCAATTTTCGCAAGGTTTTATCAGCTCTATACTCGTAGATATTCATCTGAATTTGAGGCTTGCTTTTAAACTTGTCTTTGTTATTTTCATAGTAGTTTTGCAATGCCATTGAGTCGTTGGTTGCCTTATCCCAAATGTATTTCTTTTTATATTCAAAAAGTAGCATTCCGTCGCGGTACTCTTTCAATACATTTACATACTTAGTGTTTTCTTTTTCTAATTTATTTCGCTCATAATCAACAAGTTGCTGATATACAAATTCATCAAATTTATCGTCGTAATATTTCTTTAAATCCAAAGGATATTCTCTTTTTTGACTTGTTTGTATGTAGTTTGCAAAGTCTCTTAGGGTGGCTTCTTTGTTTCTAATTTTCAACAATACGGTTGATAGTTCAGGATTGTCTTCGTACTTCCATTTTGCTTTAAACAAACTGCTGTCCAACATTTTAAACAGTGCGTCATTCGATTTTTTATATGATTGCAAAGCATATTTTCGACTTAACTCTTTTCGCACTTTTGCTTGCATTTTTCGGTATAAATCCGGAGAATTTTTCACCTTAAAATCAAGTTTCATTTTTTGACGTTCATAAGAATTTAAGGGCTTTTTCTCAATTAATTTTATGATATGATATCCGAATTGAGTTTTGACGGGCTTTGTATATTCACCCGGTTTGGAAAGTGCAAATGACGCATCTTGAAAAGCCTCCACCATTCTTCCGCTTGTAAATTGAGGTAGCTCTCCGCCTGAGTTTCCGGAATATTTATCGTCGGAATGTTTTTTGGCGAGTTCGGCAAAGTCGGCACCGGCTTGAAGTTGTTGCCAAATGCTGTCGGCTTTCTGGGCTTTTAGAGTTGAGGTTGCCTCGTCGGTTTGCGGTGGAACTGCTACCATTATGTGTGCCACTTTTACGTATCCGGGGTTGTCTCGGCGAGCGATAACTTTCAGTAAATAAAAGCCTTCGCCGGTTTTGAAAGGTGTGGATAATTTGCCTATGGGTGCTTTTGCCATAAATTCTTGCATGTCGTAGGGCAACTGAAATAATTGCATAAACGGGTATCTGCCGCCGTTTTGTGCCACGCCTTTTTGGTCTGATGTTTCGCGGGCTACCTTGGCAAAGTCTTCGCCATTCTCAATTCTGCGTCTTATTTTCTCGGCTTTTGCTTTGGCTACTGCCAACTGTTTTTTCGATGCTCGATTGCTTACCTTTATAAATATCAAATCAAATTTAACATCGGTTTTATAATTGTAATACAACTCTTTTGTTATTTCGTCTTGATACTTTGTTTGGGTGAGATATGGAATTGCCAGCTGGTCTTTATATAATTGATACTCAGACTGAAACTGCTTTGTGGTATCCATTTTTTGATTTTCGGCATCTATGACAAAAAGTTTGAAGTTTACAAACAGATCTAAATAATCCTCGGGAGTTTTGCTTCCTAATTTTTCATTATTATTTTTAAGGTATATGTATTTAAACTCGTCGTCGGAAATTTTTTTGTTGCCTATGGTAACAAGCGTGTTGTTACGCTGTGCAAACATGTTTGTAAAAATTATAAGTAATACTGTCAGTAATACTGTTTTTTTCATTGTTTATATATTTATAAGGTTATTAATTTACCTGCTGTAATTTGGGGCTTCGCGTGTTATGGTAACATCGTGTGGGTGGCTTTCAATCATGCCGGCGTTTGATATTTTTACGAATTGTGATTTGTGCAAATCGGCGATTGTTTTTGCTCCGCAATATCCCATGCCTGCTCGCAGACCGCCCATAAGTTGATAGATAACCTCGCCTATCGTTCCTTTGTAAGGCACTCTGGATGCGATGCCTTCCGGCACGAGTTTGGAGATGTCGTTTTCACTGTCTTGGAAATATCTGTCTTTCGAGCCTGCTTGCATGGCTTCCACCGACCCCATTCCGCGGTATGATTTGAATTTACGTCCTTGATATATAATGGTTTCTCCGGGTGATTCGTCCACGCCTGCGAATAGTGAACCGAGCATCACTGAGGTAGCTCCTGCGGCTAATGCTTTCACAATATCGCCTGAATATCGTATTCCGCCATCGGCTATCACTGGTACATTTTTGGCTTTGGCTATCTCACTTACGTCAAATATTGCCGACAGTTGAGGTACGCCCACGCCCGCAATGATGCGAGTTGTGCAAATCGAGCCGGGACCTATTCCTACTTTCAGCGAATCCACATTTGCCTCTATCAGAGCCTCTGCCGCATGTTTGGTGGCAATATTGCCTGCCACGATGTCGATGTCTTTATATCTTTTTTTGGCTTCTTTTACGGTTTTGATTACGCTTAACGAATGACCGTGAGCGGTGTCGATTACTATCGCATCTACGCCTGCTTCGCTTAGAGCATCCATTCTGTCGAATGTGTTTTTGCCTACACCTGCGGCGGCGGCCACTCTTAGTCTGCCGTTTGTGTCTTTGCATGCCAAGGGGCGGTCTTTTGCCTTTGTGATGTCTTTGTAAGTTATGAGTCCTACGAGTTTGTTGTTTTCATCAACTACGGGTAGTTTCTCGATTTTGTATCTTTGTAAAATGTCGGCGGCGTGGTCTAAGTTTATGGTCTGATTTGTAGTGATGAGGTTTTCGGTTGTCATCACTTTTTCGATTTTTTTGCTTAGGTTGCGTTCAAATCTTAGGTCTCGATTTGTTACGATACCTATGAGTTTTTGGTTTTTATCAACCACGGGAATACCGCCTATTTTGTATTTGCTCATTATATTTAGAGCGTCTTGTGCGGTGTTTTCTTTTGATATGGTTATAGGATCTATAATCATACCGTTTTCGGCTCGTTTCACTCTAAGCACTTGCCTTGCTTGCTCTTCGATGCTTAAGTTTTTGTGTATCACGCCTATTCCGCCTTCCACTGCCATTGCTATTGCCAGGTCGGCTTCGGTTACAGTGTCCATTGCGGCTGATATTATTGGTGTGTTTACCGGTATGTTTCGACTGAAATATCCTTTTAAAGATACGTCTTTTGGTAATACTTCTGAGTATGCGGGAAGTAACAGAACATCGTCAAATGTTAGTCCTTCCGAGATGATTTTTTGGGTTTGAAAGCTCATTCCTCTTTTTTATTATGGTGTAAATTGTCGGCAAAATTAAGAAAAAAAAGTGATTGGCTTGTATTTTTTTATTTTTAATTTTCTGAAAAATCAAAAAAGCCCCGACGAATTAAAAAATATGTTGGGTATTTATCTTAATAAAATAGCTTTTTCTATGAAAAATTATAAAAAAAACTTGAGAAATTACGCAATTATGCGTATATTTGTGATGTTAAAATGTTATACTTTTTATGAAAAGGCAAAAATTAGAAAAATATCTTAAAGAATTAGGCTGTGAACTATTTAGAAATGGGAACAAACATGATATTTGGATGTTTGAAAATAAATTCAAGTTTCCATTTCCAAGACACCCCGATATAAATGAAATAACTGCAAAATCAATGATAAAAAAAGCAAAAGAAAACAGGGCAAAATAGCCTTGTCATTAAATAAAAAACAAGAAAAATGAAAACAAGAAAAATAACAATAACAATTATAAAAAATGGTGTTCACGGCTACATAGGTGAGTGCGAAGATAAATTTGATGGCTTTTATTTAGGCGGAAGCGGGGACACGGTGGAAGAAGTAAAAGAAGACTGTTTGACATTTTACGAAGAGATGAAAGAGCTATCGCCTGAGACGGAATTTCCTGAATTGGATATAAGTTGGCGTTATGATTTGCCGAGTTTCTTTAATAATTTAAGTATTTTTAACGTTTCAAAAGTAGCTGAATATGCAGGGATTAGCCCATCTAATTTTCGTCATTATGTAGCAGGTTCAAAGCCTGTTAGCAGTACTCAATTACAAAAAATAAAAAAAGCATTTATAAAAATAGCAAACCAAATAGAAACTGAAAGTAATGCGTTGATAATTTCGTAATTAAGACTGCCCAATACTTTTAGAGCAGACGCTAAAAAGTCAAAATTTAACTACATCAATTACCTTCACCTTATATATTAGGGTTGAGCGTGCGGGTATTTTGTTGAAATCGCCAAGCAGTCCTTTTGCCAGATACGGAGGCGTGATGATGATTGCACTGTCTTGTAAGGTCATCATTTTCAGGGCTTCCTGCAAACCTGCTTCGTTATCGGTTTTGCCGACTATCATTATTTTACTTTTGGTATTGGGGTATATGATTGTGCCATCCAACAATTCTATTTGATGTTTTATTTCTACTTGGTCGTTGTTGTGGATTTTAGGCGTGTTGTTTGATGACGGTAATATCTTGTACCACAAGCCGGTAGAACTTTCTTGCATGTCTAAGTTCATGCGTTTGATATAGGCGGTTATTCGCTCGCGGTCTTTTTTCACCAATATTTTGTTGATGTTTTGCAGACTGTCGGCAAAGTTGATTTTCGGCTTTCTTATTGTTTGGCGTTTGGGTTGAGGCGTGTTGTTGCATGCCATAATTATCAACACTGATAATAAGGCAATTATAGCTTTTTTCATTTAGAATTTTCTTTTTGGTATTGGGTTAATTTTTCCTTTATGAAATCGTGAATTTCATCAATTTTAATATCCACATACCCTCCTGAGGCTCTTGCGTGTCCGCCACCGTTTAGATGCTTGCGTGCAAAATCATTCACATCGAAATTGCCTTTGGAGCGTAGCGAAATTTTGATGCCATTATCATTTTCCATAAACAGCATTGAGATTTCCGTATCTTTCACCGAAAGGGGCATATTCACAATTCCTTGATGATCACCAAATTGGTAGTGATATTTTTCTTTGTCTTCCAACGAAAATATGATGTATGATGTCTGAAATTCAGGGATTTGATAAGTCTTATTGTTTAGCAGATGTGCCACTAAATCAAATCGATTTTGGGAATATGTGTTATAAACATTTTCGTAGATTTCAGACTTATTGATTTTTTTGCTCAATAATTCGGCTACATAAAGGAAGGTTTTTTCATTGGCTTTGTCGATGGAGAAATGTAGTGTATCGGTCATTATGCCGGTGTATATTGCAGTTGCAATATACTTGTCTATGAGGTCTTTATAACCCAAAAGTTCAATAAATTGCATAACCATTTCGGCTGCCGAACCTGTATCGGAATCCGACATCGCAAAGTCTACGAAGTCTTCCGGTTGCAGGTGGTGGTCGATGATTATTTTGGTGGCTGTGGAATTTAATAAAATTTGCTCCATCTGTTTCACTCGCGACGGAGCATTGAAATCTAAGCAGAATATAAGGTCGGCTCGTTGAAGTAATTTTTTGCTTAATCTTGAATTTTGATTATCTACAACTATCTTATCAAAATTGGGCAAAAATTTGAAATATACCGATGGTGGCGACGGTAGTACAACGGTGTTTTTCTTGCCAAGTTTTTCTAATAAGAGGCTTAAACCCAAGGTACTGCCAACTGCATCGCCATCGGGGTTATAATGCCCCAACAGGCATATTTCGTTTGCTTGTTCTATTATTTTTTTTACTTCATCTATATTTTTTGCAGTAATATATTCCACTATTTTTTGTTTTAAATTTTTATATCTTCAAAGTTTTGTCCGAATACCCCCATCACCTTGGCGATTGTTATAAATGCATCAGGGTCAGTTTCTTTCACTATTTTCAATATTTGAATTTTGTCGTATTTTCTGGCTATTACCATTACTACTTTGATGTCTTTTTTGCTGTACCAACCGTATCCGTCTAAACAGGTTACGCCTCGTTTTACTTCGTTGCTTATTCGTTCGGCGATTTTTTCGCTGAGTTTGGAGTTTATCATTATTTGGTATGATTGTCGGCTACCATTCAACCAAAGGTCGATGGTGTATGCTCCGACTGCCATTACCACGTATCCGTATACGATTTTTTCTATCGAATGGAATACAAACCAGTTACTTGCGATAATAACAATATCGGTGTATACATATATTCTGCCGGGACTGATGTTTCTGTATTTGTTAATAATCAGAGCTACGATGTCGGTGCCGCCCGAGTTGCCTCCGTTTGAGATTGCGATGCCAAGTCCCACACCGCCTAAACCGCCTCCAATCATTGCTCCCATAAATTGGTCTTTAACCAAAGCAACCGGGATTAATTTTTGAAGTACGATGAATAAAATAGAGCTTACTATGATACCAAAAATAGTATTGATGCCAAATTTAGCACCCAGCAATTTAAAAGCTATTAACAGTAGTATAGCATTGACAGCCAGAGTTATATAGCCCACCGGGATACCCGTCATAAAGAAGATTAATGTTCCGAAGCCTGCCAAACCGCCTCCCATAATTCCCGATGGGATTATAAATGCAGTCCAACCAAAGGCAAACAAAAACAAGCCAAACGTTATACGAAGGTACGGTAATATAAAAGGTGTTATTTTTTTTAATTGAGCCATTATGATATTATGTTTTATGGTTATTTAAAAATTTTCGGCAAAAATAAAAAAATGCTCGAATAAAAAATTTTTTTTTGCATTAATCTGTATTTAAAATTACTGTTTTGTTTTTTGCAAAGGTTAAGGCTGTCGGCGATGGTATTTATAGGGAGGAGCAGAAATGGAGAAATAATAATTTTTTCACATGTTGTTATAGTAAAATTCTGCAACATTTCCAAATAAAAAAACAAAAATACACGTGTAATTTACATGTATTTTTAAAGCAAAAAACTACACAACAAAACAACAACTAACTCATAAACAAATAATTACCAAATCTACAAATGTTTCACTAATGTTTCACGCCAATTAACTTGAATATCATTTATTTATATATAATATTTGCAATACAGTATTAACCATTTTTTTATTTTTTTAAATTTTACAATTATGAGAAAATTATTATTTATCACGTTATTTGCATTTATTTGCAACTTCACACAAGCTCAATCAATGAGTAGCTACTTCCGAAACGAAGGTGTGAAAACATTAGCACTTCTTGCTCATCCCTCCAATACATTTAAAACAGGAAATTATGAAATATACTCTAATAAAGTCTCAGTTAGAATTATATATGAAGATTATGAAACCGTATTAGAGGTAAAAAGAAGTGGTAGTATTTTCTCCGATATAAGAGTAATAAATGATAATGACTGGGTTGCTCCTTTTGAAGGCATTCAATTTATTAAAGATATTGCTTATGAGGCTTTCAATGACGACAATGAAAAGAAAAATAGAATAGAAGCACAAATGGGTAAAGCATTTGCTGACATGACAGGTACAGAGATGGCTTGCTTGATTTTAACATTAGAATGGTGGAACTATTAATTAACAAAATATGAAAAACGAAGTCTTAATAGCAATGATTGGTGTTGTTTCTGCATTTATAGGCTTACTTACAGCTATTGTCAGCAGAAAAAAAGTAATTGAATACAGATATAAGCATGGTAATGATGACCCTAACCCAAGACATTGGTATGACAATCATTTTTGGGTATTTTTAACTATTATACTTTTATACCCTCTT